>JGI12109J20283_10002172_pt1 | contig 81041 bp, 53 predicted proteins | sample ElkSlonscriptome_12_FD_20283 | JGI IMG/M metagenome (IMG submission 20283) | reverse complement strand
GTCGCGCCCAAGCCGCTGCACCTCGGCCGGAACCGGCTCGCCCCGCGGGCCCGCGAGCGCGACCACCGCCGACGCGAGCGCCGCCAGCAGCAGCACCGCCTTCACCGCCGCCCGCGCGCCCCCGAAGCCCGGCGCCAATCGCTCGGCGAGGCCCGCCTCGGCGAACCGTCGCAACCCCCGACGCCGACGCCAGAACGCGAACGCCAGCAGCCCCCCGACCGGCGCCAACGCCCACAGCCACAACAACGCGTCAGGTCGAGCGAACCCCGTCATCTCAGCCCGTCCTCCGCAACACCAGCGCCGACACCGCCGCCTCGAACGCCAGCAAAGCCAACGCCAACGCGAGCGGCACGTGGTACCACTCGCGGTACGTCGTGAACGACAGCGAACGCACTTCGGTCTTCTCCAGCGAGTCGATCTCCTGGTACACCGCCCGCAGCGAATCCCCGTCCGTGGCGCGCCGATACAAACCGCCGGTCATGTCGGCGATCCGACGCAGCGTCGATTCGTCGAAGCCGAAGCGGCCGAACTCGTTGCCGATGCCGATCGTGTACACCGTGATGTCCCATTCAGCGCACAGCTTCGCCGCCTCGAGCGCCGGGATGTCGCCCGTCTTCTCGTCGCCGTCGGTCAGCAGGATGACCACCCGGCTGTTGATGACGAAGTCCGGGTCGCCCTTCTCGTCGATCTCCGGATCGACGAAGCCGTCGTCGGCGGCCATCCGCTGCTCGGCCGTCTGCAACTGATCGGTCAGGCTCTCGAGCCGCGCCGCCGCGAGCGCCAGCGCTTCGCCGATGCTCGTGCCCGCTTCGAGCTGCGTCCGCGGCGCGAGCTCCAACGAATCAAGAATGCTCAGCACCGTGTCGTGATCCTGCACCGGCGGCGCCTGCGTGTCCGCCAGCCGCGCGAACTGCACGATGCCCACCAAGTCGCCCTCTCGGCCCGCGAGTTCCTCGCCGTCGCCCGCGATGAAGTCGCGCAGCACACGCTTGACCACGCCGAACCGCGTCGGTCTCTCGTCGCCGTACCGCAATCGCTCGGTCATCGACAGCGAGCGGTCGATCACCGCCATGATCGCCACGCCGTTCGTGACCGTCCGCGTCCGGTCCTGGCCCTCGCGCGGACGAGCGACCGCCACGACGAGCAGCACCAGCGCCGCGGTCCGCAGGATCAGCGGCACGTGCCGCAGCTTCACGCGCCACGTCGTCGGCGCCGACGCCAGTCGCGACGCGCTCGAGAACCCCAACGGGCTGCGCATCGTGCGCCAGAACGCGAACCAGACCAGCACCGGAACCAACCCGAGCAGCCAGAACGCTTCAGGCGTTTCGAACACCCATCGATCCAGATCGGCGAGTTGGAAGCCGGCGAACCCGATCATGTCGACGCACGCTCCGCATTCTGAATCGACGGCGCCAAGCCGCCGCGCTGACGAGGAAGCGCGCTCGCTCCCCCCGAGCCAGCGCTTTGGTCATCGCCTCGCGCCGCACCCTCGTCGTCGCCGCTCGAAGCGTCCGCCGCGCCGTTTCGCAGCACGAATCCTCGCACAAGGTCGAACGCCGCGAGCGCTTCGTCTCGCGACGACCGGACCGCCGCGAACTTGAGCATGTCGCACCGCTCGAGGAACTCGCCCACCGTCGCCGACTCGTGCGCGATCGATCGAGACCGCTCGGCCGCACGCAGAAACTCCGGCGTCGTCATCTCCGGCGCTCGCAGCTCGAACCGCGCTCCGATATACCAGCGCAGAACATCCGCCGTCCGCGCCGCGAAGCCCTCGAACTCCTGCCGTTCCAACAACCCCGCGTGTTCGAGATCCGCGAGCATCGACAACGCCGCCTCGTCCGCCAGCGTCGGCGAGACGGGAGCCTCCATACGACGACGCGCGAACCGGCGCCTCGCGACGAGCACGATCGCGACCGCTGCCGCGACCGCCACCAAGGCGCCGACCGCGATCAAAACCGCTCCTCGCACGTTGAACCACGCGTCGGCCGCACCGCGGCTCGGTCCCGCCTCGTCCGTCGCGCCCACACCCGGCGCCGCCTCGGCCACGCTGACCACAGCCTCGAACGCCGCGTCCAACCGGCCCACACCGTCCAGTCCGCCCGCCACGTCGTCGTAGAACACCGTGACCACCGGAAGCTTCAGCGACCCCACCGACACCGGCACGCCTTCCGCCTCGTACCGCCACACGACCGCTCCGTCGTTCCGTTCGGTCCGCTGCGGCGAGCCGCCCGCCGTCATCAACACGTCCGGTCCCATGAGCGTCGCCGGATCGATCGGCCTCGCCTCCACGCCCGGTTCCGTCGTCACCACCAGTTCGATCTCGACCCGCGAATTCAAGTCCGCCTCGCCCGTCTCGACGAACTCCCCGCCTTCGTCGAGCACGCGGATCGCTCCTTCGACGGACACGTGCGCATCCGCCGCCTCCGACTCGAACAACCCCGGCTCGGCCGCCGCGGCCGCCGACGCGAACCACGCGAGCGCCGACGCGCTCGCGAGCAACACGAACGCCGCTCGACCGAGATGAAGCGAGCGGAAGCTCATCTCGCCCGCCTCCGCTCGCGTTGGTGGAACAGTTCGAGCAAGCTGTTGATGTACGTCCGCCCGGTTCGCACGTCGAGCAAATCCGCGCCCGCCCGCTCGGCCAGCCGCCGGACTCGATCCGCGTGCTCGAGCGCCTTCGCTTTGATCTGCCGCCGCACCCGCCGCGACGACGTGTCCAGCCATCGAGGCTCGCCCGTCTCCAGATCGACGAACTCCACGAGCCCGACCGCCGGCACGTCCTCTTCGCGCGGATCGCTCACCCGCGCGAGGATCAGGTCGTTCCGCCGCCGCAGCAGTTTCAACACGCTCTCGAGATCGCGCCGCGTCCCGCCGTCATCCGGCGCCGACCGACGACCGTTCTCAGCGGCGGACGCCGAGCCGTCGTCCGCGTCGTTCCGCCGTCGCGTCGCACGTTCAGCCTGCGCGTCCGGCAGGTCGTCGTACATGAAGTCGCTGATCAACACGATGATCGCGCGCTTCTTCAGGAAACGCGCGACGTGTTCGAGCGCCGCGATCGGCCCGAATCTCGACGCCGCGTCCGACGAACGCTCGTCTCCGCCGCCGCCCCGGAACAGCCGCCGCAGCCGCTCTTCACGCTCCGACCGGTCGTCCGCATCGCCCGGCTCCAGCAGCTCGCGGATCACCCGTAGCCCGTGGTTCTGCCCCTTCCGCGGCGGCACGAACGTGCGCACCTCGCGGTCGAAGCTCAGCAGCCCCACCTTGTCGTTCGCCCGCAGCGCCGTCATCGTCAGAAGCGCGCCGAGCTCCGCCGCCGTCTCACGCTTCTCGCGCACCACCGAGCCGAACGAAGCCGACGCCGAGATGTCGACCACCAGCAGCACCGTCAGTTCACGCTCCTCGATGTACCGCTTCACGAACGGCTCGCCCGCTCGCGCCGTCACGTTCCAGTCGATCAGCCGCACGTCGTCGCCCGGCTGATACGCCCGCACCTCGCTGAATTCCATACCCCGGCCCTTGAACGCCGAGACGTACTCGCCCGCGAACACCTCGTTCACCGCGCGCTTCGACCGCAGTTGCAACTGCTTCACGCGGGCCATCAGTTCGGGCGTCAGCATCGGTCAAGTCCTCGACGATTCTCGCAAAGCCCGCCGCCCCGCAGCACGCGGACGCGCCCTTCGCCTCCTCAGGGCACCGGCACGCCCGCGAACACCCGCTCCACCAGCCGGTCGCTGCTCACGCCCTCCGCCTCGGCCTCGTAGCTCGGCACGATCCGATGACGCAGCACGTCCTTGCCCACGTCCTTCACATCCTGCGGCGTCACGTATCCGCGGCCGTCCAGAAACGCCTTCGCCCGCGACACCTGCGCCAACGCCAGCGTCGCACGCGGCGACGCCCCGAAGTCGATCAAGTGCGCCAAACCCAGGTCGCCGCCCGCCGACGCGTCCGGTTCGCGCGTCGCGTGAACGATGTCCACGATGTAGTCCTTCACCTTCGCGTCGATGTACACACGGTCAACCACCGACCGCGCCGCGACCACTTGCTCGGCGTCCACCACCGGCTCCACCGACACGCTCGGCGACGTCGACGCCATCCGCTCCAAAATCATCCGCTCATCGTCCCGGCTCGGATACCCCACCACCAGCTTCAGCATGAACCGGTCCACCTGCGCCTCGGGCAGCGGGTATGTCCCCTCCTGCTCGATCGGGTTCTGCGTCGCCAGCACCAAGAACGGGCTCGGCAGGCGGTGCGTCTCGTCGCCGATCGTCACCTGTCGCTCCTGCATCGCCTCGAGCAGCGCCGACTGCACCTTCGCCGGCGCCCGGTTGATCTCGTCGGCCAGCACGATATTCGCAAAGATCGGCCCACGCCGCGGCGTGAACTCGCCGCTCTGCGGGTTGTACACCAGCGTCCCCACCAGGTCCGCCGGCAGCAGGTCCGGCGTGAACTGCAGCCGCTTGAAGTCCGCCCGTATCGCCGCCGCCAGCGTCGACACCGTCAGCGTCTTCGCCAACCCCGGCACGCCCTCGAGCAGCACGTGCCCGTTCGTCAGCAGACCGATCACCAGCCCCTCCACCATCGCACGCTGCCCCACCACCACCGACTCCACCGCCGCCACGAGGTCGCGCACCGGTCCACTGACCGACTCGACCTCCGCCGCGATCGCCCGAACATCCACCGATTCCGTTTGTCCCATCGCGCTGCTCATCGTCGAAGCGACTCCTTCAGTCGCCAGCCCGAGCGCGAGACGCCGCGATCGGCGGGGCGACCGCAGAAGCCTACCGGCTCAAAGCCGAAAGGATGAGCGAACGACGAAAGGAATCCACGATCCGACGCTTCCTCGCCCCTCCCAACGCCGCCCCTCGGCCGCCGCCCGCTTCCGACCCGCACATACCCGCACCGCCCAGCCCCGCACCGCCCGTTCCCGCACCAGCGGTTCCCGCCGCCCTACTCGTACAACGCCAGCAGTTCGATCTCGAACACCAACGCCGCGTCCGGCGGGATCACGCCGCCGTAACCGCCATCGCCCCAGTGCAGCAGCGGCGGCACCGTCACACGCCGACGCCCGCCGGGCTTCATCCCCAGAATCCCGTCGTTCACCCCCGCGATCACCGTGCCGTCGCCGATCCGGAATCGGTGCGACTTGCCTTGCTCGAAAAGGTCGAGTTGCTTGATCGGCGTGCCGTCGGGAAGCTCGCACCGATACCGCACGTTCACCTCGTCCCCCGTCGTCGCCGCGGCACCGAGGCCCACCCGCAGTTCCTCGATCTCCAGCAACTGCTCGCTGTCCATGCCGACCGTGCGGTCGTGACAACCCGACAAAACCGAGAACGCGGCGCCCGCCGACCCGAACACGACCGCGCCCATGACGAGCGACAGAACGCGACTTCTCCCAGCGCAGCAAAAGCGGAAAGCGGCCATGCCCACGATATCGGCTGTGCGAAACCCCGCCTTGAGCCCCCGCCCCCCGATCGCGTCACACGTCCAACTGCTTCACCTCGAGCGCGTGCGTCTCGATATAAAGCCGCCGCGATTCCACGTTCTCGCCCATCAGCGTCGTGAACAGCTCGTCGGCCGCCTCGCCCTGGTCCCAGGTCACCCGCATCAGCGTCCGACGCTCGGGGTCCATCGTCGTCTCCCACAACTGGTCGGCGTTCATCTCGCCCAGACCCTTGAAGCGCTGCTGCTCCATGCCCCGCTTGCCGACCTCGCGGAGCTTGTTGAGCACCTCGCTCACGTTCGCCGCCTCGATCAGCTTCTCGCCCGGCTGCACGCCCGGCACGCCTTCCGGCTCGTACTCGCCCAACCCCTCACTCTCGCCTTCGCCCTCGCGCTCGGCCGCCTCCGCGTCCGCCGACCGCTGCTGCGCAGCCTTGCTCTTCGTCGCCGTCACCCACGCGAACCGCGTCGGCAACGCCTCGCCCGTCACCGCCTCACGCCGCCGCTCGGTCCACGAATGCGCCGTCACCGGCAAGCCGCACTCTTTGCCAAGCCGCGTGATCACGCTCTCCAGCTCGCGGTTCTCGTGCAACTCTCGCAAGACCGCGTGACGCCGACCGTTGTCCCGCGTCTCTTCCCCGAGCGCGACTACCACAAGCCCCTCGCGCTTCGCGATCGCGTGCGCTTCCTCGTCCGACCACGCATACGCCGCCCCGCCCTGCCAGGTCAACCGGTGCGACGGCAATTCGCCCTTCTCTTCACGCACCGCCAGCAGATCGCCGAACAGCACGCCCCGACGCTCGGCCACCTCGACCAGTTCGCCCAGTCGCCGCAGCAGCTTCACGCAGCGTTCGAGCTCCTCGTCCTCGATCGATCGCGCCACTTCCGCACTCGGGAGCACCTCGTCGCGCTCGTCGGCCCGACGCACCAACAACCGCGAGCCGTCGAGCCCGAGATCGATCAGCACGTCGTCCATCTGCCGCTCGTTGAGCACGTACTGCGTCTTCTTGTTCCGCGTGATCTTGTACAGCGGCGGCTGCGCGATGTACAAACGCCCGCGCCGGATCAACTCCGGCATCTGACGAAAGAAGAACGTCAGCAACAGCGTCCGGATGTGGCTGCCGTCAACGTCCGCGTCGGTCATGATGATGACCCGACCGTACCGCAACCGTGAGATGTCGAAGTCCGGCCCGATCCCACAACGAAGCGCCGCGATCAGCGTCCTGATCTCCTCGAACGCCAGCACACGATCAAGCCGCGCCTTTTCCACGTTCAGCAGCTTGCCCCGCAACGGCAGAATCGCCTGCGTCTCCACGTCTCGCCCCTGCGTCGCCGAGCCGCCGGCCGAATCGCCCTCCACCAGATACAGCTCGCTCCGCTCCACGTCCCTTGTCGTGCAGTCTTTCAGCTTGTGGGGCATGCTGCCCGACTCGAGCGCCGACTTCCGCCGCGTCAGGTCCCGCGCCTTCCGCGCCGCCTCCCGCGCCTGCGCCGCCATGATCCCCTTCTGGCAGACCTTCTTCGCTTCCTGAGGGTGCTCCTCAAGCCACGTCTTCAACCGATCGCTGACGATCGACGAGACGAACCCCTCCACCTCCGTGTTGCGGAGCTTGCCCTTCGTCTGGCCCTCGAACTGCGGCTCCGGCAGCTTCACGCTGATCACCGACGACATCCCCTCCCGCCAGTCGTCCCCCGTCGGGACCGGGTCCTTGTCCTTGATCAGCTTCGCATCGCGGATGTACGCGTTCAGCGCCCGCGTCAACGCCGTCTTGAAGCCCGACAGATGCGTCCCGCCGTCCACCGTCCGGATGTTGTTCGCGAATGTCAGCATCAACTCCGAGTAGCCGTCGTGATACTGAAACGCCGCCTCGACCAGCAGCCCCGAACTCTCGTTCTCACCCTGGAAATGCACCACCTCGTGCAATGCCGATTTCGAGCTGTTGATGTGCTCGACATATTCCACCAGCCCGCGCTCGAAGCGGAACGTCTCGTCCTTCAATTCCCCGTCCGGCCCCACACGCTCGTCCGTCACGCGGATCGTCACACCGGGGTTCAGATACGCCAACTCGCGAAGACGATGCGACAGCGTCGAATAGTTCCACTCCGTCTCGGGAAAGATAATCGGATCGGGCTTGAACGTGACGGTCGTCCCCGTCTGGCGCTCGGCGTTCGGCGATACGTCGCCCACCATGTGCAACTGCTTCGTCGTCACCCCACGCTCGAACCGGATCTTGTGGATCGTCGAATCGCGCAGCACCTCGACCTCGAGCCACTCCGACAGCGCGTTCACGCACGAGATCCCCACGCCGTGCAGACCGCCCGAGACCTTGTACGCACCGTCTTTCTCGCCGAACTTCCCGCCAGCGTGCAGCACCGTCATCACCAGCTCGACCGCCGGCTTCCCGTCATACAGCGGGTTGTCGTGCGACTTCGGATCGATCGGGATGCCGACGCCGTCGTCCGAAACCGACAAACTCCCGTCCGCGTGAACGCGCACCGCCACCGTCGTCGCCCGCCCCGCCATGCACTCGTCGATCGAGTTGTCGACCGCCTCCCAGCAAAGGTGGTGCAGCCCGGCCAGCCCCGTGTCGCCGATGTACATACCCGGACGCTTCCGGACGGCTTCCAGACCTTCCAGAATCCGAATCTGCTCCGCGCCGTACTGCACCGTCTTCACCTTCGTCGGATCCGCCGGCGCGCTCGCGTTCTGATCGTCGTTCATGCAACCTTCCGAGTGCGGAATCGCCGCTCAACGTCCCGTGGAACACGTTCCACAAGACGTCGCGCAAACCCCAACATACGCCTGACACACCGCCGCCGAATCGCCGCGGCCGGCGCCCCACACTCACCGCCTTTCGAACGGTGATTATAGGCGAAACCCGAGCGTCGCGCTCTTCTCACGTCGCTCGCGCCGCGCATACGACGAGCCGCCGACACCGCGGCGGCTCGTCCGTTCGACCAACCCGAATCGCCCCGCCGCGCCCTCTCAGTCGGCCAGCTCCACCGCAGCCAGCCCAAGCCGCGCCTCGGGCGGCAGGATGCTCTGGAAACGCAGGTCCATCCGCTCGATCCGAGTCGCCAGCAGCTCGCCCGCCCCGGCGTCCGTCGCGAACGCCGGCCGGTCCGCACCGTCGAACCGCAACTCACCCACCAACTCGCTCGCACGCTGACCGTGGTACGCCGCGTCCGCCACGCCCTGCCCCATCTCGGACTTCGACCAATGGATCGCCGCCCGCTCGAACGGCGCCACCGCCGTCGGCTCGTCCGTCACACCCACCACCCGCACCGAAACATCCAAACCCTCAGCACGAACCGACACCCCGCCGATTCGCGCCGCGCGCCCGGCGCCCGCGTCCTCACCCTCGACCTGCGCCGTTTCCTGCATCGCGACTTCAAACGCCGCATGCCGCGCGTCGAACCCCATATCGCGAAGCCGCGACACCGCCTCCGCGTCGTCAAGCCAGAACACGCTGTTCGTGTAATGCCACTTCCACGGCGGTGTCTCCGATTCGCCCACGCGCGGCGTGTCCAGATTCAGCCCCCACAGCGCGATCGCCGTCCGATCGTTGCCGCCGCCGATCCGCCGCCCGTCCAACTCGATCGACTCCGCAACCACCACCGCGAACCAACCCGCGTCAAGCCGGTCGAACCCGACCGGCGCGATGATCGATTCCCCTTCCAGCCCGTGCGGCGTCACGGCGTTGAACGCCACCGCTCCGTTGAGCGTTAACAGGTGCTCTGGTTGCGGCGCGACCTCCGCACGCTCCGCCGCGCCCGTCGAGCAACCCATCAGCGAACCGACCGCCACAACGCCGGCGATCCAACACGAACAACGACCCAAGCGGCGCAGCGACGGCATGGCTTTCCTCCACAGGAAACCGGTCAACACGTCGGCGATCGGACAGAGTGACGCTTCCGCCGCCGGTGCGCACTCGCGCACGACACCATCGTCGAATCCAACCAAGCTCCACGCGAGCGCTCCCACGCTCGATCACGCCGAAGCGGGTCGCCCCGATCCGCACAGCCCGTCAGGTCGCTCCGTCGGTCGGCTTATCGCTTGATGAAACGCGACCCCGCCCGGCCCCCGCTCGAATCGAGCCACTCCAGTTCACTCACGCTTCGGAGCCGCAGCGTCAGCATCGCCACGCTCGACGCCTGCCCACCCACACACTTGTGCACCGTGATGCGGTCCGCGCTCCGCCGCGTCCAGGTCACGTCGTGGTCCGTGTTGATCGACGTCGCACGCGACCGCGCCCGATACCGACCCGACCCATCACGCGCTAAATGCAGCTCGATCGTCGCCAAACCGGGCCGATCCCGCTCCAGCACCCAGTTCCCCGAGAACGGGTCCGAAGACTGAGACGCAGAACGACTCGACGCGCTCGCATCCGCCGGCCCGCATCCGCTCAAACCCGCAGGCGAGGCAGCAAGCACCCCCGCGACGCAACACGCCGCGAGCCGTCGGCACAGCCGAGCCCCCGAGCCCCCGTTCACATGCTGCGGACCAAGGTTCATGCAGGCACGCTCCGGCGATCACCGACCGACGGCGTCTTCGACACGCCGACTCCAGACCCGCTTCGGCATCCCGGACCCGCACCTTTCACTCGCTCGGCTCGATCCGACCTTCGCCGCCCGCCGAACCCCGCGAGAACCCGCCCAATCGCCCAAACCCAGCGGCCGCGCGATGCTTTCCGGACCTTCCACTCATCGCCGAAAAAAGATCGCCGCTCCCCACCCCGGCCGAACGACGCCGCTCCCTACTCCTGCGCGACCCAAGCGGTCGCTCAACGCTCGATCAACTCGTGCGTCGAATCCCCATGCCGAGCGATCGGCTCCCCACGACGCGGCCGCGTCACCGTCTCATAGCCGTCGACATCGCTCGCCGCTCTGCGCCTTCCACACGCCGCTCCGATCACCGCCGTCACCCCGCCGATCATCATCAGCAACATCCCCGCGAAGAACCCAAAGAACGCCGGCGGCGGCACCGAGCGCGCTCCCTCCAACCACGCCTCCGCCCCCGCTACCGTCAGCCCAAGAGACGCCATGCACGTCAACACCCCAAGCACGACCAAACCACCGCCAAGCCACAACAACACAGACCGTGCGCCGCCCGACCGTCGCATGTTCGGCTCCTCAAAGCCGCGCTCGTACCGAACCCACATCACGCCGCTCCGTCCTCACCCCCGCCCCACTCCACGGTCGCTCGATTCAGCCTCGCCCCGCGCTTCCGTCGCCGCTCGACGCCCGGTCCGGCAGACCCACGATCTCATGCTCCGACTCCCCGAACCGCGCCACCTTCCGCGGCTTCGCCTTCTCCATCGCCCGCTCCGCGTTGTGCTCGCGGATCCGATCCGCCAGCTCACGCTCGTGCTTTGACGTCCGAAACTTCTTCGCCCCCACCGCCAGCCCCGCCATGCCGAGCACCACCGCCACCGACAGCGCGAAGCCCGCCACGACCAGCGTCTGCATCCCTCGATCCGACTCGACCATCTCCGGCGCCGGCCCCGCGCCCCCATCCATCGCAAAGCCGTACACGCTCTGCCAGAACGTCGCCACTTGCCACAAACCGAAGCCCAGCGCCACCGCCATCGCCGGGAACAACACCCAGCGGCTGTATCGAACGAGTCGAAGTGTCCTCATAGATCGCTTCCAAACCAATCAGAAGAACGGAAGTCGCCGACGCCAGCCCTGACCCGAACCGCTTCGTCCGGACCCTTATCCCGCGAGCATCGCCCCCGCCGCCGCCAACGCCAGAGAATACAACACCATCCCTCCCGCGACGCCGAGCGCGATGCCGAGCCCCAACGACAAGATCGGCCGCCGCAGCAACCCCGAAGAATTCAACGCCGTCGCCGCATCGAACACTTCCACACCTTCCCGCGGACGCTCTCCTTCCGGATACTGCGACACCCGCACGTGATCCAGCCCCTGATCCGACAGGAACCGCCGCACCGTCAGCGAACCCGGCGCCCGCACCACCAGTTGCACCCGGTTGTCCGTCGCACGGTCGATCGCCGTCGCCAGGAACAGGCACGCGCCGCGCGCCTCTCCCCGTCGCTCCGGCCCCTCGGGCGTCGTCTCGTCGCCGCCGCCATGAATGGGCTGCGTTCTCTCGCTCTCCATCGCGCGGCTCCTCCGGGTGCGAAGCTCAGTATCGCTCAACCATGCCGCAACGCCAAGGCCCTTCACCGAACTCGTCGCAGCGTCCGACCACGCCGCCCGCTCAGCGTCTCGCCGCACCGCCACCAGCGGCCCCCGGCCCCTCCCGTACCCTCGCCAAATCCCGAACCACCGCCAGCATGCCCTCGTATACCTCCGCCATCCGCTCATAGTCCAGCGTGTCCGGCGTGTCCGTCGGCATGTGGTAATGCGGGTTCCGCAGGAACGACGTGTCCGTCAGCATCGCTGCCGGATAGTCCGCCCGCCAGAAACTCGCGTGGTCCGAGTGCGTCACGCCCCGCACGAACGTCGGCAGCGCCGCCGGCACGATCGGCAATTCGCTCGCCTCCCCGAATGACGCCGCGATCCGCCGTTCGAGACCCGCGTCTTCCAACCGCGTCACGATCGCGATGAAGTTTCCCCGATCCGGAAGGCCCGGCAGCTCCACACCCGTCGGGTATCGCTGCGACCCCGGCTCGTCCGAGAAATACCCCACCATCTCCACCGAGATCATCGCCGTGATCTCTTCGCCCCGCTCGCGCGCCGAGTTCGCGTGGTGCTGCGAGCCCATGTCGCCCGTCGAAAAGTACGGCATCTCCTCGTTCGTGAAGAACGCGTACCGCACCGTCCGCTCGTCCCGATCCCCCGCGCGATGCCGACGCAGATGGTCCCGCGCCAGCTCCAGCGTCACCGACACCGCCGAAGCGTTGTCGTCCGCTCCGGGCGTCTCCTCGATGTTGTCGTAATGCGCGCCGATCACGACCATCTCGTCCGCTGCGCCCTCGCCAGCCAATTCCACAATCAGATTCGGCGCCAAGCCCTCGTACCCCGGCACGTACTCCCGCTCCACCTCCGCGAACCCCGCGCCCCGCAGCGTCTCCTCGATGTACGACGCCGCCCGCGCGTACGCCTCGGGCTGTGCCCGCGTCCGACCGCCCGGCCCATCCGCGCACAGAACCTCCACATGATGACGCAAACGCTCCGGCATCGGCATCTCCATCAACCGCTCAGCGTTCGAACCCGACCTCGCGCCGACCGCGTCGCCGGCGCAACCAAGCGACGACACCGCCCCCGACACCGCGGCGCCCAGAACGACCGACTTCCACAACCAACACCCGTTCATCGCACGTCCTCCCGCACAGCGTTTCGACCACGTCGTCCCGTCGCATCCTCGCTCCCTCGCTCCATCGCACCAGCAAGCGTCACCTCACCCCGAACACTACTTCGATCGTCACGACCAGAGCGGCAAACCCGAGCAAACCGAGAAACACGCCCGCCGCGATCGTCAGCACGGGCCGCTGCACCAGCGGACTCGACGCCCAGTCCCTCGGCTCCCGCCTCCACGGCGACGCCTCGCTCGACACCATCCGCCCTTCGATCAGCGGTAGCCCCGCCGGCGCCTCCTCCCGCTCCCCGAACGTGCGAAGCAGCCGCGGATTCCCTTCGCCCCGCCCGACCAACTCATTCAGCGCCGCCCGCTTGCTCGGCGCATGCACCAGCACCTGCCGACGCTCCCGATCGTCCGCACCGTCCACTTCAAAGAGACAGAACATCCACCAATGATCTCCGGATGGGCCCAGCGAGGCGTGCATCGACTCACGATACAACCTCTCCCACCGCCGGAGAAGCCCGCATTTCACGTCGACTGTGAACAGGCGCACGAAAGAGCCCGCTCGAAGGCGGGCTTTTGACGATCGCCTGACGCGAAACGGTCATGCCAAGCCGCTCGGCACGGCTTCGCCCTCATTTCGCGCCGCCCCCTTTGCATTCGCCTCTCCCCCCCACCCGTTCTCTCAACCCCTGCGACGACGCACGCCCGCTGCGCCCGCCAGGCACAGTAGCGCCGCGGCGCCGGGCGTCGGCACGTTTCGCGCGCCCAGCGTCAGGTACACCGCGTCCTGGTAGTCCGCGTCCGAACCCGTGTCGAAGAAGTGGACGTACGCCAACCCCGAGCCGCCCACCGGGGACAACTGACTCAGGTCGATCGTCTGACCGTCCAACCCATTCAGCGTGCCGATCTGGCTGATGTCGATCTGGAACGTCACCATCCGGTCCTGCGACGTATCGCCGTCGGCCACGTTTTCCGAGGGAATCGACGACGCGATCGCCCGCTTCGAAACATCCTGCGTCCCGTCGAAGAACAGGTTGTCGCGCACGGCCGTCAGGCTGAACGTTTCGCCCGGCCCGACGCTGATCGGTCCGAGCACGTTCGTGAAGTCCGCCACCTGCGTCGCGAAGCCGCCAGCCGTTTCGTTCTCGAAATAAAGGTCGTGCTCGTCGCCCGCGAACGGCTGACCGATGTCCGGGTTCGAAAAGAACAAACCCAGCACGCTCACCGGCACCTGACCGTCGATAAACAAACGATCGAAGTCGTCGTCCACCCGGCTCAGCCCCGCCACGGCGCCGATCGGACCCGCCGTGTTGATCTGCGCCTGATTCAGGTTCGCGCCGGGAATCAACGCGTTCAACACGTTCCACACGCTCGGCTCGGACCCGCCCAGCCCGCCGCCTTGCACGGTCGTCACCGCCGCATTCGCCACGCCCCCCGGGGCGAACGCCACAAGCGACGCCGCGGCTGTCGCGCACGTCACAGAAGCTCGCTTCTGCATGATTCTCTCCAAATTGTCGGGCGGGTCGTACCCACCCTGCGTGTTGCCCGCCGACGAACGCTTCGCTCGAAGCGGACATCGGAGCCGGCGAGCTTTCAGTCGCCAGCAGTGCGGGTGTCTCTCTGCAAAACACCATGCCACGATCCAGCCTTCGATTCAAGACGCAATCTCGAATCAACGCGCGCGATGAGCACTCCGCCCCCGCGGGGTGTAGGTGGTTTGCAAGCCAAAGAAACCACTCACACCCAGGCGACCGAATCGCCTTCATGCGGCCAAACCGCCTGCGACCGCCCGAACGCGTCAACCGCCTCAGCCGTCCCGCCGCAGCGCCAGCGACGCGAATCGTCCGCGCTCCAGCGCGACGTCCTCACCGCACATCGGCAACTCCTCGAACCGGTATCGCCCCTCCCGGCACGCGAACCCATCGCCCGTCGGCTTGCCGTTCAACCCCCGCGCCAGCACGCCTTCCAGCTCGCCCGGCGCCGCCAACCCCGCGTTGTTCGTCGAACACAGCAGCACCCCGCCCGGCTCCAGCAACGCAGCCGCCCGACCCGCCAGCGGCCCGAAGTCCCGCGCGATCCGCCACGCTCGCACGCCGCGCCGCTTGTCCGCCGACCCGAACGACGGCGGGTCCAGCACGACCATCGAAAACCGCCACGCCTTCTTCTCGGCCAGATCGAAAAACCCTCGCGCATCCGCCCGGGTAAAGAAATGTTCGCCCGCGTCGACGCCCGCCGACGCGTAATTCTCACGCGCCCACTCCAGATACCTCGGCGAAACATCCGCGTTCGTCGTCGCCACCGGGCGCGCCGCGTCCCGCCCCGCCAGCGCCATGTTCACGCCGAACCCGCCCGTGTACGCGAACGCGTTCAGCGCCCGCGCCGGCTCAGCCGAATCGTCCCCGCGTTCCGCTCGCTCACGCAACACCGCCGCGAGCCGATGCCGCACCCAATGCCGGTTCTCCCGCTGATCAACGAACAACCCCGTCGAGAACCCGTCGTAAGGCTTCACCAAGAGAGGCACGCCGTGCTCGAACACCGTCAGCGTCGCCTCCACCGTCTCGCCAGCCGTCGGCCTCGGCTCGCTCATCTCCGACGGCGCCGCCGCTAGCTTCGAACGATCACGCGGAAACCGCTTCACATACACCCCCCGCACCCTCGCCCGCCCATACGCCTCCAGCAACGCGTCCGCCAGCGTCTCCTCCGCCACCTCCCCCGCGGGCGTGCCTTCGTACACGTTCGCCACCAGCGCCGGGCCGAGCACATCCGCGTACAAGCCCGGCACACCCTCCGCCTCGCCCGAAAACGCGCGGAACGCCGTCGTCTCCGCGTCCGCGATCAATTCGCCGCGACGAAACGCCGCCGACGACGTCAGCTTCGACAACTCCCCTGACGCAACGCTCATCTCGGCCTCCGCCCTTCCGTGCACGCTCCGATCGACCGCGCAGCCCCCGCTTCCCTCAACACGGCATATCCGCCGACAGGATCAGCTTCGTCTCCGTCATCTCTTCCGCAGCAAACTCGGGCCCCTCGCGACCCACGCCCGAACGCTTCAAACCGCCGTATGGCATCGCGTCGAACCGTGTCGACGGCACGTCGTTCAGCACCACGCCGCCCGCCGCCACCTCCTCCGCGAACCGCTCCAGCGTCGCCTCGTCCGACGAGAACACCCCCGCTTGCAGCCCGAACGGCGACGCGTTCACACGCTCGATCGCCTCGTCCAACTCCCGATACGTGGACAACACCACGACCGGACCGAAAATCTCGTTCCACGCCAGCGGCGTCTCCGGCGGCGCGCCCGACACCACCGTCGGCGAGATCACGTTCCCCCGCCGCTCGAACGGCGTATGAATCGTCGCCCCGTCCGCCTTCGCCTTCCGCACCCACGATTCGACGCGATCCGCCGCCGCCGCATCGATCAGCGGCCCCACCGCCGTCGCCTCGTCGTACGGGTCGCCCCCGCGCAGCGCCGCCACACGCTCGAGCAACCGCTCCACGAACGCGTCGAACGCGCTCTCGTGCACCAGCACCCGCTGCGTCGAGATGCACGACTGTCCAGCGTAGGTGAACGCTCCCGCCGTCACCCGCGACGCCGCTTGATCGAGCTGCGCCGGCGTCAGGTCCCCCGCGATCACGCACGCCGCGTCCCCGCCAAGTTCCAGCGCCACCCGCCGCGCCGCGCTCCGACGCTGCAACTCCCACCCGACCTCATCCGAACCGGTGAACGAGAAGAACGCGATCCGCCTGTCCTCCACGATCGCCGACGAATGTTCCACCGTCGTCGCGAACACCGACCAGCCGCCCTTCGGCAACGCCTCCGCCTCCGCCAGCAAACCACCCAGAAACAACGCGCACAGCGGCGCCTTGTCCGACGGCTTGAGCACGAACGGACACCCCGCCAGGATCGCCGGCGCGATCTTGTGCGCCGTCAGGTTCAGCGGAAAGTTGAACGGCGTGATGAACCCGCATACCCCGATCGGCGCCCGCGCCACCCGCGCACGATGCGTCTCCGGCAGATGCCGATGAAACCGCCGGCTCGCCCCGTCGCCCCCGAACCCGTGCCGCGCCGCGTCCGCCGCGATCGCGAACGTCTGTGCGCACCGATCCGCCTCCACCGCCGCGTCCTTTCGACACTTGCCCGCCTCCCGAATCAACAGCCCCACCGCCTCCTCGCGCTGGGCCCGCACCGCCTCCGCTAGACTTTCCAGAATCTGCGCCCGCTGCGTCATGTCCAGCGCCGCCATCGCCGCTCGCGACTCCTCCGCCGCCGCGATCGCCCGCTCCACCTCCGCCGGCTGCGCCGACGCCGCCCGCGCGAACGTCTCGCCCGTGTGCTTGTCCAGCACCGGGATCGTCGCCGACGCCGATCGGGCCACGCGTGACGTCGCCTCGCCCGCGATGAAGGCTGGATACACGGTCGGCTCAGACGTCGCGCTCGTGCTCGTACTCATCCCCCCAGCCTACCCACCTCACCGCCGGCAATCCCGCCCCGTCCGCGCTGCCGACCAGCACTGCAAGCGACCGCTCGCCGCGAGAAACGTCAGCATCCAAGCACCCACCCACACGCGACCCCAACAGCCAGCCCACGCCGACCACCGTCCGCCGACCGCCGCGACGACACCCCCGGCCCCCACCAACGCATGACCGTCGCCAAGCGGACGCGATGCGGACGGGATCCGCGTGCGCCGCGACGTTCTCTCCATCACGACATGCGAAAAGCATGCCGCTGGATGACGACGCCGAGCGAAATCTTTCCGACAACTCGCCCGCCCCGCCATGTGAACGCCCCCCTCACTCCGCGTCCCCGATCAATGCAGGTGCGCGAAACCCCGGCTCATTCCCGCCAACTCGTCGGCCGCCTCGCGATACACCGACAGCACCTTCTCCGCCGCGCCCTCCCACGTCAGCTTGCGCAGCTCGAACGGATGGTTCTGCCGCAGCGTCGCGCTCAGCGGCGGGTGACGCAGCACCGCCAGAATCTTGTTCGCCATCTCGTTCACGTCCCAGAAATCCACCTTCAGCGCGTGACTCAGCACCTCCGACACCCCCGACTGCTTCGAGATGATCACCGGCACGTCATTCGCCATCGCCTCCAGCGGCGCGATCCCGAACGGTTCGGACACCGACGGCATCACGTAGCAGTCCGCCATCTTGAACACGCGTTCCACGTCCTTCCCGCGCAGGAAGCCCGTGAAGAGCACCTTGTGTCCGATGCCGAGAGACGCCGCGTGTTCGATCATCGTGCGCGCCAGATCGCCGTTGCCCGCCACGATGAACTTCACGTTGTCCATCTTCTCAAGCACTCGCTTGGCCGACCGCACGAAGTATTCCGGCCCCTTCTGCATCGTGATCCGACCCAGAAACAGCACGATCTTGTCTTTCTCCGAAATCCTCGCCTCCGGCCGCGGCGCCAAGCCGTGGTGCTGCACCCCGTTGTAAACCACGCGCACCCGATCCGGATCGACCCCGTACCGGCGCGCCACGATCGACTTGGTCAGCATCGACACCGCGATCACCCGCACCGCCGCGTGCATCCCGCGCCGCTCGATGTCGTAGATCCGCTGGTCGACGTGCTCTCCCGACCGGTCGAACTCCGTCGAGTGGATGTGCGCCACCAGCGGCTTACCCGTCAGCCGAGCGAGCGCCATCCCCGCCGGGTAGGTCATCCAATCGTGCGCATGGATCACGTCGTAGCGAAGGTCCCGGCACAGCCGCAGCACCAGCCGCGCGTAGTCGCGGCTGGTCGAGATCACGTCCCCGCCGTAATCGACCCCCGCCGATGAACCCGGCGCCGAGTCGCCCAGGTCCGCCACGCCAAGCCCCACCGACTCCAGCGTCTCCCGCAGCTCCGCGTACGCCGCGTCTTCGATCACTTGGAAATCGCCATCCAGCCGCTTGCCGGCCTTGCGGATCGACTCAAGCTGGCCCAGAGAGATCAGCGACCGCCCGTCCGCCGAGTGCAGCACCCCCTGCTCGTCGATCGGGCCGCCGTCGCCGTACGACGACACCATCGACGAGGGGATGCCGAAGAACTCGACGTTGCCGAGCCCGGGCAGGTCGTATTCCAAGAACTCGGCCGTCGAACCGTCGGGCAGCGGCTTACGGATCAGCTTGGCGCTCTCCGGCAGACGTGCGAAGTCGGACACCCGCCCGCCACGGTCGGCCCCCGCCGGCGACCGATGCGGCGAGATCAGGTCGACGTGCGACGTGAAATCCCGGTCCACCGCCTTGGGCAGCACGAACATCACCCGGTGCCCCGACTCGTTCAACGCCTGCGTCAGACCGAAGCACGCCGTGCCGAGCCCGCCCGAGATGAATGGCGGGAACTCCCAACCGAGCATGAGGATGCGCATCGACACATACTCCGAAGCGTCCGCGGCATGACCGCGCGACGGCGAAAGGTGCGGACGTTCTGACGTGGGGTCGCGCCCGGACGGAACCCGTTCGGACGCGGCGCGCTCGCGTGCAAAACAGGACATCAATCGCCGAGCGCAGCCGAGCGGATACAGAATACTCGCCCGCGACGAACTCCGGAGCGGACGCCGCCGCTGCCGCGACGAAAAATCGAGCCGCCGAGCCGGCCTCCGCTGTTTGAGCCCGCCGACCTCCCCGCTTTCGGTGCGCCGACGGTCCGCCCCCCCTACGACGCCGACCGCAACGCCGCCCCCAACTGGCTCCACCGCTGCTCAAGCGAGCCCGTGATCCCCACGCTCATGCGCACCAGGCCGGGCGAAATGCCCGCCGCCCGCTGATCTTCTTCGCTCAGTTCGCTCGACGTAGAGGAGCCCGAGCACGACATCAGCGTCTCGAAATACCCCAGCGAGACCGCCATGAACCCGAAGGAGTGCTCGTTCTGCAGCGTCTCCATAAAGCGGTTCGCCCGCTCGGCCGTCCCGAAATCGATCGTCAGCAGCCCGCCAAAACCGAAGCCGGGGTTGAGCATCCGCTTCATTACCTCGTGCTGCGGATGCGACGGCAGACCCGGGTAGCGCACCGCCGCGCCCATCGCTTCCAGCCGCTCGGCGAACGCCTGCGTCCGCCGGCAGTGCTCGGCCATCCGCACCGCCAGCGTCGGCACGCGAAGCGACACCTCGTGCGCGATCTTCGGGTCCATCGTCGGCCCCAGCAGCATCAGACTCCCGGTGTGCAGGTCCATCAGCGACGCGATGAACTCCGCCGACGCGCACACCGCCCCCGCGATGATGTCCGACGCCCCGTTCACGAACTTCGTCAACGAGTGCGCCACGATGTCGGCGCCGTGGTCCGTCGGCGTGATCAACAACGGGCTGAACGTGTTGTCGACCACCAGCGGCACGCCGGCCTCATGCGCGATCTCCGACAACGCCGGCAGGTCCGACACCACCAGCGTCGGGTTCGACACGGTCTCGGTATAGATCAACCTGGTCCGATCGGTCACCGCGGCTCGCACCGCGTCGAGATCGTCGATCGGCACGAACGACGTCGTGACGCCGGTCTTCTTCGGCAGGTAATCGTGCATCGCCGCGAACGTCCCGCCGTAGATCGCGTTGGACGACACGACGTGATCACCCGCGTCGCACAGTTGCATGATCGTCGGCACGATCGCCCCGAGCCCCGACGCCGTGCAATACGCCGCTTCCGTGCGCTCCATCGCCGCGAGTTGCCGCCCGAGCGCGTACACCGTCGGGTTGAAGTTGCGCCCGTACAGGTAGCAGCCGCCCTTCTCGGGCGTGAGCGCGCCCTTGAAGATCTCGGGCATCGTCTCGGCCGTCAGCACCGTGAACGTCGTCGAAGCTTCGATCGACATGTTCACGCCGCCGTGCTCGCCGAACTCGTGCTTCGCGAGCGCCATCCGCTCCAGCGGATCGGCGGCGTTGATCGTCGCGGGCGACAAAGCCCCCGTGTCGGCGGCGTTTGGTTCGGTCATGGCGGAGCCTCGCTTTCGAAGTGACGCCGCCAGTATCACGCGCCGGAGCGAACAGCGGCGCCGACCGGACAAAATTCGCGCCCGCAAAAGAAAACAAGCCCGCCGGGTCGGCGGGCTCGGGGGCTCGGGGGCTCGGGGGTTGGAACGAGCGGGCTTGACGCCCGACCGGGGCCGCGGCGATCAGCGTTCGGTGTCCGCCGGGCCGGGGCCTTCCGAGCCGCCGATGATGATGTCGCTCATCTCCATGGGCATCGGCTCGGTCTCGGCTTCGCGACGCTGCTCTTCCTCGGCCATCCGCTGCTCTTCGATGGTCTCGGCGCCGAGCATCTCCGCCGCGTGGGCCGCCTCGGCCAGCATCGCTTGCTCGTCGATCTCGGTCGAAACGGGCGGCTCGGCGAGATACTTCACGCGGATGCTCTGGTACGGACGGAAGCCCGTGCCGGCGGGGATCAGGTGACCCAGCAGCACGTTCTCCTTGAGACCGCGCAGGTCGTCCGACGCGCCCTTCAGCGACGCCTCGGTCAGCACCTTGGTCGTCTCCTGGAAGGAGGCGCCCGAGAGGAAAGACTCGGACTGAAGCGACGCCTTGGTGATGCCGAGCAGCAGCGTCCGGCCCGTCGCCGGCTTGGCGCGCTTCGCCTTCGCCGGCTCCTTGCCTTCCGCCTCCGCCTTCGCGTTCGCCTCTTTGAGCTCCTCTTTGGAGACGAGATCGTTGAGCTTCAGGTTCGTGTCGCCCGGATCGGTCACGCGGCCCATCTGCGACATCCGCTGATTCACCCGGCGGAACTCGATCTTGTCGACCACCTCGTGCGGCAACAACTCCGTGTCGCCCGGCGCCTCGACACGCACCTTGCGCAGCATCTGCGACAGAATCACCTCGATGTGCTTGTCGTTGATCGTCACGCCCTGCGCGCGATACACGTTCTGCACCTCGTCGATCATGTACGCCCACAAGGCCTCTTCGCCCTTGATGCGCAGGATGTCGTGCGGCACCAGCGGGCCTTCGATGAGCGGATCGCCCGCTTCCACCCTGTCGCCCGAGTGGACGAGCAGGTGACGGTCCTGAGGCACATGGTGGTCCTTCTCGAGACCGCCCTCCGAGACGATGCGGATGGTCATCTTGCCCTTGCGCTTGTCGGAGTAGATCTCGACGGCGCCGGAGATCTCGGCGAGCACCGCCGGGTCCTTCGGCTTGCGGGCCTCGAAGATCTCGGTCACGCGGGGCAGACCGCCCGTGATGTCCATCGAACCGGTCGAACCGCGCGGCTGCCGCGCGAGCATTTCGCCGGCCTTGATCTCCGCGCCGTCGGTCATCTCGATGCGAGCTTTCGCGGGCAGGTAATGGAAGTCGAGGATGTTGCCGTCGGGGTCGACGATCTCCATCCGCGGCTGCATCTCGCCCTTGTGCTCGACCACGACCAGCGCCTTCTGACCCTGGCCCGCGTCCTCTTCACGCACGGTCTCGCCGAGTTCGATGTCGACGAAATTCACCTTGCCGGACTTCTCGGCGAGGATCGGCGTGCGGTGCGGGTCCCAACGAACCAGCTGCTCGCCCTTCTTCACCTGCTGGCCCGGCTCGACCAGAATCTCGGCGCCGTAGGGGATCTTCTGCTTCTCGAGCTCACGGCCCTTCGGGTCGAGCAACGCGATCTGGCCGTTGCGCTTCAGCGCCACGCGGACGGTCGCCCCGTCCTGATCCTCGACCATCACTTCGTTGCAGTCGCGCAGCTCCACCGTGCCGGACTGCGACGCGGTGATGTTCGTCTCGACCAGCGCCTTCGAGGCCACGCCGCCCGTGTGGAACGTCCGCATGGTCAACTGCGTGCCCGGCTCGCCGATGGACTGCGCGGCGATGATGCCGACGGCCATGCCCGGCTCGACCAAACGGCCCGTCGACATATCCATGCCGTAGTCCAGCACCGAGCAGCCGTAGCGCGACTCGGTCGTCAGCGGCGATCGCACCACCACCGAGTCGATGCCCAGGCTCTCGATCTTCATCCCCATGTCGGCCGTGATCATCTCGTTCTCGCGGACGATGATCTCGTCCGTGATCGGGTTGATGATGTTCGACCGCGAGACCCGACCGACGATCTGCTCGCGGAGCGGCACGTCGACCTCTTCGCCCTTGTAGATCGCGCGCTTGGTGATGCCGCGCTTCGAGCCGCAGTCGTACTCCGTCACGATGCACGACTGCGCCACGTCGCAGAGCTTACGCGTCAGATAGCCGGAGTCGGCAGTCTTGAGCGCCGTGTCGGCCAGACCCTTGCGGGCGCCGTGCGTCGAGGAGAAGTACTCGAGCACCGTCAGGCCCTCGCGGAAGTTCGCCCGGATCGGGGTTTCGATGATCTCGCCCGAGGGCTTGGCCATCAGCCCCCGCATGCCGGCGAGCTGCTGCATCTGGCTGATGTTGCCGCGGGCGCCCGAGTCCGACATGACGTAGACCGGGTTGGCGTAGAACTTGCCCTCGCCCTCCTTGATGTCCGCGTACACGCCGCCTTCGTTGCGCCGGTCGTGCTTCAGCGTCTCCACCAGGGCCTTGGTCACCTGCTCGCGGCAGTGCGCCCAGATGTCGAGCAACTGGTTGTAACGCTCGCGTTCGGTGATCAGGCCGCGCTCGTAACGCTTACGCACGCCGTCCGCACGCTCCTGCGCCGCGTTGAGAAGCTCGATCTTTTCGTCGGGGATGCGCAGGTCCGTCACGCCGAAGGAGATGCCCGCCAGCGTCGACCAGCGGAAGCCGATCTCTTTGAGACGGTCGAGCAGGTCGATCGTCGCCGCCCGCCCCGCGGCCGCGTACGTGTCGTCGATCACCCGCGCCGAGCCCTTCTTGCCGAGCGCGCAGTTGTAGAACGGCATGCCCGTGTTCAGGATCTCGGAGAAGATCACGCGCCCGACCGACGTCTGGAAACGACGATCCTTCGGCGCGTCCTCCCGGTCCGCGCCCTGCGCGTTCACGACGTGCGAGAAACGCTCCATCCGCACCACGATCGGCTGATCGATCTTGATCTTGCCGAGCTCGTAAGCCAGGATCGCCTCGTGCGAGTCTTTGAACCGCGGCAGCGACTGCGGGTCTTCCGCCGCACGCTTCAGGTCGTCCGGGTTCATCATCGACAGGAAATACACGCCCAGCACGATGTCCTGCGACGGCGAGATGATCGGCTTGCCGTTCGCGGGCGAGAAGATGTTGTGCGTCGCCAGCATCAGGGTGTGCGCCTCGGCCTGCGCCTCCACCGACAGCGGCAGGTGCACCGCCATCTGGTCGCCGTCGAAGTCCGCGTTGAACCCGGTGCACACCAGCGGGTGGATCTTGATCGCGTTGCCCTCGACCAACACCGGCTCGAACGCCTGGATGCCCATCCGGTGCAGCGTCGGCGCGCGGTTCAGCAGCACGGGGTGCTGGTCGATGACTTCTTCGAGCACGTCCCACACCTCGGGGTCGCGACGCTCGAGCATCCGCTTCGCGCTCTTGATCGTGTCCGCGAGGCCGTGCTCTTTCAGCTTCCGGATGATGAACGGCTGGTACAGCTCCAGCGCGATCTTCTTGGGCAGGCCGCACTGGTGCAGCTTCAATTCGGGACCGACCACGATCACCGACCGCGCCGAATAGTCAACCCGCTTGCCCAACAGGTTCTCGCGGAAGCGGCCCTGCTTGCCCTTGACCATGTCCGTCAGCGACTTCAGCGCCCGGTTCGACGAGCCCAGCACCGGTCGCCGGCAGCGGTTGTTGTCGAACAACGCGTCCACCGCCTGCTGAAGCATCCGCTTCTCGTTGCGGATGATGACCTCCGGAGCGTTCAGATCGATCAGCTTCTTGAGACGGTTGTTCCGGTTGATGATGCGCCGGTAGAGGTCGTTGAGGTCGCTGGTCGCGAAATTGCCCGACTCGAGCAGCACCAGCGGCCGCAGGTCCGGCGGGATCACCGGGATCACGTCCATCACCAGCCAAGACGGATCGTTGCCCGAACCGCGCACCTGCTCGACGAGCTTGAGGCGCTTGGCGAGGTCCTTGAGCTTCTGCTTCGACCGGGTCTCGCCGATCTCTTTGCGCAGCTGCGCCGCGATGGCGTCGAGGTCGAGGCCCTCGATCAGTTCGCGGATCGCCTCCGCGCCCATGTGCGACACGAACGCCGAGCCGTACTTCTCGTATGCCGAACGGTGCTCGTCCTCGGTCAGCAGTTGCTTGTCTTCCAGTTCCGTGTCGCCCGGGTCGGTGACGACGTAGTCTTGGAAGTAGATGATCTTCTCGAGATCGCCCGTCTTCATGCCCAGCAGCGTGCCGAGCCGCGAGGGCATGCTCTTGAAGAACCAGATGTGCACGATCGGCGCTGCGAGGTTGATGTGGCCCATCCGCTTGCGGCGTACGCGCGAATGCGTCACCTTGACGCCGCAGCGGTCGCAGATGATGCCCTTGTATTTCGTCCCCTTGTACTTCCCGCAGGCGCATTCGTAGTCCCGCTCGGGGCCGAAGATGCGCTCGCAGAACAGCCCGTCCTTCTCGGGACGGTACGTGCGGTAGTTAATCGTTTCGGGCTTCTTCACCTCGCCGAACGACCACGAACGGATGTCGTTCGGGCTCGCCAGCGTGACTTTGACGGAGCTGTAATCGTTGACGCGGTCGTACACAGCCTCGGGCATGGCCTTCGGTTCTCCCTGTGGCTAGCTGCTCCGCCGCGGGACGCGCCCGCGACGAAAAGGAACCCCGCCCCGAATCGGTCTCCCCCCCGACGACCCCCTCCCAGACGCGGCCGCCGCGACGCCGGGGCTCTCGCTGGCGACGCACGCGCGCCGCTCGGCGCCGCGTTGCATAGCGGCGCCCGGCGAGCTCGCCGCGGCTCAGCCCTCCTCGCCGCCGCCGGTCGGATCGGTCGGCGCGGGGTTCGGCGGGCTCGGCTGATCGCCCGCCGCGTCGTCCCCGCCGTCGCCGCCGTCCGCTTCCTCGTCCGCGCCCGACATTTCTCGAAGACGCTTCTGCACCACCGGGTCCGCCACCAGGTACGACGGCTGAACCGTCACCAGCCAGACGCCTTCTTCCTGCGTGAGCCGCACGTCTTCCAACGGGTCGATCGATTCGCCCTCGCGGTCGGCGAACTCGATGCGGACGATCGCCGTGTCGTCCATCTGATCGACCAGCGACACCGTCGCCCGCTCGTAGGGCGCCGTAAACATCTCACGCATGAACGCCGGCACGTTCCCGAACCGCTCGCCGAGCGCCCGGAACGTCTCGACCGCCGGCGACGCGGGATCGACGATGTCCGCCACCGTCGTGTAGTCGCCGGCCGCCATGCTCTGCACGAACAGCCGCGCCGAACCCAGCGGCGTGGTCGGGTCGGCCGCGGCTTCGCCCTCGTCCGTCGGCGACGCGTCGCCGCCTTCGTCGGTCGCCTCGCCGTCGGGCGTAGCGTCCGCCGGGTCGGCGGGGTTGGCCGGGTCCGCCGCGCCGCTTTGATCCACGTCGGCGCCGTTCGTGTCGCCGCTTCCGTTCGTCGGTTCGGGCTCGTCGCCGCCCCCGCAGGCGACCAGGCCGAGCGAGAGCATCCCGATGAGCGTGAGGTGAGTGAGGTTCTTCATCGTCTCGTGTTCCCCGAATGGTTGGCGCCGCGATCGGCGTGCGTTCGCAATGAATGCCCCGCCCCCGAGTGATTCCCGCCCGCCCGACTCCGTCGGAAGGCCGATCCCGCCTTACAGCAGGCCGCCTTCGTCCGCGTACGACTTCTCGAGCGCGACGTTCAGGCCCAGACCCTTCAACTCGTTGCAGAGCACGTCGAACGCGACCGGCATGCCCGCTTCGAGCGTGTTGGCGCCCTTGACCATCGACTCATAGATCTTCGTCCGGCCCTCGACGTCGTCCGACTTGACCGTCAGCAGTTCCTGAAGGATGTACGCGGCGCCGTACGCCTCGAGACCCCACACCTCCATCTCGCCGAACCGCTGCCCGCCCGTCCGGGCCTTGCCGCCCAAGGGCTGCTGCGTAATCAACGAGTACGGCCCCGTCGCCCGGGCGTGGATCTTGTCGTCCACCAGGTGGTGCAGCTTCAGCAGATACATGAAGCCCACCGTCGTCCGCTGATGGAACGGCTCGCCCGTCCGCCCGTCGTACAACTGGATCTTGCCGCCTGGAGGCATCTCGGCGAGAAGCTCGCGCGAACCCGCCGGCTCCCTCGTCTCCTCGACGCTCGACCAACGGTCCCGGCAGTGCTGGTTCGCCTCTTCGATCGCTTCGTGAATCTGCGATTCCTTCGCGCCGTCGAACACCGGCGTCACCGCTTGGAAGCCCAACACGTGCGCCGCCCAGCCGAGGTGCGTCTCGAGAATCTGACCCACGTTCATCCGCGACGGCACGCCCAGCGGGTTCAGCAGCACGTCCACCGGCGTCCCGTCGTCGAGGAACGGCATGTCCTCTTCCGGCACGATCCGGGCGATCACGCCCTTGTTGCCGTGCCGACCGGCCATCTTGTCGCCCACCGAGAGCTGACGCTTGGTCGCGATATAGACCTTCACCATCTCCAGCACGCCCGAGGGTAGCTCGTCGCCGCGCTTCATGTGCGTCAGGCGCCGCTGCTTCTCCTTCTCGATCGCCTCGATGCGCGGCCAGAACTGGTTGTACAGACGCTCACCCTCCGCCTTCGCGTCTTTCGAGCCCTTGATCCACGTCAGGTCGAAGTTCTCGATCTGCTCCAAAATCACTTCGGGGATGTCCGACGCGCCGACCTTCTGACGCGTCATCGGGTCGACCATCTCGCTGCCGATCGCGTCGTTGACCGCCCCCACCAACTGCTTGAAGATCTGCACCGCCTTCTGATCCATCTCGGCGGAATACTCGTCCATCTCCTGCTTGAGCTGCTTCTTCTGCTCTTCGTTCATGTGGACGCGGCGGCTGAAGCGCCGGGCGCCGATCACCACGCCCTCTTTGCCCGCCGGCACTTCCAGCGAGTCGTTCTTCACGTCCTCGCCCGCCCGGCCGAAGATCGCGTGCAGCAGCTTCTCTTCCGGCGTCAGCTCGCTCTTGCTCTTCGGGCTGACCTTCCCGACCAGAATGTCGCCGGGCTGCACCCGCGCGCCAAGACGGATCACGCCGTGATCGTCCAGGTTCGCCAGCATCCGCTCCGACACGTTCGGGATGTCCCGCGTGAACTCCTCCCGGCCCAGCTTCGTCTCGCGGATCTCGACGTCGAAGCTGTCGATGTGGATCGACGTGAACGCGTCGTCCTTCACCAAACGCTCCGAGATCACGATCGCGTCCTCGAAGTTGTACCCGTCGAACGTGTTGAACGCGACCATCACCGACTTACCGATCGCCAACTCGCCGTCCTTCGTCGACGGGCCGTCGGCGATGATCTCGCCGGCTTCGACCACATCGCCCAGCGCCACCCGCGGCCGCTGGTTCAGGCACGTCCGCTCGTTGAGCCCGGCGAACTTCCGCAGCTCGTACTCGTCCGAGTTGTCGATGATGATCCGCTCGCCGTCGACGAACGTCACTTCGCCGCCGCGCTTCGCCTTCACCACCATCCCCGTGTTGCGCCCGACGATCTGCTCCATGCCGGTCGCCACGCGCGGCGGCTCGACCTTGATCAGCGGCACCGCCTGACGCTGCATGTTCGAGCCCATCAACGCCCGGTTCGCGTCGTCGTGCTCGAGAAACGGGATCAACGCCGCCGACACGCCGACGATCTGCTTCGGCGAGATGTCCACGAAGTCGACCTCCGACGAGTGCGCCTCGGTCAACTCGCCCGACACCCGCGCCAGCACCGTCCCCTCGTGCAACTGCCCCTTGTCGTCCAGTGCCTCCGCCGGCGCGAGAACCGTCCGCATCTCCTCGTCCGCCCGGAGATGCACCACCTCCTCCTGCACCTTCCCGGCCTTCACCGTCCGGTACGGCGTCCGCAGGAACCCGTACTCGTCGATCGACGAGTAAATCCCAAGCGAACAGATCAGACCGATGTTCGTGCCTTCCGGCGTCTCGATCGGGCACACCCGGCCGTAGTGCGAGATGTGCACGTCGCGCACCTCGAAGCCGGCGCGCTTCCGGTTCAGACCGCCCGGCCCCAACGCCGACAGGCGACGCTCGTGCACCAGCGACGACAGCGGGTTCGTCTGGTCCACCACCTGCGACAGTTCGCTGCGACCGAAGAAGAAGTCGATCGCACTCGAGATGCTCTTCGAGTTCACCAGGTCCGCGATCTTCGTCAGCTCGTCCGGCTCCTTCACGCTCATGCGCTCCTGCACCGTCCGGCGCAGCTTCAGGAACCCCTTGCGCATCTCTTCGACCGCCAACTCGTCCAGCGTCCGCAGACGACGGTTGCCCAAGTGGTCGATGTCGTCGACCTGCGCGATCGGCCGGCCCGTCTTCGGGTCCGGACGCTTCGAACGCAGGTCCAAGATGTACTGCATCACCCGCAGAAAGTCCTCCGCCCGAACGAACATCTGATCTTCCGCCACGTCCAGATCGAACTTGCGGTTGATGCGGAACCGCCCGACCTTGCCGAGCCGGTACCGGTTCTCGTCCAAGAACTTCTCGGCGAACAACTGCTTCGCCTTCTCGACCTGCGGCGGGTTGCCGGGACGGAGTCGCGTATAGATCTTCAGCAGCGCGGCCTCGAACTCGCTCGACGCCACCTCGCCGAACTCCTCGAGCTTCTCCTCCGCCACCGTGTTCAGGATCAGCGGATCGCCCGGCGCTTCGATCACCCGGATCGACTTCAACGACGAGTTCACGATCGCCTCGAGGTTCTCGCCCAACTGCCGACCGACGTGCACCAACTCTTCGCCGGTCTCCGTGTCGATGATCGTCTCAGCCGCCCAGTGGTCCTCGCGAAGCTGCTCGACCTTCACTTCCGACACGTCGTAGAACAGATCGAGAATCGACTCCGTCGACGCGATCTCCTCGTTCAGACACCGCAAGTACGTCGTCGCCGGCAGACGCGTCGACTGGTCGATCTTCATCATCAACCGGTCCTTCTTGTCCACCGACATCTCGATCCACGAGCCCCGCTCGGGGATGATCCGCGCCGAGTGCAGCGGGCGGTCCGACTCCGACGACTCGATCCCGAAGTCGACGCCCGGCGAGCGGTGCAACTGGCTCACGATCACCCGTTCCGCCCCGTTCACGATGAACTCGCCGCCGCCCATCATGATCGGGATCTCGCCGAGATAGATTTCCTCCTCGGCCAGGTCCGGATGGTTGTCCCGCTTCAGCCGCAGACACACCCGGAACGGCATGCCGTACGTCAGACGCAGCTCGCGGCACTCGTCGGGTGTGTACCGCGGTTCTTCGATGGTGTAGTACAGATACTCCAGCGACATCGTCTCGTCGTAGGAGTTGATCGGGAACACTTCACGAAGCAGCGCTTCGAGACCGAGCGACGTGTCTCGCTCGTCGACCGCCTTGTCTTGCTGAAGGAAACGCTCGTAGGCGTTCTGTTGCAGCCGGGTGAGATTGGGCGCACCGATGGCGTCGCCCCGCTTCGAGAAATTCCGCACGATCATGTCTGGCATCTCGCCCCCTGCTCTTCGCAGAGAAACCGACAGCCCCCACGAGCACGATGGCGGTCATCTGCTGAGAGGGCTTGTGGTTCATTTGAGTTGTGGCGTCGCTGCTCCGGGTCGACCCAATCCATCAGTCTACCCAGCCCGCATCCAGTCGGCAACGTGGCCTCCCCGACGCGAACCGAATATCCGCCCCACTTCGCCAAAAGACGTGCCGAACACCGCCAAATCCGCACGACTTCCGCTAATACTCCCCGGTTAAAGGGGCGCGCAGCCGCGGCCGGCTGCACGCCTTCGATCGTCTTACGCCGCCGCCGCGACCACGGATCGCGCTCGTCGCGACCGTTCGCACAGCGACGATCGGCCGATTACTTGATGCTGATCGACGCGCCGGCGTCTTCCAGCTTCGTCTTCAGCTCCTCGGCCTCTTCCTTGCTGACCTTCTCCTTGATCGCCTTCGGCGCCCCCTCGACCACTTCCTTGGCTTCCTTCAAGCCGAGACCCGTGATCTCCCGAACCGCCTTGATGACCTGGATCTTCTTGTCGCCAGCCGACTCGATCACCACGTCGAACTCGGTCTGCTCTTCCGCAGCCGCCCCGGCGCCTTCCGCCGGACCCGCCATCATCACCGCGCCGCCGCCGGCCGCCGGCTCGATGCCGTAGGTCTCTTTCAGATACTCCGCCAGGTCCACCGCTTCTTTCAGCGTCAGACCCACGATCTCGTCGCCGAGCTTCGTGATCTTCTCGTCGAACGTGGCCGTCGCCGTCGCGCCTTCGTCGTTCATGGCTGCTTCGCTCTCACAAATCGCCCGCACGCGCTTCGCCGCGCCGGACTCGGTTCCAGCTCCGAGAGGGACCGGTACACCCGGCCTTTAACCCGCGATGGGGCCAGTCGGAGACAGCCCCCGCCCGCCGTTAGTTCGCTTGCCGCGCCGCCGCTCTCGCCGCGGCACGCCCCTTTTCCGTCGTCGACCGATCGGTCCCGACGCGCCGGGCGTCTCGCCCGGAACGTCGACGCCGGGCTCAGCCGACCTTCGCGATCGTTTCGCCCTTCTCGAGCTTCTCTTCGATCGCCTTGAGGATGCCCGCGAGGTTCGCCGCCGGCGACGTCGCCGCGCCCGCGATGTTCCGCGCCGGGCTGAGGATGCACGTCACGACCTTCGCGATCGCCTCGTCGCGCGTCGGGAACTTCGACAGCGCCTTCACGCCGGCTTCGCCCTCGAACAACTGGCCGTCTAGCACCGCGCCCTTCAGCTCCAGGTTGTCCAGCGACTCCGCGTGCTTCACCAACGCCCGCGCCACGTCCACCACCGACTCGGCCCCGTACGCCAACGCGCTCGGACCCTCCAGCAGCGGCGACAGACCCGCCAGCGGCGAATCCGCGAACGCCTTCCGCGCCAGGTTGTTGCGGATCACCGTGACCCGGATGTCTTTCTGCATCAGGTCCTGGCGAAGCGAGTTGTTGTCGTTCGCCGACATCCCGCGCACCGAGATCAGCAGGGCGTTCTCTTCCTCGCCCAACAGCTCTTGGTAATCGCGGATCATCCAGTTCTTTACAGGCTTGCTCATGACCGGTCCTTCCGCGAACTCACTCGGCGCCTTGGTGGGGAATCTCGACCAACACCGACGGCGTCATCGTCCCGCTGATCGCGATCTTCTTGATGTACAGGCCCTTCACCGCCGCCGGCTTCGCCTTCTCGATCAGCTCGATGAACGCTTCGAGGTTCTCCGTCAGGTCGCCCTCAGCGAAGCTCATCTTCCCGATCGGTGCATGGATGTTCCCGAACTTGTCGTTGCGGTACTCGACCTTGCCCGCCGCGTATTCCTTCACCGCCTTCGCCACGTCCGGCGTCACCGTCCCCGCCTTCGGCGACGGCATCAGACCCTTCGGACCCAGCACCCGGCCGAGCTTCGCGATGTCTCGCATCATGTCCGGCGAAGCCACCGCCACGTCGAACTCCATCCAACCGTTCTCGATCTCGCGGGCCAGCTCTTCGCCGCCCGCCTTGATCGCTCCGGCTTCCAGCGCGTCCTTCTCCAACGCCGCCGGGCAGAACGCGATCACGCGACGGCTCTGGCCGATGCCCTTCGGCAACGCCACCGAGCCGCGCAACGCCTGATCCGCCTGACGGGGGTCGATGCCGAGATGCATCGCCACCTCGACCGTCTGGTCGAACTTCACCGGCTTGAACGCCTTCAGCGTCCGAACCGCCGCGTCCGCCGGCATCGCTTCGCCGGGACGCTTCTCATAGTTGCCGCGCTGACGCTTCGGCAGCTTCGCGACCTTCTCTGCGCTCAACGTCATCGATCAGCCCTCCACCACGATGCCCATGGAACGGGCCGTGCCTTCCACCATCCGCATCGCCGACTCCACGCTCACCGCGTTCAAGTCGGCCATCTTCTCTTCCGCGATCTCACGCACCTGGTCCTGCGTGATCTTCCCGCCGTCCCGGTCCTGCGGCGTCCCCGACCCCTTATCCACCCCCGCCGCCTTCTTCAGCAGCGCCGACGCAGGCGGGCTCTTGATCTCGAACTCGAACGAACGGTCCGAGTACACCGTGATGATGCACCCGACCACCATCCCGTTCTTCTCCGCCGTCGCCGCGTTGAACTGCTGGATGAACTGACCCGGGTTCACGCCGTTGGCGCCCAGCGCCGGTCCGAGCGGCGGGCCCGGGGTGGCCGAACCACCCGGCGCCATCACCTTGAACTGCTTGAGCACTTCTTTCTTGGCCATCGATCTCCACCTCCCACCGCGACCCGGGGCGAACACGACCCGAAATCCGCAGCGACCAATGCCGCGGACGAACGCTGGTGGTTCAAACGGTTGCTGGTATTCTGATTCACCGGCCGCCGCGACCCACGTCCACGACGACCAACGCCGAATCCGCTCCGGCGAGCCGCGTAATGTATCCATACCTCGCTCCACCCGCAACCGACGCCCGACACGCCCCTCCCCGCCCCCCCTCCCGCCCGGGCACCCTCCCGGCTTCGCCTCGCCGTACCACCATCAGCGCCCCGGACCCTCGCTCATGACCGCGACGCACGAGACAGCCCAGACCCCGGACGGTCCCGCCTTGGCCGACCGCTCCACCGAGGCCGACGACCGCGGCCTTTCCCGACGCGGCGCCCTCGTCGTCGCCGCCGTCGGCCTCACCCTCCTCACCCTCGCTTGGACCTTCCAGCAGGACCGCCCCTCGTTCAGCGTCTTCCCCGAGCACACCCGCACCGTCCTCGCCCTCGCCGCAATCGCCTTCTGGGCATGGGTCATCGTCCGAGGTTCCACCACCCGGATGACCCGCACCCGATCCCTCGCCATCTGCATCGCCCTCTTCGGCGTACCCGCCCTCGTTTACGCGCGCCCCGCCAACGGCGCGGTATATCTCCCCTTGGTCGCCTTCGCTCTCGTCATCTTCTTTCTCGTCAAGCCGGCGATCGACTATCTCATCGGCCGCATCCCCGCCCACGAGTCCCACCGCCCGCCCCTCACCCGGCTTCAACGCACCTTGGGCGGCCCCGACGTCACACGCGATGACGTCGTCGGCCTCTGCTCGCTCTCGATCGCCGTCGTCCTCGGCCACTTCCTCGCTCACCAGAGCGTCGCCCGTGCCGCTCCCACGGATGTGCTCGTCGCGCTCGCTCCCGAAGTCGGCGCCGAGCCCACCGACGATGCCAGCTACTTTCTCGCCCTTGAACGCAGGACGCTCACTTCAGCACAGGTCGAAGCCCTCCTCGACCGCTCCTTCCCCGTCCGCGCCGCCACCGGTGCCTTCCCCCGCGGCTTCGACGACTGGTACGACGCCGCCCGACTCACCGGCGCCCTGACCTACGAACAACTCACCCGCGTCCGCGAGGCCCACGCCGCCGACCGGGAGAACGCGGCTCAGGCCGCGCTCGCCCGCCCATAGCAGCGACGCGCTCCGCCTCTGGCTGGGCGCCCGCCCCCCGGCCGACGCGCCCATCACGCCTACTATCTTCGTTCGCCTCCTTGTCCCTCGCGGCTCAGCCCTCCGTCGGCCTGATTCGCCCGCATGTTTGGGATGCGTTCGCATCACCGCCTTCCACCACGGAACCCCCCTTGGCCAAGAAGCAGACCCGCAAGAAGAAGGCCGTCGACTCGGCACGCCGCGGCGCCGCCACCACCACCGCCGACGCCCGATCCGCGCCGCGCAAACGCCGCTCCGCCAAAGCACGCGACACCGCCAAGACACGTCGCGCGAAATCGGCGACCGACGAACGCACCTCCCCCGACGCCCACACCCTCAACGGCCGCGTCGAACTCAAACCCGCCGAGTTCGAGCGCTCCGACCTCGACGTCTCCAAGACCGGCGCCCACCGCTTCGACCCCCTCCGCGCCATCCGCGTCCGCGGCGCCAAGGAACACAACCTCAAGTCCGTCGACGTCGACATCCCACGCGACCGCCTCGTCGTCGTCACCGGACTCTCCGGCAGCGGCAAGTCTTCCCTCGCGTTCGACACCATCTTCGCCGAGGGACAGCGCAAGTACATGGAGTCGCTCTCCGCGTACGCCCGCCAATTCCTCGACCAGCTCAAGAAGCCCGACGTCGAAGACATCGAGGGCCTCCCGCCCACCATCGCCATCGAGCAGCGCTCCAGCGGCCACAACCCACGCTCCACCGTCGCCACCTCCACCGAGATCTACGACTACCTCCGCCTCCTCTTCGCCCGCGTTGGCGCCCCCCACTGCTGGCACGTCGAGAAGCAGAAAAAAGACGGCACCGTCCTCAAACGCTGCGACAACCCCATCACACGCAGCGACCCCTCACAGATCACCGACGCCGTCGCCAAACTCGAGACCGGCACCAAGCTCATGGTCCTCGCGCCGGTCGTCCGCTCCAAAAAGGGCTTCCACCGTGAAGTCCTCGAAGACCTCGTCGCCCAAGGCTTCGTCCGCGCCCGCGTCAACGGCCAGATCGCCGACCTCCGCGAAACGCTCAAAGACGAATCCGAGAACCCGCTCGGCCTGGGCCGCTATGAGAAGCACACCATCGAGGCCGTCGTCGACCGCATCGTGGTCAAGCCCGAAGCCCGCCAGCGGCTCGCCGAGTCGGTCGAAACGGCGCTCAAAGCCGGCGCCGGCGTCGCCATCATCTCCACCGCCTCCGGCGAACGCGGGCCTGACGGCGCGGGCGAAGCCTGGCACGACACCGTCTACTCAGAGCACTACGCCTGCTCCATCCACCCCGAGTGCGCGCTCGAAGAACTCGAGCCCCGCCTCTTCTCCTTCAACTCGCCACACGGCGCCTGCCCAACCTGCCACGGACTCGGCGCCATCCTCGAATTCGACGAAGAACTCGTCCTCCCCGACATGCACAAACCGCTCGGCAAGGGCGGCATCGCACCCTGGAAAAAGTCCGGGCCCGCCGGCATGTTCTCGGGACGCTACGTCCGCCGCTTCTGCCGTAAGTTCGGCGTCGGCTACACCGACACGCTCGACTCGCTCGGCGACGAACTCGTCCGCATCCTCCTCCACGGCACCACCGACGCCGACGCCGACACGTGGGGCGCCGACTGGGACGGCGTCATCCCCATGCTCCACGACTGGTTCGAGCGCACCGAGTCGCAGTGGGCCAAAGACTTCCTCCACCAGTTTCAGACCGAGGCCGAGTGCCCCGACTGCAAGGGCGACCGCCTCAACATCCGTGCGCTCTCCGTCTTCGTCCAGACCGACGCCGCCGCGCCAAGCAACGTGCTCGACCAGCGCAAACGCCACGGCCTCTCGGCCGACAAGCACCGCCTCAACATCGCCGACTTCGCACGCCTCAACATCGTTCAGGCCGTCGAAGCCATGGAAGGACTCAAGCTCACCAGCGAACAACTGATGATCGCCGAGCCCATCGTCCGCGAAGTCAAAGCCCGACTCGGCTTCCTCGCCTCCGTCGGCCTCGAATACCTTTCCCTCAACCGCAAAACCGCCACGCTCTCCGGCGGCGAAGCCCAACGCATCCGCCTCGCGACCCAGGTCGGCAGCGGGCTCGTCGGCGCCTGCTACGTCCTTGACGAACCGACCATCGGCCTCCACCAACGCGACAACGGACGCCTCATCAAAACCCTCCGACACCTCGCCGACATCGGCAACACCGTCATCGTCGTCGAACACGACGAAGAGATGATCCGCTCGGCTGACCACGTCCTCGACATCGGCCCCGGCCCGGGCGTCCACGGCGGACGCGTCGTCGCCCAGGGCACTATCGACGAGATCGCTCAGGTCCCCGAAAGCCTCACGGGCGATTACCTCGCCCGCCGCCGGGCGATCCACGTCCCCGAGCGACGCCGCGCCCTCGACGAATCGAAAGCCATGCTCGTCAAGGGCGCCCGCGAGAACAACCTCAAGAACGTCGAGGCTTGCTTCCCCATCGGCGGGCTCATCTGCGTCACCGGCGTCTCCGGCTCGGGCAAGTCCTCCCTCGTCAACGAGACCCTCCTCAAAGCCGCCAAGAAGAAAGCCACCAACGCCCGCGTGAAGCCCGGCACGCACGACCGCGTCAACGGCCTCCACCTCATCGACCGCGTCATCGAGGTCGATCAATCCCCCATCGGCCGCACGCCGCGCTCCAACCCCGCCACCTACACCAACATGTTCGACGAAATCCGCAAGGTCTTCGCCAACACCAAAGAGGCCAAAATCCGCGGCTACAAGGTCGGCCGCTTCTCCTTCAACGTCAAAGGCGGACGCTGCGAAGCCTGCCAGGGACAAGGCGTCAAGAAAATCGAGATGCACTTCCTCCCCGACGTCTACGTCGAGTGCGAAACCTGCTCCGGCACCCGCTACAACCGCGAAACCCTCGACGTCACCTACCGCGGCAAGACCATCGCCGACGTCCTCGCCATGACCTGCGAAGAAGCCGCCTCCTTCTTCGAGAACCACCCCAAGATCGTCCGCTTCGCCCAGTGCCTCGTCGACGTCGGCCTCGGATACATCACCCTCGGTCAGCCGTCCACCACCCTTTCAGGCGGCGAAGCGCAGCGCGTCAAGCTCGCCACCGAACTCGGCAAGGGCTCCACCCACCACGGCCTCCCCTCCGCCGAGCACACCCTCTACGTCCTCGACGAACCCACCACCGGCCTGCACTTCGAAGACGTCCGCAAACTCGTCGACGTCCTCAACCGACTCGCCGACCAGGACAACACACTCGTCGTCATCGAGCACAACCTCGACGTCGTCAAGTGCGCCGACTGGATCGTCGACCTCGGCCCCGAAGGCGGCGACGCCGGCGGCGAACTCGTCGCCTGCGGCACGCCCGAACACGTCGCCACCATCGAGCGCAGCCACACCGGCCGATACCTCCGCGACATGCTCTAAGCCACCCCGAGCCGCACGCTCCAACGCTCCGCCCCCGACCTCACCCCGACGCGCCGCTTACGGACAGCCCATTTCGAACGCCGCCAGCCCGCGACGAACGCGCCGCCGCCCGTTCCCCTCGTACCAACCATCCGAATCGGCCCGACCCGGGAGAACCGGGCCGGGCCGCAACGCTCCGCGCCGAACGCGGAGCCTGTGGGATCAGTCGCAAACGGCGCCGAAGTTCCCCAGCACGATCAGCAAGTCGTCCGCGTTGATCACGCCGTCGCCGTTCAGGTCGTACCGAGCTTGGGACCCCGTGGCAGGCCGACCGAACCATGCGAGCAGGCCGAGCAGGTCCGCGGCGTTCACCGCTCCGTCGTCGTTCGTGTCGGCGGCACACGCCCTCACCTCGATCGCCCCGATGTCCACGATCGGCGCCTCACCTACGCCGGTATCGCCAACCGCCAACACGTCCTCGAGCCGATCGCCGCCGATCGCGTCGCCGAGCGCCGCATCGACCACGAACGCGTTCTTCCCCGCGTCGATCGCCGGCGAGTCGAGCGCGGGCGTCAGGTCTTCGTCGCCCGTGTTCGGAGTCATGTCGAAGCCGAGCGCGTCGACGAACCGCGGGTCTGCATCTACATTGCTCGGCGGCAACATCGGCAGCAGTCCCGACGCACCCGCCCCTTCGATGATGTTGAAAGTCAGCGCGTCAAGGTCCGTGATCCCGCTTAGAAACAGCGACGAGGACGACGGCGCACCCGACGCAAAGATCGAATTGCGGATGTCGAGATCGGCTCTGTTGATCAGCGTGAGCGCGGTCGCCGTGACGTTGCGAAACGTCACGATTGCCGGATTGGCCGAGCCGCCGGTCACGATGACCGGAGCTCCGAAGATCGCGTTGTTCGCGAAGAGCGACACATCCGAGGCCGGTTCGCCCGCCGACGCCGACGCGCGTAGCGCAGTGCCCGACCTCGAAACCACGACCGTCCGTTCCAGCGACGCCGAGAACGTGCTGCGCAATACGTCGACGTCCGCGATCCTGCCGCCCAACTCGGAGTCGGCGATGTCGATCGACAGAGGAACCTCGAAAACGCCCTCAAACCCGATGTTGACCCCGGGCCGCGTTCGAATCGAACGCGCCACGAAGTCGACCGCCCGCGGCTTCTGACCGACCTCTTCAAATCGAAACAGCTTCGGCCCCTCCGTCACGCTCAACCCCGCCACATCGATCGACGCGCCGTCGCTCGCGATCACCTCCGTCGACCGCGGGTTCGCGAACTCCGTGCTCCCGAACACGGCCAGCCTCACCGGCGGTACGCCGCCAGCGGTCGGACGGCCGACGTACACCAACGAACTCTCACCGGCCTCAGCCCCGACGCCGAACGAGGCGTCCTCCAACGACACATCGCTGTGACTCGCGACATGATCGCCCGCTTCGGCCGCGTCGTTGTCCTCGAAGCTCACGCCACGCACGAACGCTACACCCTCCGGCACGCGTAACCCCGCTCCGCGGGTCGCGATTGTGAACTCGCCGGTCGCCACCTGGATTAAAAACCCGGTTCCCCGAGCGTCCCCGTCCCGCACCGTCACGTTCTCGAGCGCGGGATCGCTGAACCCCGCATCATCGTTCCGGATCGTCACGACATGAAACGCTCGCCCCATGTCGCCCCCGAGGTCGCCCGAAAGCACCGTCGCGCTCGGATCGTCGCTCCGCGCGTCCGGGTCCGCCGCACCCACCCCCGCGAACCCGCCCAGCACCGACGTCCGCGTCGGGATCGTGAACGTCGAGAATCGACCGAGGTCCGCACGCGGCGCGTAGCTCCCCTCCGCCAACTTGATCGTCGTCGCCGCCGTCCGTTCCGCAGCACGCTCCAGCGCGTCGCTCAGCGAATCGAACGCGCCCCCCCACGACAGCCCGTCCCCGCCCGCCGCCGCATCGTCGTCCACATGGAACGTCCGCGGCTCGCCCGCGTCCAGCACGCCGTTCCCGTCCGCATCAAGCGAAGCGTCCGCGGCGATCTGGCACACGTCCGGCGTCCCGTCGCTATCGAGATCGCTCACCAGACCCTGCGCGATCGCCACCGAATCCAGCACGCCGTCCGCGTCGCAATCCTCGAACCGCTGCGTCGCGTCGATGAAGCCGTCCTCATCCAAGTCGAGCCCGGGGTCCGCCGCGATCTCGTCCACGTCGAACACGCCGTTCGCGTTCAGGTCGGCGCCCGTCGCGTTCAACTCGAACGGCCCGATGTCGATCGCTCCCGCCCCGCCGATCCCCAGCAGATCGATGACCCGCTCCCCGCCGCCCAGATCAGGCCCCGCGAAAGGCTGGAACCCCGGCGTCGTCGCCGCCGCCGGCAGACCGATCGTCCCCGCGTCCAGCGCGGGCGACGCCGACGAAAGCGTGAAGTCGTCGTCGTCCGTCCCGAGCACGCCGTCCGGCCCTTCCGGATCGCGGAACAGCGGGTCGGCGCCGCTCACGTTCGAATACGTCACCCGTTCCGCCGTCGAACCCAGCGACTCGGGCCCCGCCCAGCCCTCGATGATCGACGATGTAATCGTGTGGTTTCCGCCCACCAGAATCGCCCCAGCCGGCCCCGAGCCGTAGTCGCCGACGTTGTTCCAGAAGATCGAGTTCTGAATGTACGGGTCCAGCACCGGATCGGCGAGGTAATTGCCGTACAGGCTCAACGCGGCGCCCTCGCCGATCGGCACCCGGTTCCCGTAAAACAAACTGTTCACCACCCGCACCGGCGCCACGTTCAATGCGAAGAACGCTCCGAACTGGTTGAGCCGCTCGTTGAGCGTCACGTTCGCCACGAACGAGCTGTTCGAGATCACCGTCGCCGGCAAGTCGGTTCCGGAGTTAAAGGCGGCGTCTCTCAGCACGACGCCGTACGACAACTCCGCAACGTTCCGACGAAACCGACATCGGTCGATCACCAATGCCGCCTGCGCCGGATCGCCCGTCAGGTTCAACCCGATCAAGGTTCCGACCAGATTCTCGTCGAAGTCGCACTCCACGAGATACCGCGAAGCGTCGAGAGCGATCGGCGGCGCGCTCGGCAACGAGTCGCGATCAGGGAAGGCAGGCCTCAGCGCGATCGCTCCCGCCAACTGCCCGCGGAACACCGTCCGGCTCGTCACGCGCGGCACGCCGAGCATCGCGTACTGCGCACGCTCGAGCCGCAGCCCGTCCACCCACGCCAACCCCGACACCGTCAGCAGTTCCCGCACGTTGTCGTCGAACTCCGGCAGCTCGAAATCCGTCGTCGAACCGATCGGCGGATCGTTCCCGAGCACGTCGCCCGACAACACCGTCTCGAACGCCTTGGGGTCTCGCTCGTCCGGATCCAACGCCCCCACGCCCGCGTAGCCGCCGTTCAACACCAACGCGTTCAGCGACACTGCATCGAAACCGCTCACCACCCCGTCCGGAACGTAGACACCCTGCGCCATTCGCACCTCGACCACGTTCCCGTCGAACGACGCGCCCACCGCCTCATCCAGCGCCTCGTCCAGCGAGTCGAACGCCGCCGCCCACGACGAGCCGTCGCCACCCGGCGCCGCGTCGTCGTCCACGAAAAACACCACGTCCGTCACAGGCGGCTCGGGCGGCCCGTCGTTCACGTTGATCGCCGCCGCACCCGCGCGAGACGCCAGCGCGCCCGCATCCATCGCGTCACTCCCTGCTGCGTCAAGCCCGCCACGCCGATACTGAGGCGCCACCGCAATCAGCCCCGCAGCCCGGTCCCTTTCATCCGCCGACGCCGACGCCGTCGTCGCCGCCACGCTCCCCGCGTCCCCAAACGCCGCCCCGCCCGTCAACGGAACCAACGCCAACGCCAACACGCTCGAACTCGTTCGCCATGTCATCTGTCCATCTCCTGTCGAGAGAGTTTCGCGTCACGGCCCCGGCGGACCGGCTTCCTCATCATCCGCACGGCGCCCCCACCGAAAGCCACGACACACCCGTTTGACGATTTTTCGTCAATGCCATTCCGCAGCCCGATGCCGATTCGCAACGCCCCCTGCCAAACCGCACTATCCCACCGCACCATCGCGACAGCCGCCCCGCTCCGGCCGCCGCCACGCTTCATCAACCCCCGCGCGTCTCACCATCCCATCCACCGCGCGTACTCCCGCGTGAAGTCTTCCGCGATCGTCTCACGCGTCCACTCGCGCAGCCGCCGGTCCTTCTGCCGACCCGACCGCAGCACCACCTCCGCACGATGCTCCACCCGCGTCTCCGACGTATCGGGCTGCTCCGGAAACGCCACGCCCGTCCGCCGCTTATGGATGTGCCCCTGAATCCCGTACGAAAACTCCTCGGCGCCGTCGTGCATCACCACCAGCACCGCTTCGCGATCACGCATCGAGATGTCCGCCACCCGACCCTGCTTCTCGAGTTCCCGCGCGATTTCCTCGAACGCCGGCTTCACCGTCTCGTCCAAAAACCGCGCGATCATCTTCTCCGCCGCCTCAGGCGTCCGCTCCAGCCGGCGGTGCTCGGACGCTTGCGACGTCAAATGCCGCAATCGCTGACGCCACGACTTGTGACCCTGCGCCGAAGCCGACGTCGAGTCCACCGCCGGCGGCCGACCCGCAGACGACCGCTCGACCCCGCCATCCGCCGGCCCGACCCGCTCGCGCGAAACCTCCGCCGACGGGTGACGACGCGACGCCATCCGCGTCAACGGGTCCATCGTCCTCTTCTCCGCGCTCAACCCCTTCACCAGACCCGCGCACGTAATCAGCAGCACCACCGTCAGCGGCAACGCCGTGATGATCGCCGCGTCCTGCAACGCCCCGAGCGCGTCGTCGACTTCCGCTTCACCCCCCTCGGCCATGTGGTCCACCGCCCACGCCCCCGCAAGAAGCAACACCGCCGCTACCGCCCCCTCCGTCAGCGCCCAGAACACCCGCTGCCGAATCGGCGGGTCCGGGTCGCCGCCCGACGTGATCATGTCCACCACCAGCGAACCCGAGTCCGACGACGTGATGAAGAAAATCGTCACCACCGCCACCGCCAACGCCGCCGAGATCGTCGACAGCGGCAGCCCCTGCAGCATCATGAAAATCATCGTCGGCGTCTCCGACGACAACAACGCCCCGCCCGCCTCCCCGCCGCTCATCCCGACATCCAACGCCGTGTTCCCGAACACCGTCAACCACAAAAACGTCAACAACGACGGCACCAGCAGCACACCCCCCACGAACTCACGGATCGTCCGCCCGCGCGACACCCGCGCGATGAACATCCCCACGAACGGAGACCACGAAATCCACCACGCCCAATAGAACATCGTCCAGCCGCGCTGCCAACCCTGATCCCGCAACGCGTCCGTCGTGAACGTCAGCTTCACCATGTCGCTCGCGTACGCCCCCACGTTCTGCACGAACGCGTTCAACAGCAACATCGTCGGCCCCGCGAACAACACGAACAACAACAACGTCACCGCCAGCACCAGGTTCAACTCGCTCAAACGCCGGATACCCTTGTCCAGACCCGTCACCACCGACACCGTCGCCGCCAACGTGATCAGCGCGATCAGAATCACCTGGTTCGTCGTCGACGAATTCAGCACCCCCAGAAACTCCAGCCCCGCGTTGATCTGCAACACCCCAAGCCCCAGCGACGTCGCAAGCCCGAACAACGTTCCGAACACCGCCACGATGTCCACCACGTTCCCGATCGGACCGTGCACCCGCTCCCCGATCAACGGATACAACGCCGAACGCAGCGACAGCGGCAGATCGTGACGGAACGCGTAAAAAGCCAGCGCCAACGCCACCACGATGTAGATCGCCCACGCGTGCAGACCCCAGTGGAAAAACGTCGTCACCATCGCCTCGTTCGCCGCGCCACGAGACAACGCCTCCGCCCCGCGGTGCGGCGACTTAAAGTGCGACACAGGCTCCGCCACCGACCAGAACATCAGCCCGATCCCCATCCCCGCCGAGAACAGCATCGCGAACCACGTCATGTACGAGAACTCGGGCTCGTCCTCGTCTTTGCCCAACTTGATGTCGCCGAACCGGCTGAAGAACAGATACACCGCGAACGCCAAAAACGCCCCGACCGACAAGATGTAGAACCAGCCCATCGTCCCCGTCACCCAGGACTGAGCCGCCGCCAACCACTCGCCCATCCAGCCCGGCGCGACCACACCCCCCACCACGAACGCGAGAATCACGAGCGCCGACACCGGAAAGACGATCGGATGGACTTTCAACGGGTCTCCTCCTCGTGTTCCACGCAACTCGGACCGCAAACCGGCCCCGCGTTCTCGCCTCCAAAAACGCCGCGCCGACGCTCGCGCTCTCCCGCGCGACACCGGTTTCGCTCCGCGACGTCGTGAACGCCGCACCATAGCCCCGCCGCTTCCACACCGCGAACCAACGCATGACAACCCCCAAACAATCCGAAACGTGGCCCGCCCCAGCCCCGGCTAGAATCACCGAACGCCACGCGGCCTCACACAACGTCCCGTTCCGACGCCGCCGCGACGACCCTCCACGCCGCACCAAGGACCGTCAAGCCATGCCCACCACCGCCGACGCGCTCGCCTCTCTCGCCCTCGCCGGCGGACCCAAAGCCGCCGACACCAACGTCCCCATGATCGCCGTCAAACTCACCGACGCCCAGATCGACGCCGCGGTCGACGTCATGCGCAGCGGCATGCTCGCCGCAGGCAAAGTCGCCGCCGAATTCGAAACCAAGTTCGCAACGCTCACCGGCGCCAAGCACGCCCTCGCCTGCGCAAACGGAACCTGCGCCCTCCAACTCGCCTACGGCGCGCTCGACATCGGACCCGGCGACCGCGTCCTCTGCCCCGCCTGGACCTACATCGCCACCGCCTCCATGCTCGCCGCACTCGGCGCCGAAATCGTCTGGGTCGACGCCGACCCCCACACCTACACCATCGACCCCAAAGACCTCGACAAAAAACTCGACGGCTCCATCAAAGCCGTCGCCGCCACACACATCTACGGCACGCCCGTCGACATCCACGCCGTCCAGCAAGCCGCCGACAAAGCCGGCGTACCCGTCGTCTACGACTGCGCACAGTCCCACCTCGCCCGCTACGACGACCACCCCGCCGGGTCCTTCGGCGCCCTCTGCACATACTCCTTCTACCCCACCAAAAACATGACCACCGGCGAAGGCGGCATGGTCACCACCAACGACCCCGAACTCGCCGAACGCGTCCGGCTCCTCCGCTCGCACGGCGAAACCGAGAAGTACACGCACACCCACATCGGCTTCAATTACCGCATGACCGACATCGAAGCCGCCATCGGCCTCCACCAACTCGACGTCATTGAAGACGCCACCGCCAAACGCCAACGCAACGCCGCCAAATACACCGCCGCCCTCGATGACATCGTCGGACTCCACGCCCCCAAAGCGCCCGACCGCGCCGAATCCGTCTACCACCTCTATCCCGTCCGCGTCGACGCGGCCGCCTTCGTCTCCCCCGCCGAAGCCGGGCAGCCCGACCTCGCCACCACACGCGACCTCGTCATGAAGGCGCTCCAGGCCGAGGGCGTCGCCTGCGCCGTCCACTATCCCAAAAGCCTCACACACCAACCCGTCTTCGACCACCCCGACATCGACCACCAGCCCGTGTCCGACCGGCTCGCCAACACGCTCTTCTGCATCCCCGTCCACCAGCATCTCACCGACGAGCAGACCGACCTCGTCGTCGCCGCGATGCGCAAGGTCGCCAACGCCCTCGCCCGGTGAACCGCTCGCCGAGCCCGCCGCGCCGACCCGCTCCGTCCGACAACGGCGCCGCCACCCCGGGCCGCGACGTCGCGCGCCCGCACCCGACCGCCGCCCGCACGCTCGCCTACCGCTTCGCCAAGCGTCCGCTCCTCGCCGCCGCTCGGCTCGCAACCGCCCACCGCCGCACGCTCCCCAACGCCATCATCCTCGGCGCCCAAAAAGCCGGCACCACCTCCCTCCTCGAACACCTCGCTAAACACCCCCTCGTCTTCCCCGCCGCCGTCAAAGAACCCCACTTCTTCGACGCCCGCCTCCGCTGGCGTCGACGCTACCGCGCCCATTTCCCACGCATCGAACACATCGAACGCGCCGCCGCTGCGTTCGACGACGCCAGCCGCGCCGACGCCGACGCCCCGTCTCCCGCCCCATCTCCCCCACCAACGCCCATCGTCATCGAAGCGACTCCCTACTACCTCGCCCACCCCGCCTGCCCCCGCCGCATCGCCGCCGCCCTCCCCGCCGTTCGCTGCATCGCCGTCCTCCGCGAACCCGCCGCACGCGCCCTCTCTCACTACCACCACAACCGACGCCTCGGCCTCGAACCGCTCCCCTCCTTCGACGACGCCCTCCACGCCGAACCACACCGCCTCCACGACCTTGACCGACGCCTCGAACGCGCGCGCTTCGCCCGCTCGCCCGCCCATCAGCACTGGTCCTACGCCCTCCGCGGACACTACGCCGAACAACTCGAACGCTTCGCCGGGCGCCTCGGCCGCGACCGCCTCCTCGTCCTCTTCGCCGAAGAACTCTTCCACGACCCCGACGCCGCCACGCGCCGCGTCGAGCGACACCTCCACCTCCCGCCGTTCCACGACTACGCCCCCTTCCCCCGATCCAACGCCGCACCCTCCCCACCCCCATCATCGACATCCGAACCGACCGCGCCATCCGCCGCGCCCGCCCCATCCGCCCCATCCGCCGCGCCCGCCGACGCCGATCGCGACGCGCTCCAACAGCTCCGCGACGCCTTCGCCGCCCCCAACCGCCAACTCGCCGACTGGCTCGGCCGCGACCTCCCGCCCTCGTGGCCCCGCTAACCGCACGCCGCACGCCCAACGAACCGCCGTCTCCCGCGTCGCACGCTCGCGCGCCGGCAAACCCGCTCACCCGTCTCGCTACAGTCACGCCCATGCGCACCCCCGTCGTGGTCCTCATCACGACCTACCGCCGACCCGACGGCCTCCGCCGCCTTCTGCAATCGCTCGCCCTCCTCAACCACGCCGACCCCCGCGCCGCCGCGCCCGCCGAGCCCCGTCCTCTCCACCTCGACGTGTCGCTCCTCATTGTCGACAACGGACCCGCCGACGAACACTCCGCCGTCGCCGCCATCGTCGACCACGCCCGCTGCGAACACCCCAACCTCTCCATCCGCCTCGTCCACGAACCCGGCCCCGGCATCTCCTTCGCACGCAACCGCGCCCTCACCGAAGGCCTCGCCCACCTCGAACATATCTCGGCGCGCGACCACGCCCGCCCGCCCGCTCCGGCCTTTCTCGCCTTCGTCGACGACGACGAGCGCGCCTCCCCCGACTGGCTGCTCCACCTCGTCCGCACCGCTCTCCGATTCGACGCCGACGCCGTCGCCGGCCCCGTCGCCCCCCACTTCCACACGCAAGCCCCGCCCTGGCTCGCGGACTCCGACCTCTTCGCCAGGACCGACCGCCCCACCGGACAGCCGCTGCCCTGGGCCTTCACCGGCAACGTCCTCATCCGCACCGCCGCCCTCCGAGACTTCCTCGCCAACCAGCCGACCGCCTTCGACGAACGCCTCGCCCTCGTCGGCAGCGAAGACCGCCACTTCTTCCAGCGCTGGACACGCGCCGGCCGCTCGCTCGTCTGGTGCCAAGAAGCCCTCGTCGAAGAAGACCTCCCCGCCGAGCGCGCCAGCGTCGCCTGGCTCGCCGCCCGCAAACGACGCGTCGCCCGCGCCGCTTGCTGGATCGAGCGCGACCTCCACCCCGCACCCGCTCTCCGCCTCAAGCACGCCGCCCTCGGCGCCGCGTGGACCCTCCGCGGCCTCGCTCGCTACGCCATCGCCTTCCCACGCGGACCCATCCACCGCGCCCGCGCCCGAATCGAACTCGCCTGGGGCCTCGGCCGACTCCTCGGCTCCGTCGCCGATCCAACACCCGGCTACCGCAACACCGACTGACCACGCGTCCCGCACGCTCTTCCCCCTTCACCGCCGACCCATCCGCTACCTTCCCACCATGCGCGTGTGCTATCAGGTCACAGCCTTCCCCACCCTCAGCGAAACCTTCGTCCTCAACCAAATCACCGGCCTCCTCGACCGCGGCGCCGACGTCCACATCGTCGCCCGCCGCGCCGGCCAATCCCAACACCATCCCGACGTCGACCGCTACCGCCTCCTCGAACGCTGCACCACCTGGCCCGCCGTCCCCGCGTCCAAACCCACTCGCCTCCGCAATCTCCCGCGCCTTCTCGCGGGCCTCGACGCCGATCGCCGCCGCCGCCTGCTCAACACAATCCGCCCACGCTTCGGCACACGCGGCCTCGGCCTTGAACTCGCCCACGCCGCACGCCCCTTCCTCCTTCAACCTCAACCCTTCGACGCCGTCCACTGCCACTTCGCCCCCAACGGCGTCGTCGCCGCCATGCTCAGACACGCCGGCGTCCTCCACAACGCCGCCGTCGCCGTCACCTTCCACGACTACGGCCTCACCACATACCTCGACAAATGGGGCCCACGCGTCTACCAACACCTCTTCCAGCACGCCGACCGCATCTTCGCCATCACCCACCAGTGCCGCGACCGCCTCATCCAGCTCGGCGCCCCCGAACGCCTCGTCACCGTCCACCGCATGGGCGTCGACCTCGCCCGCTTCCCGCCCCGCACCGGCCCCGTGCTTAACCCCGACCCGCACGCGCCGCTCCGCCTCTTCTCCGTCGGCCGACTCGTCGAAAAGAAGGGCCACACCGTCGCCCTCGAAGCGCTCGCCCGCCTTCGCGACGAACACCACGTTGACGCCCGCTATGTCGTCGCCGGCGACGGCCCGCTCCGCCAAGACCTCGAAGCCGCCGCCCGCCGCCTCCGCCTCGAAGACCGCGTCCAACTCCTCGGCGCCGTCCCGCAAAACCGCGTCGCCGACGAACTCGAAGCCTGCGACGCCTTCCTCTGCCCCTCCGTCACCGCCGCCGACGGCGACGCCGAAGGACTCCCCGTCGCCATCATGGAAGCCATGGCCCGCCGCGTCCCCGTTATCGCCACCGACCACGCCGCCATCCCCGAACTCGTCCGCCACGACGACACCGGCCTCCTCGTCCCCGAACGCGACCCCCACGCCCTCGCCGCCGCCGTCGCCCGCCTCCGCGCCGAGCCCGACCTCGCCGAACGACTCGCCCACGCCGGCCGTGAAGCCGTCCACCAAAGCTTCAACCTCGCATCGCTCAACGACGCCCTGCTCGAAGAACTCCGCGAACTCGCCGCCGCCCGCGCAAAGCCTTGAAGCGCAGCCCCTTACCCCCTCACCGCCCCACCACCATCGGCCGCCGCAGCACCACCCGATCCCCGATCGGACCGTACGCCCCCTCCTCCAGCCGCAACTCGATCCGCTCACCATCCCCGACCGCCGCTCGCAGCGACACGCTCCGCTCGCCCGCGTGAAGCCGCACACGCGCCGTCTCCACACCGTCCGACACCACCACCAACTCGCAATCCGCCCAACGCGGCGCCGACGACGCAAGCTCCACCGTCGCCACCAACACCCCCCCGTTCACACCCCCGCCACCGTCCACCGCACCCTCCCCAACCGCCGGCGCCGAGAGCACCACCGACATCGGGCCCGGCATTACCAGATCCATCAGCCCAGCCGGCGGAACGTCCAACGGCGCCACGTCCGCCGGATGTCGCACGAAACCCACCGGCTCCGCATACGCCCGCTCGCCCAGCGCCCCCGCCTCCGCAACCTCATACTCCGCCAGCGGCGTAAACGACCCACCGGCCCCCGCCAACGCCACAACCTCCTCCGGCCGCACCACCACCGGCCCGAACGCCGCCGTCTCCAAAACCAACGACCGCTCCCCCACCAACCGCGCCTCCAGCACACGCACCACCGCCCTCGACTCCAGCCACGCCGTCGCCCCAGCCGCCGCTTCCGACGGGTTCGCCAGCGTCACCGCAGCCACCAGCGCCCGATCCACCGTCCGCTCCCCCGTCGCCGTCTCGATCGTCACATCCGGGTCCAGCGACACCACAAACCCCGTCAACTCGTCCCCATTCAGAAACACCAACCGATCCCCTTCCTCCGACACCAGCGGCGGCAGCATCGCCGCCTCCCGCGCCGCCCCCGTCATGATCCGACGCACCCGCTCCAGCGGCACCTCCACCGCGGCCCCGAACTCCTCAGACGACACCCCAAGCCCCGCTCCCGCCGCCGCCAGGTCCTCCCCCGTCACAAACGCCGGCGACGCCGCCGCGCGCCAACGCACCACGTCCCGACCCGCCGGCTCGTCGCTCGCCGACACCGCCCGATACCACTCCCCCACCATCCGCCGCCCGTCCGTCAGCTCGATCACGTCCGCAACCACCCCGCTCAGACCCGCATCAAGCCGCACCAACCGCCCCTCACTCGGCCGCAGCTCCCCCGGCGCCGCACCCGGCCCCGCCGCCGCGTCCACCGCCCGCTCCACGAACAGCACCACCGCCGGCTCGCCACCCCCCGCCACGCCCCGCCCCATCGCCGCGAACCGCTCCACCAACTCCGGCACCGACACGCCCCCCCGCTCGAACGCCGCCGCGCCGGACACCACCCGCGTCCGCCCCTCGCGGTCCACCACGATCGCGTGACGACCCGCCCCGTCCGCCGGCCCCGCGTCGACCTCGTCGCCGCCCGCGCTCTCCGCCGCCCGCGGCCGATCCACTTGCACCTCCGCCACCGCCGCCCACGCCGAACACAGCACCAACGCCGAGAGCGCGACCGCGCTCCAACCCAACCCCGCCCGCGCGAGGCGATCCCGTCCTGATGCAATCGACATGCTCATCCCTATCGGATTCATAGCGGCCTCACGCCCGCCGGATGCCACAAATCCCAACCGCTTTCGGTCCGCCGCCCGATCCCCACCCACCGCCGCTCAGCCTGCACGGCCCACCCCGGCATCACCCCCGCCGCCCACCGCTGCCCGTCACGTCCGCCGTTCACGTCCGCCCGTCGTTCCTGCCCGTCACTTCTGCCCGTCACTTCTGAAAAATCGGCAGGTACCGCTTCGGCATCTGCAAAATGATCAACGCCATCGCCGTCCCGTACGCCGGCCCGGGCGACGAATCCACCCACAGCCCGCTCGGCGCCTGCTTCTCCAACAACTCGTCACGAATCGCAGGCCACCACGTCGTCCACCACTCCCCGCCCGCCAAATACATCGTCTGAGCCGCGTAATAGTGCCCGTAGTAGTAGTAATGCGACACCGCGTTCGTCCTCCCCGGCAGCGCCGCCCGATTCAGATACGCCAACCCTTCGTCGATCGCGTCGTCGTCGTAAATACCCGCGTAAAACAAGCTCGCCACGCCCGCCGCCGAACGGGGCCACGCCGAACCGCCACCCGTCAACTGGTAACTGAAACCACCATCCGGGTTCTGACACGCCCGCACGTACTCCACCGCCCGATCGATCGTCTCCTTCGGCACCTCGATCCCCGCGTTCCGCGCCGCACGCAACGCCATGATCTGGCAGATCGTCACCGAGATGTCCGCATCGTGCGGCACCGGGTTGTACCGCCAACCGCCCTCGTCGTTCTGCGTCTGCACGATCAGCCGCACCGAACGCACCAACGCGTCGTGCACACGCTCCGCCTGCCCCGCGTCAGGCCCACCCAGCGTCATCCCGTACACCTCCCCCAAAAACAACGCCGCGAAGCCGTGCCCGTACATCGGCCCGTGCGACGTCTCCGCAGCGATCAGCCCCGTCTCGTTCACGTTCTCCAGAATGAACTCCAGCCCCCGCCGAATCGGCTCCGACCACGGCCCACGGTCCGGCGTCGATCCGTCCGACATGAACGCCAAGCACGCCAACGCCGTGATCCCCGCGTTCGAGCCGTACCGCTGACCCCCGAAACTCCCGTCCTCGCGCTGCTGCCGCGACAACGCCTCGAGTCCCGATGCGATCGCCTCGTCCATCCCCGGCGTCATCTCCACGAACCCCGATATCGACTCCGCGCTCTCCCGCTCCGCCCAACGTGAACCGCCAACACCACCCTCACCCGGTCCCGCCTCATCCGGCGAAACCTCTCCACCACCGCCGTCGGCCGCCACCTCCGCACGGTCCGCTCCCGCCCCCTCCGCACCCGCCCCGTCCGGCTGCGCGAACGCCGACCCCGCCAGCAGCCACGCCGACGCCGCCGAGAAGGCCACGCCCCACGTCCGCACCGACCAACCTCGCCTACTCATCGCCGCCACCGCTCTCGCCGCCGTCGCCTTGTTCCGCCAGCCGCCGGTAGTACCGCTCCGTCTCACGCTCGTACCTCGACGAGAACCGATCGTTCAGCCCCTGCACCAACGCCTCACGCACACGCTCGGGCAGCGAACCCCACGCCGCCGCCGCCGCATCCACCATCGGGTTCAACTCCTCGTCCTGACGACCAGGCGGCGGCGCCTCGCTCCCCGTGTTCTGCGAACCCCGCTCCTCCGCCTCCGCCTCGCTCCGCTGCTGCGCCCGCCGCTGCTGCTCCGCCCTCGCCTGCTGCTCCTGCTGCGAAGACGAAGAAGACGACCGACTCCGCTGTTGCTGCTCCTGCTGCTCACTCTGCTCGATCAGCACGTCCAGCTTCCGCAACACCTCCTCCTGCAAACGCTGCGTCACCACCCCCGCGTCCGACAACTCATCCAACCGATCCGCGCTCTCGTCCATCTGCTGCAACGCCTCGATGAACCGATCGCCGATCTCGCGACCCGTCAGCGAACGCTCCAACTCCTCCCGCGCCGAGTCCGCCACGTTCCCGCCCGCCGCCTCAACGTCCCGCTCGTCGTCCTCAAGCCCCAGCAACTCGTCCAGCGACGAACCGAACCCCGCGTCCGCATCGCCCCCTGCTTCCTCACCATCCCCGGACGCCGGCTTCGCCTCTTCATCGCCACGTTCGCCCGCCGCCCCAGCCGTCTTCTCCTCCCCGCTCCCCCGCGCCTCATCATCAGCCGCCACTACCATCGGCGACAGCACCAACGCCGCCGCCAACACCGTCGGCCAAGTCCATCCGCCTCGCTCCGCCATCGACGTCCTCACCGCGAGCCTCCGTTCTCTCCCCGCGATCCATCGTTCTCTACGCCCCCGTCGCCACCGCCGTTCTCCCCATCGCCCTCACCCGTCGCCCCGTCGCCCTCCGCCGCGTCGCCGTCCCCCGCCGGCTGCCATCCACGCGAACCCGGCAGAAACCGATCCAGATTCCGCCCCTGCATCGCCTCCTCCAGCACCCGCTTACCCACCCGCGTCAGCTCACGCGTCTCCTCCGCCAATTCGCGGATCGCCTCAGCCCGCTCCCCGCCCGCCGGCATCCCGTCCACCGCCCGCGTCCGCGCCGCGATGTCTTCCTGAATCATCCGCACCAACCGCAACTGATCCGACGCCGGCACCGCCGCCGGCTGCTCCCCACCCTGACCTCCGCCGCCACCGCCGCCACCGCCTTGCTGCGACCCGTCGTCGAACGGACGATCGTCCGCCTGCGCGTCCGACAGCGTCCGCACCAGACTCCGCAGCGTCGCCGCCAACCGCTCCGCATCGCGCATACCCGCACCCACCCGCGCCTCACGAAGACGCTCCCCCGCCACGCCCGCCGATCGCCGCGCACGCTCGTGCGCGAACCGCACCGCCGCCGCATCCAGCTCCGCCACCGACGCCTCCAACCCGTCCAACTCGGGCAGCAGCTCGTCGAAATCCGCCGCGCTCCGCCGCAACGCCGCGCGATCGCGCCGCGACAACCGCTCGACCCCCACATACCGCTCCACCTCGCCACGCAGCTCGACCGCACGCGCCAAAAGCTCCGCGTACGCGCTCCGCAACTCCTCCACCGCCCGCTCCTGCTGCCGCTGCTCGATCGACTCGTCGATCTCCTCCGCTCGCGACAGCGCGTCCCGCAACAACGCCAGCGACCGCCGCTCGTGCCGCTCCACCGCGTCCGCGTCCGCCTCCGGCGAACGCAACTCACGAATCGCCGCCGTCTGCGCCTCGTTCGCCCGCTCCACCAGATTCGACACCGGGTTCAACTCCGGCCCGCCCTGCCGCAATGTGTCCACCACCGCCGCCGTGTTCGCCGCCAGCTCGATCATGCCCGGCGCCAACTCCGCCAACGCACGCCCCGCGCCCATCGCCGCCGCCAACGCTCCAAGCTCCGCCTCCTGCCGCTCGATCAACGCCCTCAACGACTCGCTCACCGACGCCAGCAAACGACGCAGCACTTCTTCCCGCGCCCGTTCCGTCCGGTTCATGTCCTCCAGCGCCCGCTCCAGCGCCTCTTCCGCTCGCTGCTGCTGCTCCTGCGCATCGTTCGTCCGGTTCCCCTCCGCCGCCTCCGCCGCCCGCTCCATCGCCCCGGGCAAGCCGCGCTCGTTCGCGTTCCGCGCCGCCTCACGCATCGCGTCCGCCCCCACTGGGTCCGTCTCCTGCATCCGCTCAGCACGCTCGCGCATCTGCTCAAGCGTCCGCTCCGCACGCTCCGCGAGCTCCGCCTGGTCCTGCACGATCCCTTCCAGCCGCCGCCGCTGCTCCTCCGTCAACTGCTCCAGCGTCCGACCCGCCGCGTCCTCCGCCAGCTCCGCCGTTCGCTCCCGCAGGTTCCGCTGCTCGCGCAGCGACCGCTCCAGCGCGTTCCGAATCGCCCAGTCATCCTCACCCCGGTCCAACGCCCCCGCCACCTCCGCCAGCTCGTCCCGCACCTCGTCCTGCGCGATCGCCGCGTCTTCCCGCGCCCGCTCCCCCTCCGCAGCCCGCTCCGCCTCCGCACCAAGCTCCCCCCCCTCCTCGACACCCGCCTCATCGTCCCCCGCCTCCGCTGACCCCGCCTCCTCTGCCCCTGCCTCCCCCTCGCCATCGTCCTCCGCCCCTTCTCCCGCTTCCCGACCCTCCGCGTCTTGCGCCGCCGCCGCCGCGTCCATCCGCTGCGACGCACGCTCCGAAGACTCCGCCGCCCGCCTGAGCCCCGTCTCCACCCGCCCCAGAAGATCATCCAGCGTCCCATCCTCCAACCGGTTCCGCTCGACACGCTCCCGCAGCGCTTCCACCGCCTCGCGCTGACGCTCGACTCGCGCCGTCACCTGCGCCTGCCCACGCCGAAGCTCTCGCGTCGCCCCACGCTCCGCAAAGTCCCGCTGCACCCCCGCCTGGTCCGACTCCGCCCGAATCGCCGCGTCCCGCACGTCCGCCAGCGCGTCACGCACCTCGTCGATGAAGTCCGTCTCGTCGATCACCCGCAGCACCCGCACCGTGCTCTTCGCAACACGCGCCGCCGCCTTCGTCTCAACCTCAAACGGATCGCCCCGCGTCTCGTCCGGCGTCTCCATCTCCGCCGCAGCCGCCGACGCGAACGCCTCCGTCACCCCCGCCGACGACCACGCCCCCCGCGCGTCGATCGCCAGCCCCGTCACCTCGATCCGGTCCCCCGCCGCCGCCTCCATCACCGCCAGGTCAAGCACCGCCTCCGCCGTGCCCGTCCGACCCGACGCCTGCACCTCCACCGCGCTCAACACCCGCCCCGGCCCCACCGCCACGAACAGACCGGGCGCCGCTGTCGCGCCCGGCCCCGCCTCCGGACGCTCGTGCAACGACGCCAACCCAACGCCCGCCAGCCCGACGTCGTCACGACCTTCCGCCCGCAACTCCACCACCGCCGTCGCCAGCACCGTCTCGTCCCCAGCCGGCTCCACCACCGTCACCGACGGCTCCCGATCCGCCACACCCGTCAACACGAACACCGCCGGCTCCGACGACCCGATCCCAAACGCATCCTCCAACTCCACCTCCACCCGCGTCCGACCCCCCAGCCGAACCTCCGCCGCGTACACCGCCCCCGCCGTACCCTCTCCTCCCTCGACCGGCTCCGACCCCAACTCGCTCGCCACGCCCACCCCATCGCCGCTCGCCGTCACCCGCGCCCGCGCCGCCTTGTTCAAACGGATCACCAACCGACCTTCCGCCCCCTCCAACGCCGCCGGCGCCACCGCCCGCTCGTCGTCACCCGCCCCAAGCCCCACCTCACGACGCTCCCGACCCAGCGCCTCCCGCGCATACTCCGGCGGCGTCACCTCCAGCACCGCATCCACCACCCGCGGCCGCTCCACCAACCTCAACTCACGCCACCCCGTCCGATCGTCCCCCGCCGCAAACCGATACCGCAACACCCCCGCACCCGCCGTCACCGGACGCTCGAACACCCCAGCCGTCGCCGACACCCCCTCCCCCGACTCCACCGCCCCGCCCACCGCTTCATCCCCGTCCAACCCGATCGCCGCCGACCCCCGATCCCCCAAACCCCGATCGCCCATACCCCGATCCGCCATACCCCGACCCCCCAGACCCTGATACGTCATCAACTCACGCCCCCGCGCCACCACCTCACCCCGCTCGCCGCCTTCCCCTCCCTCAGCCTGCGCTTCCCACTCCACGAACACGTCCGTCGCGCTCTTCGCCGTCGGCGAACGCAGCACGATCGCACGCAGCGTCACCGCCTCGCCCGCCGGATGCACCGCCGACCGCGTCCCGTCCGCCAACTGCGTCCGCTTGGGCCACGCCGCATCCGAAAACGGCAACACCAACCGCTGCGCCGCCGTCCCCACCGCGCCGGGCGCTACCGAACCGATCACCACCAACACCGCCAACGCGCCCGCCGCCAACCCCAGCCCACGCCGCGCACGCTCCGGCTTCAGCAGCACACCCGCCCGCACCTCGCCGACACCCGCCGCCGCCCGCTTCACCACCGACCCCGCCAGCGCCGACTCCGTCGCCGACCGCTCGTGCCCGAACGCTCCGCCGCCACGCCCACCATCCCCCGCAGCATCGCCCTCGCCCCACCGCGAGAAGTCCACCGCGCTCGCCAGCACCCCACGCAACCCAGGCGTCGCCGCTTCCACACGCGACGCCACCGTCGTCAGCGACGGGCTGAAACGCGCCGCCCCCTCCTGACCGGGCCACACCCGCGTCCACACGAACCGCCCCGCCAGCACCGCCGCCACCACCACCAGCACGAAACGCGCCACACCCGGCAGCCGCAACGCGAAATCCAACGCACCAAGCCCGACCCCAGCCGCCACCACCGCCGCCACCACCAGCCCCAACCGCTCCGCCACCAACAAACGCCGCGCCCGACCACGAAGCGATCGCAACCGCTTCTCGATCTCACCCCAACCCCCGCCGCCTCCCGCATCGACACCCTCGCCCACTCCGACATCCTCGCCCACCCCGGCACCCCCACCCCCACCGGCGCCTCCGGTCGCTGCGCTCGCTCTCCCCGCCCCGCCACGCGGACCCCCGCCCCGCTGCTCGCCTTCGCCGGGTGAATCGATCAGAAAGCCTCCCGTCAACGCCCGCCCACGGAAACCGAGCCCACTCCCCGTCTACCGATCAAACGGACAACCGCCGCCGCTTCATCGGTCCTTCCCCCGACTCTCGAACAATATCAGCCACACCGCCCAAAGCCCGTGCCGACCCCCACCCTTCTTCATCCCAACCTCGGCCCACCCCCGCACCGGCCGCCCAGCCCGCTACGGTGCCTCCCATGCTCCTCATCTTCGACCTCGACGGCACACTCTGCGTCTCATCCGACCTCGACGACGAGTGCTACGCCGAAGCCTGCCGACGCACGCTCGACCTCCCCAGCATCGACACCGACTGGGCCGCCTACCCCGACGCCACCGACCCCGTCATCGGACGCACCCTCATCGACCGCCATCTCCCTGACGTTCAAAGCGACCCCACCGCCGGCGACCGCGCCCTCCGCCAACTCCACGACGCCTTCGTCCACCTCATCCGCGAACGCATCGGCCCACAACACTCCCGCCAAACGCCCGGCGCCGCCAGTCTCCTCCAACAACTCGCCCAACACAGCCACGCCCACGCCGCCGTCGCCACCGGCGGCTGGCGCGAGTCCGCAACCCTCAAGCTCCAGCACGCCGGCATCCAACTCCCCACCGACATCCCCATGCGCACCTCCTACGACGCCCTCCGCCGCGTCGACATCATCCGCGCCGCATGGAACGCCGTCGAAGCGCGACTCGGCCGAACCGTCCCAAAACACGACGTCGTCTACCTCGGCGACGGCGTCTGGGACCTCAAAGCCACCCGCCAGCTCGACATCGGCTTCCTCGGCGTCGTCGTCGAACACGGCAAAGCCCAACGCCTCGCCGAAGAAGGCGTCCCGCACCGACACATGCTCGAACGCTTCCCCGACGCCGACCAACTCCTCGACCTCGCCCGCCAAGTCAGCCCCGCCGCCCACACGAACACCCACTGACCACCGCCCCCTCACAGCCGCTCCCCTCACCACCCCCCCCTGCCACCGCCCCCTGACCACCGCCCCCCCGCTCGCCGCTCCGCCGCCGCCGCTGCTTCCCGCTCGCTCACAGCCGATCCGTCGCCAAACTCGCCAGGTTCGACCGCTCCGACTTCTGCAGCGAGATGTGCCCCACCACCCCGAGCCCCTTCATCCGCTCGACCACATAACTCAGGCCGTTCGACGAGCCGTCCAAATACGGGTTGTCGATCTGTTCGATGTCTCCCGTCAGGATGATCTTCGTCCCCTCGCCCACCCGGCTGATGATCGTCTTCACCTCGTGCGGCGAAAGGTTCTGCGCCTCGTCCACGATCATGAACTGGTGCGGAATCGACCGACCACGAATGTACGTCAGCGGCTCCATCACCAACCGACCGTCCGCCACCAGCTTGTTGATCCGCTGCTCCGTCGTGTGGCTCTCCGCCGACTGGAACTGATGCCCACGCGTCGACAGCAGATACGACAAATTGTCGAAAATCGGCTGCATCCACGACGCCAGCTTCTCGTCCTTATCCCCAGGCAAATACCCGATGTCGCGACCCATCGGCTGGATCGGCCTCGCCACCAACAGCTTCTCGTACTCCTCCTCGTGGAACACCTTGCTCATCCCCGCCGCCACCGCCAGCAGCGTCTTGCCCGTACCCGCCGAACCGATCAGCGTCACCAACTTGATCTCGTCGTCCAGCAACAGGTCGATCGCCATCGTCTGCTGCACGTTCCGCGCCATGATCCCGAACACCGGCTTCCGCGGCGCGTTCACCGGAATCAAGTGATCCGTGTCCGCCAAACGACGACCCAACCCCGTGTGGTTCTCGTCCGCCACGTCGATCAACAGCACGAACTCGTTCGGGCTGATCTCGCGAACGTAGCTCCGACCCCCGTCGTCGCTCCACGTCAACGCCCCCTCGATCGCGTCCAGAGGCAGCATCTTCTCCGCGTACAACCCGTCGATCGCCTCCCCCGGCACGCGAAGCGTCACGTACCCCGAATACAACTGGTCGACGTCGACCTTCTGGTTCTCGAAGTCTTCCGTCGGAATGTTCAACGCGTCGCTCTTGATCCGCGCGTTGATGTCCTTCGACACGAACACCACGTGCTCGCCCGCCGTCTTCAGCGCGTACGCCGTCGCGATGATCCGGTTGTCGTTGCTCTCGCCCTTGATCGCGCTCGGACGCTCGTGCTCCTGCGGATCGATCCGCAGCATCCCCGACGGCGGATCGTTCGGCATCGGGTCCGCGTTCGTCCGCCCGGGCTGGTACGCGTCACGCAGCGGAACCCCGTCGATCAAACGCCCCCCGTCACGCAACTGATCCAAAAACCGGATGCACTGCCGCGCGTTCCGCCCCACGTCGTTCGAGATACCCTTGAACTTGTCGATCTCCTCCAGCACCGCAAACGGGATCACCACGTTGTTGTCCTCGAACACGAACAACGCCGCCGGGTTGTGCAGCAGCACCGACGTGTCCAGCACGAACGTCTTCACCCCCGCCGGATGATCCTTCGACCGACGACGACTCGACCTCGACTGAGCGCTCCCGCTCCCATCACCGTTCCCGTTCCCGTTCCCGTTCCGAACCGTCGCCCCGCCAGCGGCCTGCCCCGTCGCGCCCCCGCCGGACGCTCCAGACCCAACCTCCGCCACCCCCGCCGCCCCACCGGGCTCCGCCGAACGCTCTGACGTGGGATCACTCGAATGTGTGACGCTGACCGGTTCGTATGACACGAAGGCTTGACTCCCTGGGCTCAGCGACCCGCATCGGATGGGCTCAGCTCCGCTCGCCGCGCGGCTCCGTCGCCGCACCGAAAGCCGCACGCCCACACCGACACGCCGACCGACCCGCGGAAGGTGACGAACGACGCCCCGACACCCCGAAACGCCGCGTAAACCGATGCGACGCCTCCACCGCAGATCGTATCGGACTATCGCTCACTACGCGGCTCGCCCACGCAGCCCATCGTCACCAGGCTTCCGTCCCTTCGCCCATTCCCCCGTCTTACCCCGCTAACAACCAAGCCGCTATTTTTTCCAAAAAATCACCCGCGGCGCCCGCTCGCCTCTTCCATCTTCAACCGCTAACCGTCACACTCCGCCCCGCGTCAGGTACGCACGCCGACGCCGCACCCGCATCCACACACGCTGAAACCCTGTCCGCCTCCACGGAGACGAAGTCATGTCGCTGACCCGCCAGAGTTCGGTCGCCCGCACACTCCTTCTCGCCGCCGCCGCCGGCTCCGCCCTCGCCGCACCCGCTCCCGACGCACTCGCCCAAGGCGTCCGATACCAGAGCCTCAGCGGCAACGCCTCCGTCGTCGACGAAACCTTCGGCATCGCACGCGACCACGCCGACGACGCCGTCCTCTCCGTCGGCTTCACCGCCTCCTTCAGCGACGACCTCTTCGCCGCACGACGCAACGACGCCGGCGAGCTCCTCTGGGCCAGCACCTACAACACCGTCGCCACCAACGCCTTCAACCGCGACCGCGGCTCCTCCGTCGCCTTCGACGCCTTCGACGGCGCCGGCTACGTCCTCGCCGGTACCACCAACGCCCCGACAGCAAACGCCGACAGGCTCGACAACCTCCTCATCGGCATCCAACCAAACGGCGACGTCCGCTTCGCCGCCCAATACATCGGCACCGCCTTCTCCGACCAGGCCCACCTCTCCCTCATCCGCGCCGCCATCACCTCCGCGCCGGCCATCATCCAATCCCAGGCCGACGGCCACCTCTTCGTCGTCGCACACAACGCCAACAACCTCGTCGACGCGCGACCCATGGCCTTCCGAACCGACCCCGACGGCGCCCTCATCGCCGCCGCCGACTACCGCTTCCCCCAAGCCCTCACCGACCGCGTCGGATTCACCGACATCGTCGAACTCCCGCCCGGCTCCGCCTTCCCCGACCGCACCTTCGCCCTCGTCGGCAGCGCCCTCGACACCACCGGCGAACGCGACGTCTTCCTCATGGTCGTCTCCGAAACACTGACCCCCCTCCTCACCCGCCGATTCGACGCCACCACCACCAAGCCCGGCGCCAACGCACCCGCCTCCGCCTCCGGACTCGCCGTCACCTTCGACCACGCCTCAAGCCAACTCGCCATCGTCGGCGTCACCGACCTCGGCGCCGCCGCCGCAACCTCCGGATTCCCCGCATTCGCCGCTCCCCACGTCCTCCGACTCGACGCCGACGACGATTTCGCCGTCGTCGACTGGTCCGTCTACGACCCCGCCCTCGGCGCCTCCTTCAACGACCAACCCCCCGCCCTCCTCCCCTCATGGGAACCCTCATTCACCGCCGCCACCAACCTCGGCGCCGGCGCGCAGCGCCAACTCGTCATCGCCGGCACCGCACTGCCGCCCTCATCCGGCCCCGAAGCCGCCGCCGCCTTCGCCGTCGACGCCAGCGGCGACCTCGTCTGGTCGCAGGCCTACGCCAACTTCAGCTTCGGCCGCGCCCTCGCCCCGGGCGCCGACTGCGGCGTCGCCCTCGCCGGCAGCTACTCGGGCCTCCCCGGACTCCCTCCCTTCAGCCCATTCGCCCCCATCGCCGATTACGCCCTCCAGACAGACGCCGACGGAACCACCGGCTGCTTCGAACGCGCCGTCCCCTTCCAGCGTCAAACCCTCCAATTCCAGACCCAAACCCTCAACGCTTTCTTCAACCCGCTCCAAGGGCAGGCCGACGTCTCCGTCGTCCGCAACACCACCGACAACGCCGTCCTCGTCTGCTCTTCCGACGCCTGCCCCGACCTCCCCTGCCCCGCCGACGCCAACGGCGACGGTCTCGTCAATGCCGACGACCTCCTCATCGTCCTCGGCAACTTCGGTCAGCCCGCTTCCGGCCCCGCCGAAGGCGACCTCAACGACGACGCCCTCGTCAACGCCGACGACCTCCTCATCGTCCTCGCCGCCTTCGGCGACCCCTGCCCCTGACGATCCGTAGGGCCGATGAAAACCACGCGACACCACCTCCCGGCGCCCCCGTGCCGGGTGTGTCGCTGCGCCCGGCTCCCGCCGCCTTTCCCCAATCCGTCACATTTTCGTCAACAACCCATTTCCTCACGTCACGGCGCGCCGCCCTCCGCGATAACTACCGGTGCCGGAGACCGCGCGACCCACACGCCGCGCGAACGTTCCTGCGTCGTCGGCGAGGGCCGGCCGGCGACCGGAGAGAAACACCCGGCCCGCACAACGGAGTGACGTGAGATGACCACCATCCGAGTCCCCAACCCCGTCGCAGCGGCCACCTGCGCCGCCGCATGCCTCGCCGCCCCCGCCGCCGACGCCCAGCGCTTCCAAGCCCTCTACGGCAACCCCGACTTCACCAACCAAGCCTTCCACACCGAAGCCAACCCCGAGTTCGACGTCTACATGAGCAACGGCTTCGTCAACCTCGACAACGACGATTTCTTCGTCGTCCAGAAAGACCCCCTCGGCAACGTCGTCTGGTCCAACCGCTACGGCGCCTTCGACCTCAACGGCGTCCCCACCCGCGAACGAGGCTTCTCCCTCGTCGCCGACGAGTTCTCCGGCTCCGGCTACGCCCTCGCCGGCTTCACCAACGCCCGAGCCCAAGGCCAGAACGACCTCCTCCAGATCATGCTCGTCGGCGTCGACGAAGACGGCTCCCTCCGCTTCAGCCGCCAATACATCGGCACCGGATTCACCGACCCCGTCCACGCCGACTACATCCGACACACCTCCACCCCCGGCTTCACCGTCGAACAATCCAAGCAATCCGGCGACTACTACGTCACCGCGCACAACGCCAACAACCAATCCAACAGGCCCATGATCCTCCGCACCGACGTCGCCGGAAACTTCATCCAAGCCGTCGAATTCGGCTTCCCGCAGTTCGACCAGGCCCGCGTCGGATTCACCGACATCGTCGAGATCCCCGCCGGCGTCCTCGCCGACGCGCCCGCCCTCGCCGTCTCCGGCAGCCTCCTCCGCCCCACCGGCCAGCGCGACCTCCTCCTCCTCGTCACCGACCTCGACCTCAACCCGATCGTCGTCCGCATCTTCGACACCTTCACCGTCAAACTCGGCACGCAGTTCCCCGCCTCCGCCACCGGACACGGCATCGACTTCGACGAAGCGTCCGGACGACTCGTCATCGCCGGCGTCACCGACATGGGCGCCGTCGATCCCGACGCCAACTACCGCTTCGCAGCTCCCCATGTCCTCACCCTCGACGCCTCCGCGGGCTTCGCCGTCGTCGACTGGTCTCTCTACGACCACACCCTCGGCGCCCCCTTCCAGTTCGGCGAACCCCTCCCCGTCTGGGAAACCGACTACGCCTCCGTCCGCTTCGTCGGTTCCGACGCCGACGCGCGCCGCGTCGCCGTCGCCGGCACCTTCGACCCCGTAAACCAAGGCCTCCAATCCTCCGCCGCGTTCGTCGTCAACGCCGCGCAAGACCCCCTCTGGTCGCGCCGCTACCTCCTCGACAGCGTCGGCCGCGGCGTCGCCCCCGCACTCGACTGCGGCGTCGCCATCGGCGGCCACTACGGCGGCGCCGCCGGACTCCCGCCCCAAAACCCCTTCGGACCCAACGCCGAACACTTCGTCAAAACCGGATTCGACGGACTCGCCGCCTGCTTCGATCCAACACTCGACCTCCGCCGACAGATCGTCGAATTCGAAGTCTTCGACATCGATCCGGTCCCCAACTTCCTCGACGGCGACGCCGACCTCCTCACCGACCCCATCCAGACCGGCGACGCCCAACTCATCTGCTTCCGCCCGACCTGCGGCCTCCCATGCCCCGGCGACGCCAACGGCGACGGCCTCGTCAACGCCGACGACCTCCTCATCGTCCTCGGCAACTTCGGCATGATGACCCCGGGCGGGCCCGCCGCAGGCGACCTCAACAACGACGGCCTCGTCAACGCCGACGACCTCCTCATCGTCCTCGGCGCCTTCGGCACCACCTGCCCCTAATCCACACGCTCCGCAACCAACCCATCACCGCGCGACGCGTCACCACCACACCCCGCGCGGCCCACAAAAACAACCGCGGCGGCCCCGGCTAAAAACCGAGGCCGCCGCTTTCCGTTGCGCTGGCAATGAACTCACCGCGTTTACCCGTCAGCACTACTCGATTACCCGCCGATCAACTCGGCGAACGCACACATTTTTACGCCGATTCCACCAGACGGCGCTCACGCGTCCCCCCGAAATACGCATAACTAAGTCCAAGAACCACCGCGGCGCCGCGGTCGAAACCAGCATCCATCGAAGGAGAGAAGACGATGACCCGAAAGGCCTCCGCGCCCCCAACCTCTCGCAAAGCCGCTCGCACCCTCGCCGGCGCAGCCGTGTTCGCCATCCCCGCCCTCGCCGTCGCGTCCCCGAACACCGACCTCCTCCTCAACGGCGACTTCTCCAACGGACTCGAACAGTGGAACGTCCGCGGCGACGTCGTCGCCCAAAGCGGCGCCGCCGTCATCTCCGAACGCGACGGCTCGCTCACCTCCGCTCTCTCCCAATCCTTCTCCGTCACCGGCTCGCTCGCTCGCATCAGCTTCGACCTCGAGTTCGAATCCACCGGCGACAACAACGGCTCCCTCTTCAACGACAGCCTCTTCGTCACACTCCTCGACGCCGCCACGCTCCAACCAATCGTCAACAACCCAGGCACCGACGACTTCCTCTTCATCGACGCCGACGGCGTCTCACAATCCGTCCAGCAACGACTCGCCTCCAACGGCGCCACCTTCACTCTCGACCTCTTCGGCATCCCACTCGCCGGACGCGACCTCCTCCTCGGCTTCCAACTCGCCGGCTTCGACGACGGACGAAACTCCTCCGTCCGCATCGACAACGTCTCCGCCGTCTCACGCGTCATCCCACTCCCGGGACCCGCTCTCCTCGCCGCCGCCGGCGTCGTCGCCGTCGCCGCCCCACGTCGGCGCCGCGACCGCGACTGAGATCCGCAGCGAACGAACGCCGCACACGCTCCACGCGTTCACATCTCATCACCAGACACATGCGAACCGCCGCCGACGGCGCCGCCCGAGGGCCCCCTCCCGCGCCGCGACGCACCAGCACAAACCGCCAACCAATCGTGATCGGTCGCCGAACCGATCGGAGAGGAAAACCATGCCAGCACACCATCAACGGCTCCGGCGTCTCGTCGCCGCCGCCGCCGCCATCGCCGCCTCCGCCTCGACCTCCCTCGCCCAACTCGACCCCTGCGGCACCAACGTCATCGACCCCGCCGCCTACCGCGACGCCGGCGCCGACGTCCACATCGACGCCTCCAGGCTCCTCTACGACGCCAGCCAAGACCTCTACACAACCACCCTCACCCTCACCAACGTCTCCGACCAAACCCTCCCAGGCGAACTCCGCCTCGTCCTCGCAGGACTCGATATCTCGGTCGACGTGCTCGGCTGCGGCGCGCGGACCCTCGACGAACTCGACCCCGTCCTCTTCGACTCCTCCGCGCCCAGCGGCCAATTCGCCGCGGGACAGACCATCACCATCGACCTCGCACTCTCCAATCCCACCGATGCGCCCCTCGACTTCACTCCACTCGTCCTCGTCGGCGACCCCTCGCCAATCGCGCAACTCGGCATCGTCGCAGACCGCCTCGCAGGCTCCACGGGTCAGCCCTTCGACCTCCAAGTCTTCGAACCCAACCCCGACCTCCAGTACCGCTGGAACGTCGAATCGCTCGGCCAGTTCGACGGCGCTTCCCAAAGTCTCACCTTCCCGGACGGCGGACTCTTCGACGTCGAGGTCGTCGGACTCGAACACGACGGGACGATCGTCGCCAGAGGCGACGCCCTGATCACCGTCTTCTCCGGTGGCGGCTTCGACCTCAACGGCGACCAGGTCCCGCTTCCACGCGGAGACGCCGACACCGACGACTCCCTCCGCCTCCAAGACTCGCTGCTCATCAGACAATCCCTCACCGGCGCCGAGCCCCGCCTCGACGGCGAGTCAGCCGACCGAGCCGACTTCGATCGCGACGGCGTCGTCGATACGCCCGATGCTGAACTCACCAGCCTCGCCCTGCTCGCCGACCAAGACGTGCCCTCCGCACTCGTCCCCGACCACGGACAGCCCGGCGCCCTCGTCACCCTCTATTCGCCCGCGCTGCTCGACCCCGACGCCCGCTTCACCTTCCGATTCGGAGACTCGACGCTCCAACGCGCCCAACGCCTCGCACTCGGCAGCGTCCGCGTCGTCGTCCCGCTCGATGTCCTCACCCCCGGACAATTCACCGAATCCGGCGGACCCACCACCGTCGAGCTCTACGCCGACGGCACGCTCGTCGACGAACTGACCTTCGACGTCCTGCCCATCGACCCCATCGACCCCAACGCCCCGCTCGCCGACGTCGAGAACTTCGTCCAAGCCTCGCAGAACCTCAGAGTCTCGCTCCGTCAGAGCATCGACGATCTCGCCGCCTCCGGAATCGACCAGACCATCGGCTACCCGGCCGACGTCTTCGCCTCCATCGCGCCCATGCTCGACGCGCTCTTCGACGAGGCCGCCCGCTATGAGGCCGACATCCTCGCAAGAGCCCAAGACCTCACCCCCTTCCAAAAACGTGCGCTCGCTCAGCTCGCCAACGCCAACGGCCTCCAGGCCTCCCTCAGCCGAATCAACCAAGCTTCGCTCGGGCTCATCGACGCCTCGTACGTGCCACTGAATCGATCGAACACCGATGTCGCCTCCCAGCAGTCGGTCAATCTCCTCTGCGCCGTCGGCAACGCTCAAGACGCCCTCGACGATGCCACGACCATCTCCTCCGTACTCTGCCTCGCCTCCGCCGGCATCACCGGCCTGCTCATCGGACTCCCGTTCGACGGCCCGCTCCTTGACATCGTCGGCATCGCCCTCACAAAGCAAGTCTGTTTCGGATACACCACCGCGCTCGCAGCAGCCAACACCATCGCAAGCTGGCTCCCGAAGGCCGGTGATGACTTCGAAGCCGAGATCGTCTCGCAAACCGATCAAGACATCGAGTTGCGATTCACTCTCGACATCGACATTCCCCTCTGTGCGAAGAGTTCCTCGATTGCTCAAGACGGAGCGGTCAAGTTCGCCTTCGAGGCGCTCGCACTGTCGATCATCAGCGCCAATGCGCCGTTGAACTCCATCTATCTCCAGGCCAAGCGAATAAGCGACGACGAGGCCGAGAAGGTCGTCGAGAACCTCGCGAGCGTCATCGCCCAACTCGTCAACGCCGCCTGCACGCCGCAAACTTGCCTCGGCGAGTTCCTCCAAGATGTCTTCAACGCATTCTGCAATCGTGCAAGCGGCGCCGATGAAGTCAAAATCGTTCTCGACCCCAACATCATCGGCACCGACCCAACAAACGGATTCTCTCAGACCGCCGACACCCTCATCTTCAACTGCCCCACCGACGGGTCCCCCGCTCCTCAGGAACTCAACTTCACCCTCCAAGCCTGCGGCGACTCCCTCTCCACCTCCGTCACGCCCCCCTGCCAGGGCGGCGAAGTCGACGTACTCGTCGCCATCGGCGACAACGGTTCGGCTAACGACGACATCTTCCAAGCCGCCATCGACGGCGTCGTCGTCCTCACCATGAACGCTCCCACTCGCCGAACTTCCACCACCGTCCAACTCGCACCGGGCGACTACAACCTCACCATGCGAGGTCTCGCCGCACCGGACGGCATCGGAACCTACTACGTCGAACTCTCCGTCGACGGATCGCTCATCTTCTCACGCTCAGGCTCAAACCTCAGCGCAGGCACCACCTTCAACTTCCCCTTCTCCGTCCCCGCACCCACCACCCCATAATCATCCGCAAGGAGACACACCCATGAAATACCCCAAACTGCTTGTAGCCATCGCCCTGATCGCCGCGATCCTCCTCGCCCCACGCGCCAACGCCCAGTTCGTCGGCGACCTCTTCTTCGACGACCCCTCCATCACCGCCGCACAAGGCGCCGAAGCCGAACTCCGCGTCGAGTTCTTCGCAGGCACCGCCGTCCACGGCGCCGTCGCCTTCGACCTCGTCTACGACACCGACGACCTCGAAATCGTCCGCATTGAAACCCCCCGCGACGGCGGTTACGACGCAATCACCTGGCGCGACGCACCGGGAGCCGCAGGCGTCGCCTCCTTCAACGACGACTCGCTCGACGGACCCATCGGCACCGCCAACGTCGCACGCATCTTCGTCCGACCGATCGCACAACCCGGCGCCGTCGTGTCCCTCGCCATCCAGCCCCGCGCCGCCATCCGGGCGAACCGATCCTCCTTCGCACCCGGGCAAGGCTTCTCAGCCTCCATCACCGTCGTCGATCCCATCTCACCGCCCGCGACCGTCCTCGAACAAGACCTCGTCTCGTTCACCCAAGTCGGCGTGCCCCACCCCATCGACGGCTCGTTCGTCCCCTTCCGCCCGCTCGGCCACGCCGTCACCGTTCGCCGACCCAGCGACGATCCAAATCGCTCCGTCGCCGACGAACTCGTCGTCGAACACATCCAAACCATCGACCCCGCGGCGCCTTCCGAAGCCACCGACGACTGCCCCGCAGACGCCGACCGCGACGGCTCCGTCAACGCCGACGACCTCCTCATCGTCCTCGGCAACTTCGGCGCCGACGACACGTCCGCCTCGACCGCCGCCGCCGACCTCTCAGGCGACGGCCTCGTCAACGCCGACGACCTCCTCATCGTCCTCGGCGCCTTCGGCACCACCTGCCCCTAATCCACACGCTCCGCAACCAACCCAACACCGCGCGACGCGTCGCCCCGACGCCCCGCCCGGCCCAAAAACAATCGCGGCGGCCACGGCTAAAAACCGAGGCCGCCGCTTTCGTTTCTCCGCTCCACGATGCCGCTCCCCTCCAACCGCCGGCCCCCACACCGCGCCCCGTTCGCTCACGCGCACCGCGCCGCCCCCCCGGACCCGCTCAACTCCTCGCTGTCGAACCCCGCGATCGGATAATGCGACGCCAACGCCTGCGTCAAACGGTGCGCCTCCGTCAAATGCACCACCGCCGGCTCCGCAAGACAGTTCGCCGCAAAACGCAACGCACGGTGCAGGTGCTCGGGGTTCGTGCACAACACAATGTCCCCGTGCTCGTCCCGCCGCAGCGGCAACACCCGAAACTGCCACGCTTGACGACGGCTCACCACACGCAACGCCTCCGCCGTCGGCGGCGTCGCCACCGGATCCACACGATCAGCGTTGTGCTCGTACTGCATCAACCACGCCGACTCCACGTGCTCCGGGTCTAGATTGAACAGCTCCTCCGCGATCGCCCCGAACGGCTTCCCACGCTCACGCTGCGCCGCCAGCACCGCCTCCACCTGCTCCGAATCCAGCAGACCCTGACGCACGAGAATTTCACCGATTCGCAACGACATGGCGCCGCTCCTTCCCGCTCGCAAACGCGACCGCCCACGGCGGCCGCCGTCCATCCATCGGCGACCGCATCCGACAAACCAAGCCCTCGCCCACCCACCAACCACGCCCCGGCATCACGCCGCACGGTTGTGCGGCTCAGGCGACCCCCGCCGCCTTTTGGGGGGCTCGATAACTCCACTCACGCCGACCCCTCCCCGCCGCCGAACGCCCCCACAGACCCCCAATCGCCCATCTTCATCCACCGGTTTGCCACCGCCGCCGACCCCGTCGATACTGGCTGCGCGATGACGGACCCCGTAAAAACACTTGGACGAACCGTCCACACCGAACAGGCCGTCGAGGTCCTCCGCGCCGACGGCGTCGTCCTCCTTCCTCTCGACACCATCTATGCGCTCGCCGCCGACGCCACCTCCGAACCCGCTCGCCGCAGACTCTTGCAGGCCTCCGGAACTCCCGACCACGCCACGCTCGCCTGGCACGCCGGCTCCGCCTCCGTCCTCCGCGCCGCCCTCGACGCCGCCGGCGTCCGCCTCGCCGACCGCGCCTGGGAAGTCGTCGACGCCCTCCTCCCCGGACCCGTCACCCTCGCCATCGAACTCCCAGGCGGCGTCACCGGACGGCTCCTCGAAGCGCTCGGCGTCCCAGAAGGCCTCATGAACCACGAGGGCCGACTCATGGTCCGCGTCCCGGACCACCCCGTCTGCCGCGCCATCCTCGAACGCATCGACGAACCCGTCGTCATGGCGGCGCCCCCAGGCGAAACGCCCACCAAAACGCTCGAAGACGCCGCACTCTCAATACACGCCGGCGGCCAACCCACCGCCGTCGACGCCGTCTGCGACGCCGCCCCACAACCCGTCGGACGACTCTCCACACACGTCGACGTCGGGCTCGCCGGCGCCTGGCGCGTCGCTCGCGAAGGACCCGTCTCCGCCGACGAAATCGCAAGACGCGTCGGACGACTCATCCTCTTCGTCTGCACCGGCAACACCTGCCGAAGCCCCATGGCCATGGCCATCGCCCGACGACTCATCCACGAACGCGCCCTCCCTGGCATCGGACGCGTCGATGTCCGCTCCGCAGGCGTCTACGCCGCCGCAGGCGCCCCAGCGACCACTGAAGCCGCCAACGCCGCAGCGCAACGCAACGCCGACCTCTCCCAACACCGATCGCAACCTCTCGACACCAACCTCGCCAGATCCGCCGACGCCGTCTTCGTCATGACCAACTCCCACCTCCAGGCCCTCGAACAGGAAGTCCCCGACCTCGGCGCCGTCGCACGTCTCCTCGACCCACAAGGCGCCGACGTACCAGACCCCATCGGCGGACCACAAGACCTCTACGACCAAACCGCAATCCGCATCGAAACCCTCATCGAACGACGCCTCGTCGACGCCGGCATCATCGGCGAAGCACCCTCACACCTCCGCTCCGATCAAAACCGCGACGACGCCGACGCCAACGACAACGACAACGACAACGACAACGACAAAGGCGACGCCGAATCATGAACATCCTCCTCGGCTGCGACCACCGCGGCCTCGAAGCCGCCGAACACCTCCGCGACCGACTCAACGCCGCCGGACACCACGCCCAACTCTTCACCGACGACGCAGGCAACCACGCCACCGACTACCCCATACCCGCCTACGAAGTCGCCAAACGCGTCGCCGAACAGCACGCCGATGTCGGCGTCCTTATCTGCGGCACCGGGCTCGGCATGTCCATCGCCGCAAACAAAATCAAAGGCGTACGCGCCGCAGCCGTACACGACGAAATCACCGCCGAACTCTCCCGAGCCCACCTCGACGCCAATATCTGCTGCCTCTCCGCAGACCTCCTCGGCATACGACTCATCGAAAAAATCGTCGAACGCTTCCTCAAAGCCGAGTTCGAAGGCGGACGACACGAACGACGACTCAAACGCATCCAAGCCATCGAAGCAGGCCAACACCCCCGCGCCTGACCCCCCCGCGCCTGACCCCCCCGCGCCTGACCCCGCTCCGCACCACCAACCACCCGCCGCCTCCGCACGGCTCCCCCCTTCGCAAGCCCCCCTTCGCAAGCCCTCCTTACACCCGCCCCACTTCGCACGCTCCGCTTCGACGTTCGTATTCCGTCCGGGCCCGCTCCCCGATCCCACAAAATCCCACGAACCCCGTTCCCAATCACCCGGTACACCGTATCGTTTCAGGTGTCGAGGACCGTCGACCGCGGAGCTTCGGGCGCGCTCACGCCGCCCCATATCCAGAGGAGTCCCATCATGATCGCAACCGCCAACACCAACGCCCCGCGCTTCTCCCGCCTCCACCTCCGCCGCTCACTCACAGCCACCCTCGCCTCACTCGGCCTCGTCGCCTCCGCCGCCCTCGCCACCGGCTGCAACAACGCCGGCGAAGGCGCCGCCTCCGGCGCCGCACTCGGCGCGCTCGTCGGCATGGGCCTCGGCTCACTCTCCGGCGATATGGGCAAAGGCGCCGCCGCTGGCGCGCTCATCGGCGGCGCAGGCGGCGCCGTCCTCGGCGACCAGAACCAACGCCGCGACCGCCGCGCCGCTCCACGACACCACGACCCCTACGGCTACTACGGCAACGACCCCTACCGCTACTAAACCCCATCACCCCGACGCCTCCCGTGTCGCGTCGCCACATCTCCCACCACCGATCACCAACCCGCCGCGCCGCCAACACCGCAGCGCGGCGTTTCTCTGCGCCCACATCACGCCCACTCGGCGCACCGACCTCTCACAACGATTCCCCCACCAAACCGCGCCACCCCTCCCGCGTATCGTGACCACATGCACCCCTCGACCCCACAACCACTGACCCCCCGCTCCACTCCCGTCCCACATCGACCCGCGCTCGCCCGACCCAACCGGCGCAGCACCATCGCAACATCCTTCCTCACCCTCTTCCTCGCAAGCCCGCTCCACGCCCAGCCCGACCCGCCAGCCCCGCCCGTCGCAAACGCACGCGTCTCCATCGCGCTCGACGACGCCGCCTTCGATCGCACCCTCGCCGAGCTCTCCGCCGTCCTCGTCGATGCGCCGCAGCTCGCCACCGCCGCCGACCACGCCATGAGCCGGCTCGCCGTCGACTGGGCCTCTCCCGCCGTCCTCCGCCTCGCCTTCGGCCTCCCAACCGACGACCAGCGCCGCCTCGTCCTCGCCCAAGCCCGCCGCGCCGTCACCCTCGCACAGCACGCAGAAGGCGAGCTCGAACGCGCTTTCGACGCCGCCGAAAAACGCGGCCTCTTCGACGACGACGACGCCCGACCCGCCCTCGACGACGCGGTCCTCATCGCTTCCGTCGTCCTTCCCCTCGCCCGCGCCCGCGCCGAACTCCTCGCCGCCGCCGCCCAGACCCCACCCGACCAGGCAACCGTCGATCCCGACTCCGAACCCGGCGCCGCCGTCCGCCGCGCCCTCGAAACGCTCGAACGCGTCCGCCCCGTTTCCGCCTGGAGCGAAGCCGAACGCGCCGCCACCCTCGCCGTCGCCACCCTCCTCGCCAACCGCCACGACGTCGCCGAAGACGCCGCCCGCGCCGCACTCGCCGCACTCCGTAACGACCCCCGACTCGCCCGCGCCGCCGCCGACCCCGACTCCGCGCCCGCCGGCCTCCGACGCGCCGCACGCCTCGTCATCGCCCACGCACTCCGACACCGACGCGCCTGGCCCGACGCCGCCGCCTCCCTCGACGACGCCCAACTCCCACACCAACTCGCCCTCAGCGCCAGACTCCGACTCGGACTGCTCGACGCACGACAAGCCCACCAGCAAGCCCGACCCAACCAAGCCGCCGCCACACTCGACGCCGCCGCCGCCCCACTCGCCCGCCTCCTCATCGACGACGACCGCCGCCGACAACTCGGCATCACCGAAGCCCAGGCCCGCGAACTCCTCTCCCCACTCTTCCCCGCTTCCCCGCCCGCCGCACTCGCCCTCGCCTCCGAAGGCCTCACCCTCGCCCTCGCCCTCACCCACGCCCAACCCACCGGCGCCGTCGACCCCGACCCCATCGAACGTCTCATCCGACGCCGCGGCCGCGCGACCGACCAACCAGCCGCCGCTCGCCAATCACTCCGCGACCCTTTCCGCAACCGCCTCGCCGCCGAACTCGCCCACGCCCGCCTCCGCCACGCCATCGAAAGCCCCGATCCCCCGCCGCAGGACGCGCCGCACACCTTCACTCTCGCCGCCGTCGCCGCACAGGACGCGCTCGCCCTCGCCGCCGACCCCGAGATCGACGACGAACTCGACCGCGACCCCGCCCTCCGCCCACTCATCGCCGCCGCACTCCTCGACGCAGCGAACTTCTTGCACCTCCACCCCCTCCACCACCACCTCGCCCGCGACGCCGCGCTCGCCGTCGTCGATCAGCCAGGCCGCCGGCTCCGCATCGACGAAGCCGCACGCGACTTCTGGCGCCGACGACTCGCACTCGACTTCGCCGCTCGCGCCTTCGATCAAGACGCCGACCTCGACGACGACGACGCCCGCGGCCGCCTCGATCGCGCCCTCGACCTCCTCGCCGACGTTGTCCACCACGACGACCACTTCGAACAAACCATCGCCTCGATCGGCGAGTCAGCCACCGCCAGCATCCTCGCCCACGAACGCCGCACCGCCCTCGCCGCCCTCGCCGCCGATCAGCAGGACGACCAACCCGCCGTCCAAGCCCCACACGACCCACCCAGCATCCAACTCCCCACCGCCGCAGACGCGCTCCGCTCGCTCCGCGATCTCACCCGCTCCTCCGACCGCCGCGCTCTCTACGACGCCGTCCTCGCCTCAGCCGACCAACCCACAGCCCCACGCAACGCCGACACCGCGCCATCCGCCGACACCGATCATCAACTCACCACCGCCGAGCGCCTCACCGCTCTCCACTTCCGCCTACGCCACGCCCTCACAGCCTTCGACGCTCCCGACGCGAACGCTGCGCTCGACGCCATGCGCAGTCTCCCGTTCGCCAACACTCAAGACGTCCAACGCGAATCGCTCGCCGCCGTCGTCCTCGCCGCCGACGACGTCCTCGAAGGCGTCCGTTCCATCCAGCACGCACTCCCACAACTGCCGGGCCGCGAACCCCCGTTCGGCGACCCCGACCAAAACGCGACGCCCAAAACGCCCGACCGCCGCGCCGAAACCCTCACCCTCCTCGCCGACACCCTCGCCTCCGATCCCCGCGTCCCCGACGCCCTCCGCCTCCGCGCCGTCACCGCCCTCCTCCACGCCGACCCGCCCGGCGACGCACTCCGCCTCGCAACCGTACTTAACGACGCACGCGCCGCCACGCCGACCCACGCCCAGTTCTTCCGCCTCCTCCTCGCCGACGCCCTCCTCTTCCACAACGACCAACCCGCAGCCTTCGCCATCTACCGCGACGTCGCCGCAACCACGCCCCCCGAACGCCGCGACCGCCGACCATACTGGCACGCCTCCGCACGCATGCTCCAGATACTCGCGATCCAAAACCGCGACGGCTCGCGCGACGACGTCATCCGACGCGAGATCAACCGCCTCAAACTCCAGCCCGCCTGGAACGCCTTCGAAGACTGCACAAGCGCCATCGAAACCGTCGAAGCCGCGCTCGACCGCTAGCGCTCACGCGCCTTCGCAAGCGCCCTCGACCTGCACGTCGCCCGCGCGCCCGCTGCTCAATCAAACAGCGTCCGCTCACGCAGCACACGATCACGCTGCGCCAAAATCGCATCCAGCTTGTCCGTCAACGCGTCCGTGTCCCCAAGCGACAAACCCACCGCCGTCAGCAGCAACACCAGGTTGTGAAAGTCCTCCAACGACACGAACTCCCGGCCCACTCGCGCGTTCGCGATCGCCGCTTCGTCCTTCTCGTCACCCACCGCCGTCAGGTCCGCCATGTTGTGGTAGTTCCCGAGAGGCAAACACAAACACGTCGACTCGTATCCATACGCCAGATACGCCGACGACTCGCACACCCCGCCCGGCATCAGCTTCCGCTGCACCTTGAACGCCGCAGGCGGCTCGTCCGGCGTCGTCGTCGAAAAACGCTCCGCCGCCGACGCGATCCCACCCTCCGACACCGTCGCCGTCCCCTCCGCCGCCCCGCCATCGCGCACCCGCTGCACCCGACGCAACACCTCGCCGATCATCGAAATGCCCGCCGTCAACTGCGGCGAGAACGTGTTCTGACGGTCGCCCACTCGCACGATCGGACCGCCGCCCACCGGAGAATCCGCAAACGCCCGCGACGCCTCCAGCAACACCGCCCGCGAACCACGCGGCATCGTCTCCTGCTTGCACGCCGCGATCGCACCCACGAACCCGATCTCCTCCGCACGCGTCAACAACAACCGAACATGCCCCGCCTCCTCACGCTCACGAAGCAGGTCCATCGTCGCCAGCGCCGCGCTCAGCGGCGCCAGATCGTCGCACGCGTCCGTCCGCAACACACGACCGCCTGACCGCTCGTCCGCCTCCACCGCCGCCGACGGCAAATCCCATCGCCCAACGTCCCCACCGCGCAGCTCGCCCGCCGCCGCCGCATCTTCCGCGACGATCTCCGCCACGCACGCACGCACGAACCGCGCCCCCTTCGGATAGCTCGGATCGACCTCCGGTTTCTCCGTGTGCCGAACCACCGCCCGCACCGGCCGATCCTCCTCCGTAAACAACACGATCCCCGCGTCGTTGAAATACGGATCCAACACCCCTCCCCGAAAGCTCAGGTGCGCCAGCGTCGCCCCGCTCGCCGCCCCCGTCTCCATCCGCTCCACCACGAACGCCGGATGATCCATGTGCGCCGTCACAAACAGCGGCGGACGCTCCTCCGCGGGCGTCGCCGCCCGACGCTCCACCACCACGTTCGCCGCGTCGTCGCGCCGTATCGTCAGCTCGGGACGACTTTCCAACCACCGCTCCACATACGCCACCACCCGATCTTCGCGCCCCGCCGCCGTCGGAACCTGCGTCAATTCCAGCAGCGTCCGCTCATGCTCCCCACGCTGCGCCGCCGACGGCAACACGAAATCGATCTCACCACCCGAACCACCACCGCCGCCCCCGCTCCCTGCGCCCGCACCCACCCCCGCCTTCGCAGCAGCCCCGGCCCCCGCTCCCCCGACTCCCGCAACATTCGTCATATCGGACGCCGCGCTCCGCGTTTCATTCATCCCCCGAGACTACCGAAACCACGCCGCAACCGCGACGCTGCGCCCGACACGACCCACCCCCGCCTCCCCACCCATTCCGCCTACCATGAAGCGCTATGAGCAGCGGAACCACGAACCCCGTCAAACCACACGACCCCGCCGACGCCTCCGAACTCCACCCGGAATGGTTCAGCCCCGTCGACGACGTCATCCGCGACCTCCGCGACGGACGCATGATCATCCTCACCGACGACGAGTCACGCGAAAACGAAGGCGACCTCGTCATGGCCGCCGAGCACGCCACACCCGAAGCCATCACCTTCATGCTCCGCGAAGCGCGCGGCTACCTCTGCCTCAGCCTCACCGAACACGACTGCGACCGGCTCAAACTCGAACCCCAGGCCTCCCGCAACACCTCCGTCCGCGGCACGCCCTTCACCGTCTCCATCGACGGACATCCCAAGCACGGCTTCACCACCGGCGTCTCCGCACCCGAACGCGCACGCGTCATACGCATGGCCATCGACCCCGAACTCACCGCAGACGACTTCGTCAGGCCAGGACACATCAACCCCCTCCGCTCACGCGACGGCGGCGTACTCGTCCGCACAGGACAAACCGAAGGCAGCGTCGACCTCTGCCGCCTCGCCGACCTCTACCCCGCCGCCGTCATCATCGAAATCATGCGCGACGACGGCGAAATGGCCAGGCTCCCCGACCTTAAACAATTCGCCGACAAACACCAACTCAAACTCTGCTCCGTCAACCAACTCATCGAACACCGACTCTCCTCCACACGCCTCGTCCACCGCGTCGAACCCCTCCGCGGCGTCCAAGTCGACACCGCCGAAGGACCCTTCACCATGTTCGCCTTCCAAAGCAAGGTCGACACACAACCACACCTCGCCCTCTGCCTCGGCGGCGTCGGCGACCTCGACCAACGCGGACGCGTCATCGAACAAAACGAACCCACACTCGTCCGCGTCCACCGACGACAAATCGTCGGCGACGTCTTCGGCGGCAGAGGCTCCGACGGCGTCGTCACCGCACACAAACTCCACGCCTCCCTCCGCGCCATCCGACAAGCAGGACGCGGCGCGCTCGTCTACATGCGGCCCGGCGGCGTCGGCGACGACCTCGAACTACGACTCAAACAAATCGCCTCCCTCGGCGGAGACGCCGACCTCAACGCCGACATCGTCAGCGAAGCCATGCCCATGGACAAACGAGACTACGGCATCGGCGGACAAATACTCCGAGAACTCGGCGTTTCACGCATGCGACTCCTCACCAACCACCAACGCGAACTGCCCGGCCTCGCCGCATTCGGGCTTGAGATTGTCGAACACGTTGGGCTAGACTAAACACGGCGACGCTGCGCGAACGCGCGGACGAGACACGCTCCGAGTCTCCTCCACGAACACAGCTCAACGCTACGCCCGCAACGAGCCCCGGCCGAACCGGGGCTCGCTTCGTTTTCAAACGGCACACCACGCCCCGAAACACAACGCCCTCAACCCGACACCACGTTCCGCAGCGTCCCCAACCCCGACACCGACACCGACACCTCGTCACCCGCACGCAAATACCGCGGCGGGTCCTGCGCCATCCCCACCCCCGACGGCGTACCCGTCAAGATCACCGTCCCCGGCACCAGCGTCGTATCACGCGTGCACTCCGCCACCAGCCGCGGCACCGAGAAAATCATCCGACCCGTCGACGAACGCTGCACCACCTCACCGTTCAAACGCGTCTCGATCGTCAGCTCTCCCAATTCCCCAACCCCACCCAGCGGCGTCAACACCGGACCCAACGGGCAAAAACCGTCGAACGACTTCCCACGGTTGAACTGTCCTCCCGATCCCTCTTTCTGCCACCACCGCGCCGACACGTCGTTCGCGACGCAAAAACCCAGCACCGGCGAACGCTCCTCGTCCAACACGTCCTCTTCCGACACGTCCTTGCACGCCCGCCCGATCACCACCGCCAACTCACCCTCGTAGTCCACCTGCTCCCGATCCCGACAGCACGCCGGTATCCGAATCGCATCCCCATCCAACGCCGCCGCCGCCGGATTCTTCGTAAACAGCATCGGACGCTCCGGCGCCGAGGCGCCCTGCTCCTCCGCGTGCGCCGCATAGTTCCGACCAACACCGATGATGTGACGGATCGGCAACACCGACGACGACGACGACAAGTTCGGACGCACCCCCACCGTCGCATGATGCACCTCCGCTATCAAGCGAACCAACACCAGCCCACCAACACCATCACCCGCACCGCGCTCCATCATCACCCCAGCCTACCCCCCACAACCACTCCCCGCCGCCCCCTCCCTCCTCGCCCACGCAGCGCGAAACCTCGACCAACACAGCGACGAGCGCAAACTCTCCCACCTCGCCCACAAAGTGGGAGAGGTCGAGGAGCGCAGCGACGAGGGTGAGGGCTCCAACCCTCCCAAACCTCCAACCCGCGAACACCCAACAACATCGACACCCACCCAACTCAACCGCACGCAACACCCCCCCCACTCCCACCTCGCCCACGAAGTGGGAGAGGTCGAGGAGCGCAGCGACGAGGGTGAGGGCTCCCACCCTCCCCCAACTCCAACCCTCAATCCCCAACAACATCGACACCCACCCAACTCAACCACACCCGCCCTCTCCCCACTCCGTCTCTCCGTCTCTCCGCCTCCCCCCGACTACTGCCTCTCAAACTCAATCCGCCGCTTCTGCCGCTCCTCAGCACGCTCGAACATCTGCGCACGCTCCTGACGGAACGTCTCCATGTTCGCCGGCTCCGGGAAAAGCCCACGGAACACGTTCTCCGGATACCCCCGCAACCCATAAAAATTCGCGAGCGAGTCCCACACCAACGCCTTCAAGTCCGTCGACGCACGCCCGTACACGATCGACGCGTCCACGTCCGTCAGACCCGACGACGTCAGAATCTGCATGAACACCTGCCCCACCGCCAACGCGAACTCCGGCGGCATCTCCTCCATACGGTTCGTGTTCGCGTCCACCAGCGTCCGCGTGTCCTGGTTCTCGAAGTAATACGCATGCACCGAACGCGCGTACTTCATGTTCGACACGAACGCTCGCTCGTTCCCCTTCACCAGACCCAGCGTCAACGCCATCCGGATCGCACCCTCCGTCTCGCTCGCCGCTACGTGCGGAATCGTCAAACGATCGTCGTCACGGATCAGCGCGTTCACGAAATCCTCCAGCGAACCCGACGCCAGCACCGAATCGATGTAGTCGTTCAGCGTGATGTACTCCGACGAGCGGAACTCCTCGAAATACTCCTGCGCCCGCTCCGTGTCCCCCATCCGGTAGAACACCCGCGCCACGTCCGCCACGAAGTTCAGATACCCCTGCGAATACGTCGTATAAATCCGCTCCGAACGGTCCTGCGACCGCCCCCCTCGCTCCTCGAACGTCTTCAGCAGCTCCCCGTAGATGTCCGCATAGTGCGTGCTGTACATCGTGTAGTGCGAGTCCGTCAGGATGTCGTACGTCACCGATCCCGACCGGAAAAGCTCCTGGATCGCCTGCACCGTGATCCGGTCCGTGTTCAGCGTCGCGAACGTCGTCGTCCCCTGCCGCGTGTTCGTCCGCTCCACGCCCAACGCCGACCAATACACCGCGTGCGCCGCAGGATGCCGATAGTCCAGCGGGCCGTACACGCTCATGTATTCCTGCATCCGCGCAGGACTCATCTTGTACTCGTCCACGATCACACGCTTCCGAACGTGCGGCAGCAAACGCTCCCACGCGTCCTCGTACGCCGGATCGTTCACCAACTCGTCGATCGTCTGGTTCAGCGGGTTGTCCTGCGCCACTCGGCCCCGGATCTGCCGCCGAAGGTCCGGCGCGATCTCACCCAACCCCGCCTCCTCCGCACGCGCCATCGCGTCCTTGATCTTGAACGAGATCGCCGCAAGCCGCAGCAACTCCTCGCCCAGCGGAACCTCCGTCTCCGAACGGATCCGCCGCACCAACTCCGCCACCGTCGAATCGGCCCGCGTCAACTGCTCGTCCTCATACCGCTCGGCGTTCCGATCCTCGAGCTCACGCTCGATCACCCCCTCAAGCGTCTCCGGCGACCCCACGATCGGTCCCAAAAACGCCTGCATCGCCTCCACCGCACCCGCACGATCCATCGGCAACTCCGGCGGCGTCCCCAGCACGACCGTCCACTCCCGCGCCAACTCCTTCTTGTAATACCGGTTCGCGTCGTCCTGAAACCCCTGCACCTTGTGCGCGAATATCCACGCCAGCTCCTTGTACAACAGCAACTCGTTCGGATTCTTCGGGATCCCGTCGTCGCGCAACAGGTCGATCCCCGCCTCCACCCACTGCCAACGCTCCTCCGCCGTGTTCGTCGCCACCGAAATGTTGTACGCCATGTTCCACGCGTGGAACGCCCACACACGCGGGAACCGAGGCTGCAAACGCGTGATCGCGTTCGACAGTTCGATCGCCTCGTGATACTTCCCCTCCTCCTTCAAACGCGTCGCACGAAGCCACAGATAGTTCACGAACAGACCGCGAAACGCACCCATCGCGATCCCCAACGCCACCTCCGGCGGGTCCGCCTCCGTCGCCTCGTCCGTGTACACCAACTGCGCTCGGCCCGCCTCCGCCGCAAGCGACGACGACAACAACGACGAACCCGCCAGACCAAGCAACACCACCAACCCCGCTACGATCTGCACCGTTCGGTCTTTCGCGTTCATCCCTTGCGCTCCTGTTCCGCTCCCTCCCCGCCGGCCCGGCTGACCCACGACTCCGATCCTACGCCCGCCCCTCCAAACCTGTTCGCCCCCCCCCCCCCCCCCCGCCCCCCCCCCCCCCCCGCCACACCC
>JGI12109J20283_10473947_pt1 | contig 81605 bp, 56 predicted proteins | sample ElkSlonscriptome_12_FD_20283 | JGI IMG/M metagenome (IMG submission 20283) | reverse complement strand
CCGCCACGTCGCTCATGTTGGCGGGGAAATCGGCGAGGATCAGAAAGCGGTACGGCTCGGCGATCTCGCCCGCGCGTTCGTTGTACTGCTCGATGTTGGCGAACTCGTTGCGCAGATATTTCTGGATGACGTTTTCCATGTGCTCGGTGAGATCGAGCAGCCGCTGTTCGATGTGGCGGGGTTCGGTCCAGATGCGGCCCGAGACGAGTTGGTCGTCGTGATCGGCGAGATGCATGAACGCCGCGAACGACTGACCGAGGCCGACCGGGTCCACGAAGGTGAAGCGCGCCTTGCCCGGCGGGAGCGTCGTGACGACGCGGAGGACCGCGGCCTGAAGCAGTTCGAGCGCGGCCGAGCGGCGAGCGGAGTCGGCTTCGATGAGCAACGAGCCGCGCACGGGGAACTCGAGCATGGCGGGAAGCTCGAACTCCGCGGCGACGGGCCAGCGGAGCGGCGGTGGGGGCGTGCCTTCGTTCACCGCTTCGGACGCCGCGGGCTCGGGAAGACCGCCGTCGAAGGTGTGGAGATCGATCGGCAGTCGGCCGAAGGCCGCGTGGTCGGTGACGTCGGCGTCGCGATCGGCTGCGAAAGCGTCGGGGTCACGCCACGCGGGGAGGAGTCCATCGGTTTCCTCGGCGAGCCGTTCGATCTGACGCGCCAAACGGTTCGACCGCTCGCTCCAGTCTTCTCGCAACGCGGCGAGGTCGCGATCGCGAGCGGCCTCGGCGTCGCGGCGGGACCGGTCGCGCACGCCGGCGGCCTCGGCGGTGTCGCGCTCGAAATCCCGCTCGGCCTCGGCGATGGTCGTATCTCGTTCGCGCTCGGCGTTCGCGAGCGTTTCGGCGAGCTGCGACTCGAGTTCGTCGATTCGTGCGGCGAGCGGTTCTTCGATGGAGCGGCGGCGTTCGGCCGCTTCGGCTTCGAGACGCTCGAGACGGCGGCTGCACTTCTCACGCGCTTCGGCCGCTTCGGTTCGTTGACGGGCGGCGATCTCGGCGCGCTCGGTTTCGCGGCGCCGTTCCCCGGCGGCTTCGGCACGGTCGAGGGCGAGGCGGGCGCGGGTGAGCGAGGCCGAGAGCTCGCCGGCTCGCCGCTCCGCGACGCGGTCGGCCCCGCGGGCGAGTATGAGCCGCAGCGGCACGATGAGCGCGGCGGCTGCGGCGGCCGCGACGATGAGCCCGAGCCCGAATCGCCAGCCGTCGAGCAGCCAGCCCAGACCCGCCGCGGCGACGACGAGCGTGCCGGCGAGAGTCGCGAACCCGGGACCCCGAGCGATCGTGATGACCAGCCCGTCGCCCGCCGAAGTCAGGAGGCCGTCCGCGCCGGCTTGTTCGTGCTCGGCGAACGACGCGAGGTCGTCCGGGTTGTCCGGTCGAAAGCCGCGGGGCTTCGCCTTGCCCATCCAGGCTTCGTCTTCGTCGTCGTCGTCGTCCGAGGTCTTCTTGCCGGCGAGTTCGGCCTCGACACGGTCGCGATGTTCGTCGAGCGTGCGGTCGAGCCGCGCGTCGTCCGCGTCGGTGGTGACGCGGAAGGTCGGCGTGCGGAGCTCGTCTCGGACGGCCCCGGCTCGCTGGACGAGTTCCGCCAGGCGAGCCCGCTGCCGCTCGACGCGCTCTTCGAGCGCTTCGAGGCGGGAGGCGCTCTGTCGATCGTCGGATTCGGCGACGGTTTCGCTGAGCCAGACGGCCTCCTTTGCGTCTTTCTCGATGCGGGTCCGCTTCTCGGCGACGCGTTCGTCGAGGCTGGCGAGGCCGGTTTCGAGTTTCTGCCGAGCGGCGTCGAGCCGGGCGCCGGTCGTCGCGGAGGCCGACGTCGAACGCTCGTCGAATGCGCGGCGAGCGTTCTCGACGACGCGGTCGCGCGCGGCGCGAGCGTCTCGCGTGCCGCTCGTCCACGCCGCGTCGAGCCTGGCGAGCGCGTCCTTCGCGGTTTGCGAGATACCCGCGGTCCGACGAGATCGTTCGCGAAGCAGCGTCTCGAGATCGACGAGCGACGCGCGCACGGCGCTCATCGCGGGGCCGAGGGTCGGACCCGCCGCGATGCGCTCGTCGGCCGCGGGGTCGGGGCGCTCAGTCGCACTCGGCTCGGGCACGTTCGAGCACCTCCGACATCCGGCTAAGCCCCGTCATGGCGGAGCGGATCGCCGGCTCGAGTTCGTCGAGATGGTCCTGATGAAAGCGGCGAGCGGCGTCGTCGCGCCATCGCCCTTCGGCGGCTCGCCACGCCGCCTCCAAAGACATGCGGGCTTCGTACAGTCGTTTGCGCGAGACGCCGAGGCTCACGATCACTCGTCTCCTTCCGCTTCAGCGGCCAGTGTAGGGAAGCGTCGCCGACCGTTCGGATCGAACAGGGCGAGCAAGCCCGCCTCGCCGGTGATGACGGTCCAGCCGGGCCCGAGGCGGAGGATTTCTGCGAGCACGGGCGCCGCGCGGACGGCCGACGCCGCCCGCAGCGATTCGGCGTTCCCGCTCGCCTCGGCGTCCCGATCGCCGGAAGCGGCCTCCGAACGCTCGCCCCAGCCGATGAGACGCCACCCGGAGTCGGTCGAGTCGGCGGGCGCGACCCGATGGTGAACGACGCGGTCCGCGTGCGACACGTCTCGGCCGACGAGAACGGTCCGCCGCAGATCGGCCGGGGGGCCGGCGACCTTGGCGAGAGCCCGGCGATCGTCGACGCAAAGTCGATATCGCGGAAGATCGCCCGCGGTGGCGTCGCGGGTTTGGTCCGTCGCCGGAGCGGGCATCCGTTCGGCGGCATGACGCATCGCGACCAGCTCGTCGGCGCCGGAATCTCCGCTCACTCCGCCCGGATCGCCTACCGAGTCGGCGGTCGACGTGTCGGACGTCGCGAGCCCGCGTGATGCCGAGCCGGCGGGCTGATCGGCCGACCCGGGAACCCGGCCCTCCCGACCCGACGCATCCCCCGCGCTCGGCCCGGCGAGGTGGACGTATTCGTCGAGGCGTTTGCTCATCTCCTCCAGCCGACGGAGAGCGCGCGGTGACTCGCCTTCGAGCCAGCGTCGCAATCCCTCGACCTGCCCCTTGAACATCGACCGTTCTTTCTCGAGTTCGCGGCGCCACCGCTTGCAGGCCGCGAGCTTCTGACGGGCCTCTTCGAGCCCGTCTTGAGCCCGCGCGAGCCGCTTCCGCTCGTCGACCAGCGACGATCCCTCCGCCTTCGCCCATTTCGCTTGACCGAGTTCGACCTTGAGCTGCACGACGCGCTCTTCGCGGCGTCGTCGCTCGCTTTCCCAGTACGCGAGCCGCTCTTCGCCGACCTGCCGGCACGCTCGCGCCACATCGCCCTCAGCTTGCGCGAGCACTTGTTGCGCTTCGTCGGTGAAGACGAGCAACGCGTCGCGAAATTCGCGGAGGGCGTCGATGGAACCGACGCGAGCGGGTGAAGGCACGGCGGCGAAACTCCTTATTGCGGGATGAAAGAGCGCCGAAGCAGCGATCGGCGGGAGCGTCGGCGAAGGATCAACGCTGGTTCAGATACTCCTCGATTCGGTCGGCTTTCCGCATCAGGAAAGGCGCCTGGTCGTCGCTTACCTTGGCGAACCGCTGCACCTGCCGCATCATCTGCTCGAACTCCTCGGCGAACTTGCGTTGCTCCTGATCGCGCCAGGTTTGGCTGAGCGCGTTGAAGCGTGCGTTCAGGGCGCCGGCGGCTCGCGAGAGCTCGCCGTTGAATCGCTTGAGCTCTTGCGCGAACTGACGGAGCTCTTCCGGGTCGACGACGGCTTTGGCCACGGGGCGTCTCCTTGGGATAGGCGGCGGCAGGCGGCGGCGAGCGGGGGCAAGGCAAGGGTCGGCCGCCGAGTCGATGCACCTTAGCCCGTTCGGGCGCCGCAGCGTCGCGCCGGCGTGGGCACCGCTGTTGGCGTCCGAGCCACGGAGCGCCGAGAGGCTGCTCGCTTGTGGGGTCCGCCGCGGATTTCGTAGAGTGTCGGTTTCGCTCGAAGTCGGCCGCGGGGCCGGGTCCGAGCGTGGGCGGTCGGGGCCAGGGAAGAGGTCCATGCACGAGTTCCGCGGCATCCCGGTTTCGTCGGGCATCGCGATCGGTCGCGCGTTGCTGCTCGACGACGCGAGGCCGCGGATCGTCGAGCGCGCGATCGAAGCGGCGGCGGTGCCCGACGAGCTCGATCGGCTGGAGCGAGCGCTGGATAAGTCGGTCGCCGACCTCGACACCCTGCGGGCGGACGCCGAGCGGGCGCTGGGCAAAGAGGCGGCGGCCATCTTCGCGTTCCACCAGGGAATGCTGCGCGACCCTTCGTTGATCCAGCCGATCCGAGACCGCATCTCGACCAACCACGTCGCGGCCGAGTGGGCGACCCAGCAGCAGTTCGAGGACGTCGCTCGCATGTTCTCGAGCATGGGGGACACGGCATTCTCCACGAAAGTGGACGATGTCTGGGACCTGTTCTATCGCGTGCTGCGACACTTGATGGGTCGGGCGACGTCGGTGGCGCACGAGATCGACGAGCCCTCGATCGTCGTCGCGGCCGACCTCACGCCCTCGCAGGCGGCCGCCTTCGCCGATTCGGAGGTCCTCGGGTTCGTCACCGGGCTCGGCGGCCCGACCTCGCACACCGCGATTTTCGCCAGAGCCCTCGGCATCCCCGCCTGCGTCGGCGCCCGCGGCGTCACCACCGAGGTCGAAACCGGCGAACTCATCATCGTCGACGGCGAGACCGGGCTCATCGTCATCGACCCCGACGAGGCGACCCTCGAACACTTCGAGCAGATCAGAAAGTCGCGGATCGAACTCTCGGTGCGGTTGACCTCGGACGCGTTGCTCGATTCGCGGACGACCGACGGCGAGCCGATCGCGCTGATGGGCAACATCGAGTTCGGGCACGAATCGAAGGGCGTCGTCACCAAAGGCGGCGCCGGGGTCGGGCTCTTCCGGACCGAATTCCTCTGGCTGACGATGGACCACGAGCCTTCCGAAGAAGAACAGTTCGACCAATACAAGGAAGCGGTCGAGGGGGCGAACGGCCTGCCGGTGACGATCCGGACGTGCGACCTCGGGGCGGACAAGTTCACGCAGGCGGCCGCGGCGATTCCCGAACGAAACCCGTTCCTGGGGCTGCGTTCGATTCGATACTCGCTGAAGAATCTGCCGGCTTTGAAGGTCCAACTCCGGGCGATCCTCCGGGCGTCGGCGATCGGGCCGGTGCGCGTGATGTTTCCGCTGATCACCCAGATGCCCGAACTGCGGCACGCCAAGCTCGTGCTGCGAGACGTGATGGAGGATCTCGACGACGAGCGGATCGCCTACGACCGAAGCCTTCCGGTCGGCATGATGGTCGAGGCCCCGTCGGCGGCGGTGATGGCGAGCTCGTTCGCGCGGGAATGCGACTTCTTCTCGATCGGCACCAACGACCTCGTGCAGTACACGCTGGCGGTCGACCGAACCAACGAGCGGGTAGCCGAGCTGTACTCGCCGGTGCACCCGGCGGTGATGCGTCTGATGAAAGACGTGGTGCGTGCCGCCCGCCGACATAAGACCGATGTGTCGATCTGCGGTGAGATGGCCGGCGACCCGACCTACACCATGTTGCTGATCGGGATCGGTTTGCGTACCCTATCGGCGACGCCTGCGCGGATTCCCTATCTCAAAAGGGTGGTCCGTTCGGTGTCGGTTGCGGAGTGCGAGCGTCTCGCCCGGACGGTGGGCTCGTTCGATTCTGAGGGTCAGGTCGCGACGTATCTGCTCGACCAGGCTCGAAAGCGATTCCCGGAGCTTGTGGGCGGTCGTTCCGCCGACGACGGTGGGTCGCGCTGAGGAATCGGCGTGTCCCGTCGCGCTCCCGTCAAACCACCCGCCCCTGTAAGGCGATCGGGTGCGTCGCTGAGATCGGCTCGTCGATACCGCGGCTCCCGGCACTGCCGGTCGAAGCGCGGAAGCGAACTGGCCCAGCGATCGTTCCGAGTACGACCGAACGAGGGCTCACCTCACCGAGCACCCGCGCGTGACGCGCCGAATCCTTCCGCCAGCCCGTGCCGACATCGCCGACTCCCGCGCGTCCGCCGCGCGGGATCGCTGTGCCCCGCCGTCCGACAGGCGGCGCGGCGCGGGCGACGTCGATGCGTGGGCGGCGCCGGTTCGGTCGCGTCGTCGCGTCGCCGTGCTCTGATGCTGCGAAAGGCGTCAAACGCATGGCTCCCTCGTCAACCAATCGAATGCTGATCAACTACACGCCCGGCGAAGAGTGCCGGGTCGCCGTTCTCATGGACGGCAAACTCGAAGAGTTCCATGCCGAGCGGGCGGGCGCCGTCTCGATCGTCGGCAACATCTACGTCGGCAAAGTCGCCAACGTCGAGCGCTCGATTCAAGCGGCGTTCATCGACTTCGGCACGGGTACGAACGGCTTCCTGCACGTGTCCGACCTGCACCCGCAGTACTTCCCCGGCGGCGACGACGAAACGACGGAGAAAATCGGGCACAAGACGCCGCGGCGCGAGCGCCCGCCCATCGAGCGCTGCCTCAAGCGCGGTCAGAAGATCCTCGTGCAGGTCCTCAAGGAGAACATCTCCACCAAGGGCCCGACGCTGACGAGCTATCTGTCGATTCCGGGCCGCTACTTGGTGATGCTGCCGGACATGGACAAGGTGGGCGTCAGCCGCAAGGTGGAAGACGACGACGCCCGGCGCACCATGCGGAAGGTGCTCGACACGCTGGAGTTGCCCAAGGAGTTCGGGTTCATCCTCCGCACGGCCGGGGTGGGCAAGACCAAGACCGACCTGAAACGCGACTTGGCCTACCTGCAACGGCTGTGGAAGGACATCGACAACCGGCTGAAGAAGGGCGACAAGCCGCGGCTGCTCTACGCCGAGTCGGACCTGCTGATGCGCGCGCTGCGCGACATCTGGACCGGCGACATCGACGAGATCGTGATCGACGACGAGTCGGCGCTTCGTCGCGCCTACGCCTTCATGCGGATCGTCTCGCCCCGGTCCAAGACCAAGCTCCTGCAGTACGACGAAAAAGCCCCGCTGTTCCACGCGTTCCGAGTCGAGGAGCAGGTGGAACAGGTGCACGCGCGGGAAGTGCCCCTGTCGTCGGGCGGCTCGCTGGTGATCGACGAGGCGGAGGCGATGATCGCGATCGACGTGAACAGCGGCAAATCGCGGTCGCACGCCGACGCCGAGCAGACCGCCTACCGGACGAACCTCGAAGCGGTCGAGGAGATCTGCCGACAACTCAAGCTGCGCGAGGTCGGCGGGCTGCTGATGCTCGACCTGATCGACATGAGCAAGCGATCGCACCGCCGCGACGTGGAACGCCGGCTGGACGAGCGGCTCAAGCTCGACCGCGCTTCGACCAAAGCGCTTCCCATCTCGCAGTTCGGCATCGTCGAGATGACGCGGCAGCGCGTCCGCGATTCGTTCCGCAACCAGCACTTCACGCGGCAGACCGTGGGCGACGTCCGCGGCTGGGTGCGCAAACCGGAATCGGTCGCGGCCGCCGCGTTGCGCGAACTCGCAGCCATGCTCGCCCACGACAAGATTCAGCAGGTCGAGATGGTCGTCGCGCCGAAAGTCGCCGGCGCGATGCTCTCCGCACAGCGGACGCACCTTTCCCGTCTCGAGTTCAAGAGCAAGAAGAAGATCATCGTCCGCGTCAGCGAGACGATCGCGACCGACCGCGTCACGTTCTACGCCTACGACGCCGGCGGAGCCGACGTGAACATCGAGAAGCTCCCGACGTTCCGCGTTCCGAAGAAGCTCACCGAATACAAGCCGGCGCGGAAGGGCGACGCCGAAGCGTGGTCGGTCGATTCCACCGCCGAGCACGAGCCCGACCTCGAAGACCTCGTCGAAGAGGAGACGCAGAAGCGCGAGCTCGACGACATCCTGGCCCTCGAAGCCGAGTTGGACGAGGAGGGCGAGCGGTCGCAGGACGAGGACGAAGATCGGGACGGCGGGGAGCGTCGCGGACGCCGTCGTCGCCGGCGTCGTCGCCGCCGCGGGGGCGACGAAAGCGAAACCCGTGACCGTTCCAGCGACGCCGAGCGCGACGAGCGCGACGACGCGGACGAGCGTGAGGAACGCGAAGACAAATCCGTCGCCGATGGTGACGACCAGCGCGGAGAAGAGGGCGAAGGCGAAGGCGGCGGCCGTCGCCGTCGCCGCCGCCGGCGCCGCAGACGCGGCGGCGAGGGCGAGTCCGACGGCGAGGAGCGTTCGCGCGACCAAGACGGCGATCAGGACGAACGCGAGCCCGAACGCAGCAGCCCGGACGAGCGCCCCGCGACCCGCGCGGGCGAGCCGCACAACCGCTTCGCCAAACGCCTCGCCGAGAAATACGGCCCCACCGCGCCGTCGGGCCATCCCTGGCGCGGCGACTCTTGGGACATCGAGCCCTCGGCCATCACCATGGCCTCGTCGGGCGACGGATTCCAAGACCCGACGCACGCCGACCTCGCCTCGGCGCTCAAACCGGTGATCCACGACCCCGACGCGGACCTGCCCGAGGTGAAGCACTGGAGCGGCGGCGACGGTTCCTCGGAACGTTCGGACGAGCAAAGTGACGGCGGCGGCGACGAACGCCGCGACCGACGTTCGTCCCGCGACGACGAGGGCGACGAAAAGGGAGGCGATCGCTCGCGTCGTCGTCGCCGGCGGGGCGGCAAGCGCCGGGGTCGCCGCGAAGAAGGCGAACGCAGCGGCGCCGAGTCCGACGCCGGCGAGCGTCCGTCCCGTGACGGCGGCGGACGCGATCGCGATCGCCGCAAACGCACCGCGGACGAGACGAAGCTAGAAAAGGCGGCGACGGTCAAGCCGGCGCCGTCCGACTCCGCGGCCACCGCCGGCGCCAAGGCCGACCGCGCCGCCGCGGCGCCCAACGCCGAGACCGCCGAGATCAAGCCGCAGCCGAAAGACCGCCGGCTGAACACGCGGAAGAAGAAGCAGGTCGTGCCGAAGGAGTTGCTCGGACCCGGCGTCGTGGCGGCGCCGTCGGGCGACGGCGGCGGTTCCGCCGCAGCCGCCGCGCCTAAGAAGGTGTCGGGCCGCAAGCCCTCCACGCGCAAGAAGGCGGCGACGTCGAAGAAAGCGGCGTCGAAGAAGACCGCGACGCGCAAAAAAGCGGCGAGCAAGAAGACGACCTCCAAGAAGGCGTCGTCGAAGAAGACGACGAAGAAGAAAGCCGCATCGTCGAAGAAGCGGACGACGAAGAAGAAAGCGTCGTCCTCGACGTCCGAGTGACGCGTCGTCCTCCGGCCGCCTCCGGCGGACGCCTCTGAACCACCCGTCGCGACTTTGCTGGATCAGTCTCGGACCCGTCGTATGCACCACTCCCGCGAGCCTAAGCGACTGTTGATCCTCGGCTCGACCGGTTCGATCGGTCGGCAAACGATCGAAGTCGTGCGAAACCTGAACGACGCGCGGGCCGGCGAAAACGGCGAGTCCGCCTCGTCGTTCAGTGGTTCGCCGATGTTCGAGATCGTCGGGCTCGCAGCGGGCTCGAACGCTGTGAAGTTGTTCGAGCAGGCGCGGGAGCTCGGCGTGTCGAACCTCGCGCTCGCCGAGGGTTCCGACGGGCTGCCGAGCGTGCCGGAGGGCGCGATCCTGCACACAGGGCCCGCGGCGTCGGCGCAGTTGATCGAGGACATGAACCCGGACGTGGTGCTGTCGGCGATCGTCGGCGTGGCGGGGCTGCCGGCGACGATGGCCGCGCTCGAACGCGGCATCGACGTCGCGCTGGCGAACAAAGAGGCGCTGGTGGCGGCGGGGAGTGTCGTGACGGCGGCGGCGCGGCGGTCGGGCGCGGCGTTGCTGCCCGTCGACTCCGAACACGCCGCGTTGTGGATGTGTCTCAACTCGGCGCCGGAGGGGTTCCGCTTCCCGCCCTTCAACGCGGGCGAGCACGTTTCACGCATCACGCTCACGGCGTCCGGCGGCGCGCTGCGAGATTGGTCGAAAGAAGAACTCGCGAAGGCGACGCCCGACGACGCGCTGGCGCACCCGAACTGGGCGATGGGCGCGAAAGTGACGCTGGACACCGCCACCTTGATGAACAAGGCGTTCGAGCTGGTCGAGGCGCACTGGTTCTTCGACTTGCCGGCGGAGAAGTTGTGCGCAGTGGTGCATCCGCAGTCGATCGTGCATGCGATCGCGGACTTCGCGGACGGCTCGTCGGTCGCGCAGCTCGGGCTGCCGGACATGCGGACGCCGATTCAGTACGCGTTGACCGCGCCGTCGCGTCCACGCGGGTTGGTGGAGCACGTGTCCTTCGCGGACTGCCGCGAGCTGACGTTCGAGCAGCCCGATCGCGATCGATTCCCGGCGTTGTCGCTGGGCCACCGCATCGCGCGGGAAGGGGGCACGTCGGGGGCGATCGTGAACGCGGCGAACGAAGCGGCTGGACGTGCGTTTTTCGACCGGCTCATCCCGTTCCCGGCGGTGTACGAGTTGACGGCGGAGGCGCTGGACGCGATCGGCACGTCGCCGCTGCGCGATCTGGACGACGCGATGGAGGCGGACGCCGAGGCGAGGCGGTTCGTGAAACGGTCGATGGAGGCGTACGCTTCGACGTCCGGCTGAAGCCGCGGCGGCGCGGTGCGGATGTGTGAGCGGCCGTGTCGCGACGCGCGACGCCGTGTGTCGGGCGGGGGCCGGATCAGCGGGGCGGCGGGGCGGTCGCCGGGGTGGGGGGGCGGTCGCAGCGCGTCTTCGTGCGGCCGACGCTGACGCTTTACAAGAGGACCGGCCGCGCTCATGCCCGATCTGCTCGTCACGCTGCTGTTCGTCCCGCTCATGATCGTCGGCTTCGGCTTCATCGTCGCGGTGCACGAGTTCGGCCACTTCATCGCCGCGCGGTGGGCGGGCATCCGCGTGCACGCGTTCGCGATCGGCTTCGGCCAAGCGTTGTGCTCCTACCGAAAGGGGTTCGGGTGGCGCCGCGGATCGTCGGAGCCGCGGTACATGGAACTGCGCGAGCGGCACGAACGGGCCGGCACGCTGACCGAACTCGAACGCGTCTCGCCGACGGAGTATCGGCTGAACTGGATCCCGTTCGGCGGCTACGTGAAGATGCTCGGGCAAGACGACGCCGACCTGTCTCACCGCTCGGACGAGCCGGATTCGTATCAGAACGCGTCGATCCCGAAGCGGATGGTCGTGATCTCGGCCGGCGTGATTCTCAATGTGGCGCTCGCCGCACTGCTGTTCGTGGCGGTGTACATGGCGGGGATCGAGGAACCGTCGAACGTGGTGGCGTCGGCGCCGGACTCGCCGGCGGCCCGGGCGGGGGTGAACGCCGGCGACACGGTGTTGATGGTGAACGGTGAGCGCACGCCGGCGTTCCGCGACGCGATGGTGGCGATCGCGCTGGCGCCGGGCGGCCGACCGGTGGAGTTGCTCGTGCGGCCTGTCGATTTGTCCGAGCCGCGCGAGCTGCGCGTCGAGCCCCTGCCGTCCAGCGAGTCGGCGTTGGGCGTGCCGACGATCGGTATCGCGCCGGCGACCTCGGCGACGATCTGGCCGAAACCCCTGCGATCGTCCGAACGCGCGGTGCTCGAGCAGGTGCTCGATCGGGCGGGCGTCGGACACGTGCCGCCCGGCTCGACGTTGGTCGCGGTAAACGGCGTGGAACTGATCGAACGCGGCGCACGCGCGAAAGCCGGGGGCGATCAACCCGGCGTCTCGGCGACGAACCACGAAGCGGCGGACGACGGCGCCCATCGATATCGCTTGTTCGACGACGCGCGGCGGCTCATCGAGCGGGCGGACGGTCCAACCGCGCGGCTGGCGTTCGTCACGCCGACCGGCGAGCGCGTCGAAGCCGTCGTCACCTTGCGTCCGGAGTTGCAGACCGGGCGGGTGTCGCTGCCGACCGTAAACACGAGCGGTGAGGCGACGGCCCTTGTCGAGCACGTTCTGGGGCTCTCGCCGCTGGTCCGCGTGTCCTCAGACCCGACGCTGGCGCCGCGGCAGGGACTCGAGCCGGGTGACGTGTTCGCGCGGGTCGGTACGCGGGCGTGGCCCTCGATGAGCGAGGCGATGACCGAGATCCGCAGCCGGGCTGGCACGACGATCGAATTGGTGGTGCTGAGGCCGCGGGCGGGAGCGGGTGATGGCGTGCCCGCTCCGGAGGCGACGGGCGAGCGGAAGTTCCAACGCGTCGTCATCGACGCGGAAGTCACCGCGGAGGGTCGCGTCGGCTTCATACCGGAAGCGGTGCGGTCGTTGCCGATTCTCTCGGCCACGCCCGATCTCCGTGACGCGGACGACACGGCGCTCGACACGCCCGCGGAACGGCTCGGGATCGACAACATCGTGCCCGGAACGTGGGTGCGATCGGTGGCGGGCGAGCCGGTGCGTTCGTTCGGCGAACTGCGGAACGCGCTCCGCCGGGCGACCGCCTCGCAGCGAGAAGCGGGCGAAGGTGTGAGCGTCAAGCTGAACGTGTCGTTCCTGCCCGCTGCGGGCGAGGGCGAGTGGGCTTTGTCGCAAATGAGCGATCTGCCCCGCTCGACGGTGACGCTTGAAGTCACGGCCGAGGAAGTCGCGGCGTTGCACGAGTTGGGCGTGGAGGCGCCGGGCCTCGGGATGGCGTTCGAGCCGATCCAGACGCTGCTGCAAGCGGACGGCCCGCTGGGTGCGATGGGCATGGGCGTCGGCGCGACGAAGCGGATCATCGCGCAGACCTATCTGACGCTGCGACGGTTGTTCGAGGGATCGGTGCCGGTGAACCAGTTGCAGGGTCCGGTCGGGATCACGTACACCGGCTCGCGCATCGCCGAGCGTGGATTCATCTATGTGCTGTACTTCATGGCGTTGATCAGCGCGAACCTGGCGGTGATCAACTTCCTGCCGATCCCGATCACGGACGGCGGGCAGTTTCTCTTGCTGTGCTACGAGGCCGCTTTCCGCAAACCGATGCCGATCGTCGCTCAGAACCTGTTGACGCTGGCGGGGCTGCTGGCGATCGGCGCGGTGTTCCTGTACGTCACGTTCCACGACATCCTGCGGATTTTCTGAGCGAAGCGTCGCCGACCGCGGGCTGATTTCACGCGGTCGCGCCGAGACGGCCGCGTCGGTTCGTCGCGCACGGCGGTGTTCTGTCTCGTCAGGCCGTGCTCGGGCGACGCTGGGCGAGCGAGTCCCGCAGCTCGTCGAAGAGGCGGTCGGGTCCGGGCATGCGGCCCGGACCGACCGCGCGACAGGCCTGCCAGCCGGAGTCGGGTTCGAGAACGGAAAAGCCGTCGGCTTTGAGCGTATCGAGGTTGCGTTGCGTGCTCGGCTGCGACCACATGACGCCGTTCATCGAGGGCGCAAGAAGAACCGGCGTGCGCGCGCGGTCGACGGCGGCGAGGACGACCGAAACAATGTCGTCGGCCCGGCCCGTCGCGAGCCGGGCGAGGCAGTCCATGGTCGCGGGCGCGACGATCGCGGCATGGGCCCGCGTCGCGAGCGCGATGTGCTGCGGATCGTGCGACTCGACGTGCTGCCACTGGCTCGTGTAGACGGGCTTGCCCGAGAGAGCTTGGAACGTGAGCGGCGTGACGAAGCGCGTCGCGCTCTCTGTCATGAGCACGGACACCTCGGCGCCGGCCTGGGCGAGCTTGCTGACGAGCGCCGCCGATTTGTACGCGGCGATGCCGCCGCAGACGCCCACGACGATCGAGGCGCCGCGGAGCGAATCGTCGCCCGTCGGATCGTGCGGTTGTAAAGCCGGCTGGTCGTGCATCGGTGGTGTCCGCGTCGCGCGAAGGAACAGGCGACGAACGACGGCGCGGCGAATCAAAGATACGCCGCCGCCGCACCGAAAATCAGTCGTTCTTCGCGGCGTCCAACTGCTTCGGGCCCATGACCTCTTGCAGTTCATTGTTCTGGTCGATGTCGACCGTGATCTTCCCCTGCATGATCTCTTCCATGACCAGTTCGAGATCCGAGCGTCCGTCGCGCTCGACCAAAGGCCGGGCGCCTTCCATGAGTTCGACGAGTCGGCGCTGGATGAGGGCGCAGAGCTTGAAGCGACCGCCGACCTTGTCGACAACTTCCTCGCCCTTGAGAGCTTCGAGCATCTGGTAATCCCTTTCGAGGTATACTCCGCCGACACTGATCGCCGACCCGCCCCGGCCGGTCCGCGTCGATTGAAGGCAAGCCGAGAAGTGTAGCCCGCCAGGGGCATGCGTCGCAACCGGCGGCGGCGTCGTTCATGCCGGATAGTCCAGACGTGCGGAGAGCGGTCTCCGCGGCGCGGATGCACGCCCGTGGGCAAGCGTGGCGTCGCCGACAGCGGCGGGGCGGAGCATTTCGAGGGGGCGAGTCGGAGTGGACGGACGAACCGCCTGGGGCGGCGGCGGCGGGGGCGGGTGAGGCACAGCGGGGGGCGGGTGAGGCACAGCGGGCTTGATCGCGTCACGCCCGGCGGGCGGGCGGCGGGCCGCGTCGTTCGTATCTTGATCCGTCCCGGCGGAGCCCGTCGCGGACCTGAGACCGATTCCAGAATCGGAGTACGAAGCATGGCACAACCCAAGTCGCCGACCCACAGCTTCTCCTTCGGCGACCGCGTGGTTCACGCCGCCAAGCCCGAGTGGGGTTCCGGCGTCGTCAGCAAAGCGGTGAACCAGAAGCAAAGCGGCGTGGCGTCGCAATCGGTGACGGTGCGGTTCGAGCGCGGTGGCCTCAAAACGCTCAACACGGCCTTCGCGGAACTTGTGCCCGAGTCGTCCCACCACCCCACGGCGCCCCAGCCGGACGTCATCCCCGACGACCAGGACCACCGCGGCGGCGATTCCGCCGGCGGGCCGCGGCGGGATGCGAACGGCCTAAGTCGCGACGACGCGCCGGCTGCGGAGGTCGCCAAAGAGAAGCCGTCGTGGCTGGACGAGGCGAGCGCGGTATCGCCCGATAAAGCGATGGCCCGCCTTCCCGAAGCCTGCACCGATCCGTTTTCGTCGGTCGAGCGGCGTTTCGAGGCGACGCTCAAGCAGTACCGCTTCGAGCCGAAGGGCGCGAGCCTGCTCGACTGGGCTGCGGCGCAGACCGGGCTGCGCGACCCCCTCTCGCGATTCAGCCGGCAGGAGCTTGAGCAGTATTTCCGGCGGTACGCCGACACCCGCGACGCTCACCTGCTCGGTCTCGCCCAGGAACTCCGCAAGCAGAAGCCCCAAGAGCTGGAGCGGCTCGCCGCGCAGGCCCCAACGCCGGCTCGTAACACGCTGCGCCGCGTCCACGCGGGACGTTGACTCTACGCAACACCCCGCACGAACGGTCCGCGTCACGCGGCCGCCGCGACGACGCCCGAACTCCCGATTGGGTCGCGTTCCCGTCTCCGGCTGGGCCGCCGGGCGTGGTGGCCCCGCCTTTACCGGACCCGGGATACCGTTCCTCGCGTCTTTGGCACACGCCGGCCCCGCGGCTGGCCTACCCGTTGCATCGGGTTTGGGCGTCCGGCCACAACCGTCGGACGACACCATCCTGAAGACACGGACGCGAAAAGGAAGATTGAGATGAACGATCAGGAATTCCAGGCCAAGCTCGGCGACATCATGTCCTCCATCGAACACCTCCCCGAGGACAAGCGGGCCGAGATCACCCGGCTGGCCGAGGAGACCAAAGCCCGCCGCTCACGGATGCAGGCGACGATCAAAGGACTTCAGGAGTCGCTCGACCACCTTCGTCTCAGCGTCAAGTACATGGCCTTCGACCTCGAAGCGACCCGTCGCGAGAACGACTACCTCCGCAAACTGCTTCAGAACAACGGCGGCGGGGCGGAAACGGACTAACCGAACCGCTGCGCCCGATCGCGGCCCTCGCCGACCGCCGTGGCCGACCTCCCCCACGTGGTCAGCATGGTCGAACCTTCTCCCGCGTGCCGCCCCGTCGCCACGCCGCTCGGACGCACAGGCCGAGCGTTGACGGACCGGCAGCCGGAGCACGCCGCGACGAGTCCGATCGGGCGACGGCCGGGGAGAGGGAGAGAAGAGCGGGGGAGACGGAGAGAAGAGCGTCTCTTCATGACGAGCGGCCGCCGGCAGACTCACCCTGTCGGCGGTTGCTTGCGCGCGCCGGCAAGCGACCGCCTCGCCAATCCGAACAACGCCGCGCTCGGCAGAGGCGAGCCCCGTTTCCTATAACCGCAGGAGGCCCCGGTGTCCGCCCGCGCGGAGACGTGCAAGGGCGCCGGCGGAGCGAGCGACGGAGGGACGCGCCATGTCCGACCCGACTCGGAAGTTCACCGACCGCGCGACGCACTACGCGGCGCATCGCCCGTCGTACGCGCCCGAAGCAATCGACGAGTTGCTGCGCGGTCTGCCGGGCGTTGAAGCGGACGAGGCGGGCGTGCTGGGGACGCGGGGGATGCCGGCGGCGGACGTGGGCGCCGGGACGGGTATCTCGTCGCGGCTCTTGGCCGGTCGCGGCTGCCGAGTGTTCGCGGTCGAGCCGAACGAGGCGATGCGCCGCGCCGCCGAGCCGCACCCCGGCGTCGAGTTCGTCGAAGGCACGGCCGAAGCGACGGGCCTACCCGACCGCGACGCGGTGCTCGTCTGTTGCGCGCAGGCGTTCCATTGGTTCGATCGTGAGCCGGCGCTGACCGAGTTTCGCCGCATCGCAACGGCACCTGGGCGGATCGGTCTGGTTTGGAACATCCGCGACCCGGACGACGCGTTTATGCAGGAGTACAACGCGCTGATCGTGCGTCACGCGGTGGCGCCCATCGCTTCACCGTGGGCGAACGACCTCGACGCCGCGGACGTGCTGCGCCGGCACATCGGCGAGCCGCGGGCCGCTTCGTTCGAGAACGCCGATCGGCTCAGCTTCGACCAGTCCGCGGGTCGCGCGCTCTCGGCAAGCTATGCGCCGAATCAGGGCTACGCGAAGGAGACGTTCATCGCGGAGCTCGCTGCGTTGTTCGAGAAGCACGCGGGGCCGGACGGTCGGGTCACATGGGCGTACCGGACCGAGACGTACGTCGTCGATTTGTGAGGCTGGCACGACGGGACCCCGCGCGAGGCAAACGGCGTTCGGTCACTCCGTCAGGCGGAGCAACGTGTTCACGAAGCCGGCCGCGTCGGCGTCGGGCCGCGCCGCCGCGTACCGCTCGAAGAGCTCACGGCACGGCGCCCGGAGCACGCCGCCGCGCACGCTCGGCATGCGCCGCTCGTCTCTCACCCGCGAGCCCGCGCCGTTGCTCGGAGCCTCCAAGCCGTACACAACGCCGCCGAGCCCCATCTCGAGTGCCGCACCAAGACACATGACGCACGGCTCGAGCGTGGAAACCAGCACCAGTCGACGCGGCTCGATCGTATCGCCGTTTGTCGGATCGTCCGACGCGTCGCGCTCGCGCAGCAATCGACCGAGTTCACGCAACGCGTTCACCTCAGCGTGCGCCAGCGGTTCGCCGGTCTCGTGCTTCGTGTTCCGCCCCAACGCCAGTACATCGCCCCCGCGGACGGCGATCACCGAGCCGATCGGCACGCCGCCCCGATCGAGATTGTCGCGGGCTTCGTCCAGCGCCCGACGCATGAGCGCTTCCGCCGTATCGGTCGAGATCTGGCCCGCGCCGGGCGACATCATCATGTCGCGAGCCTACCCGAGGTCCCTCGGGCCCGGCTACCTTGCCGCCGATGGATCGCCACCCCTCTGCAACCACACAGGGGCAGTCCGACCGGCTGACGACGCCCGGGCCGCCCGCGACGAATGCGTCGCGCCTCCACGGCCGAACGCCGTTACTCGCCGGCAGCATCGACATCGTCCGGCTTGACCCGACGCTTCAGCCGCCGGCGGTGAGGCGCCTGGCCGACCAGATCGCCGCGAACGTTCAACGGGGTCAGGCGAAAGTGCTGAAAGCGGCGGCGCGTGGCGGTGTGCTGCGGGTTCGACTCAAGACCAGCAACGATGCGGGCGAAGCCTCTGCGGCAGGCGGCGCGGGTTCGACGCGATCGAACGAGACCGATCTCGTCGTCAAGTGGGCCCCCGCGGCCGGCGTGTTGCGGCGAGGGCTCGAGCGCTTCGGTGTAAAGCCGACTCAGCCGGCGCGACAATGGCGCGGCGCCGAACTGCTCGACCACGCCGGCTTCTCGACCGCAAAGCCGCTCGCGTGGTGGCGCAGCCGCGATCCGCAGCACGGGCTTCTCGACGTGCTCGTCCTGCCGTGGGTCGAAGGCGAGTCGGTTCTTCGGCTCGCGGCGTCGACCGAACTCGCCCACGCGGACCGCCGAGGCCTGGCCGAATCGGTCGGGCGCACCACCCGCGCCGTCGCCCTCGCCGGGCTGACCAATCGCGATCACAAGCCCTCCAACCTGCTGGCTCGTTCGACCGGCCCTCGCGGCTCAAGCCAAGACAACGCGGGGTGGCGGATCACCTTCGTCGATACGGTCGGCGTCGAACCCCGACGAGGACCGCTGAACATGACGCCGCCGCTGTTCAATCTGCTCGTCGAGTGCGAAGGCGTGGGGGTTCGGATTTCTCGGTCCGAACGGATGAGAGTCATGCACGCTGCGCTCGGCTGGCGCAGCGGCGGCCGCGCGATCGGCGACTACGCCGAGCATCGGTCGAAGCCGGGCCGCAAGCGCGTCCGCGACACCGTTTGGGCCATCGTCGCGCGTCGGCTCGAGAAGCACGGCGACGCCAAGCCGACCGACGACCCGCTGCGTGCGTGAATCTGGGGTGTCGGCCCGCCTAAACCTGGGAACAGACGGGCTCTATCTACGGGATCAGACTCGAAAATCCAGGGCGATTCCCAACTCGCGGCTGGGCAATAGGGTCTTTACCGGGCATACTTGTCCTGCGTGCCGACCACGACGTCGGTCGCCTTGGCGCGGGCGGTCGCGATCGGACGCCCGCGCCTTTTTTCCCAGGGGTCCCCCGTCACACGTCACAGCGCTCACGTTCGATCATTCGAAGCGAACAGGATTCGTCGCTGTTTGCGGGGGCGCTTCGCTCGCCGTATCATCCGGGTCCAAGGACGAGTTGTTCATTGCGGAAGCACGCGAACGATGGCGTGCGCCACTGTTATCAATCGCGGCGGGTCACGACCCCGCCGCTTGCTGTTGGAATCGACATTCATGGCCATTTCTCTCGAACGCCGCGCCGAGCTGATCAAGGAATTCGGCAAGAACGAGAAGGACACGGGCTCCGCGCAAGTGCAGGTCGCGATCCTCACCGAGGACATCCGCGACCTGACCGAGCACCTGAAAGAGCACAAGCACGATTTCTCGACCCGCCGCGGTTTGCTGCAGAAGGTCTCGAAGCGCAACCGCCTTTCGGCGTACCTCAAGCGGACGGACCGCGACGCGTATCTCGACCTCATCGGTCGATTGGGCTTGCGGAAGTAATTCACCAGTCAGCCCGCTTCTGCGGGCGCCCGGACCGGCGAGCAGCCGGTCCGTTTCGTATGTAGTTCGTGCCCGTCCGGTCTTGACCACGCGGACGGCACGAGGCGACGCCCCGCTGGCTTCTCGGCGGGCGAACCGCAGCCGGGCGACACATTCGACCCCCTCCCGTCGCGCCGTGACGTTCGCCGCGACGGCACACACCGGGGGTCCATCGCTCGCACGCGGACATCGCCGGTTGTGACCTCCACACCCGGCATGAAACGAACGCCCAGCCCGATGGCGGGGCGACGCCTCTTGCTCTTCCGTGGCCGACCGGCGGGCGCACCCCCCGGGGCGATCCCGTGGCGCGCGTCGGCGAGGACGATCCCTCCCGCTCGCCGCGACCCGACCGTCCCCTGTGTTGGACATCGATGGAAGGCGAACGATGACAGATCATGTGCATGTGGTGGAGACGGAATTCGGCGGCAGAACGCTGCGACTCGAAACGGGCAAAGTCGCCAAGCTGGCCACCTCGGCGGTGATGGCGACCTACGGCGAGACGACGGTGCTCGCTTCGGTCGTGCACTCCAAGCCCCGGCCCGGCCTCGACTTCTTCCCGCTTCAGGTCGACTACCGCGAGAAACTCTCGGCGGCGGGCAAGTACCCGGGCGGCTTCCGCAAGCGCGAGGGGCCGCCGTCGGAGAAGGAAATCCTGACCATGCGGAACATCGACCGGCCGATCCGGCCGCTGTTCCCCGACGGCTTCATTGACGAGGTGCAGATCCAGTGCTGGGTGATGAGCCACGACGGTGAGAACGACGCCGACGTGGTCGCCGGCGTCGCCGCCAACGCGGCGCTCGCCGTCGCCGGCCTGCCCTTCAAGGGCCCGGTCGGCATGGTCCGCATCGGACGCCTGTTCACCGACGACGGCGCCGCCTTCATCATCAACCCCACGGCGACCCAGCTCGAATACTCCGACCTCGACCTGCTGCTCGCGGCCCACCGCGAAGGCGTGAACATGATCGAAGTCGGCGCCGCCGAGGTGCCAGACGACGAAGTTCTCGAAGCGATCGAGTTCGGCTACGAGCAATGCCAGGCGGTGCTCGACGTCATCGACGAGCTCGTCGACGCCGCGCAGCCCGAAGATCGGGAGTGGGAATCGGCGGCGCCGCCCGACGACATCGTCGACCTCGTGAAGAAGAAGGCTGAGAAAGAGCTGACGAAGCTCCGCCAGATCGCGGGCAAGAGCGAACGCAACGAGAAGGTCGGCGAACTCCGCAACACGATCCTCGACGAGCACTTCGCGGAAAATCTGGAGGGCACCCCGGCGGAGGCCGAGGAATCGCGCAAACGCCGCTCGCAGGCGCGCGAGGCGTTCCGCCAGCTCGAGAAGAAGATCACGCGCAAGCTGCTCGTCGACAAGGGCGTTCGCGCCGACGGCCGCGGGTTGCACGATATCCGCCCGTTGCACATGGAGGTCGACATCTTCGCCCGGCCCCACGGCTCGGCGCTCTTCCAGCGCGGCGAGACGCAGTCGATCGTGACCTGCACGCTCGGCACCGGCCGCGACGAGCAGATCGTCGACGGTCTCATGCCCGAGTACTCCAAGAAGTTCTACCTGCACTACAACTTCCCGCCCTTCTGCGTCGGTGAGGCCGGCCGCATCGCCGGCCCGGGTCGTCGCGAGATCGGCCACGGCGCCCTAGCCGAGCGCTCTCTCCAAGGCGTCATGCCCGACCCCGAAGAGTTCCCCTACACCGTGCGCATCGTCAGCGACATCACGGAGTCCAACGGCTCGTCTTCGATGGCGTCGGTCTGCGGCGGTTGCCTCTCGCTCATGGCCGCAGGCGTGCCGATCTCGAACACCGTCGCCGGCATCACCGTCGGCCGCTTCACCGACGAGAAAGGCAAAAAGGTCGTCCACGTCACCGACATCATCGGCGAAGAGGATTTCTTCGGCGATATGGACTTCAAGGTCTCCGGCTCGCGCGACGGCATCACCGGCATCCAGCTCGACCTCAAGGCGTTCGGCCTGTCGATCGACGAGATCCGAGAGTGCTTCGGCTATGCGCACGACGGGCGCGTCGCGCTGATCGACGCGATGGAGGAAGTCATCCCAGAGCCGCGCTCCGAGGTTTCCGAGCGCGCGCCGCGGATGGAGTCGATCCAGATCGACCCCGACAAGATCGGCAAGCTCATCGGCCCGGGCGGCAAGACCATCCGCGCCCTGCAAGAGAAGTGGGGCGTCTCGGTCGAAGTCGAAGACGACGGCACGGTCCTCGTCTCCGCGGCGACGGGCAAGGCCGTCGAGGGCGCCATGGGCGAGATCGAGGCGATGTCCGCCACCGTCAAGGTCGGCAGCATCTTCAACGGCAAGGTGGTCTCGCTCAAAGACTTCGGCGCCTTCATCGAACTCGCGCCGGGCACCGACGGCATGTGCCACATCTCCGAACTCGCCGAGGGCTACGTGAAGAACGTGACCGACGTGGTGAAAATCGGTGACCAAGTGAAGGTCAAGGTCATCAACGTGGACGACCAAGGCCGGATCAAGCTGTCGCGTAAGGCGGCGATGGCCGAGGAAGCCGAGCCGGTCGAGGCCTGAGTTCGACGCGACCCGCCGACCCGCCGACCCGCCGATCTCAGTTTCGGCGAGTTGATCGATCCAATTTCATGTCCCGCATCGCAAGTGCGAAGCCGCAGCCTGCTTTCGAGCGGGCTGTTTTCGTTGGAACGAACGAATATGCCCAGGCGTCTCGCGTCGAGCCGAGAATACCCGCACCGACGCCCGCCCCGCGGAGCTCCACTGAAAGCGGGGACGCTGCGGACGCCGTGAAGTGTGTGAAATTGGGAAAGAGTCTTGATCGGCTCCCGCGGGTGTGGTTCACTAGAGGCCACAGGCGGGTTTGTCGAGCCGCCGGAGAGAAGAACGATCGACCGAATTCGAGTCGAGCGCGGTTGGGAAGAGGTTGCGCATGGCTGAGTCGGATCGCGGGAGCGTCCTGACCGACGTCGAAGGCGTCGTGAAGTGGTTTGATCCGCGCAAGGGGTTCGGCTTCATCATCGGCCCCGAGGAACAAGACATCTTCGTCCACTACTCGCAGATCCGCGGCGACGGGTTTCGAGTGCTGAAAGACAAGACGAAGGTGCGATACTCGGCGGAGTTAGGTGAGAAGGGTTGGCACGCGACCAGCGTCGAACGGCTGGACGACGGCGAGTGGGAGGACGACGAAGCCGACGCGTCCTCGGTCGCTTCGCGACGCCGGCCCGGCGTGCGGGTCAACGCGACCAGCCCGACCGGCGCGCGCAACCCACGGCGTGGCGCTCCGAAGAGCTAAGCGAGCGTTGACGAACCGCGGGGGCGACGGTCCGGCGGTACCTTGCTGCCGATGGAACCGTGGGTCGCATTTCTCTTGGGTCTGGCGGGCGGCGCCGCGCTCGTCGCGCCGCTGGTGGTCGTCGCGAATCAACGACGCATCCGCCGCATTCGCGAGAGCGAATCGCGCGCGCGACGCACCGAGCGACTCGCCGAGATCGGCGCCATGACCCGCGGTTTGGCGCACGAGATCAAGAACCCGCTCTCAACCATCGGACTCAACGCGCAGTTGCTGGAGGAGGCGATCGAGGACCTCGCTCCGGTGGATGAGGACGAGCGGGCGCGGCTGGTGCGCCGCGTCGCGGCCCTGCGGCGGGAGGCCGAGCGGCTCGGCGACATCCTCGGCGACTTCCTGTCGTTCGCGGGCGAGGTCCGGCTGCACACGCAGCGAACAGACCTCAACGCCGTCGTCGACGAACTGGTGGACTTCTTCGTGCCGCAGGCGCAGCACCACAGCGTCCGTCTTCGGCTCGAGCTTGGTGCGAGTCCGATGTCGGCCGAGCTCGACGCGAATCTTCTCAAGCAGGCGCTGCTGAACCTGCTGCTGAACGCGACGCAGGCGATGACCGCGGGGCGCGACCCGAACGACCGAACGGAAGCGGGGGAGCTGATGATCCGCACGACGCCCGGCGAGTTGCCCGAGGGCGGTCCGGCGTGGGCGGTGCACGTCATCGACACGGGGCCGGGGATCGAGCCGGGCGTGCTCGAGCAGGTCTTCCGGCCGTACTTCACCACGAAGGGCGGCGGGTCGGGGCTGGGCCTGCCGACGACGAAGCGCCTGATCGAGGAACACGGCGGCGCGATCACCGTCCACTCGGAGCCGGGACGCGGTACGGAGTTCACCGTGCTGGTGCCGCGGGGGTGAGGGCGACGGGTTGGTTCAGCCGTCGGCGAGGTCGTGGAGCGTCAGGCCTGCGTCATCGCAGCTACCGCTTCGGCGGCGGCGTGGAGCTCGGCGGTGGTGTTGAGGACGTCGGGTCCGAAGCGGACGAAGCCGCTGCGGGCGTCGGTGTTGACGTTGTGTTCGGTGCGCAGGCGCTGGGAGAAGGCGGCGGCGTCGGGGTTGGCGAGCATGGTGTAGGCGCCGAAGCCGTGCTCGCCGCCGGGGAGGTCGGCGGTCTCGACGACCGGAAGGCCCCGGTGTCGCATGGCGGCGCGGAGCGTCGCCTGTTGTTCGAGGTTGTGCGCGCGGAGGCGGTCGACGCCGACGGCGAGGGTAAACTCAAGGCCGGCGAGCGCCTGATAGGCCGTGAGCACGGGCGGGGTGGATTCAAGCCAAGCGTCGCCGCCGGGCGAGAGTTCGGGGCGTTCGGGTCGTTGGTAGGCGAAGGTGTCGTTCTTGGCGAACCAGCCGGTGTCGAGGGTTGAGAGGGCGGGTGTGGGCGAGTCTTCGAGCAGGTCGGGGTGAATGGCGAGCCAGCATGAGCCCGCGCCGCCACGGGTGTACTTGTAGTTGCCGCCGACGGCGAAATCGGGTTGGGTCTCGCGCGGTTCGGCGGGGTTCATGAGGTCGAGGGGGACGACGCCGGCGGAGTGGTAGGTGTCGAGGAGGAGCTTGGCGCCGCGTTCGTGCGCCGCGGCGGCGACGTCGTGCAGACCCGGCATGAGCTGGCCCGTGTTGAAGAAGACGTGCGAGACCACGACAAGGTCCAAGCCCGGCTCGATCGCGGCGATGAGGTCGTCCTTGTCGTAGAGAGGCACGCCCTGCTCGCGGCGCGACGGCTCGACGTAGCTGACGTGCGCACGGCCCTTGTCGGCGTAGGTCTTGGCGATGAAGTCGGTGGAGTCGAACTCGTTGCGCGTCATGATGACGCGTGGGACATGGCCGCGGTCGGAGAGCGCGTTGAACACGGCACGGACGCCCTGGCCCGCGGCGGTCTTCGGGACGACGGCGTCGGAGCGGGGGCAGCCGATGAGGCGGGCGACGAGCTCGCGGTAGCGGTCGATGGCGTCGAGCCAGCCGCCGGCGCCGCCGCGGTCGGACCAGACGGCGTCCATGTCGTCGTACCACATGTCTAGGGCGTGCTGGACGTCGTGAGCCATGCGGTCGAGCGGGCGCCCAAGCGAGTGGTTGGCGAGATAGACCTCGGGGCGGTTCGAGACGCGGGAAAACAGCGGCCAGACGTGCTCGATGAGTCGGCTCTCGTCGAGCGGCCCTGAGCCCAAAGCGCCGACGGCCTCGTTGATGGAGCGGTCGGTCGGGCCGACCGCGGGGCGGCAGGGCGAGGGTGGCTCGCCGGGGGCGAGGGTGGTGCGTGCGCGCACGTGCGCCGCCGGAGCGGGGTGGTGCGCCGAAGTGGTGGTCGTAACCGAGCCGGTTGCGGAGGAGGACATCGCCGCCCCTTTCCAGTGAACGAGGAGACGTTGCACGATACGCGGTGTGGGGCGAAAGGCGAGCGGCGACCTCTAGCATGTGGCGAATGGATTAACCTCGCGGGATGGAACAGAAAGCCTCGGAGAATGTGTCGGGCGCTCGTGGTGCGGGGAGCGGCGTCGGCGGCCCAGTCGACCCGAAGCGCGCACAACGACGGACCTTGCGGTTCGATTCGCTGGGCGAGGCGATGGAGGAGGCGGAGCGTCTTGCCGCGAGCGAGCGTGCGGGCGAGCTTCGGGCGACGGGGAATTGGAGCCTGGGGACGACGCTGGCGCACTTGGCGTGGTGGGCCGACGAGGCGTTCGAGGAACGGAGGTTTCCGCTCTACCTTCGGTTGTTGTTTCGTGTGTTGGGACCTCTGGCGAAGTCTCGGGCGTTGCGGGGTGAGATGTCGCCGAACGCGAAGCTGCCGGGCGTGCGAGGCGGGACGTACGGGGTCGAGGAAACGCCGACCGACGAGGGGATGGCGCGGTTCCGCGGAGTGTTCGAGCGGCTTGATCGCGAGGCGCCCGAGCGCCGGAACCCGGCGTTCGGTTGGATGACGCACGACGAGTGGCGTTCGCTGCACATTCGGCACGCGGAACATCACTTCGCATACTTCTGGCCGAGCGAGGAAACGCAGCGATTGTCCCGGCGACCGGCGGTAGATACGGGCGTGGTCTGAGGGGGCAATAGGGGGGCGATATGAAGGTCGCTGCCGCGGGGCCGGCTCCAGACACCGGGAATGGTTGTCGCGTCATCGCCGCCACCGGGTCAGGATGTTCGCCAGGCACGCGAGATTGGTCCGGGCTGAACGTTGCGACCGCGCCGCCGGGCGGCCGGTTTTCATCGTCCGTCGCCGGACTCATCTTGCAGCCGCAGCTTCGTCTCGATGTTCGCGGCCTTCTCGGCGGTGTATCGCAGAATGAGTTCCGACCCGGCATCCGCCTCGACCCAGAACCGATGCACGATCGTGCCGCGCGAGCCGACGCCCTCGTTGTAGAGCACGCGAGCGGGCTCGTGACGGACCTCGTCGACGGTCGCGTCCCACCAGCCGTCGAGTTTGCCCGAGGCGATCACGTCCACGTCGGCGCCGTCGACGCTGAGCAGGTCGGCCGCCCCGATGCCCGCTTCGCGGGCGCGAGCCGTGCGTGTGGGGATGAGTTTCTCGTTGCGAACCTCCACGGTCACCGCCCATAGGCGTTCGCCCAGGCGCTCCACGTTGGTGCGGTCGAAGCGGATCTTGGGCATCTCGCCGCCGTGCAGCATCGTGAACGCGAAGTTGCGATGCGCTTCTTCTTCGAGCATGAACACGGGCGTCGAGCGCGACGCCCATTTGTTGAGCCCGCCGACGAGCACGGTGCCGTGCTGGGGATGTTCGACTTCGGTGAACGGCTGGAACGTCGCGCCGAACTGCAGCCGATCGCGGAAGAGCCGCATGCGCTCGGCGTCGGGCCGGGAGCCGTCGCGTTGGAAGTACTTGCGGACGGTCCAGAGTTCGTTGGTGAAGCTGACGACGCCGAGGCTCTCGTGGGCCCAGGTGGCCTCGCCGCCGTGGACGTTGTAGAGGTCGCTGAAGATGACGAGGTAGCGGTAGTAGGGGATCATCTCTTCGCCGATCCGGCCGAGTTCGTCGTAGACGCGGATGTCTTCGAGGGGATAGGCGTCGGTTCGGTAGCTGGTCCCGGGGCCGCGGAGGAACATGCCGCCGGTGTTGTGATAGCTCTGGAAGGCGGCGATGTTCGGGTGCTCGTAGCAGAACCCGGCGATCGCTCTGGTTTCCGGGGCCGAGAGGGGATACGCGCCGGCGCCGAACTGGACGTAATCGGGCTGCCAATCGGCGGGCCAGTTGCGGTTCATGTCATGGCCGTCGGTGCCGTCTTCGTTGGTTCGGCCGTCGCCGTCGTCGTCGATTCCTTCTCTGCCGAGGTATGTCCAGTCGCCCGTCTCGCCTGCGGGCACGCGAGTGAAGACGCGGTCGTCGAATCGGTCGCGGATCCATTCGCCCCGCGGGTCGCGTTTCCACATCTGCGTGATGCTGCCGTCGCCGTCGAGGTCGTCGGCGGGGTCTTCGTCGACCAAGCCGTCCCGGTCGTCGTCGCGGGGCATCTGGTTCGCGCGTCGGTTGTGGGGCGTCGAGGGCCCTTCGAACCACTTCTCGCGCGAGTCGGGGCTCACCAGCGGCATGAGATAGAACGCGTAATCGTCGAGCAGTTCGGTGATCTGGTCGTTGTGGCCGTGGTATGTCGCGAGGTACCACAGCGTGTAGAGCACGACTTCGGTCGCCTGCACCTCGTTCGCGTGGATGGAGCCGTCGATCCACATCGCGGGTTTGATGGTGTGCTCGCTGCCGGGCGAGGTGATGATCGCGACGAGGAGGTCGCGGCCCTGCCCGCTTTCGCCGATGGTGCGCAGCTCGATGAGATCCGGGTACGCCTCCGCGAGCGCGCGCATGTGTTCGTAGGTCTGGTCGACGGTGTAGTAGCGGTTCCAGTGGATCTCGTGCTTCGAATCGACGGTCGCTTGGGCGAACGCCGGGCGAGCGATGGCCAGCAGGCCGGCCGCGGCGACGGCGAGCGCCAGAAGTGCGTTGGAATACTTCATCACTCGGCCTCCATGGTCAGCTCGTAGCGCTTCGTGCCGAACACCGGCGAACGCACTTCCAGATTCATCGTCTCGCCGTGGTCGGCGACGATCAGCCACTCGGCCCGCTCGGTTCCGCCGCGCCCCTCGATCGCCGCGAACCGCACCGTCCGCGAGCCGGAGACGATCCGTTCGGTTTCGAGACGTTGATCGGGGTCGAGCACGCAGACGATTCCCGGCAGGCGCCGGGCCTTGACGCCGATGGCGGACTTGGTGGGAAAGGTTCCGGTGTTGCGCAGCGTGAGGCCCACGCGCCAGACGCCGGCGCCGACGGGTTGGATTTCGGGCTCGTCGACGTGGAGGCTGGGCAGCATGTCGAGCACGGCCGCGGTAAACGAAGCCTGCTCCTTTGCGAGGCGATCTTGCTCTTCCGAAGGCGGGTTCACGCGAACGCCCGGCACGAAGCCGCCGATCTCGACGGGGCCGAGTTGAGGATGGTCGAACGGCCGCCAGTCGACGAAGCCGCCTTTGCCGCTTTGGTCGATCCAGGCCAGCCACTTCGCGTCGGAGGAGTTGCCGGCGGCGGCGCGAGCGCTCGCACGACGTTCATTGTCGGCGCCGATCGATTCGAGCAGCTCGCGGCGCGGGCCCGGGTCCTCGCCGCCCATCTGGAGCGCCCGCAGCCGACCCTGAACGTCGGCGGGCAGGGCGGCGAACTGTTCCATCATGTTCGCAAGATCGGACTCGCTCATCGAATCCATGTCGGCCATGATGCCGGTCCGTTCGTCTTCGCTCATGTAGAGGAAGTCGATGAACATCTGCCCGACGCCGCGCTGCGCGAGATCGGCGCGGTCGGCGGCTTCGATTTGTTCGGGCGTCGGAGCCGCGTCGTCGGCGTCCGCCGCGGGACCCGCAGCGGGCGATTCCGATTCGCGTCCGTCCGTGTTCTCCGCCTCGGCCCGCTCGACGAGGTCTGGGCGAGCCCAGACCGGCGTGCCGAACGAGTAGACGCCAAGGTCCGCGTAGCACCACTGCACGAGCGAGCCCGCGCGATCTGGTCCGGGCTCGGTCTTCGTGATGCCGGTGATCTCTTTGAACGATTCGGATACGAGTTGGTAGATCGTCGCGTCGTCCGCCTCGATACCGCGCGGCACGCGACCATCTGGGCCGTACCGACCCGTGGGCGGCGTCGTGACGATGGTGTCGTGCGGACCGAGCACGATCACCGCCGCGATGTTGCCTCGCGATTGCAGCCACTCGACCACGGCCCGCGCCTCGGGCCGTTCGAGCGGGAAGCGGCCCGCGCCGTCGGTGTGTTCGGGCCAGTGCGTCGGGAAGTGCATGTCGAGATCGACGCCGCCGCCGGAGGCGCCGCCCCAGCCGTCCTCGTTCAAGCGACCGTCGCCGTCGTCGTCGACGCCTTCGATCAGGAGCGCGTGCGTCGCACGCTCCTTCTCGCTCGGCTCGCGGACGATACGCGGGTCGTCGGCGTCCACGACGTGCGTGGCTTGTAGAGCGAACGCCGGGTTGGGGGCCGGTAGGCGCATCATGGTGATGAAGCCGTCACCGTTCAGGTCGTTCGGCGGGTCCTCGTCGGTGCGGCGATCGCGGTCGGCGTCGGTCGGCTCGGGCGCGCGCCCGGAGAGCGCCCGGGGGCTGCGGGCCGACGCGAACCGGGCGAGGCCCTCGGGGTTGACGCGCGGCACGATGTAGACGGTGCGCCCCGACAACGCGTCGCCGTGTTCGTCGATCAGCAGGCGAGCCATCGCTTCGGCGACGCGCACGCCGATCTGATGATTGCCCTGGACGCCGGCGATGACGGCGACAGCCGGCCGCTCATGAGGGCTCGGGCTCTCCCCGCTGCGGTCCGCAACGGTGAGCACTTCGATCGCGTCGCCCGAGGGGCTTTCGCCGATCGCTTCGCGCTCGACCGTGACGCCGGCGACCGCGGACGCCGCTCCTAAGAAGACGGCGACGCCGATCGCCGCGCCGGCCGCCCGGCGGGGGAAGTTCGCACAGCAAGACATCATCGACAATCCTCCAAAAGCGGTCCCCGCGGCCTTGAATCCGCCGCCGACGCGCCGAACGCACACCCTACCGGCAAAGCCGTTGGGGGTCGCACCGTGGCCGAACGGGGCGGCGAACCGATCCACCGTTGACCGGAATGGGCCAGGGTTCCTGCGGATATCGCAGTTGCCGATCGGACACTGTCGGGAGTCCGGGCCGGGTTGGCCGTATTGGATAACGATCGTTATGCTATGGCGTGCGATATGGACCCGACCAACGAGCGAAGTCTCGCGAAGCGTTGCTCGCAGCGGCTTCGCGGGTGTTTCGCGAGCGAGGCTATTCGGGCGCCGGCGTCGACGCGCTGGCCGGCGCGGCGGGGATGACCTCCGGCGCGTTTTACGGGCACTTCGCGGGCAAAGAAGACTGTCTCGTCGCCGTCGTCGAGCACGCGGTCGCGGCCAACGAGGCGAACCGCGAGGCGGGGCTCGATGACGCCGAGGGCGAGGAATGGCTCGCCGGCATGCTGCGGCGTTACCTCAGCGAAGGGCATTGGCGTGCGGTCGGCGAAGGCTGCCCCATCCCGACGCTGATCAGCGAGTTGCCCCGTTGCGGCGAGCGGGCGCGGGAGGTGTTCGGCGAGGCCGTCGAATCGCTGATCGATCGGATGCACGAAAAGAGCGGGGCGCCGTCGGCCGATCGCGACGTCTTGCTCGCAGCGCTGTCGATGGCCGTCGGCGCGATGGCGTTGGCTCGTGCCGTGGGCGATGACGCGCTCTCACGCGAGTTGTTGAACGCGGCCCGCGTACGCGGCGTGGACGCGATGCTCGCCCAACTTCAGAGGGAAGACGTCGATGAACGCTGAAACGTCCACGGAGACGCAAGGCTCGTCGTCGTCGGACGCCGGGTCGGAGGCGGCGTCGGGGGGCGCCCAACGGTCGGGCGATGAGAAGCCGGAACGCGGGGCGGCTCGCGAGTCGTCGCGGCCGAGTCGGGGGCTGCGGGTATTCATCGTGGCGGCTGCGGTCGTGTTGGTGGCCGCCACAGCGGGTGGGTTTTACCTACTCGGTTCGGAGAGTACGCAGGAGGACGAAGAGCCAAACGAGCCGCTGCGGGTCGAGGTGATCGCGGCCGAGCGCGTCGGCGGATACACGGTCCGGCGGAGCTACACGGGCCGCGTTCAGGCCCGGCGGAGCAGCATGGTCGGCTTCGAGCTGGGCGGCAAATTGATCGAGCTTTCGTTCGACGACGGCGACTCGGTCGACGCGGGCGAGGAAGTGGCTCGGCTGGATACGGTGCGTCTTGAAGCGCGGCGGCGCGAGCTCGTCGCGGCGGCGGCGGAGGCGTCGGCGCGGGCTGAACTCGTCCGCGGCCGGTTCGAGCGAACTCAGCGGGCCTTCGATCGCGATGCCGCGACCGATCAGGAACTCGACGAGAGGCGCGACGAACTCGCCGCTGCGGAAACGGCGTTGCAGCGGGCCCGCGAGGCGGTGCGCTCGGTCGAGGTGGATATCGCCAAGTCCGTTCTCTCGGCGCCGTTCGACGCGGTCATCGCGCGACGCACGGTCGACGAGGGGGAGGTGCTCGCGGCGGGGACGCCGGTCTACGAACTCCTCGATCGGGCGTCGCCCGAAGCGCGGGTCGGGGCGCCGGCCGCGGTCGCGGAATCGCTCGCCGTCGGCGATTCGGCGTCGGTGCGCGTGCGCGGCCGGGCGATCGTCGGTCGCGTGCTCGCGCTGCTGCCCGTGACGCAGCGGGGCACGCGCACCATTGAAGTCGTCATCGATCTCGACGCGGAACTCGACGGGCTGCGCGACGGCGATCTCGCCGGCTTCGAGGCCGAACGGCGCATCGACTCGGCGGGCTTCTGGCTACCGATGGAGGCGCTGACGGCCTCGGCGCGTGGGCTGTGGTCGGTGATGGTCGCCGTCGAACGCGATGGCGACGATGCGAACGGGGAGGCCGAGCGTGTCGTCGAGTTTCGACAACTCGAGATGCTGCACACGGACGGCGATCGGGTCTTCGTCGACGGCACGCTCGCGGACGGCGAACTCGTCATCGTCTCGGGGACGCATCGGCTGGTGGCGGACGACGCGGTCGCCGTCGAGCGTGAAACGGCGATCGAGAGCGAGGCTTCCGCCACCGGTCGGGGGCCGCGCCGGGGAAGCTCGCGTTTTTCGACAACACGCACCTGCTGTTCGTCACGATCGTCGGCGTCATCGTCGCGGGCGTGTAGGCGTTTTTCGCCATTCCGCGTCTTGAGGACCCACGGATCACCAACCGCAACCCGATCGTGCTGACGCCGGTTCCGGGCGCGTCCGCCGAGCGTGTGGAGGCTTTGGTGACCGATCCGCTCGCTCGAGGAGGCGTTGCAGGAGATCGCCGAGATCAAGGAGACGAACTCGACTTCGCGATTCGGCATCAGCGTCATCAGCATCTCGTTGAGCGATCAGATCGACGCGGGCGAGAACGAACGTGTGTTCTCGAAGATCCGAGACCAGCTCGCCGATGCGGAGCGGTTGCTTCCGGCGGACGCCGCTTCGCCCGAGCTCGATGACGAGCGGGACCCGGTCGCGTTCACGCTGCTGCTGGCGATCAAGTGGGACGCCGGAGGCGAGCCACGCCTCGGGTTGATGACGAGGCTTGCTGAGGAGCTGGGCGATCGACTCCGCAACGTCGCCGGCACGGAGCTTGTCCGGCTGCACGGCGAAGTGGATGAAGAGGTGCTGGTCTCGATCGACCGAGACAAGGTGCGGGCGTTGGGTCTGACGGTTCCCCAAGTCGCGGCGTCGCTCGGACAGGCGGACGCGAAGCGATCGGCGGGCACGCTGCGGACGAACGCGGTCGATGTGCAATTGGAGGTGGAGGGCGGCTTCGAAGCGGTCGAGCGGATCCGCCGGATCCCGCTGCTCGACGGCGAGGGGCTGGCGGTGGCCCAGCTCGGTGACGCGGCGAGCGTCGAGCGGCGGTGGGACGAACCGCCTGTCGAGATCGGGCTGAGCGACGGCGGGCGCGCCGTTTACGTCGCCGCTCGGATGGGTACCGACAATCAGGTCGGCCGGTGGTCGGCCGACGCGATGGAGATCGTCGGAGCGGCGCGCGACGAGTTCGGCTCGGGCATCGACGTCAGCGTCGTGTTCGATCAGAGCGGATACACCGTCGATCGGCTGCGCGAACTGGCGTTCAACCTGCTGCTCGGCGTGTGCGTCGTCGTCGTGGTGATCTTTCTCACGATGGGACTGCGGGCGGCGGCGGTCGTCGGCTCGGCGATCCCGCTCGTCGCTGGGGCGACGCTCTTCGGCGTTCTGCTCAGCGGCGGGCAACTCCATCAGATGTCGATCTTCGGCATGATCATCGCGCTCGGTCTGCTGATCGACAACGCGATCGTAGTCGTCGACGAGACGCGCAAGCGGGTCGAGCGCGGCATGTCGCCTAGGGAGTCGGTCGGCGACACGCTCGGGCATCTTGCCGGGCCGCTGTTCGCCTCGACGCTCACGACGACGCTCGCGTTCGCGCCGATCGTGCTGCTGCCCGGCAACGCCGGGGACTTCGTCGGCTACATCGGCGGCAGCGTGATCATCGCGATCGTTTCGTCGTATTTCATCTCCATGACGGTGATCGCGGCGCTCGCGGGGCGCTACGGGGGCTTCGTGCGAGCTCGCGAACGGTCCCGCCGATCGTGGATCGCGAGCGGTCTCCCGGGCGCCGGCGCCGCTCGCGTCGCCAGACGGCTGATGCTTCTCGGCTTCCGCGTCCCGGTCGCGATGATGCTCCTCGCGACGCTGCCGGCCGTCGCGGGCTTCGCCGTCGCCCCGCACCTCGGCAACCAGTTCTTCCCGCCCGTCGATCGGGACATGTTCGATCTGCGGGTGTGGATGCCGCAGCAGACGCCCGTCGCTCGCACCCGCGAGATCGTCGAAGAGATCGAAGCGGAACTGCGCGAGCGCGACGACGTCGAGCGCGTGCACTGGCCCGTGGGCGGCAGCTTCCCGAGCGTCTACTACAACTTGACGATGAATCAGGATCGGTCGTCGCATGACGCGCAAGCCGTCATCGACGCGGCGTCGGCACAAGCCGTGCAGGAGATGATCCCGGCGATCCAGCGCACGCTCGACGAACGGTTCCCGCAAGCGCAGATCGTCGCGCGCAGCTTCGGGCAGGGCCCGCCGATCGACGCGGACCTCGAATTCCGGATCTACGGCCCTTCGATCGACGGCATGCAACGCGTCGGTGACGTGTACCGAAACGCCATGCAGTCGCACCCCGACGTGCTGCACACCCGAACGAACATCCCGCGCGGTTCGCCGAAGCTCTGGTTCGACGCGAACGAAGACGAGGCGCGCTTCGCCGGCTATTCGCTGAACGCGCTCGCGTCCGAGCTTCGCGGCCAGCTCGACGGCGCGCTCGGCGGCGCGGTGCTCGAAGACCTTGAAGAGCTCCCGGTCCGCGTTCGCGTCGGCGGCGAGGCGAGGGAGACCGTCGCCGGGCTCGCTTCGATCGGTTTCCCGAGTGGCGATCGGAACTGGGCGCCGCTGGAAGCGATCGGCACGCTCGAGCTGAGGCCCGAGACGGCCAGCATCGCCCGCTTCGATTCGCGCCGCACCAACATTCTCGAGGGCTACACCGTTGAAGACGCTTTGCCCATCGACGTCACACGCGACGTGCAGGCTCCGCTCGACGAACGGGGTTACGAGCTTCCGCCCGGATACCGCGTCGAACTCGGCGGCGAGCTCGACACCAACCGAGACGCGGTCGGCGATCTTATGCAATACGCGCCGGTGCTCGGCGTCATCATGATCGCCGCGTTGGTGCTTACCTTTCGCAGCGTGCTTCTCGCCGGCGTGCTGATCGCCGTGGCGGCGTGCAGCGTCGGCCTCGCGCTGCTCAACACGTTCTTCATCGGTTTCCCGGTCAGCTTCAACACCATCCTTGGCACCTTCGGCCTTATCGGCATCGCCTTCAACGACAGCATCGTCGTGATCGCCGCGATCCGAGAGAATCCGCGCGCCCGTGCGGGCGATCCGGGCGCCATCGCCGACGCCGTGCTCGGTTGTTCGCGCTACGTCATCAGCACGACGCTGACCACCATCGGCGGGTTCCTCCCGTTGTTGCTGCTCGTCGGCGGCGAATTCTGGCCGAGCCTCGCCATCGTCCTGGCGGGCGGCGTCGGCGGCGCCACGATTCTCGCGTTGGTGTTCGTGCCCGCGAGTTACGTCCTGCTTTCGGGACGTCTGTCCAAAACAGAAGCTCCGACGAGCGGCGCCAATCGGACGAATCGGGACCGGGAGGCGTCCGATCGCTCATCGCAGCGATAAGGCGGAGGCTTGACTCCGTCCGACGCTCGCCACCCCGACCGCATCTCGCTCATCGCTCCGTCTCGCTGCGAAGGTGTTCGTCAAGGAAGCGAAGCATCGCTGGAAAGGCTTCGGCGCGCACGCGGGCCTGGGCCGGGTCGAGGGGAGCGAAGGCATCGCCGGCGAGATAGTGGCCCGCTTCCGTGTCGACGATGATGACCGTCTCGAGTCCCGCCTCGTCTCGGGCCTCGGCGATGTTGCGAGCCATGTCACCAGAGTCCCACGTTCTATCGCGATCGCCGCCGATGACCATCACGGGCTCATCGATCTGCTCGACCGCGATCCGTGCGGGCGGTACACGCTCGGGATTGGCAAGCCGGCCCGCATCGTGCGCGGTGCGGATCCGCGCGGGCTGCCCACGACCGAGCCGCGAGAACTCTTCACCCATCCCGAGGTATGGGACATATGGCAGAGCTTCACCGCGCCACGAGAAGGAGCTCGTCGTCTCCTCAACGCCCCAACCCTGCCAGATCACGTCGCTCGGAACAATCGCGACGATCACGGCGAAACCTTCAATTCTCTCGGCCGCGGCGAGAGCGAGCTCAGCACCTTTCGAAACGCCCCAAAGAGCGATCGCCTCATCCCTGATGTCGATGCGATCACGCAGCCAATCCCGGGCGATCTCAAGCGAATCGATCGGGATCTCGGCGAACGCCGTTGGAAGGCCTTCGATGGGTTGCTCGGAGCGTGAAGAAGCGCAATAGGGCAGCGCGAGCACCGCGTAACCACGCGAGGCGAGTTCGATAGCGACGCTGCGGGCGGTCGAATCTCCGCATTCCGATCCGCCGAGCGCGATGACGCAGGCGAGCGGCTCATCCCCGGTTGGGCGGACGAGAACCGCGCCGGGGAGCTGTTCCCCGACCGCGATCTCGTCGAAAGTCCCGCGCTCTCGCAGCATCTTGACGTCGCGTTGGTGCTCGACGACGTCGTCCACGCCGACGTCTACGCGCACTCGGTAGACCGACGGCTCTAAATCGTTCGGACTGTCTTCACCGCTATCCCGGATCGACCAGAACAGACCAGTCGGGTCGACGTCGGTCCATGTGCCGACGATCGGTCGATGCGTTGAGAGATCGACTACGCCGTTCTCATCGGCGACGAATAAACCGCCCGAGCGAAAGAGCCCCGAACGCCGACGCCGTTCGGCTGTGATCAGCACCCGTTCTTCCGGATCGAGCCCATCGACGCGAACGGGTATCGGCTCGCCCTTGAGAACCTCGCTCGGGGTGTTTAGCGTCGTTTGGGCGATAGTGGCGGAAGCGAGTAGAAAGGAGATCGCGATGACGGCTGTGCGCATGTCCGGCCTTTCGGAGGCGAGGCCGGGTCGGATTCGCGGTTGTCTGGATCCGGTCGCTCCAATCCCCGAAGATTTCGCTGCTTCATTCGATCGGGCATACCTAACCGGAGAAGCCCGGGGATCGGACACCAACCGGTACAGCTTCGGTAGCGTCCGATTGGATAACGAGCCAAGGCGTACCGCGAAGGCGGTGCGCGAGTAGCTCGGGAGAGTGGCTGTGCAGACGCTCTTCATCACGCCCGGCAGCCCGCGGGAGAACGGCTACGTCGCGAGCTTCAACGGGAAGCTGCATGAAAAACTCTTGGGCCTCGAAGTCTTCGAGACGCCGCTGGAGGCTCATGTACTGATCGAGCGTTGGCGTAAGCACTACAACGCGGTGCGTCCGCGCTCGTCGATCGAGCCAAAGCTCTTCGAAGCGGCAGCGTCGAAAGCGGGCGACCGGACTCGAACCGGCAACATTCAGCTTGGAAGGCTGACGCTCTACCATTGAGCTACGCCCGCGGTCCCGTCAGTCTAGCGGATCGGCGACGGGGGACGAAACGCTCGTCGGCGAGGGCCGGGGTGGTGCTTTGCGTGGCGGCGCCAACCCTGTCGCCGAGACGCTGACCGGTACGCGTCGAAGCACTGCTTCCGCCGGATCCGTCGTCGAGACCCAAGGCGCTCGAAGTCGAGATGAGTGCCTGTGTCGGTGCTCGCGAGGTCGTCGACGAACCGCCGCTCGTCGGGTGCCGAAGCCGCGTGCGTACCGGACCGAGCCAGTTCCGGCCGTCGGGTCTGCTTTACTCGGTACAGTGGGTGGACGGCGAGTCGCGCGTTTCCGGAACGCGACGGAGCGTCGTGAAATATTCGGTGCGGTGGCCGAGCGGCTGAAGGCGCCGGTCTTGAAAACCGGTAGGCCCGTCAGGGTCTCGTGGGTTCGAATCCCACCCGCACCGCTTCGAGAACGCGGTTTTTCCCTTGCAGGACCAGCACTTGCGCCGCCGCGAGCATCGACCGCGCTTCGCGTCGTCTCGCACGAATCCGCCGCGTTTCGCGTGTCATATGTTGGGGTATGCGCGTAGGTGTGCGGGCCTTTGTTCGCCGTGTCGTCGTCGGTCCCCGTCGCGCGGAGCGTGATCGGTTCGACGGTCGGCATCCGCTGGACGATGGCGGCTTCGTCGTCGGCCATGAGGTGTGAGTAGCGGTCGAGGCTCAGCGTTACGGTCGAGTGGCGAAGCACACGCTGCACTTGCTTCGCCGTCGCCCCCGACGACGCGAGCCAGGTGGCGCAGGTGTGGCGGAGCGAGTGGAAGTCGAACCGCACGCCCTCGCTTGTCACCGAGCGGAGGAAGTCGTCGCCCTCGCGTTCGGCGCGCTGTTGGGGGTCGGTCGTCTCGTCGAGATACGCAGCCCGCGCAGCGTCAAGATCGGCCCGAAGCATCGACGCCAGCTCGTGGCGGTTCGGCATTCGGAAGACTCGCGCGCTCGGCGTCAGGCGGGCCACATGGCGCCGCAGTTCATCGGCCAGCGCGGGAGTGACGTACTGAACAGCCCCTTTGCGGTTCTTCGTGTCTTCCGAAGCGACACGGACATAGGGTCGATCATCGTCCAGCACGAGCGATGAGCGACGCAGCGAGCGCAGCTCCGACGCCCGCAATCCCGTCTCCACCGCAAGCCAGTAGAGCATCCAACGCTCGCTCCCCGGCATGCCGAACGCCTCGCCAGCGTCGCGCGTGACGCCAGACAGCCACCGCCACTCATCGACGGACAGGCTTCGCCGCTCGCGTGTCGTCGTGGCGCGCGGCTTCTTCACTCGCGCGAGCGGGTCGGCTTCGAGGCGACTGTCAGCGACGCACCACCGGCAGAACCCCCGGGCCGTCGTGACATACTTCGCGGCCGTGCGAGCCGTCCACCTCGCGCGTTGCCGCTTGGGGGCGGATGGCATCGGCCCAGCCGAGCGACGCGCGACGTAGCGCTCCAGACCCTCAGCGGTCACGTCGCCCAGCGTCGCCCAGCCGCACGCTTCGGCGAGATGGTCGAGCATCGCGCGCGTTTCGGCGACGTGCCGCTCGGCCCGCCCTTCGACCCGTTTCGCCTCGTCGAATGCGTCCAGATGTTCTCGGAGCGGTCGCGTGCGATGTCGATCCCACTCGGTCCCCCCCTCGGGACGTTCGAGGCCAGCAGCGACGAGCGCGGCGTGCTGCGTCCACCCGCGGACGATTCGTTCGGCGTCGCTGCGGGAGGTCGTGCGTGTGCTTCGCTCGCGACGTTTGCCGTCGCCGTCGAAGTACGCCGCGATCCACGGCCCGCCCGGCTTGCGCTGAAAGAGCGAACCGGCGCCACGCTGGCGCCTTGCCCGCCTGCGCGGCTTGGCGGCGGTCGTCGTCGTCGTCGTGATGTCGGCTGCGTTGTCGTTCATGGTGATGCCCTTCTTCGTCTACATCATGCGGTGTGTTGCGACCGGGCGCAACGTCACGCGGGAAACTTCATCCGCCTCGTGTGCTCGCCCCCCTTGCGATCCGTCGTCTCCGCCCTCGCGCGCACGCGCACGCGACGACGCGCCGCAACGCTCACGCCACGCCGCTCGCACGCGTCCTCGATGGTCCGCCGTCCGTCCGCGACGCGACGCGGCTCGGTGACGGACGGCCCCTCAGATCGCCGTGGGCCGCTCGCGCTGCGTTTGGCGCCGAAGGCGGGATCGTGGCTGCCGCCGCCCCTTCGCCGCCAGCAGCGGGCGTGCTAGCCCGTTCCCTCGCCTTGCGCTTCGCCCGGAGCGCCCTCACTCGTTCCCGGCGCGCTCGGCGTTGACGGGCAGCGACGATCACCTCGTGGTGACGCATCAGGCTGCCGATCGTCCTCGCGTCTCCGTTAGCCGCATTCTTTCGCTTCCGCGCGACGAAGCCGGAGCAAAGCGCCGACTTTGCCAGGCCTTCAGGTATGGCGTGCTGAATTGCCGCGTCGCGCTCGCGCTCGTCGAGCCGTGCCCATAGCCGAACCGCGTCCGTGTTCCACGCATTCTCGGCGAGCGTCGCTGCCCGCTCGATGTCCCCCGTCTCCGCGATGGTCGTCGGGTCGAAGATGCGAGCGAAGCGCTCGGCGTCGTCGCCGGACGCGCGTTCGGCCGCGAGCGTGGTCCACACTGGGTGTAGGCGGTTGAACCGCGTGGCCGCTCTCGAGCGATCGGTCACGGAGCGCCGGTCGTGCTCGCGCCGGTCATCGCGTTCGCGTTCCGCGCGCCGCTCTGCCTCGCGCTCGGCTTGCTCGCGCTCCGCCCGCAGCTTCGAAGCGACGTCGGGCAGGATCTTACACACGTAGCCTGGGGGGTTCCTCCGCGCTGCGCTCTTCGCCCGCTCGACGGCCAGCCGCACCGCCTGCGGCCCGTGCTCGGCGACGAGTGACTTGGCGGCACTCGGCGGCGAGATACCGACCTGCACGAGCGATTCGACGGCCCCGGCTTCTTCTTCACTCGATTCGTCGTCGGCAGCAGCAGGCCTTGTTCTGCTGAGCTGTTTAGTTGGAGGGGTCTTGGGTTGTTCGTCCGGCGTGGCGCCGGGGGTCGAGCGCACTGGTGCCGGGGGTGGGGGTGGCACTGTGCCGTGGGTGTCTTGCAGTGGCGCCGCCTCCCCCCCCGGCGTTATGCCGGGGGTCGGCACTCGGAGGTGGTAGAGGTGTGGCGCCGCACCGCCACCCGGTCGCGCAATCACGACGAACCCCGCATCGACGAGCAGAGGCATCGCGCGCTGGACGGTGCGCGTGTCTCGTCCCGTGTCGCGGGCGAGTCGCGCGGCGCTCGGATACGCGTCCCCCGTCTTCTTGTCGGCGTACGTGCTGAGCGCCCAGCCCAGCGACTTCGCAGTCGGCGCAAGGTCGGCGTCGCGGATCGCGCGCTGGAATCTGAACACGTCGAACGTCACCCGCTCCGCCCGCCTCCCCCTGCCCCCTCGGCGTGCTCGATCGTCACCCAGACGATGGCTAGTGCCCCACTCCCGGTAGGCCGCCGCCTACCTGAGTCTGCGATCACGTTTGACTTCGCCAACTCGCCACGCCTCGGCGTGTAGGACTGAGGCCGGAGCCCCGTCGCCGTCTCGCCCTCATCGTCCGTCAGCCCCTCGGTCCCAGCCTCGGCGATCACCGCGAGCACGCGAGAACGCTGCGACGCCGTTTGCGGCGAGACCCGCCGCGCGGCCGCCCGTTCGGTGTCACCGGCCCCTCGCCGCAGGGCGGGCGGGAGTTCACGCGGCACGAATCCCCCCGACGCCGACTCAGCCGCGACCCTCGCGGGGTGGGCCGGGAACAGGCAGGGGGTCGTATCACGCATGACGCGCCTCCCGCCGCATCGCGGCACGAACACGCTTGGCGGCGCCCGGCTCGGTCGGCGCGCCGGCATCGAGCCAGGCGGCGAGTTCATCGGGCCGAAAGAGCAGCGCGCGGCCGCAACGGACGTGCGGCAGCGCCTCGCAGCGGCACAACGACCAGACCACGCGCTCCGAGAGACCGAGCCGCGCGGCGGCGGCGATGCCCCGGATGGCAAGTGGGTGCCCAACGTCTGGGGGCGTGGTGGCGGTGAGTCGTTCAGAACGGCACGCTGTGGGTGGATTCATGCCCACACGATGCAGGACGATCACAACGCCGCGAGCGCCGATCGGTAAGCGTCCCCGAGATTCCCCCCGCCGTCCCCGAGATTCCCCGAGATTCCCTGTCAGTCGTCAGGCATCGGCCCCCACCACCGCTCCGCGTCGCCGACGCTGTAGAGCCGCACGCCATCTACGATGCGGGTGCGGACACGCTTTGACCCTCGATCCGGGGAGGCCGCCTTCTTCAGCTTCTCTTGCCACGAAACAGGGAAGCGGCCGAACGGAAGGAACGGCTCACCGGAGTCGCGGGGGGCGACCATTCCATCGGCGTCGGACGACGGACGAAACATCGACACCGCAACCCGAATCCGATCGAGCATGTCTTCGGACGGTTCCCAGACCCCCGCCTCCCTCCCGAAGCAGTCGGCCATGCACCGGCCCATCACAAAGTTCGCACCCTCGGATTCGCCCCCGTACCACGGCAGCGTGGCCAAGACCGACACCTCCGAACCCACGCATTCATGCAGGTCCGGATCGCCAACGATGAGCACGGCGAGCAGCAATGCAGCCGCACCATCCAGACGTTCCTCGATTGGCGCGGGTGCGGTCGGGTCGAGATACCCCGCAATCGGCTGAAAGCTCGAATCAGTGAGGGCTACGGCGAGCGTCATGCATCGCGCCGCACGTCGTTGCGGATCATCAGCGGTCTTCACCGGGCGGCCTTCGTCGCCGAATCGCTTCCGCTCCCATTCGGCTTCGATCGCCGCGTCCTCGGCACCGCGATCGTCGGTCCTTTCAACCGCTTCCAACGTCAACCGATCGAGCAACTCGCCGACGCGTTGAAATCGCTCCTGGTGCTCCGCGATAGCCGCTCGAGCGGCAACGAACAAAGCGTCGCGCTCGGCTGCGCGTCGATCAGAACCCGATCCTGAGCCGGTCATGGCGCCATCCCTTCTCGGGCCGGCGCGCCCACGCCGACGGGATGGTTGCCAGCGTGGGGGCGCCAACGCCGGGAGCGACCCGACTGCCCATCTGAGATAGGGTAGTGCCCTCACGGCCTCGCGAGCATCAATCACCAAGGAGGTGTGAAATGTGGCCAGCGTGCATAGCGGTTGCGGCTTCCGTTCTCCACTCTGTGGCCGCCGGCCCCGATTTGCCGGAGCTGGTCGAAACTCAGTCGCCGTCCATTGTTGAGCTTCGCTGGATTCGCGATGGAGAAGTGGTCGGTTCCGGAACGGGCTTCTTTGTCTCCCAGGACCTTGTGGCAACGAACTGGCATGTTGCTGCGGGAGATATGGGTGCTGAAACGCTTGAAATGTGGACGATCGACGGAAGGGAGCTACCGGCCTCCTTCCTGAACGTGGTGTTGTGGGCATCCGAAGAAGACGATCTTGCGCTGATCGCTACCCCGTGGGGGCTCCTGCCGCCAACTGACCAAACACCAGAGATGCAGCCGATTCGGTGGCGCCGCGATGTACCACAGGTGGGCACCGAAGTCGTTGTGATTGGCAACGCGCTGGGAATTGGAATCAGCGCGTCCAACGGCATTGTTTCGGCGTATCGCCCCGATGACCCGACACTCCCGCCGCTGCAACTCTCGGCCCCGGTTTCTCCGGGTAGTAGCGGGAGCCCCGTATTTGTTGATGGGCATGCGGTGGCGATGGTCGTCGGATCGTTGCGAGGCGGGCAGCAGGTGAACTTTGCGGTCCCTTTTTCGCGGTTGCCCGACCCGCTCCCGCTGGTGACGCGAGAGACAATGGGATCGGGCAACTTCATTCTTCCGTGGGCTGGCAAGCGTGCCACGGACGCCGAGGTCAACTTCGTTCGCGAGACGTTCACCACATATTGGGAAGTCGTGGATGGGCTTCCGCTCCCACCGATCCGCCTGGACGCCGACGAACGCGAGGTACCCCGCCTTGAGTACGCGCTGGCTCTGTTTGATCCAGAATTTCGTGCAGATAACGAATGGCCCGGCAAGTTCGACTTCGATGCGTTAGTAGCGTTGAGCGAACGATGCCGAGTCGCCGCAGGAATGGTCGATGCGGGGTTCTCGCCCGAAGTTCTTCACTGGGCGGCGGGTTTTGATTTTGACGATGATGCTCTCGTGTTGGCGTTCGAGGTCTGGCCGGAGGATGACGCGCTGCGTTGGATGGACATCGAGCGCCGAGTCAGCAACGCCGCGATGCCATTCAAGCGAATCGGGCTTTTTGGCAGGCAGCTCGAGGACGCTTACACGGACTTTCTATCACAGGGTGGCGAGATTCCGCTCCCCGATAACGCGGCACCCGAGTTGGTATCAGCCATCGGAGCCTTGGCCACTAGGCTCGGGTGGTTTGCTGAGGCGCGGAGCGCTATAGATAAGAGTGAAGTCAGCAGCATCCGTGAAGATCTTCTCAAGCTCGTCGCCGGAGACCCGCGTTGGGCGAGCACCAGTGATTTCCACAAGCTGCTCGGTGAAACCGAGCTGATGCGTGGCGAGATTGACGTCGCGATGCGGCACTTGACGGATCGTCGTTTCCAATTTCCGCTAGCTTTTCCCGCCCCAAGTGTCACCGGCCGCTCGCTTACGGACCAATTGTCCCAAGGCCGTCCTACGCTGGCATCGACTTTCGACCGCCTTGCGCTGGAAGGCTTACTTGCCAGCGGAGTCATCACCGCGGCAGATGTTCACGAGTTGGCTGAGACTTTTTCACGTGTAGGCCGTGATGCGGCCGACGCGAACGACTCGCAGCCTCTCACTGAGGTCATCTGCCGGTGGGAACTTGAGGCATTGGCGGATGCGTTGGCAACCTTTGCACGGGTTGAAGCGGTGCTATCGCGTGTGAAACCAGCCCATGAACGCCGCGCCGACCTGGACCAAGTCAACAGGATTCGTGTGATCCGCGATCGGTACGTTTCAGACATATTCCCCGAGGAAGTCCGAGGTCGCGAATCCGAGAGGTAACCGGGCTCAGAACTAGCCGCGGAGCGGTCGGCCTCAATCTCGCATCACCCGACTCAGCTTCGCCCTGATCGCTCGCCCTTCCTCAGCCGCCGTTGAGCGTTCGCCGTGCTTCAGGGCGTTGCGGCTCAACCTCACCTTTCCCTCCCGTGTTCGCGGTCCCGTCGATCGCTCCCACGGCTTGTTCCGCCGGGCAGCCGCACGCAGCGCCTCGAGCCCCTCGGGACTCAGGCGGTAGGCTCGCCGGCTCCGCGGCTTCGCTGTTGGAGCATCCGTCGGCGGCTTAGGCGGTGTAGTCATCCGAGCATCCATGTTCGTTCGTCGCGGTTTCCGAATCTCTGCGGGGGTTGGTCTCCTCGCGGTTCACCACCACTTGCTGCCCGGCGATGTTGGCCTGCCGGATCGCCGTGAACCGATCGGACCCACGCGGCGGCTTCCGATACTCGGCGAGCGCGAGCATCCCGCGCCGAAAGGTGTTCGCCGCCTTGTCCGCGTAGCCGTGCAGAGTCTCCATCTCGCCGAGATCGGTCGCGCGGTTGGCGAGCGTGCTGAGCCGCAGCACGCGGGAGTGGGTCAACGCCATCTGGATCACGTGCATCTCCTCGATCGGGTCGCGTGGCTGCATCCGCTCGAGCAGCTCGTCCACGTAGAGAAGCAGCGAAGTGTCCCATTCGCGCTTGCCGAACATCTCGTCAAGCATCTTGGACACGGTCTGCTTGAGTGAGCCTCCGCCGGCGACCGCCATGTGCAGTCGGTACGCCGCTTTGGGATCGGCGTTGACGCGGCAACCCCCTCGACGCTCGACCGCTTCCCCAGCGTTCGGCGTCACCGAAGCCTCGCCCCCAAGCTCCTCAGCGGGGGTTTTGGTTCCGGTGACCCGGTGACGCGTTGGCTCCGTCATCAGCGATCCCCTTTCGATTCAGTGGTAGCCACACCGACCATCGCTGCGATGCCCGCCCTCACGGCCTCGGGTAGCGTGGGCCAAGCGGTCACGACGTCCGCGAGGCGGGTGTCGCCGAACGGTTCCGCGTCGCCGAATGTTGGGGCTTGCGCGTAGTCGGCGTCGCGATCACCCGTAAACACTTGAAACGACAAGCGGTTACGATTCTTCCCACCGGTCTTGAAAACCGGTAGGCCCGTCAGGGCCTCGTGGGTTCGAATCCCACCCGCACCGCTTCGCTGTCGAGCAGAACGCTGGGGGGCTCTCGCCGGGTTCGCCAAGCCAAGCGAGTCGGAGAGGCGGGTCTCGGCGCGTTTGTGTCCCACGGTCCACGGGCGAAATCACCCAAGCGATGAACGGGCGGGCGGTTCACCGCGCCGTGGTGTGTGAGAGGCGAATCCATAATTGCCATAGACGCATCAACGGCGCACAGATTGCGCTCAATTGTTGTGTCGTTAATCAGAATGTTGTTTGTTCGATGTAAATCGAGCCAACCGATCGCGCCCTCGGCCGGTATATCGCCTCGGTCAACTTCGCCCGATACGTCATCCCGCGGCATCGAAGCGTTCGAACCGCTTTGAGGACGACGCAGCATGCAAGAAGGAGAGTGATTATGTGTCAGGACGCCGCGTTGAATCACCTGCATCGCCTTGGCTATACCGCGTTGCGGTTGCCGCGTACCTCTGTGACGCCGTTGATGGTCGGTGCGCGGCGACGCCATTCCGCGGAGTTGTTCGGCCGCATCGAGCCGGCGCTCGCTTCCGGCGCCGAGACTGCGCCGACGATCCGCGAGACCACGACCGCTGAGGTCCAGGGCCGGCGATCGAGCGCTCACGAAGCCAAAGTCGGCGTCAAGTTTCTCGAAGCGTTCCTCAAAGCCGTCGGCCTCGGCGGGCTCGGGGCCGACGTCTCGCTCTCCGACGAAGTCAGCGTCGCCTTCCGTTACGGGCCGACCACCTCGCGAGCCGCTCGCCCCGCTGAGATCGCTCGCTGGCTCGCCGAGGCGCTGCCCAATCCCGCCGACCCGCTCTGGCAGTACATGGACGAGAAACACGAACGCGGCTTCCTCGTCTCCTCCGTGCTCTTGTCCAAGAGCTTCTCCATCGAGTTCGAGGACATGTCCGAGCGAAAGATGGACCTCGACGCTTCCGCGATCCGGGAACTCGTCGACGTCACGCTCAAACTCGGCGGGAAGAAGTCCGACGAGAGGACGGTCACCTTCGAAGGTCGGACGCCCGCCGTCTTCGCCGCCAAGCTCCATCGCTTGCGCGTTCGCCGACGCGACCGCACGGCCCGTTTCGAGTTCGACCAGTTCGCCGCGGCCCACGACGACGTCGTGCTTTCGGCGGTGACCGGCGGCGAGCCCGTCGCGGTCTCCGAGCAAGCCGAGAAAATCTATAAGGTCCTCGATCGCAGCGAAGAGGTGGAACGCGACCGCGCGGAACTCTTCGCCTGAACCGTTTCGAACCAAAGGTCCGCTTGCGGCGATCCGAAGCGTTCCCGTCGCCTCGTGCGCGAGTTCGCTTCGAAGGTCGGCCTTGACCCCGTTTCGTTGAGAGGAGACGACGATCATGACCCGACACAGCGAACATCTCGTTCTCATCCATGGCTGGAGCGACGATTCGAGGTCGTTCCGCAAACTCGCGATGCACCTGTCCGCTGCGCTCGATCGAGACTTCACGACGATCGACCTCGCCGACTGGGTCTCGCTCGACGACGACGTCACCTACGACGACCTCGCCGACGGACTCGAAGCCGCTTGGAGCGAGTTCGGCTTGCCGAAGCGAGGGCGCAAGACCGACGTGGTGCTCCACAGCACCGGTGCGCTGGTCGTGCGCGAGTGGTTGCTCAAGCACTGCGGCTCCGCCGCTTCGCCGCCCATCAAGCGTTTGCTCATGCTCGCACCGGCCAACTTCGGCTCGCCGCTCGCCCATCACGGTCGGTCGTTCATCGGCCGCGCCCGCCTCGGCTTCAAAACGTTGCTCGGCCAGAAGAGCGGCGAGCTCGACCGCCTCTTCGATTCCGGCGCCGAACTCCTCCACGGCCTCGAACTCGCTTCGCCATACACATGGGATCTCGCGCAGCGCGACCGATTCGGAGACGGCGCCAAACTCTTCCGCAAGAACCGCATCCTCACCACCGTACTCGTCGGCAACGAGGGCGACTCCTTCGTCGTCGCCGAGTTCGACGGCAGCGACGGCGTCGTCCGCACCTCCACCGCCAACATGAACTGCGCCTACGCCGCCGTCGATTTCGAATTCGAACCCCACGCTCGTCGTCGGCGGCGTTCGCTCCGCCTCAAACGCGCGGAGGGCGCCGCTTTCCGCCTCGTCAACGGCTTCACCCACAGCGACATCGTTCTCAACCAATCGCCTCTACGTACCGAAGGAAAGGGCGTCGGAAAGAAAGAGGCTCGAGACTCCGAAACCGGCGCTCTCGAACTCATGAAAGCCGCCCTGACCGTCGAGGACGATCAATTCGACGCCTGGATCGAAGCGTGCGAAGCCGACAACCGCAGGCTCCGCGAGGCTCTTCAGACCGTCAACGACGACGAGATCAACGCCCACACCAACCTCGTCGTCCGCGTGCGCAACCAGTACGGGCATCCGGTCGAGGACTTCGTCGTCGAGATCTACTGCGACGACGACTTCGACGACGACTCCGGCGAACTGACTCGGGCCGACAAACGCAAATCCATCACGCGCGACATCCAGCGTTACGTCATCGACGACGTGCACACCCACCGCCGCGAGCCCTCGATGCGCTGCTTCCACATCGATCTCGACGCGTTCGTCAAGCGTGTGCTGGACAAGCGCCCGGACATGGAAGGACTCTCCATCAGCGTCACCGCCAAACCCGTCCTCGCTGACGGCACAATGGCCACACGCCACAGCGCGGGCTATCGCACCATCGACGACGGAGAGATCGGCCACGTCTTCATCTCGCGAGAAGAACTCGCCGACGTCTTTCGGCCCCACCAAACGCTCATGCTCGACTTCACCATCCAGAGGCTTCAAAGCCGCGACATCGTCCGCATCAACTCCGCTACCGCCAACTGACGAATCGCCGACGGTCACGCCCGCCCGATGGGCCCGTCCGCTCGAATGAAGTTCGGGTTCTTGATTGACCGTATAAGGGTTATCGTGTAGGGTAGAAGCTGACTTGGAACGGGGCTCGTCGTCGGCCAACATTCCAGTCGGTCATCCCTCGCACGAGGCCCGCTATGCCACGCTCCGCTTTCACCCTTATTGAACTGCTCGTCGTCATCGCCGTGATCGCGATCCTCATCGCGGTGCTGCTTCCCGCGCTCGCTGGCGTGCGATCGGGCGGGGTCGCCCTCCAGTCCGCGTCCAACATGCGGCAACTCGCCATCGGCCACGCCACCTACGCCGTCGATAACGACGGCGTCAGCATCCCTGGACGCATGGCCAAAGTCGGCGCCGGCGAAGACCGAGTCAACCAATACCACGTCGGCAACGGCAAGCACTACCGACCCCGCTGGATGGTCACCATGGGCGCCAGCGCCGGCTTCTACGCCTACAACGAACCCTCCACCGACCCCAGCAAAGACAACGACAACAACCGCCACGTCGAGCACGAAGTCCTCGTCGACCCCTCCCGCCCCGATTGGACCAACAACCGCAACTACGCCTTCGGCTACAACTTCCAGTTCCTCGGCAACTCGCGGAAAGACGCCGACGACCAATACGTCAACTTCCCCGTCCGCCTCAGCACGCTCCGAACCAAGACCGTTCTTTTCGCGCCGACGCTCGGCACCGCCGCCACGTTCGCCGAAGACGAACGCGACGCATACAACCCCGCCCCGCATCCCAACAAGTCCGCTCGCGAACTCGCCAACCACGGCTGGTCGCTCGATCCGCCCCGCCTCCACGCCGACGGCGACAACTGCGACGGGGGCCGCGACGGCGTGACCCGCTCCGCTCCCGACGAACGCCACAACGGCAAAGCCAACGTCGCGTTCCTCGACGGACACATCAAAGCCATGACCGCTGAGCAACTCGGCTACATGCGAAACGACGACGGCTCGTTCGCCTACTGCTGCCCCGACGCCGACAACACCCTGTTCTCAGGCGACGGCGACGCCGACACGCCCCCCGTCCGCTGAGCCCGCTTCAACGGGCGTTGCGAGCGTCACCTCACACGCCGTCCCTTCGTCATGCGCCGAACACGTCGTTCGCCTTCGCCGCGAGGTGCCGACGCAGGTGCTCGGTCGTCACTGGCTCGCCCGTCAGGCGTTCGATCAATTCGCGCGCTGGATACCGCCGGCCCGGTTCGTGCACGTTCGTCCGAAGCCAGTCCAGAATCGGCTTGAACTCGCCGCGCTCGATCATCGCTTCGCGATCGGGCAGCTTCTCGCCCATCGTGTTCCACAACTGCGCCGCGTAGATGTTGCCGAACGTGTATGTCGGGAAGTAGCCGAGCGCCCCCATCGACCAGTGCACGTCCTGCAGGCATCCCCGCGCGTCGTCCGGCACGTCGAGCCGCCAATCCGCCTTCACGCGCTTGTTCCACTCGCTCGGCAAGTCTTTCACCGCCAGATCCCCGTTCAACATCGCCCGCTCGAAGTCGAACCGCATCATGATGTGCAGGTTGTACGTCAGCTCGTCGGACTCCACCCGGATGAAGCTCGGCATCATCAGGTTCGTCGCGCGGAACACCATCTCCGGCTCCAGCCCGTCGAGCGCCGAGCCCAGATACTTCTTCGCGATCGGCAGGCACCACGTCCAGAACGGACGCGAGCGACCGATCTGGTTCTCCCACATCCGCGACTGCGACTCGTGCACGCCCAGCGACACCGATTCGCCCAGCGGGCTGCCGAAAAACTCCGACTTCCGCAAGCCCTGTTCGTACAGCCCGTGACCGCCCTCGTGCATGCCGCCAGACAACGCGTCGAGCCAGCCGTCCGCCCGATACCGGTTCGTCAGCCGCGTGTCGCCCGGCCCGAAGCCCGAGCAGAACGGGTGCGCCGCTTCGTCGAGCCGTCCGGCCGCGAAGTCGAAACCCATCGCCGCCAGCACGTAGCGGCACCACTCCTTCTGCGCCACCGGGTCGGTTTCGATACCCGGCACGTCCGCATTCGGCAACTCTTTGAACTCGTTCGTCGTCTCCCGAAGCTTCGCCAGCAGGTCCACCGTGAAGTCGCGCAGCGGCTTGAACAACTCGTGCGTCATCGCCGTCGTCACGCCCGGCTCGAATTGATCCAACAACGCGTCGTACATCTCTCCATCCGCAGGAACGCCGAGGCATTCCGCCTTCCGCCGCGAAAGGTCCACCGTCTTCTGAAGCCACGGCTCGAACTTCGAGAAGTCTCTCGCCTTCCGCGCTTCCTTCCACGCGTCCATGCCCAGCGAACTCGTCCGCGCGATCTCCCGAACCAGCTCCAGCGGCAGCTTCGTCCGCTGGTCGTAGTCCCGCCGGATCTCGCGCAGGTTCGCTTGCGCCAATTCGTCGTCGCGAAGCATCGCGTCACCCTCCGCCTCACCCAGCAGTTCGCCCACCTCCTCCGAGGTCACCATCTCATGAATCATCCCGCTCAGCGCCGAAAGCTGGTCCGCCCGCAGCCCCGCCCCGGAAGGCGGCATCATCGTCTCCTGGTCCCATGAGACGTTCGCCTGCACCGAACCCAGCACCGCCGCCTCCCGAAGCTTGATGATCAACGTGTCGTACGCCCGGCAGCCGGTGGTCGGGGGCGTGCTCTCGGTCGTGGCGGTGGTCATGGCGGCGGCCTCCGGTGTTGCGAGTGAAGAAGAGCGACTCGGCCGCGGTCGCGGGGCGCCCGAGGCGGCGAAACCGAGCTCGAATCGGGACCGACAAGTGTATCCGCCTCCGCCGCCGTCACGCCGTGTCTCGCCACGCGCGACGCCGCGGGGAGTCCGACATGTCGAAGCTTTCCGCCGCCGCCTTGGTGCTCTGCGCCGCTGGTAGCGCCTGCGTTCAACCTCGCCGCCGACCTCCGCTTCGACGGCCTCAACTCGGACGGCACGTTCCGCATCGTCCCGACCCCCGGCGCCTCCGTCTTGCTCATCGGCGCGATCGGCGCCGTCGCCCTCCGTCGCCGCCGATCCGCGTGAACCACCCTCCGCCCGCGGCTCGACGCCCGGGCGACCCGTCGCCGCGAAACCCGGCCTCCTCCCAAACATCGCCTCGAAAAACCCCGACCCCCGGAATACCCTTCTCGTCGATGGAACTCAAGCGCAAGCTCGCCATCCTCGCCGACGCCGCCAAGTATGACGCCTCCTGCGCCAGCAGCGGCGCCAAACGCTCAAACCGCGGCCAGGGCCTCGGCGACACCGACGGCGTCGGCATCTGCCACAGCTACACCCCCGACGGACGCTGCGTCTCCCTCCTCAAACTCCTCCTCACCAACTGGTGCGTCTACGACTGCCGATTCTGCGTCAACCGCGTCTCCAGCGACACGCCACGCGCCCGCTTCACCGTCGACGAGGTCGTCTTCCTCACCGTCGAGTTCTACAAACGCAACTACATCGAAGGCCTCTTCCTCTCCTCCGGCATCATCCAGAGCCCCGACTACACCATGGAACAACTCGCCGAGGTCGCCCGCCGCCTCCGCGAAGACGAACGTTTCTTCGGCTACGTCCACCTCAAAGCCGTCCCCGGCGCCTCCGACGAACTCCTCGAACGCGCCGGCCGCTACGCCGACCGACTCTCCGCCAACGTCGAACTCCCCACCGACGACGACCTCAAGCGCTTCGCTCCCGAGAAGTCGCTCAAAACCGTCAACCTCACGATGTCCGCGCTCAAGAACCGCGCCGACGACGCCAAGGCCGAGCGGAAGAAACACCGCTCCGCTCCACGCTTCATGCCCGCCGGTCAGAGCACACAGATGGTCGTCGGCGCCTCGCCCTCCACCGATCGACAGATCCTTACCGCCGCCACCTCCCTCTACCGCACGCACAACCTCCGCCGCGTCTACTACTCCGCCTTCAGCCCGTTCCTCGGCGCCGACAGCGACCTTCCAGCGCTCACGCCGCCGCTCATCCGAGAGCACCGCCTCTATCAGGCCGACTGGCTCGTCCGCTTCTACGGCTTCCACGCCGCCGAACTCACCACCCCCGACCGGCCCGAACTCCCGCTCGAACACGACCCCAAACTCGCCTGGGCCCTCCGCCACCCCGAGCGGTTCCCCATCGACGTCAACGCCGCGCCGCGCGAAGAACTCCTCCGCATCCCGGGCTTCGGCGTGCGCACGGTCCAGCGCGTTCTCCGCCTCCGCAAACGCCGCAAAGTCCGTGAGGCCGACCTCCGCGCCATGCGCGTTCCCATGAAGCGCGCCGCCGCCTTCATCACCTGCCCCGGCCTGCCCGCGCGAACGCCGCACGCCGAAACGCTCGCCCGCGCCTTCGCTCCTTCTGATCGTCAACTCCAGCTCTTCACCCAACGCTTCGACGCCGAGCGGCTGGCCCGGAAGACGCCCGCGTGATCGTCGTCGGCGTCGAGGCCGGCTTCGACGACTGGCGCCGCCGCGCACGCGAACTCGCCGCGCGCCGCGTCCACCCCGACCACGTCGCCTGGACCGACGCCGCCGCCGGCGCTTCCCTCTTCGACGACGACCCCCCCAGCTCCCCCGACTCCGCCGATCCCACCGGCCCCGCCGAAGCCGACCGCGCGCCCGACGGCGATCCCTCCGATGCCGACTCGCCCACCAAACTCCACGTCCCCGAGCGTTTCGTCGAACGCGCACAGATCGTCGCCTGCCACCGAGACGAATCCCGATGGGACCTTCTCTACCGCGTCCTCTGGCGCCTCAGCGTCGAAGGCGACCGCGGCCTGCTTGAAGACGCCGCCGACCCCGACGTGCGCCGCTTCGACGTCTTCCACAAACAGGTCCGTTTCGATGCGCACAAAGCCAAGGCCTTCATCCGCTTCCGCCGCGTCGCTTCTTCGGACCGGTCCTCGCCCGACTCCACTCCCGATTCGGCGGCCCGCTCGACGCCCGACGACCGCTTCGTCGCCTGGCATCGCCCGCAGCACCGCGTCCTCTCGCTCGTCGCGCCCTTCTTCGCCCGACGCTTCGGCGTCATGCGATGGACCATCTTCACGCCACTCGAATCCGCCGACTGGGACGGTCGGCGCCTCGCGCTCGGCCCCGGCGTGGAAGCCGACCCGCTTCAGCAACGCGACGAACTCGAGCAACTCTGGCGCACCTACTATGCCTCGATCTTCAACCCCGCCCGCATCAAAGTCGGCGCCATGCTCCGCGAGATGCCCAGACGCTACTGGGCCACCATGCCCGAAACCTCCATCGTCGACGAACTCCTCCGCGACGCACCGCACCGCGTGAAAGAGATGATGGCCAAACAGCGCGACGACGCCACCGCCGAACCCTTCCTCCCGCCCGAGGGCCATCGATCGCTCCCCCAACTCGCCTCCGCCGCTCGACTCTGCGAAGGCTGCGAACTCCACGAGAACGCCACGCAGACCGTCTTCGGCCGCGGACCCGCCGACGCACGCCTCATGCTCGTCGGCGAGCAGCCCGGCGACGAAGAAGACACCACCGGCGAGCCCTTCGTCGGACCAGCCGGCAAGCTCCTCGACGACGCCCTCGCCGCCGCCGACATCGACCGCTCGACCGTCTACGTCACCAACACCGTCAAGCACTTCCGCAACGTGCCACGCGGCAAACGCCGGCTACACCAGAAACCGACCGTCGAACACGTCCGCGCCTGCCTCCCCTGGCTTCGCGAAGAGATCGAACGCATCCAGCCGCGCGTCGTCCTCGCCCTCGGCGCTACCGCCGGACAGGCCCTCCTCGGGCGCACTTTCCGCGTCACCAAACAACGCGGCGAACTCCTCCGCAGCGACCTCTTCAACACCGACGTGCTCGGCACCATCCATCCGTCCGCCATCCTCCGCATGCCCGACCCCGAGACGCGCCGACAAGCCTTCGACGACTTCGTCCGCGACTTGGGCTCGGCCCGCGACGCCGCCGACCGGGCGGGCTGAGCCACGAGCCGCCTCGCTGGCCCGCTGTGGGCGGGGCCGATGAAAAACCCGAAAATCTCCCGTCCGAACACTTGCCGAATGACCGGGCGCTGATACCCTAACTGCATGCGAGTACAGCGGCGGGCCAATTCGTCTAAACCTTTGTCGAAGAGTGGCTTAGCGCCGTTGCGGGGCGAAGCCGACCCGGGCCGCCGCCGCGCCGTGGTCGAGCGCCTCGCCGCCCAACTCCGCGAACGCGAAGCCGGCTGGGCCGGTCGACTCGTGGACACCACGCCCGCCTCCCACACCGCCCACTCGAACGCCGACCGCCGCCCCCAACTCAACCTCCTCGCCCCACCTCCGGATGCCGCCTCAACCTCTACCCCCACCATCGAGGCCCCGCCCCGCGGCCTGCCACGCGGCGCCCTCCACGAACTGCTCGGCCTCCACACCGCCTCCCCACCCGCTCACGACACTTCCACCGGCACCGACACCTCTGCCGACACCGACCGCGACGCCGGCCCCGCCGTCGCGCCGCCGATGGCCCTGCTCATCCAACTCGCCCGCGACGCCCTTCGCGAACGCAGCATCCGACCCGACGGCTCAGCCACCGACCCGGGCTACGTCGTTTGGGTCGGCTGCAGCGTCACGCCCCACGGCGGCGCGCTCGTAGCCGCTCGCGACGACGTCGCTTCATCAGCAACGAGCCCGTCCACCCGCCGCCGTCGCGGGCGCCACCTAGCCGACCTCGCCGCGCGATGCATCTTCATCGACGTCACCCGCCTCGAAGACCGTCTCTGGGCCGCCGAGACCGCCGCCCGCTGCCCCGCCGTCGCCGCCGTCATCGCCGACGGCTCAGGCTTCGGCCTGACCGAAACCAGGCGCCTCCAACTCACCGCCGAAGCCACGCGCGCCCATACCCAGCACGACCACACGGAACGAGGAGAGGGACAGGGGGCCCGCCCCGCTCACACCCCGCCGGCCCGCGATCAGCGACGAGCCGGCGGGGTGAGCGGCGGGGGCGGTCCGAACGGCAAAGGCGAATCGAGTAAGGGTCGCGACAGAGGCGAAGGGGGGAAGGGAGCTGGCCGCCACGATCAGAGCGGGGGGCGCGAAGAACATCGGGGGGATGAAAGACGTGATAGTTCCCGGGCAAGCCGTCGCGATCGCCGACCGGGCGAGAGCAGCGGGGGAACGCACGCGATCGACCCCCCCGCGGGCGTCGCTGAGGAAAGCGGGGGGAACACGGGCGGGGGCTTGGGCCTGGGCGAGGGGCTGGGTGGGGGGCCCGGGGGGGGGCTGGTGATTCTCGCCAGACCTGCTTGTGAGCGGAGCGAACCCTCAGCAGCCATGACCCGATGGCTCATCGCCACCGCCCGAGCGCACCCCCATGCCCCACCATCCCAGACGAACCGGCGACGCCCTTTCCAAAGCCATCCGCACGCGCTTCGCCCAGCCGACGCCGCCGCCGCCCACGCCGGCGATGACCGCGCCGCTGCCGACGCCGTCGCCGTCGCGTCGCTCAGCCGACCGAAGAACCGACCCGGGGGAGGACCGCAATGGATTGCGACACTCTTGCGCTGCAAAGGATTGCAGCCCGCAGCCGTCTGCCGAACGCAGACGCTGGAGTGGACGCGTGCGAAACATCTTGTCGCTGTACCTGACCGAGTGGAGCGTCGACCTGGCCCGACGCCGACTCGCGCGGTCGATCTCGACGCCCACGCCGACATCGCCTACGCCGACGCCGACGCCGCCCGCCACGGCCCGCCACGCCGAACGCCTGCTCTCGACCCTGCGCGTCAGCCCGCTGCTGCTCGCGCATCGTGACGGTCAGCGGCAGCTCGTCGCCCACCGCTGCCCGCGCTGCGCCGACGTCGGCGTACGCCCCGGCATGACCGTCGCCGAGGCCCGCGCCCTGCTGCCGCCCCCCGCCGACGACCGCGAACGCGCCGATCTGGCCGAACTCCAACGCCGCGCGGGCGAAGAACACCCCGCCGGCGCGCCGGGGCTCGTCTTGGAACACGACCACCGCCGCGATCGCCGCGCCCTCGTCGCCCTCGCCCACTGGGCGGTCCGTTTCAGCCCCATCGTCCAGCCCGACCAGCCCACCGACGACGACCCCACCTTCGGCCTGCTGCTCGACATCACCGGCTGCGAGCGCCTCTTCCACGGCGAGCGTCGGCATCTCAACGCCGTCGCCAACGCCGTGGAATGGATGGGCTTCGCCTCGCGCGCCGCCATCGCCCCCACGCCCGTCATGGCCCGCGCCGCCGCCCGCTTCGGGCCGCTCGAACGCTGCATCGTCCGCCCCGAACGGCTCGACGCCGCCCTCGACGCGCTCCCCGTCAGCGCCCTTCGCTTCAGCGCCGCCGCCGAGGACGCCCTTCGCGAGCTCGGCGTCGAAACCGTCGGCGAGCTGCGCGCGATCCCGCGTCTCGCCCTCCCCGCGCGCTTCGGCGACGAACTCCTCCATCGCCTCGACGCCGCCACCGGCGCCGCGCCCGAACCGCTCGACCCCGTCAAGCCCGCGCCGCCGCCCGTCGTCGAACGCGCCTTCGCCGGCCCCACCAAGAACCCCGAGGCCGTGCGCATCACCGTCGACGATCTCCTCGATGAACTCTGCTGCGACCTGCTCCACCGCCAGCAGGGCGCTCTCCGCCTCGAAACCGAACTCGTGCGCTCGGACGCGCCCCCCGTCGGCTTCGAACTCGTCCTCTCGAGCCCGTCGCGCAACGCCAAGCACCTGCGTTCCCTCGCTCGCCCGCGCGTCGAGAAAGCCAACCTCGGCTTCGGCGTCGAACGCATCGTCGTCCACGCCCGCCGCGTCATGAAGCTCCCGCACCAGCAGCACGCCCGCTGGCGCGACGACCGCGCCCACGCCGCCGAGCAGCGCCGCCTCTTCGGCGAACTCATCGACACCCTCGCCGTCCGTCTCGGCCCCGAGCGCGTCACGCTGCTGCGTTCCAGCGAATCGCACGACCCCGAGCGTGCGCACCAACATATGCCCGCCCTCGGCGCCTTCGCCGACCAACGCGACGCCGACGCCGACGAACACGCCCCGCACCGCCAGCGCACGCTCGGTTCATGGGTTGCGCGACGACCGAACCGGGCGTCCGCTCGCGCCGGCGACCGCGCCGACTTCGACCGTGCGCACCCCGCCGACCGCGACGGCGCCGCCGGCCCTTGGCGCGATCGGCCCACGGTTCTCTTCGCCAGGCCCGAGCCCGCCGAGGTCGTCGCCACCACGCCGGATGGCCCGCCGCGGACGCTGCGCTGGCGGGGCGAGCGTCATCACGTAGCCGCCGCCGCCGGGCCCGAGCGTATCGTCGAAGAGTGGTGGCGCCGCGCGGAAGAGTCGTCCGCCCGCGGCGCGCGCACGGGTCATGGTCATCGAGATGGCGGCGACGCCGATCTGCTCGCGGCCGTCGCGCCGCCGAGTCTCGAACACGAAGCGGCCCGGGCCCGCGTGCTCGACGCCACGAAGGCGATGACCGACGCCGCGGGCTTCGGCGAATCGGGCTGCAGGCCGAACGCCGGGTCCGAGTGTGAGATCGACTGGGAAGCCGAGGCCGCCGCCGTCGCCTTGACCGGCGCCGACTACTTCCGCGTCCAACTGCCCAGCGGCCTCTGGCTCTGGATCGCCCGCGTCGTCCACACCTCCAACTGGTTCGTCCGCGGCGTGTGGGCGTAGGCCGAGCCCGCGCTTCGCGCTCCGATTCTCGCTTTCGTCCTCACCCTCGCCGTCACCGCCGAACGACGGCGCCGTTTCCAACCGCCCGTTTCATCGCCTGAGTTATCCCCCGAGTTGTCGGCAGGCTCTTCGCCCCGATCGACCGCGTCGCCGACCGGAACCATTCATGCCCGAACCCGCCCAGAACAAAGACCGTGACCATCCGTGGAAGCTGGCGAGGCGCGGCGCCGCGAACGAGCTCCTTTCGAGCGAGACGCGCGAAGGGGACGCCGCCGGCGCCGGTGAGGTCGCCGGTGCTGCCGGTGCCGCCGCGACCGGTGACGCCGAAGCCGTCGAGCGTTCCGGTGCGCACGCCGGGCGTTCCGCTCGTCGGGCCGTCGCTTCGCCGACGTTCCCCTTTGCCGAGCTGTGCCTTCGCACGAACTTCACCTTTCTCACTGGCGCCTCGCATCCCGACGAGTATGTTCAGCACGCCGCCCGGCTCGGCCACTCGGCCGGCGCCGTCGCCGACACCAACTCGTTCGGCGGGGCCGTTCGGGCGCACGTCGAAGCCGAGCGGATCGGTCTGTCGCTCGCCGTCGGTTGCCACATCGAAGCGGCGCACGACGGGCGCTGGTTCGACCGCTTGACCACGGCGCCGCACGCGGTCGGCCGAGACCCCGCGTGGGCGGCCGCCGCTGCCGACGATCGCGAGTCGAGGCCGATCGACCATGACAGCGTCGAGACCGGACGTCTCTCCGGCGGCGTCCCGACGTCGTCGCCGCGTTTGCGCTTCGCCGATGCGCACGACGAGAGTCCCTTTGACGATGCGGACGAGGAGCCTTGCGGTCTCGAGCGTCTTTTCGTCTATCCGTGCAGCAAGGTCGGCTATCAGCGTCTTTCGTCGATGCTGACGGAGGGGAAACGTCGGGCGCCGAAGGGCGAGTGCTGGCTGACGCTGCACGACGTGATCGCGTTCGCTCGTGAAACGCGCGAGCGGCTGGGGCGGGGTGAGGCGTGGGGCGAGGCTCGGTCGGATGCGTCCGCTCCGCAGCCGCCGCTGGCGGTGCTCATGCCGCCGGGGAATTTGGCTGCGGCGCCCGCTTCGGAGCGGTTTCTCGAAGCCGCGGCGGCGCTGCGGGACGCGTTCGGCGCGCGGCGCCTGGCGCTGGCGGCGGTGCGCCGGTTCGGTCCGGACGATCTCGAACATCTCGACTTGCTGCACGGGCTGGCCGGGCATCTAGGTCTTCCGCTCGTGGCGTCGTGCGACGCGTTGTATCACCATCCGTCGCGCAAGCCGTTGCAGGACGTGCTGCGCTGCATCGGCGCGGGCGTGACGCTGGACGGCGCCGGATACCTGCTCGCGCCGAACGCCGAGCGTTGCCTCAAGCCGGCATCGGAGATGCGCCGCCTGTTCGCCGATTTTTCATGGGGCGACGCGGCCGTGCGTCGGGCCGGCGAGTGGGCCCGCCGCGCCGCTGCGGGTTTCTCGATGAGCGAACTGAAGTACGACTATCCGCACGAAGTCTGCCCGCCCGGCGTCGCGCCCGACGCTCATCTGCGCGATCTCGTCGAAGCGGGCGCCCGCGAGCGCTATCCCGACGGCGTGCCGGGCAAGGTCAGGCAGCAGATCGAGCACGAACTCTCGCTGATCGCCGAGCTGCGCTACGAGCACTACTTCCTCACCGTCCACGACATCGTCCGCTTCGCGCGCTCGCGCGGCATTCTCTGCCAGGGTCGCGGCGCCGCCGCCAACTCCGCCGTCTGCTATTGCCTGGGCGTCACCGCCGTCGATCCGGCTCGCATCGACCTGCTCTTCGAGCGGTTCATCAGCAAGGAGCGCGACGAGCCGCCCGACATCGACATCGACTTCGAGCACGAACGCCGCGAAGAGGTTCTGCAATACGTTTACGACAAGTACGGGCGCGACCGCGCCGCGCTGACTTCCGAGATCATCACCTACCGAAGCCGCTCGGCGGTACGCGAAGTGGGCAAGGCGCTCGGTCTGTCGCTTGACTGCGTCGATCGCATCGCGAAGAACATCGACCGCTGGGAGTCGGGCGAATCGTGGCGCCTCACGCCCGAAGACAAAGCCAAACTCAGCGAGCCCGGCAACCCCACCATCGCCGAACGCTTCCGCGAGGTGGGCCTCAATCCGGGCGATCCGACCGTTCGTCGGTTGATGAAACTCGTCGGCGAACTGCGCGGCTTCCCGCGACACCGCTCGCAGCACGTCGGCGGGTTCGTGATCTCCGACACGCCGCTGCGCGAACTCGTGCCCATCGAGAACGCGTCGATGGCCGACCGCACCGTCATCGAATGGGACAAAGACGACATCGAAGCTCTGGGTCTGCTCAAAGTCGACTGCCTCGGGCTGGGCATGCTGACGTGCATTTCGAAGGCGTTGGCGATGGTGAACGGGCTGAGGGAAGCGACGGAGCGACACGGAGGCGTGGAGGCACGGAGGCACGCACCGCCGGACGGGAGGGACGAAGAGACGAAGAGACGAAGAGACGAAGTCGGAGAAACCGGCTGCGATGTCTTGAGCGAGCCCGCGCCGAATGACGCGGCGCCGAACCCACCCGGCAATAGGATGATGGTCCCGCAGGAGGTTCTCGACGATGGCCAGCGTGAAGACGTTCCGGGACTTGGTCGCGTGGCAACGGTCTATGACGCTCGTCCAAGCGGTGTACGTCGCGACGCGAACGATGCCGACCAGCGAGCGTTTCGGCTTGACCGATCAGATGCGAAGGGCTGCGATATCCGTGCCCTCGAACATCGCAGAAGGCTACGGACGGGAGAGCCGACCAGAATTGCTCCGATTTTTGCGAATCGCTCGCGGCTCGCTGAACGAACTCTCGACCCAGGTGGAGATCGCCGAATCGCTCGAGATGCTGAACGATGTGCAAAGTCTGATCGAGACCATCACGGAGACCGATCGGATCTTGCAAGGGCTCATCCGCAGCCTCGAAGTGAAGACGATGAATCGCTGATCGACGAAGCCGAAGTCACTTCGTCTCTTCGTCTCTCTGTCTCTCCCTCTCTTCCCTCTCTCCAACTCCACACCATCCCTCCCGAGCTCCCCGCCGTTTACGACATGATTTCCGCTGCGGATACGCTCGGGGTTTTTCAGATCGAGTCGCGCGCGCAGATGTCCATGCTGCCTCGGCTGAAGCCGCGCACGTTTTATGACCTCGTCATCGAGGTGGCGATCGTCAGGCCCGGTCCCATTCAGGGCGACATGGTTCACCCGTACCTGCGGCGGCGCGACGGCCTCGAGCCGGTCGAATATCCCTCCGAAACCGTCCGCCGAATCCTCGGCAAAACGCTCGGCGTGCCGCTTTTCCAAGAGCAGGCCATGTCGCTGGCGATTCACTGCGCCGGCTTCACGCCGGGCGAGGCCGACCGTCTCCGTCGCGCCATCGCGGCCTGGAAGACGCGCAACAACCTCATCGAACTCTTCGGCCGCAAGATCGTCGACGGCATGACCGCCAACGGATACTCCGAAGAGTTCGCCCAGCGTTGCTTCAGCCAGCTCAAGGGCTTCGCGGAATACGGCTTCCCGGAGTCGCACGCCGCCAGCTTCGCTTTGCTCGTCTACGTTTCCTGTTATCTCAAGCGGTTCCACCCCGCCGCGTTCTGCGCCGCCCTGCTCAACAGCCAACCCATGGGCTTCTACGCGCCCGCGCAGATCGTCCGGGACGCCAAGGAACACGGCGTCACGGTCCGACCCGTCGACGTCAACGAAAGCGATTGGGATTGTTCGTTGGAAGATGGAGAGCAGGAGCGAGAAGCAATCGGTGAAGGCGGCGCAAGCGACGGAGCGACGGAGCGACGAAGCGACGAAGGGACAGACCGGCCCGCGAAAGGAAGAGACGAAGAACGCGTCGTGCGGGTAGACGATCGCGAGGCGGACGGGGACGGGGACGTAGACGCGCACGGATCAGAAGAAATGGGGGGGGCGGGGGGGTCGGAGGAGCCGCGGACGTGGGGGCTCGGTGGGCCGGCGGTTCGGCTCGGCATGCGGGTGATCAAGGGGATGCGGGACGCCGACGCGCGATGCATCGTCGAGGAGCGCCGCCGCGGGGGTGCTTTCGGTTCGCTCGACAACCTGCTCAGGCGCACCGGCGTCAAGGTGTCGGTCGTGCGTCAACTCGCCCGCGCCGACGCTTTCGCTTCGCTCGGCCTCACTCGCCAGGCGGCGCTCTGGCAGGCCGGCGAGCTGCGTGACGAACACTTGCCGTTGTTTGATGTGGTGAGCAGGTGCGAAGGCGCGAAGGCACGAAGGGACGAAGAGCGAGAGAGCCGCGACGAAGGCGAAGCGATCGACGCGGTCCCGCTTCGTGCCTCCGTGCTTTCGCGCCCCCACCCGCCTCCCGACCCTCCTCCCGATCTCCCGCTGCCTTCCATTCCGCGGCCGCGTCAGATTCTCGAAGACTACGGCCGCATCGGTCTCTCACTGAAAGGTCATCCGCTCGACGTGCTCCGCGGGGAACTCGCTCGTTCGGGCGTCCGTCGCGCCGCCGACCTTGCTGACGAGCGCGCCTGCCCAACCGGGGGCTGGGTCGAAGTGGCCGGGGTCGTTCTCGTTCGGCAACGACCCGGCACGGCCTCGGGCGTCGTCTTCATGACCATCGAAGACGAAACCGGCATCGCCAACCTCATCATCCGTCCCAAGATTTTCGAGACCTACCGTCAGCCCGCTCGCCACGCGGGCGTGGTTCTGGCGCGGGGCAAGGTCGAGCGCGAGGGCCGCGTCGTCCACGTCCAGACGTTCTCGCTGCGCGACCTCACGCACGCCGCCCTCAGTCCGGCCACGAAGTCACGCGACTTTCACTGACCGCCACTGACAGCGCGGCGTTCGGCGCGGGCTCGACCGAACCGAAAAGCGACGACGGGCGCCCGCCGCGGCGAGCGCCCGTTCGCGCTGTGAGTCGTTCTTTCGCCTCGTGACGAGCGTTCCGCGTGGTCGTTCCGGCGCAATTCGCTTACGCCGAGCGGCGCCGCCGGAGCGCCACGGCGCCCACGCCGAGGAGCGCCAGCCCGGCCGGGCCGGGCAGCGGGATGATGGGCTCGACGTCAGAGTCGAGCAGCAGCAGGAACTCGAAGCCCGCGGATTTCTGGAGTTCGTTCTCGTTGAGGAACAAGCTCAAGCGGAACTCGATCTCGTAGGTGCCGGGGAGCAGCACGTCGCCGTCGAAGCCGGCGCCGGTGTCGCCGATGGGTCTGAAGTCGAACTCGAAGTCCTCCTCGTCGAAGTCTCCGAACGCGTCGAGCGAGAACGAGAACCGGGCCGCTTCGTCCAGTTCGAGCAGGATCGGCGCCGGGTCGTTGAACTGCGAGGTGTTTACGCCGGCGAACGCGGTCCCGCCCGGTTCGGGCTGAGACAGGGTCAGGTCGGCGAGGAACGAGAGCTGCGTGAACGGTCCGTCGAAGGGCGACTCCGGCGTCACGTCTTCGATAGCGCCCGAGAACGAGCCCGCCGACGAGACGAGCCCCGACGTGCTCACGCCGTCGGCGTCGATCAGCACGTCCGTCGCGTTCGTGGAGTTCACGTCGTCGTCCGGTTGGCCTCCCGGAGCTTCGGCGGAGGTGTTCACTGTCACGCCGCCGCCGGCGAACCGAGCGTTCACCGTGCCCGCCAGCGTCCAGGGCGCCAGCACAAGGCCGGCACCGGACGCCGCCATTACCAACGTCGTTCGTTGCATCGCTTCTTCTCTCCTCGAAATTGATGGCCGAATACCGTCAGCATAGCCCGACTCTTCCCAAGCGTGACACGCCGATTCGTCAAGGTTTTCCCTTGTGCTTGTAAGATCACCATCGGCCAGAGGACTCCTCTACAGACCCGTGCGCTCAGCCGGAATCGGACTGTGCGTCGGGCTGAGCCGGGTTATCGTCTTGTCGATATTCCTCCCGAAAGGCGGCCAAAGCCGCTGCGGCCCGCTCGTGTTCTGCGGGCGCGAGCCGCTGGACGGCCTCTTCGTAAGCCAGCGTCAGCTCGCGTTCGGCCTCGTCCAGTTTGCCCATCTTCGCGAGCGCCCGCCCCCATCCGCGCCTGAAGTGCGGCACGAGTCCCGCCAGACCGTTCGCCTCGGCCCGCTGGAGTGCGTCGCGCGAGAGCGCCTCGGCCTCCGCCGCGTCGCCCAGATCGAGGAGCAAGCCCGCCATGCCGTGCTGCGTGATCATCGCCGGCGCCGCGTCACGGCCCAGGACGCGCTCCTGCGTCGCCAGCACGTCGCGGAGTTCGGCCACCGCCGCTCGCTTGTCGCCGCCGTTGGCGATGAATCGAGCCAGGTTCGAGCGGAAGGTGAGGGTGAACGGATGCTCCTCGCCGTGCAGTTGCCGGGAGATCGCGAGCAGTTCCCGCGTCGCCGGGACGGCTTCGTCCCAGCGCTCGAGCTGCGCGAGCGCGATCGAGCGGTTGTTCGCGACATAGAGAAGGAAGGGGTCGTCATCGCCGAGCACCCGCCGCGCGTCCGTCAGCACGCTCTCGGCGACCGCTGCGGCGGCTTCGTGCTCACCGCGCCGGATGTGCAGTGAAGCGATCGAGTTGCGCGTCGACAGCATGTACGGGTGGTCGGCGCCCCATGTCTCAGCGCCCAGCCGCAGCACCTCATCGAGCAGGGTCAGCGCTTCGTCGAAGCGCCCGAGTTCCGTCAGCGTTCCGGCGAGGTGCTGCCGGACGATCACGGTTCGAGGATGCGTCTCGCCGAGTCGGGATCCGCGGTCAGCCGCCAGTTCGCGCTGGACGCGTTCCGCTTCGTCGAGCGAGCCGGAGTAGGCGAGCGCCAGCCCGTAGTCGGATCGGGCGGTGTCGAGGTTGTACGGCTCGATCAGCTCGGGTCGTGCGGCCGCGGTTGCGAGCGCTTCGCGGTACATCTCGGCGCCGGCTTGGTAGTCGCCCCGGGCCGTTGCGAGACCGGCATTTTCGATCCGAAGCGCCAGTTCGAGTTCGGCCCGCTCGTCGCCCGCGGGGAGCGCAGCGATGCGAGGGCGTAGTTCTTCCAAGATCGCTGCGGCTTCGTCGGAGCGCTCCCGCGCGGTCAGGTTGTTCGCCCGTTCGAGCGCGATCCAGATCGTCTGCGGATGGTTCGGCCCCTCGGCGCCGCTTGCCAGGCGGTACGCTTCGGCGAACGCGTCGTCGGCTTCCTCGTGGCGCCCGAGGTTCCGGAAAGTCTGTCCGACAGTTCGCCGGAGAGACGCTTCGACCGTTTCGTCGCCCGCGGCGAATGAACGGAGCGTCGGCAGCGCGCTGCGCACGGCTTGAACGACCGTCGCCTCGCGGCCGAGTTCGCCCGGCTCGGCCGACCAGACGAGTTGAGTGAGGAAGGCGTTGCCGGCGTCGGCGCGTCGGCGCTCGCGCTCGGCGGCGGCCTCGCGTCGCTCGGCGAGCGCCTGGGCCGCTTCGGCTTGCTGACGCGCCTCGCGTTCGCCGAGCAGGCTGATCGTTGAGATCGTCGTCGCGACCAAGAGCGCCGCCGCGGCCGCGGCGGCGAAGGCGCTGGCGGCCGCGTTGCGTTTGACGAACTTGCGAAGCCGGTAGCGGCGCGTCGCCCGACGTGCGGCGATCGGTTCGGACCGCAGCAGCCTGAGCAGGTCGGTCCGCAGCGCCTCCGCCGAGGCGTAGCGTCGTTCGGGTTCGGTCGCGAGGGCGGTGTCGAGAACGGTCGCGAGGTCGCCGCCCGTGAAATCGGCTTCGATCGTCGGCCGGCTCGGCTTGGGCTCGACGAGCACCGCCAACGCTCGATGAATCGGCAACCCCTCCACCTCGATAGGCGGTCGGCCCGCGACGAGTTCGTGCAGCATCGCGCCGAGGGCATACACATCGGTGCGCACGTCGATCGCGTCGCTGTCGCCCCGGGCCTGCTCGGGCGCCATATACGCGAGCGAGCCCAGCACGATTCCGGCCGAGGTGGCGCGCGTCGCGTCGGCCGATTGATCGAGCAGCCGCGCCACGCCGAAGTCGAGGACTTTCGGCGTGCCGTGCGGTCGCTCGGCGGTCGGCGGCTCGACCAATACGTTCGCCGGCTTGAGGTCGCGGTGTACGATCGCGCGCTGGTGGGCCGCGTGGACCGCCTCGGCGACGTCCGCCAGCAGGGCCACTCTCGATCGCAGCGACAGCTCGTGCCGCTCGGCGTGCTCCACCATCGGCAGCCCGCGGACCAGTTCCATCGCGATATAGGGCGATCCGGCGCCCGGCGTGTCTTCGCCGCTGTGCACTCCTGCGTCCAAGATCCGCGCCACCCAGGGGTGTTCGAGCCGGGCGAGCGCGCGCACCTCGCGTTCGAAGCGTACCTGCGTGTCGAATCCCATCGCGTGCGGCGGGAACAGCTTCACCGCCACCTCGCGCTCCACGCCGTGCTGCCGCGCGGTGAACACCGCGCCCATCCCGCCCTGCCCGATCAGTTCGCCGAGGGTGAACGCGCCCACCCGCCGTCCCACGAACGCCGAGGACGGGGTGCGCCGCAACCCGACGAAGGCGTCCGCACGCGGGTCCAGCATGAACGCCGAGTCGTCTTCGCCGGCCGCCCGTACCAGTTGCAGCGCCTCCGCGAACAGCACGCCGTCGCCGCAGCGTTCCGCGAGGAACGTCTCGCGCGTCCCGCCGGGCTGCTCGAGCGTTTCCGACACCAACTCCTTCAATCGACTCCAGCGCGAGGCCTCTCTCATCGCAGCGCTCCTCGCTTCGCCCCGCTCATTCGCCGTGCAGCCGGTTCGCCAACCACGCCCGCGCGAACGCCCAGTCCCGCTTCACCGAGCGCGGCGAACGGCCGAGCGCCGTGGCCGTCTCGTCCACCGTCAATCCTGCGAAATAGCGAAACTTCACGACTTGCGCCAGGCCCGCGTCGTGCGACTCGAGTTCGCCGAGCGCAGCGTCCAGGTCCAACATGCCCTGTGCCGACGTCCCGTCGTCGATCGACAGCGCCTCTTCCGCCGAATCGAGGGCCGAGCGACCGCGATCCCCGCCGCGTTTGAGCGACAACCGCCGCCGCGCTCGCTCGATCAGGATCCGCCGCATCGATTCCGCCGCGGCGCCGAAGAAGTGAGCGGGGCTGTTCCATCGAACGTCCGGGTCCTTCTGCAATCGCACGTACACCTCGTGCACGAGCGCCGTCGTCTGCAACGAATGCCCCCGACGTTCGTGCGTCATCCGCGCGTGGGCGAGGCCACGCAATTCTTCATACACCACCGGAAACAGTTCGTCGGTCCCTGCCGCCGGCGCCGCGACCCCCGCGCTCTCGGCGTCCCCACCACCAGCAGCATGGCCCGCCCGCCCGCGATCGCCGCGCGGCGACGGCGCCCCGCGCGGTCCGCCCGCGGCGCCATCCGACTCCGTCTCTGCGCGGCTCGACGACATCCCCCGCACTCTACCCCCGGCTTCCCGCGATACGGAACGCAATCGCCCGAATCGGGTGGGCGAAGCGAGATCGACCTCAATACCGCTCCGGTTATCGGCCGTGTAAATCCGCATCACTTTCTTGGCCCCCTTCCAGCCCCCCTGTCGCACTGAAGCCGGGCGACCGCCGGCGCGTGCCGACGCCGCCGCCTCCCGCTTCATTTCGCAGCACCCCAACATTCCGGAGTTGAAGAGATGTCACCGAACCGCCAGCGAACCCCCCGCACTCGTTCCGCCACGGCGCGGCCCCTCGCCGCCGCCGCCATCCTGACGCTCGCCGGCGCCTCCACGGCGCTCGCCCAAACCCGCGACTGGAACGCCGGCGTCGCGGACTGGACCAACCCCGCCAACTGGACGCCCGCCGACGTCCCGGACACCGCCGGCGAGATCGCGCGAGTTCTAAACGGTGGCTCCGCGTTCATGGACGGCAACTTCACCATCGGTGGCTTTGAGACCTCGGCAGCAAGCTCGATCGTGTTGCAAAACGCACGTATAGCCGCGGTTGCCGGTAACTCCGTCAACCACGGACTCTTTCTCCTGAACGGCACAAGCCTCTCCACCCGGATGCGTTTCTCCGCGGACACCACGCTCAGCGGCACCGGCGAGGTCCGCCTCGCGGGCGGCGTCAACACGAGCGTCAACATCATCGACGCCCCTGCCGTCAGCGCAAACGTCACGCTGACCAACGGCGCGGACCATACGATCCGCGGCCTGAATATTGGGTCCCTGGGCGCTACCCGCCTTGCGGTAAGCAATCTGGGCCTCATCACCGCGGACGGCGCGAACGGTGCCGGACAACTGCTCATCGATGTCCGCAACAGCTCGGGCGTTCAGTTCACGAACGCCGGCACGCTCCGCGCCGAGAACGGCTCGACGCTCACGCTCACCGGCAGCGGCGGCGGCGAGTTCGATAACACCATCGGCATCATCGAAGCTCTTGACGGGTCGATTGTCGAGTTCATCACCGGCGCTGATGTCTTCGGGGGGACGTACCGAACCGGCGGCAGCGGCTCGATCGACGTATCCTCGGCGACTCTCAACGATTTCGACAACGAAGGCCTCATGCGGGTCCGAAACGCCGGGCTGATGGAAACCTTCGGCGTCGTCAACAACTCGGGTGAGATCCGTCTCGTCGGCACCAACTTATCGACCAACGTCCGCCTCGTCGGCGATACGACCTTCCAGGGGCCGGGCAGCATCGAGTTCGTGGGCGGCGTGAACACGTCGACGAACGGCATCCAGTCATTCTCGGGCACCGCGAACCTGACCGTCACAAACACCGGCGGCCACACCATCCGCGTCCGAGACTTCGGGGCGATCGGCCGGGCGAGTGCGAACATCGTCAACGAGTCCGTCATCGTCGCCGACGGGCCGGGCGAGCTGCTGATCGACCCACGGAACGCGAACACCCTCGTGATGACCAACAACGGCACGATCCGCTCGGAGGGAGGCGGCTTCATCACCATCACCGGCAGCGGCGGCGGCACGATGGACTTCACGGGCGGACTCGTCGAAGCGCTCAACGACTCCATCGTCCGTTTCACGACCAACGCGGACGTCATCGGCGGCATCTACGACACCGCGGGATCCGGCCTGATCAGCATCTCGAGCGCCGACTTCACCGACGCCGACAACCAGGGATCGATGGTGATCGAGAACGCGGGCCTCCTCGATATTATCGGCTCGTTCACCAACGATGGCCTTCTCACACTTGCAGGCACGAACCTCTCGACCAACCTGACCATGCTCACGGACGCCGATCTCGCGGGTACCGGCGAAGTCGTGCTGTCCGGCGGTATCAACACGTCCACCAACAAGATCACCGCGCCCGGCGTCACCGCAGACGTCACCCTCACGATCGGCGCCGATCAGACGGTACGCGTCCTCGACGCCGGCGCCATCGGTTCGAGTTTGTTGGCGGTCGTCAACAACGGACTCGTTGTCGGTGACGGTTCCGGCGCCGAAGCGCTCCAGAACCTGCTCATCGACCCGCGCAACAGCGCCGGCGTGCAGTTCACCAACAACGGCGAGCTTCGCGCCGAGAACGGATCGACCGTCACGCTCACGGGCAGCGGCAACGGTGACTTCGACAACACGCTGGGCGTGATCCGTGCGGCCGACGCGTCACAGGTGCTCCTCCAGAGCAGCGCGACCATCAATGGCGGCTGGATCGACTCGATCGGCACCGGCCAGATCACCTCGGCGGGCGCGGTTATGACCGACGTCACCAGCACCGCCGATGTTGTCTCGAGTAACGGCACCATCCTCAACCTCAACGGCGTCTACGAGAACCACGGCACGATTACCCAAGCGGGCACGAACCTGCAAACTCCTATCCGCTCCACAAGCGGCGTGCTGTTCTCGGGCAACGGCGAAGTGCTGCTCGAAGGTGGCGTGAACACGAGCACGAACATCATCGGCGCCTTGGGCGTCGCAGCCGATACCACGTTCACCAACGGTCCCGACCACACGATCCGCGTTCGCGACTTCGGCGCCATCGGTGCCGCGACCGCCAACATCGTCAACGACGGCGCGATCCTCGCCGACGGCCCGGGCCAACTCCGCATCGACCCGCGCAACGCTGCCGGCACCAACTTCACCAACAACGGCACGGTCGCGTCGATCAACGGCGGCGAACTGCTGTTCACATCTTCGGGCGGCGGCGACTTCGCCAACTTCGGCGAGATCCGCGCCGCGGCCAACTCGTTGCTCACATACAACGGCTCCGCCTTCAACAACGACGGCGACATCGTCATCGAACCGACCGCCGAGTTCCGCTTCACGAGCGCCTCGGGCACGCTCGTCAACAACGCCGGCGCCACACTCTTCGGCGGCGGACTGCTCGACGGCGAACTCGACAACCAGGGCCTCCTCGAAGTCGGCGACGCGCCCGGTGCGGTCGGTCAACTCACCATCACCGACGACGCCGACATCGCCGGTGAAACCGTCATCGACGTCACCGGCTCCAACGACCTGATCCAAGCCGACGCCGCGCTCTCTCTCAGCGGCCGGCTCCGCATCGTCCTCGCCGGCTACACCCCCACCCCGGGCGAAGAGTTCGTCATCGTCTCGTCCGCCAGCCCCTACGCCGGCAACTTCGAACGCCTCGTCTCCGACGGCGCCGGCTCCTTCGTCATCGATTACGACGCGAACGAAGTCGTCGCCCGCTGGATCGACGTCGACCAGTGCGGCGCCGACGCCAACGGCGACGGCCGCACCAACGCCGACGACCTGCTCGCGGTGCTCGGCCAGTTCGGCCAAGCCGTCCCCGCCGACACCGGCGGCGACGTCACCGCCGACGGCCTCGTCAACGCCGACGACTTGCTCGCCGTGCTCGGCACGTTCGGCGCCTGCTCCAGCAACTAACCATCGATGGAGAGAAGCGGGAGGCGGGGCGTCACCGCGAGGGGCGCCGTCCAAACGGGCGGCGCCCCTTTTTTTGAGCGTCTCGCACGCGAACGTCCGTGGAGGCGGAAGTCACGCCCGCGTGCCGCCAGTCGAGTTCAGACGCCGGGCCCGTCGGCGTCCCGCGCCTCGCCGCCCGTCAGCAGTCGCCATGAGGCGCCGTCGGCGGTCCGGAAGTCCCGGCTTTGGAGCAGCTCCATGTACACACCGCGCAGCCAGCGCACCGCTTGATTCGTGATCTGTTGCGGCACGACCGTGACGCGGACGTTCCCGGTCTCGTGCCGCGTTCCGGTGAAGCCCATCGCCCCCTCGCCGTGTGGGTCGTTGATCGCCAGCGGTACGAGGTGCCCGACCACGTCCGGTCCGAGCACGACGTACATGCGCTCGTTGAGCGTCTCTTCGTCGACGTACCCCGTGAAGCGGAATTCTTTCGCCAGTCGGCTCGCGAGCGCCGCCCCGCCGGTCGTCGGCAGCCAGTACACCAGGCGCTGACCCATCCGCATGCGCAACGCGCTGAATTCACGCTCGCGCGCGTTGTCCAACTCCGCCGGTTCGCCCGTGATCAGCCACACCTCGTTCGCCAGACGCAGGTGATCGCCCGCGGCCGGCGCGCCTTCGAGCGGCCGCACCGTCCCGGCGTCGGCGGCCGCTTTCATGTGGTGGTGCGCGTCGCGCCAGAACCCCTCCGTCAGGAACAGCAGGTCGCGGAACTCGTCCCACAAGTTCGCGTCCTTCGACGACGCCAGAAGCGCGATCCACTCCTGCGGGTGCTCCCTCGCCCACCGCCGCAGCCCATCGGCGATCCGGACGAACGACCGTTCCGAGAACGTCCGGCTCAGGTCCGTCTGGTCCGGCCGACCGTCCTTCCGCACGTTGATCTCGATCCCAAGTCGGGCCGCCAGCGACTCGTTGCTCTCCCCCGGCTTCCGCAACGCTTCTAGCACTTTGTACATCCGCCGACCTCCGCCTCGGGGCGCCCGATTGCGCCTCACGCCTCGCCGCTCGGCGTCGGCACACGAACGCCGCGAGTCGGGCGAGGATATCGGACCGCCGCAACCACTTTGTCAGGGTGATGATCGGGTCCAACGCCATTCAAGACCCCACCAAGCTGGCGGCAGGTTACAGATTTTTGCGTGAAGCGGCAACTTGCTCTGAAACGAACCACATTTTCGCTTGTATTGCCAAGTATTGGCGTACATTGTGGAGCCATGCCGCTTCCGAGAACATCCAACCCCTCGGGACCATGCCGCCCATCACTCCGGAGAACTCGACCATGACCCGTGAATCACCTGATCGACCCCACCCTCAGCCCTCGCGGCGAACAAGGCCCGCCGGCGCGCGCTCGCGAGCCGTCGCTGCGTTTGTCTTGGCGCCGACGCTTTCGTTCGGCAGCGTCGGCTGCTCGTCCACCAACCCGGCCGCGTGGTTTCTGGGCGACGCGGCGGCGCAGGCCACGCCCGCCCCAAGCCGCGATGGGACGCTCGATGCTGCCAGCGCGGCGCTCAATCGTCAGCAGCCGGGCGAGGCGTTGCGGGCGCTTGCGCCGTTGCTCGATGAACTCGGCCCCGCCGACCCGCAGGCGCTCGAATTGGCGGGCAAGGCTCATCTTCGGCTTGGGCGGTTCGACGAGGCCGCCGACCGTTTCGAGGACGCGCGACGCGTTCACGAGCATCCGGGCGACCGCCGACGAGCCGCCGACCTTGCCGCCCTCGCGAGAGGTTTCCGCGCGTACGCGGACACGGACTTTGCGGCGGCGCGCGAGCAGTGGGTGCAGATCGATCATCCGGGTCTCCGCCGTTCGGCTTTCGCTGCCTTCGAAGACCCGCCGCAATCCGTCGCTCTTACCGCCCTCGACGGCGCCGTCGCCGGCGAAGCCGAAACCGCCAACCGGAGCCAACGCCGATGAACACGCCACAGCACCATCGACCGCAACAGGCCGCGTCAGCGAGCGCTACGCGGCGCAGCGATCACGCACGTCTCGACCTCACGCGTCTGCCGCGGCTGCTGACGCCAGCCACGGCGGCGGCGTTGAGTTTCGCCATGCTGTCCGCCGCGGCGCTGGCTCAGTCGGCGGGAACGACGGCGCCTCCGACGCGCGATCAAGCGACGCCCTCATCCGCTGCTGAGGCCGAGACGCAGGCGGCGGAGGCTTCGCCGCTTCCGCCCGGCGCCACGACCGACACCGAGCGCGTCATCCGATACGACGAACTCAACCGCGCGATGGAGAGCGCCGCCAGCGCCGTCGTCACGCCGATCAAAGAATCCGCCCTCGGCGAACGCTTCTCCGAGCTCATCGAACTCGCCGGGCGTGACTCGGTCGATAAAGCCGAACTCGCCACGATGCTCACGGGCCTCCGCGACGAACTCGACACCTTCGCCGACTCGCTCGATCAGGCGCCGATCTGGGAAGCGCAATCGCTCATCGGCGAGACGGTCGAGCGCGTCCGCACATACGTCACGCGCGGCCCGTCCGGTGCGTCGTCGGCCGAACTCGACGCCCAGATCGCCGAACTCGACAAACAACTCGCGCGGCTCGCCCGCATGATCGACGCCGAGCCCGACCCCGAGCGAGTCCGGCGGTTGAAGGCGCTCTTCGGCCATCAACTCCGCATGAAGCGACTCAACGAGGCCGCCGCCGACGTCGACACGAACGACCCCTCCAACGCCGTCTGGCTCGACATCGCGGGCTCGCTCGAGCGCATCAGCATGCAGCTCACCACCACGGCGTTCACGGTCGAAGAAGCCAGGCTCGCCGTCCGGGGCGTGAGCGAACGCCTCTCGCTGCACATCAACACGCTCGACGCGCTCGCCGGCCGCGAGAAGGTCGCCGAAGCCATCAGCGCGGTCGGATCGACGTCGTCCGAACTCGCCGACGCGATGGGCGAACTCGTCAGCGTCGCGCGGCAAGCCAACGAACTCGACCGCGCCCTGCAAGGTCTCACCGCCAGGCTTGTCCGCGACGTCGAACTCGACGCCGCGGAACTGCCCACCCAGCGCGACCTCGGCGGCGTCGTCGAAAGCGACTTCGATCTCGACGCCGAGATTCGCAAGTACCTCGACCGCGAGCGTGCCGCGCAGGGACGCGCGGACGCGGTCGGGGGCGCTGGGACCGCCGAGCCCGCCTCGCCTCACGGGCGACCCGCTTCGCCGCCGCCTGTCGCGCCGGACGAGGGCGTCACCGCCGACGACGAGCTCGATCGCGCGATCCGCGACGCAGCCGCCCGGCGCTGATAGGCCGCCCGATTCTTCGACACCGTGCGCGGTGCGACCTCAAGCCGCACGCGCCCACACACCATCCAGCTTCCGAAAGGAACCGTTTCATGTTGCGGAGACGAACCATTCTCATGTCGTTGCTCGCCCTGCTCGCCGCCTCGGGCGCCGCGTTGGCCAATCCGGCGGCCGAGCCGCGCGACGCCGCCGCCCGTCAGCATTTCGACGCGCTCGCCGAGCGGCTGTACGACGCCAAAGCCGAATACGAGAAGCATTTCGCGGCGGCCGTGAACGAGGCCCGCCTCGCCGACGACGGGCGCGCCCGGCCCGACACCAAGGCCGCCGTGCTTTCCGCCCGCGATCGGCACGACCTCATCCTCGAACAGCTCATGCTCATGAGCGCTCGATACGGCTGGCCTATTCCCGACCGCCCCGAACCGGCCGACGCCATCGATGAGAATGCGTCGGACCCGTCGCAACCAGCTAAGGATGCGGTGCGTGACGAGTTCGAGGCTGTCGATGTGCTGTTGCGCCGCCACTTCGCGCAGGACGCGGCGCGGCTTGCGGCGACGATCGCGCTGCCCGAGACGCCGATCCGGCCGCTGCGGAAGGCGGAGTGAACCGTGTTGCGTGAACTGGCCGCGCAGCTCGGGCCGTTCCTGCTTCCGCAGGCCGCGGTTTCGACGCTCACGCTGGGCCTGATCGTCGCGTACGCGCTCGCGGTGCTCCGGGGCGAGCACCGCGCTTCGCCGCCGACTCGGGGACGTAAACCGCGCCGGGCGCGCCGCCGTCAGAAGTCCGTCGGCCGGCGTCGATCGAGGCGCGGCGCGGGCGCCGAACTTTCGACGGCGCCGACGGGCGAGCGGACCTCGGGCGCGCGAACGACTGAGTCGTCCTCTCCGGCCCCGTCTGTCCCGCCGCTCGCGCCCTGGCGCCGACCGCTCGATTCGCTCGGCTCGATCGCCGTCTCGGTCGGTCTGCTCGGCAGCGTGTACTCGTTCATGCGCACCTTCTCGGACACGCCGGCCGGGCGCCTGGACATCGACGCCGTCGTCGCGGGGCTGGGCACCGCGTACACCACGACCGGCGTCGGGCTCGCGACGGCCATCGTCGCCGCGGCCGCGGTCTTCCTGCTCGACGCGGTCGCGGCTCCGCCGGAAACCCACGCATCGACCGAAACCAACGCCGATCACGCCGTCGTCGGGTCGTAGCGAAACGTCTTCGCTTTCGTCTTCATCACGCCAGCGGACACCGCCCATGAACGCACGCAGCCTTATTCCGCTCATCGACCTCGGCTTTCTCACGCTCGGCGCCGTGGTCGCGCTGCTCGCGCAGTCCGAGTTCGTCGAACGGCTGCCGATCCGGCTTGCCGAGGGGCCGCCCGTCGAACGCGCGGACGTCGCGCCCGAGCATCTCGTCATCGACCTCACCCGCGACGGTCTGTTCATCGACGGCGAGGCGGCTTCGCTCGACGCGGCGGTGGCCCTCGTCTCCGACCACCGGATGGCGGTCATCGTGCGGCCGGAGCGAGACCTGCCCGCCGATCGGTTGATCGACACGCTCGCCGCCATCGCGCCGCACGCCGCGGCGGTTCATCTGGAATACCAAGGCCGAACCGATTAAGTGTCGCGCGACGCATCTGCGCCGCGGGCCGTGGTCGGCGACGCTTGGACCATCATCATGCGAACATCGAATTACATCGTCGGACTTCTCGCATCTGCGGCTGCGCACGCCGTGCTGCTCGTCGCCGCCTGGCCGGCAACGGAAGCTCCGACGGTCCCGCAGGCCGACCCCTCGCCGGCGCCCGTCGAACTCGAGCGGCTCGACCCGCCCCCGATGCCTGCGACGCAAGCGCCGGAACCGGAGCCGACGCCGGAGCCGACGCCGGAGGTCGAACCTGATCCTGAGCCATCTCTTCCGGCGCGCGAAACGCCCGAGCCGGTCGCGGAAGCGCGGGAGTCGCTCGCGTCGGCTGAGGCTCCGCCGCCCGTCGCCGCGCCGGTCGATCGCCTCGAACGTGTGGCCGAGCGGGTCGCCGCCGCCGAGCGGCTGGCTGATGACGCCGAGGAGCGCGTTCGCGCGGCCGACCCGGACGAGCCGGCGCTCCCCCCGCTGGAACTCGTGTGGCGCGATGCCGAGCAACTGCGCGCCGTCGCGCACGCTGCGAGCGTCCGCCTGCTGGTCGTCGACCGCGCCGGCGCCGCGCTCGGCGAACTCGCGACCACCGGCCCGTGGCGGCTCCTCGCGTGGGACGGCGGGGCGCCGGGCTATTCCAACCGCGTCCGCGTCATGCCCGCCGCCTTCTTTGGCCCGCGCCTTCAGCGACTCGAATCGCCGACCGGCGAAGGCGCGGTCACGGAATCAGCGGGCCAAGCCGCCGAGGTCTGGCTGCTCGTGCCAGCGGAACTCGACCGACGCTTTGTCGCGGCGCAGCTTGCGGCAATCGCGGCCCGCGGCCTGCGGCCGGGTGAGACAGCGCTGGTCCGCGGCAAACTCACCATCGACCAAAGCACGGGTCGGGCCCGGCTTGCGGGCGTCGACGTCATTGCGAGATGAACGCGGACCGGACGCCGCGATGGGCATAAGGTGGGCTCAGCGACGCTGCTTGCTCGACGGACGCGTCTTCGATCGAGCCACCGGCTCCGACCGGTAGTACGCCGCCGCGGCGGGCCAGACGATGTGACGGGTCATCATCGCGAGGAATTCGGGCATCGTGAACCTCTCGCCATGCTCGACGAGGGCGCCGAGCACACGCTCGCGGGGCAGACGCGCCAGCATGGTGTCGGAAGACTTCAACCGTATGACGCAGATGAAACGCCGGCGTCCGATCGCTTGACGCACCGACTCCCACGGCTCGGCGACTGCGCCGACCAAGGCGGCCAAGCGTACGACGATCGGATCGTCGGCAGACTCGCGCGTGTGCGCTCTCGATTTCGCCGAGCGCCTGCGCGAACACGCCTCACCACTCCGGTCCGCCGCTGTACCGGCCGTAGATGTCCGCCATCGCCTGCACCATCTCGCCCAGCGTCGCGCCCACTTCCGCGGCGGCGATCAGGCTCGGCATCACGTTGTGCTTGTGTAGGCCCATCGCTTCCGTCTCCGCGTCGCCGTCCGCGCACGCCGTGCGGATGCGCGCCAGCGACGCCTTCACCTTCGTTTCATCGCGGTTCTTCTTGAAGGCCGCCAGCCGATCCGTCTGGTCGATCTCCACCTGGTGCGGGATCTCCAAGATGTCGATCGGGCGGTTCTCTTCGTCGTCGACGTATTCGTTCACGCCGACGATGATGCGGTCGCCCGCCTCGCACTCTTCGCTGAAGCGGTAGCTCGCCTCCGCGATCGCGCGGCGGAAGTATCCCTTGTGGATGCCCTGCACCACGCCCGCGTGGCCCGACGAGCGGTCGACCGTCGTCCGGTCGCTGTCCGACCACGCGCCGTGCTCGAAGCCTTCGCTCAGCGGCCCGGCGCCATTCGAGTCGGGCGAGCCGGCAAGGCGGAACGCGCCGCCGCCCATCGAGTCGATCTCGTCGATGTACCGCAGCGCCTCCGTCTCCATCGTGTCCGTCAGCGACTCCACGAAGTAACTCCCGCCCAGCGGGTCGGCCACGCGCGTCACCCCCGTCTCGTGCGCCAAAATCTGCTGCGTCCGCAGCGCCACCGTCACCGCCTGCTCCGTCGGCAAACCCAGCGTCTCGTCCATCGAGTCCGTGTGCAGACTCTGGCACCCGCCGAGCACGCCCGCCATCGCCTGATAGGCCACGCGCACGATGTTGTTCAGCGGCTGCTGCTCCGTGAGAGAGCAGCCGGCCGTCTGCACATGCGTCTTCATCCGCCACGCCTTCGGGTTCGTCGCGCCGTAGCGGTCCCGCATCATGCGCGCCCAGATCCGCCGCGCCGCCCGCAGCTTGCACACCTCTTCGAAGAACTCGTTATGCGCGTTGAAGAAGAACGACAGCCGCGGTCCGAAGTCGTTCACGTCCATCCCGCGCTCGATGCACGCCTCGACGTACTCCATCCCGTCCCGCAGCGTAAACGCCAGTTCCTGCGTCGCCGACGAGCCCGCCTCGCGGATGTGGTAGCCCGAGATCGACACCGAGTTCCACTTCGGCATGAACGCGCTCTGGTACTCGATCGTGTCCGCCACCAGCTTCACCGACGGCTCCGGCGGGTAGATGTACTCGTTCTGCGAGTGGAATTCTTTGAGGATGTCGTTCTGCAGCGTGCCGCCGAGTTGCTCGGCCGCGACGCCGCGCTGCTTCGCCATCGCGATGTACATCGCCCAGATCACGCACGCCGGCCCGTTGATCGTCTGGCTCACCGTCACTTCATGGATCGGCAGTTCCGCGTACAAACGGTGCATGTCTTCGATGGTGTCGATCGCCACGCCGCAGCGCCCGACCTCGCCCGCCGACAGCGGATCGTCCGAGTCGCGCCCCATCAGCGTCGGCAGGTCGAACGCCGTCGACAGGCCCGTGTTCGCCTTGTTCTTCACGTTCGCCGGCTTCGCCAGCACGCCGTCCGGACCCTTCACATACCCCGCCTGCCGCAGCAGGTACTTGAAGCGGTTGTTCGTATCGTCCGCAGAGCCGAAGCCGGCGAACTGCCGCATGGTCCAGAGTCGCGTGCGGTAGCCCTCCGGGAACAGGCCGCGCGTAAACGGAAACTCGCCCGGCGCCGGCATGTCACGCTCGATGTTGTTCAGCGACGTGATCTCGCTGGTGTCCACCGCGGCGCCCGGCCCGTACGACGGCGAGACGACCAAACCCGAAATCGTCACCGCACCCGGGTCGATCTCCGGCGTTGCGATCCGCTCCGCGTCGGGAACGCCCGTCGGGCCGGCGATGGTGCTCGAAGCATTCGGCGTCGTCGTCATGGCGGCTGTCCTCGTCGTGAGAGCGTGCTTTACCGGGCCGAAGCCGGGATCGCAGCGTCGCTGCTCGGTGCTCGTTTGGGGTCCCGCGGCGGCTCCGGCACGCACAACAACACGCCGTGACGCCCGCCTCCGTTCCCGCGATTCTATCGCTGGACCACGCTCACGCGAGTGATCGCCCGATGTTTCGCGCTCGCCCTTCCCCCGCCACGCCGAGATCGGCCGCTCCGCTCGCCCCACGCGCTACGCTCTCCGCAAGACCGCCCGGCTGCGCGACGGTCGCCAGCCGAGCCTGCTTCGTAACGAGAGGACATCAAGAGAGATGCGCACCGCTGCTGGGCTCGCCGCGACGCGCCGCCGCCGCGACCGCTGAGGCGCCGCACCGCGACGCGATCGGGTCGCGTCGTTCGATAATCCGACTTCAGCGACGACGCGGCGCCTCAGCGAAGGCGCCGCGCGTTGTTTTTGTTGGTTTTGTCGCGCCGACGCCCTCCAGCGCCGCGCGTCGCGCATCTCCGCTTCGACGAAGCGTCCTCCGCCCTCTGATACAGTGACGCGCCCGATTCGAAACGGAGTTTCCATGGCCGACAAGCACATTTCCAAAGTCGTCCTCGCCTACTCCGGCGGCCTCGATACCTCCGCCATCGTCCCCTGGCTCAAAGAGAACTACGGGGAGTGCGAGGTCGTCGCCTTCGCCGCCGACGTCGGGCAGGAACGGGCCGACCTCGAAGGCATCGAAGAGAAAGCCGTCAAGGCGGGGGCCTCCGAGTGCCATGTCGTCGATCTCCGCGAGCCGTTTCTGACGGAGTTCGTCTTCCCCACGCTCGCGGCCGGCATGGTGTATGAGAACCGTTATCTGCTCGGCACGTCGATGGCGCGCCCGATCATCGCCCGGGCTCAGGTCGAGGTCGCCCGCCGCGTCGGCGCCGACGCGGTCGCCCACGGCTGCACCGGCAAAGGCAACGACCAGGTCCGCTTCGAACACACCTTCTCCGCGCTCGCCCCCGATCTTCGCGTCATCGCGCCCTGGCGCGAGTGGTCTTTCCGATCCCGCGAAGAACTTCTCAACTACGTCCACGAGAAGGGCGTTCCCGTCGCCGCCTCCCACGAGAAACTGTGGTCGCGCGACGGCAACCTCTGGCACCTGTCCCACGAAGGCGGCGTGCTGGAAGACCCATGGAACGCCCCACCCGAGGACGTCTGGGTGCTGACCACCGCGCCCGAAGCCGCCCCCGACTCGCCCGAAGACGTCGAACTCCGTTTCGAGGCCGGCGTTCCCGTCAAGCTCAACGGCGAACGCAAAGGTCCGGTCGAACTGGTCGAGAAACTCAATGACATTGCCGCCCGTCACGGCGTCGGTCGGCTCGACATGGTCGAGTCCCGCGTGGTCGGCATGAAGAGCCGCGGCTGCTACGAAACGCCCGGCGGAACCGTCATCCTCGAAGCACTCAACGCCATCGAAGAACTCGTCCTCGACCGTGAGATGCGCCGCTTCCGTACCGAGATCGCCCTGAAGCACGCCCACCTCGTCTACGAAGGCCGGTGGTTCACTCCGTTGCGCGAAGCGCTGCACGCCGCCGCGAACGTCTTCGCCGCCCGCTTCACCGGCGACGTCATCGTCCGCCTCTACAAAGGCCGCGCCACGGCCCGCCAGCGTTCGGCCGACGTATCGCTGTACAGCGAAGACTTCGCCACCTTCGCCGCCGACGAGGTCTACAACCAGAAACACGCGGAGGGCTTCATCCGGCTGTTCTCGCTGCCCGAGCAGATCACCGCGCTGAACGATCAGGCTCGCGCGCGTAAAGCGCTTGCGCCCAAGACGGTCATCGCCGAACCCGAGCTGCGCCCGTGAACGCGCCCCCGCCGAACGCCGACGGACTGCGGTCCCGGAGCGCGCCGCCCGCGGACGGATCGACCGGCGGTCTGTGGGGCGGTCGTTTCACTTCGAGCCCGGACGCCGCCTTCAAGGCGTTTAACGACTCGTTGCCGTTCGACGCGCGACTGATCGCCGAAGACGTCGAAGGCTCGAAAGCGTGGGCCGGGGCGATCGCCTCCGTCGGCGTCATCACGGCCGAAGAACGCGACCGCCTTCGCGACGCTCTCGACGACATCCTCGCCCGCGCGCTCGCCGACACCCACGCCCTCCGAACCAGCGGCCACGAAGACGTCCACGCGTACGTCGAACACGAACTCGTCCAGCGCCTCGGCCCGCTCGGCAAGAAGCTCCACACCGGCCGATCTCGCAACGATCAGGTCGCCACCGACTTCCGCCTCTGGACCCGCCGCGCCGTCGACGACGTTCAGCGCGACCTCGCCGACCTCGCACGCGCTCTCATCGACCTCGCCGATCGCCACGCCGCCACGCCCTTCCCGGGCTTTACCCACCTCCAACTCGCCCAGCCCGTCACGCTGGGCCATTGGGCCCTCGCCTATCTCGAGATGCTCGAGCGCGACCGCGAACGCCTCCAAGACGCGCGCCGACGCGTCAACCGCTGCCCGCTCGGCTCCGGCGCCCTCGCCGGCGCCGCGTACCCCATCGACCGCGACGCTCTCGCCGCGGAACTGGGCTTCGACGGCCCGACGCGTAACAGCCTCGACGCCGTCAGCGACCGCGACTTCGTCCTCGACGTTCTCGCCGCGCTCGCCACGCTCGCCGTCCACCTCTCCCGCCTCGCCGAAGACTTGATCGTCCAGTGCTCCACCGCCTTCGCCACCGTCCGTATGAGCGACGCCGTCAGCACCGGGTCGAGCCTCATGCCGCAGAAGAAGAACCCCGACGCGCTCGAACTCGTGCGCGGCAAGGTCGGCCGCATCGCAGCGGCGCACCAGGCGATGCTCATCACGCTCAAGGCTCTGCCACTCGCGTACAACAAGGACATGCAGGAAGACAAGGAGGGTCTCTTCGACGCCGTCGATCAGACCGCCCTCTGCCTCAAGGTCGCCGTCACCGTCGTGCGCACGCTCGAGGTCGACGAAACCCGCTCGCGCGAACTCGCCCAAGCCGGCTACACCAACGCGACCGATCTCGCCGACTACCTGGTCGCCAAGGGCGTCCCCTTCCGCGAGGCGCACGACATCGTCGGCGCCGCGGTCAATCACGCCGTCCAACGCGACCTCCCGCTCGAAGCCCTCCCCCTCGACGAGTTGCAGCGCTTCAGCGACGCCATCGACCGCGACGTCGCCGATTGGCTCGCCCTCGAAGCCGTGCTCGACAAACGCAACGCCCTCGGCGGCGCCGCCCCCGCCCGCGTCCGCGAAGCCGCCGCCGCCGCGCGCACCCGCTGGGCCGACACCAACCACCCTTGACCGCGCCACCCAAGCGCCGTCTTCCCAACGCCCCAACCTTCCGAATTCAATCCGGCGGCAACTCACGCGGATCCATCGGCTCGTGCGCGAACAAACCCGGGTCCGACTCCGG
>JGI12109J20283_10017893_pt1 | contig 81793 bp, 66 predicted proteins | sample ElkSlonscriptome_12_FD_20283 | JGI IMG/M metagenome (IMG submission 20283) | reverse complement strand
GGTCGTCCGCGCGGTCGTCCGCCCCGGCGGGGCTCACATCATCCGTCATCCCCGCCGTCCTCTGGTCGAGTTCGGCCCGTCCCCGGCGGTGCACCCGACTGCGTGGACACGAGGGCCACCGCCCGGGGCTCGAGGCTCGGACAGTCCCGGACCGAGCGCTCCATGTACTCGATGCGACCCTCGAACTTCGGGAGTCGCACGATCTCGACCGGGTACGCATCCACCTCCAGACGGCCGCAGCCTCGAACGGTGCTCACCACGATGGTGAGCACGTCCTCCCGGCCCCCGTCGGTCCGGGGAACGCTCCGAACGCCAACGCTGTCGACGCGAATCCGATCCTCCGGCGTCATGCGGCCGGCCGCGACCAGCAGCACCATGCTGCTCTCGAAGTCGACCTGGGGGCGTGGCGGCGGTGCCGATTGGTTCCGCGTCGCCTCCGTCCACACCTGAGAGAAGCTCTGTGCATCCCGCACCACGAGGCGCAGGGAATCCGGGTAGGCCCCGGAGTTGTCGTAGTAGAGCCTTTCCTCGACGGTGACTGCCGCGATGGGCTGCTGGCTCGGTGGCGGTGGGGGTCCGCCTCCGCACGCTGCGAGCAGGAAAGCGAGAGCTGGGACGAGCTGCTTCATGGCGACCCTTTTGTACGCGGATTCGATGGAGGTCTGCGGGCGGTGGTCCTCATCCGACGACCCGGGCGACGCAGGAGAGACCGGACATGAAGTCACGCCGGAAGACGGACGTGCCGAGCAGTTCACCCGACACCGAGAACGACTGACCCGGCACGCTCCACACCAGCTGGTGCCGGTCCTCGCCCACCGACGTCCAGTCGGCGAGGTGAAAGAGGCGGAACAGGGCCCAGGTCCCCGGACGATCGCTCTCGATCAGGGAGACCTCGGCGCCGTCGATCGTGCCGAGTATGGCAGCGCTTCGAGCCGTGTTCGCATCCCAGACCCACGCCTGACTGGCGGGCTGGACCCGGGTGAAGGTGTGCGGTCGGCCGTCCACGCGGAACGTCGCCTCGGGGAGTGCGTCGTCGGTGACGATACGGAAGGAAAACGTCACGGACGGCCCCTGTCCGCCGCGATACAGCGCCTCGCTGAACGCCGCCGCCTGATTGAAGAAGCGCAGGAAGTCGGGTGAGATGCGGACCTGACCCCCGGCACGCGCGACATAGCGATCTCCCTGACGCTCGATCACATCGGTGAGCGCGTCGTCGTAGAATTGCCAGAGTGCACCGTCGCCGGGCCGGAACACCTCGTCCACATCGTCCGGGGACGCCTCCGCGGACGCCGTCGGCTGGAACGGGAAGCGCCCCTCGAGCGCGTCGAACCGCGAGCAGAACCCCGTGCCGGCGTTGTTCAGTCCTGTGGCGATTCGTGTCGGACCCGCCGAGTCGGCGAGTCGTTCCGCGGCATCCGCGGGCTCGCGAAGCAGCGCCTGTACCGCGCTTCCGACGGCCGCCGCCCGGCCCTCGATGCCGAACGACCGCGCAATATCGTCCACCGCCTGCGACGCGGCGGCCGCATCGTTGAGAACCGCACTCGAGGCGGCCCCGACCTCCTGGTCCGAGCTTCCGGCCAGCCGGTCCATCGACGAGCGGAGGCGCCCGAGCGCCTGCATGTACTGCTGATTGGCGTCGGTCACCGGTTGGCCGGCGGACTCCGGGGGAGCGGCGTGGTGGAGCGGCTGGAACACCGCCCCCACCGAGGCGGAATCGACGTCCGTGTTCACCGACGCCAGGTAGAGCAACTCGAGCAGCGGCGACTGGTTGGACGAGAGCCGCGTGAGGCGGGCGGTGGCGTCGCGGGTTCCGGAGAATCGTACCACCGATGCCGATCCGAGGAAGTCGGTCCAGCCATCGACGAAGTCCGACCGATACCGGGCCCGCAGCGAGGTGGCGAGCTGCTCGAGTTCTTCGTCCGACACGCTCCTGCCCTCGCCGAGCACCCACTCCTCGCGTGCGAGCAGACCTCGGAGGTTCCCCAGCCGTTCGTGTACGCGCTCCCAACCCTCGGCCGTGAACGCCCCGGGTATGGTCACGTCGTTACTCACGAGGTCCACCGAGCCGGGATAGCGATCGGCGAAGCGGATCTCGCCGAGGTCGGCCGATGCCTCGCCCAGGAGCGACTGGTACAGCTGGGCATCGCCCGAGAAGGCCCCAAGGTAGTCCCGAGCGCGCTCGAGAAGCTGCGGATCCGCAGGGTCGTCGAAGGGATTGCCCCACGGGAGTTCACGAGCGAAGTAGTCGAAGTGGACCCGCGCCACGGAATCCGATACCGCGTCGGATTCGGGATACTGCAGCCACCGACTCAGCAGAACCGGAGTCAGGAATTCCGAGGAGCTGCGGTCGGGGTACTCGGTCGCGGTCAGGTAGGCCTTGAGGTCATCGTAGGTCGCCGCGTATGCGGCATACTCGGCGTCGGTGCCCGGCTCGGTGGGAAGGCCGGCCAGCCGTGACCGTATGACGGAGCGGGTCGGGCCCCACATCGCGGCTTCGAAACGGTCGAAGTAGACGCGCCGGAGCGGCGGATGAAGCTCGTCGCCGGTCCAGAGCCCCCAGCGGAGGCCGAGTGGACGCCCCTCGCGGTCGAGATGCCCGAGGGTGTCGGCGAGAGTCCGAAGCTGCCCCAGGCGCGCGGCCTCCTCGCTCGTCAGCAGACCGGGCGGGGCGGCCTGCGCCGCGCGAACGGCCGCGAGGGATTCGCGGGCGAGCGAGCGATTTCCGAAGTAGGACACCGTCATCCCCAGCGCCGTGACCAGGAGCACCGCCACCGCGGCGCCGGTCAGCGCGCGCCGGAGTCCGTCCACCCGCCGCCCGCCGGCCGTCACCGCCCGCGCGACGTCGTCCGCCAGCACGACCTCCCGGAAGAGCCGCTGGAGAAAGACCCACTGCGGAACGCGCCGCCCCCCGCCCGTCGCTGGGGCCGGGCGCGATGCGGCCTCCCGGAACTGGGACGCGTCGAAGACGGAGGTGGCGCTGCTCGGTGGATCCGAAGGGGCGTGGGTCTGCTGCTGGACACCGGTGTCGCGGACCACGATCGGGCGGACGCCGGTGAAGTAGAATCCGCGGAGAAATGGACTGACGCCCAGCTGCACGGGACGGCAGAGTTCGACCAGGAAGTCGGTCGCGGCGTCGTGGATCTTCAGAAATTCACGCGGGAACTCGTACGCGCCCAGCCTGACGTCGTCCTCGTGCTCGCGATCCAGAACGCCTATGCGTCGCCGCGCGAGGGACTCGAACAGACGCCGCAGTTCGATGCGGACGGTCTCGGTCTGGCGGGGGACGTGGTCCCCCGGATCGGCGAGTTCACGGATCGGGAGCGTCGCACCGAGCAGCTCTCCGGCTTCCTCGTCGGTGAGGTTCCGCACGTAGTCGCCGAAATAGGGCAGCCGGTCCGCCTTCGTGAACACGGCGTAGACGGGGAGCTGGACGCCCAGAGCGCCGGCGAGTTCCGTCAATCTGCCGCGCAGGTGCGCGGCGGCCTCGGGCACCGAACGTGATGCTCCCGGCTGAAGGAACTGATCGCAGGGGAAGCAGACGACGACGGACCGGGGTGCCTGCTCACCGCGCCCGATCGCCGCGGCGAACCGGTCCGGCTGGAGGCGACGAATGAAACGGCTCCATCGCTCGTCGCTGGCCTGCAGGGCGGCGCCGACCTCGACGAACAGCGTTCGCTGTCCGTACCAGACGGCCAGCGCCTCCGTCGGCACGGGCTGATCGCCGCGGAGCGACTCGCCGGCGAGCAGGTCCGCACCTACCCCCGACCGCTCGACCGTGGTCGTTTTCACGCTGCCTTCGGGTCCCAGAAGGAGGACGACCGGCACGCGGGACGGTCCCCTGCCCTCCTGGGCCCGGAGCTTCCGCCGTGCCTGATCGAACACCACGTCTTCCGGGGCCGGTTCACGCTTCGTGGAGCGCGACGTCGACGACACCAGTCGGTATACGATCCATGCCGCCCCGAGCCCCAGCAGGCCCAGGAGGCTCCAGAACACCCAAACGACGCGGCCCTCGAGGCCCAGGAGCCGAATCGTGACCGTACCGATCGTATAGAAGGCGAGTGTCGCGAGACCGGCAACCAGACCGCCCTTCGTCCTGCCGGTCAAGACGACACCTCCAAGGCGGGAGCCCCGGCCGCGATCTCTCTCAGCTCACCCACCTGCCCGCCCAGCGCGAACCTGAACCCTCCGTACAGCAGCACACACAGCACGAGTGCCGCTACAGCGGCGATGGTGAGCCGTCGCGCCCAGGGGTCGCGGCGATCGGGGATCACCTCCCCGTCGGGGAGCGGCGCGGAGGGCGCCAGGACAGCCGCCCCGCGGATCCTCTCGATCTTCTCCCGGATGGCGGATCGGAGGCTTCGCAGCTCCGCAGTCTCGGCGCCATACCGTCCGCGGAAGCCGAGCAGCAGGCACAGATCGAACACCTCGAGGAGATCCGCCAGTTCGGCCGAATCCTGACGGCCCATCAGCGACCGCACGTGCTGAAAGAAGGTCTCGCCGGCCATGTGATCACCAAAGACCTCCTCCTGAAGCGGCTGTCGAGGCCAGTCCGCGAACATCGTCTGGTCCGACTGGAGCACCGACTCGTCGAGGAATGCCACGATCGCGTAGATCGCGAGACGCACGTCTCCGCCGTCGTACCCGTGCCTGCGGGCTTCGGAGTCGGCGGCGGCGAGGAGGGTCTTGATATGGGCACGAAACGACCCCGCGTCGGCGCCGACCTGGCGGCCGCCGCGGAGGCGGACCGTGGCGGTGAACACCTCCTGAAGAGCCAGGGCGAGGTGCCCATTCGCTGCGGGCGGGGCGGGGTGAGAAGCGTTGGCCAAGGGTCTGGGCGGATCGCGTGGGGGGACGGAGACCTTCCAGAAACGGGGGGCCATAATAAGGCGTGCCCATTCGAGTGACCAGACTGGGCGAAGCGGGGTTCGATGTCCGGCGCTATTCCTCGAAAATCACCGACAGGTCGATCTCGGCGTCCGAAAGCGTGCCGGGAAGGTAGATCCCGACTCCACCGCTCATCGTGATCGCCTTCCAGCACGGGCCGCTCGACCGAAGCAGGAAGTACTCGGTGCCGACCTTCGGTGAGAGAGCCGGCGGCGGCGATGCGACGTGCTCGATCGGTAGCCCGTCGTAGGCACGCTGCACGAGCTTCTCGATCCCGTCGTCGGAGCAGACCTTGATCAGGCGAGGCACTTCCCTGAGGACTTCGCTTCGGGCGAGGTCGGATCGGACACCGAGAAACCATCGAGCCGACGATCCGGTGAGGCGAGGGTCCTCAAGCGGGCCGCGGTGAAAGGGCCGAGCCACTTCGTCCAGACGGACGGAGATCGACTTCTCCGGGAGCATCACGTCGAGGTGGTGCCGAATGTGGCGCTCCAGCGCCGAGAAGGTGCCCTCCAGATCGTCGTGATCGTAGGCGGGAAGGTCGCGTGGGTGCGAATCCATCGCGAAGGTGCAGAGTGCACCGCCGAGGCGAGCCAACTCGCGATAGAGTTCCTCGGGGTGCGCGCTCCCGCTGGCGATCTGGTGCCGCAGCGGTGCGAGGCCGGCCTGGATGGCGTGCGCCAGCCAGAACTCGACGACGGATCCCGAGGACCCTGCGCGCCCACCGGCGCGCCTCTCACGGAGGTTTTGAGCCTTCTGGGCGAGTGCGTCCGCGATGCCCCGCGTCACCCCCATCAGCCGTGGGCTCGCGGCGATCCGCAGCGCGGGCGGCACGAACTCCGGGGCGTACACGAACCGTCCCGACCCGTCCCGCTCGACTCTCGCGATGGGCAGCGTGACCAAGCCCTCCGGCGTCGATTCGTCGTCCAGCAGGAGGCGGAAATTCGTGCGGGCGAGGGACACGGCCCGCACGTCGCCACCGGTCACGTCGTCCGCGCGATCCGCCGAGGCGGCGACGAACCGCCGATCAGATGCCGACGAGCCGTCGACGGACACGTTGGGCCGGTCGTCGCGGTACTCAGGGATCCCCAGCAGGATACGCGCGCTCGTGCTCGTGGGGGAGAAGAGGTCGGAGACGGACAGCGGCTCCGGGGCCGGATTCTCCGGGAAGGTGAACGGAATCCCGTCGGGCATCACCCCACGGGCGTGCCGAATCACCACGGTCCCGTTCACGAGTGCTTCCTCGTCGAGCTCGAGCGCGGAGATGCCCCAGGGACGGAAGTAGAGGGACGACAGCGCGAAGGTCGTGCGAGCTTCGAAGTAGCGGCTCTGGGCCTGGAAGTGATGCTGAGCGAGGTGCATGCCCTCGCTCCAGATCACCGGGGACAGGTCGCTCACGTCGCGATCCCGCTGCCGGAGAGGTGTGGGGAAGCGTTCACCTGTTCACGTCTCCCTGGAGAGGGGTGAGGCTCGACACGGCCGACACTCATTTGATCGGGCGACCGACCAGCGACTAGTATCTTATCGTTCACCAAAGGACCGGAACAGGCGGTTCCCTGCTGCGGATCCGTCTCCGGTGTTCTCGCGCCGCCCAGCCCCGATGCGTCCCGACCGATCCCTCGGCGTCGCCGAGTTCGCCGCGAGCTATCAGCTCCAGCCCACCCCCGTGGCGGAGGGCGACGTCCGAAGCTTTCAGGCCGTCGCGAAGGGCGGCTCCGTCGTGCTGGTGCACTTCCTCGAAGGCGAGGATCGCGGCGCCTCGATTCTCGCGCGCCTCGACGGGGTGCCCGACACCACGGACGTCCGCGAAGTCATCGACGTCGTGGGTACGCCCGTCGTGGTGACCCGGTTCGTACTCGACTTCGTATCGCTCGACGCATGGCTGGACGAGCGCGTCGGCGAGGTACCGGCCGCGCCGGGCGACCCGCAGGGGCCGGCGAGCGAGAGGCCGACCGCGCCCCCGCCGGATCCTCCGGCCGCGCCCCCGCCCACCGCGAAACCGCCCCCGCCCGAGGTAGAACTCCCGGACGATGCGCCGGGTGAGTTCACCCGGCTGTTCGAGGCTCCGACCGTGCCGGGCGACGGACCACCCGTGGCACCGCGAGCCCCGCAAACGCCCCCCCCGCAGCCCCCACCCCCGCAGCCGCAGACCGCGCCGCCGACACCTCCCGAACCACCGACTCGGGCCGACGAGGCAGGGAGCTTCACGCAACTCTTCGAGGCCCCGAACCGCGAGGAGCAGGGCCGGGATCCGGGGTCGGCAGCGACAGATCCGCCGAACGACGCCGACCGTTCCGGCGCCCCGTCTTCCCCCCCGGTCGAGGACCACGACGTCCCGCCTCCTGCCCCGCCGACGGCGCCACCAATGCCGCCGGAGCCGGATTTCGGGCTGAGTGGCACGGAGCGATCCGGCGCCACGGAGTCGGAAGCTGCGACGAACGAACCCGTCCCGTTGCCGGACCCGCCTCCCGGGTCTTCGCCGCCCAGGCCACCGAGCTCCCCGTCGCCACCGTCGAGGCCCGCCCCACCGTCGAGTCCGGCCCCGCCGTCGAGCCCCTCGTCCCCGGCCCCACCGTCGAGCCCTGCGCGCCCGCCGTCGCCCGGTCCCCCGCCCCCGCCGCCGTCGGCCCCCTCGTCTCCTCCCCCACCTCCGTCCTCGGATGCGGCACCCGGGGCCTTCACCCAGCAGTTCGAGTCGCCCCGGCCGTCGGGTGAGACCGGAGGCGGAGGGGCGAAGCCGGGGGAGTTCACGCAACTCTTCCGCGGACCAGAATCCGGCGGGGGTGTCGCCGACTCCACCCCGGCCATTCCATCGCCCGAGGGCAGCGACTACCTGGACCGCCTGCGCCAGTCGGGGTCGACGGGCCGGCCGTCGGCGCCCGGGCCCACGCCGCCGCCTGCTCCGGACGGCGCCCCGCCGCCACCCTCCTCCGGGGCGTCGGGCCCGAGCGAGTTCACTCGCGTCGTGGCGGGCTACGGTCGACCGCCGTCCGGGGGCGTTCCTGCGCCGCCGACTCCATCTCCCGCGGCACCATCCGCGCCGGAACCACCCCCCCCGCCACCAGCGTCCAACCGCCGTCTGGTCATCGGGCTCATCGCGATCCTCGTCGCCGTGATCCTGGTCCTGATCGCGGTCGTACTGTTCGCCCTCCTGGGCTCGGGCTCGTCGGACGCACCGGCCGACGACACGCCGACGGAGCAGGTGGAGGCGAATGGCTAGCCGTTCGAGTGGGGTCGTCGTCTAGGAGTCCCGGGGGAGCACCACCACGAGTTCGAGTCGGGGGTCGGGGATGTCTCCGGGCACCCACACGGAGAGATTGCCCGCCTGCCGGATCGCCTCCCAATCATCTCCGCTCCGGTCCAGAGCGAAGTACTGGTAGTCGAGTCGCACCGGGATGGTGGACGGTGGCTGGGGGACGTGCTGGAGCGGAAGTCCGGGAAGAGCCTTCCGGAACAGCATGTCGACCCGGTCGCTGGCGCTGACCTTGAGCTGGGCTGCCTTCTCGACGAGATCGGCGTCGTCCACCCCGGCGCTGAAGGCGAGATACCACTGGGGGGCTTCGAAGTACCGGTCCTGGTCGATCGCGGTGGCCCACACCGAGGCTCCGACCGGCTCGAGCGGTAGCGACGCGTGCGTGGACGGGACGACCGTTTCGAGGAGATTCCTGACCTGCTCGTCCAGCACGCCGAAGGAGCCACCGAGATCGTCGTGGCGGTACGCCGGGAAGTCTGCGGGTGACACATCCGTCGAGAATGCGGTCAGCGCGCCGGCGAGATCGAGCACGTCGGAAAAGAGACGCGCCGGGTGGCCTCCCGCGTCCTCGAGAAGGTGTCGGATCTGGGGCAGGTGGCTGTTGACGGTGTACAGCAGCCAGAAGTTCGCGACGTCGGAGATGCCGAAGTCCGCGAGGCTCCTGTTCCGCTGTCGGCGGCTGCGCGCGAGCGCGTCGCTCCGAGCAGCGAGAATCTCGAGGAGACGCCGCACGATCGCCACCATGTGATCGTTGGCCCGGAAGTCGAGCAGGGGTGGAACGAAGCGGGCCTCGAGCCGGATCCCGCCCGTCTCCGACATGCGGACCTGCGCCAACGGCAGGGAGGTCATGCCCTCGAGCGATTCGCCTTCGGCGACGATCCGGAAATTCTTGCGACCCACCTGGACGGGCTTCTCCGCCGCCCCGGTGTTGGCGTCGCGGACCATTTCGACTTCGGCGATCCATCGGGTCGCCGCCGGGCCGGACTTCGACGACACGGACCGTTCGCCCGGGCGGCTCCTCGGAATGGCGAGGTGGATCAGCATGGTCTCCTGATCAGCTCCCCAGTGCTCCGCCAGCGACTTGGGCTCGGGTGTCGCATCGGCCTCCGGCATGGCGAACGGGAGCCCGTCGGGCATGAGGCCCGCGGCCGACGAGATCGCGAATACACCATCCTCCAGCGCGTCCCGGTCGATCTCGAGACCCGAGAATCCCCATGGGCTGAAGTTCAGCGCACCGACCCGGAAGTCGAGTTGCTCCTCCAGGTACCGGTCCTGCGCCTGGAGGTGGTGAGGCCCGAGCAGCAGCCCCTTGCTCCAGACCACGGGTTGCATCTGCGCCATCTGCGCTCCACGCCGCGGGGATCGTCGTCGAACGCCCAATCTCGGGGGCCGCCCCGCTTCCCGGCAAGCGCTCGCGCCCGACTCGACAGGGCAAGCTTGACATCGTCGTCGAAACCAACCTACGGTGGGAGTTCCCGTGCGTGTCCCCCTTCAGTCAGCCCGACGACCTGGAGTCGCCTGATGGCCGAGAGTGTCCACAAGAAGCTTGAAAGAGTCCGTCCCCCGCGTGTCAACATCACCTACGATGTCGAGATCGGAGACGCGATCGAGATGCGGGAGCTGCCGTTCGTGATGGGCACCCTCGGTGACTTCACCGGCCATCCCACCGAACCGCTGGAACGGCTCAAGGATCGGAAGTTCGTCGAGGTGAACCCCGACAACTTCGACGAGGTGCTCGCGAAGATGAAGCCGCATCTCGCCTACTCGGTCGAGAACAAGCTGAGCGACGACCCGGAGGCCGGAAAGCTGTCCGTCGATCTCAATTTCAAGAGTCTCGACGACTTCGATCCCAGCCGGGTCGCGCAGCAGGTGCCCGCGCTCAAGAAGCTCCTGGACATGCGCCAGCAGCTCGCGGATCTGCGGGGAAGCCTCCAGGGCAACGAGAAGCTCGAAGAGATCCTCCAGCAGACGGTCACCGACGCCGAGAAGATGACGAAGCTCGCCGAGGAACTCGGGCCGGACGCCGGCGACGACGGAGACGACAATGGCTGAGCAGGAGACCCGGGAACAGGCGCAGGCCGCCGAAACGACGGAAGAGGCCTCTCTTCTCGATCAGATCGTCCAGGAGGGGCGATTCGGTTCGGACAGTCGCGCCCAGGAGCGCGGAAAGCTGATCATCAAGCAGTTCCTGTCCGACGTCCTGCAGGACTCGATCACGGTTTCGGCCGATACCGAGTCGATGATCAATCGACGGATCGCCCAGATCGACGAACTCGTCTCGCAGCAGCTGCGCGAGGTCATGCATCACCCGGACTTCCAGGAACTCGAGGGGTCGTGGCGTGGGCTGAGGTATCTGCTCGATCAGTCCGAGACGAGCGAGATGCTCAAGATCAAGGTTCTGAACGTCTCGAAGAAGGAGCTGCTCAAGGACCTCCAGAAGGCGCCCGAGTTCGACCAGAGCGCCCTCTTCAAGAAGGTCTACGAAGAGGAGTATGGCGTGTTCGGCGGCGCCCCCTTCGGCGCGCTGATCGGAAACTACCAGATCGGTCGCTCCGGCCAGGACATCGAGTTCCTCGAGCGAGTCGCCCAGGTCGCGGCGGCCGCCCACGCGCCCTTCGTCTCGTCGGCGTCTGCCGACATGTTCAATCTCGAGAGCTACACGCAGCTCGATCAGCCCCGCGATCTCGCGAAGATCTTCGACAACACGGCGTACGCGAAGTGGAAGAACTTCCGGGACAGTGAAGATTCGCGCTACGTGGCCCTCACGGCTCCGCGGATGCTGCTCCGCGAGCCGTACGGCAACGACTCCGTCCCGGTCGAGGAATTCGACTACGAGGAGGGCGTCGACGGCACGGAGCACGACCGCTACCTGTGGGGCAGTTCCGCCTGGGCGCTCGGAGCCCGCATCACCGACGCATTCGCGAAATACGGCTGGTGCGCGACGATTCGCGGGGTCGAGAGTGGAGGACTGGTCGAGAACCTGCCGGTGCACAACTTCCGCACCGAGTCGGGCGACATGGCGCTGAAGTGCCCGGCGGAGGTCCAGGTCACGGATCGCCGAGAGAAGGAGATGGCGGATCTCGGCTTCGTCCCGCTGGTTCATTCGAAGGGATCGCCGAACGCCGCCTTCTTCAGCGTCCAGTCGTGTCAGAAGCCGAAGGTGTACGACAACGACGCGGCGACCTCCAACGCTCGCATCTCGGCACAGCTGCCCTACATCTTCGCCGTGTCGCGGTTCGCCCATTACCTCAAGGCGATGATGCGGGACAAGGTTGGCGGATACATGTCGCGAGAGGAGGCGGAGCGCTTCCTCAACAACTGGATCAACAACTACACGATCGCCAACGACGATGCGGGGTTCGAGCTCAAGGCGAAGCACCCGCTCAAGGAAGCTCGGGTGGAAGTCGTGGAGATTCCGGGCAAGCCGGGGGCCTACCGAGCGGTGGCCTTCCTTCGACCGCATTTCCAGCTCGACGAGCTTCACGTTTCGCTTCGCCTCGTCGCGGATCTTCCGCAGCCGGCGGGCTGAGCCGCATGAACCGGCCTCTCGCGACGCATCGCGGATGCGGAGCGGAGGACCGGGTTTCGCGGACCGGATGACGCGGTCCCCGCACCCAGTTCAGGAAGTCCTACCTCACACCGGGAGACATCACAGATGGCCCAGACGGACTACTACCTCAAGATCGAAGGCATCCCCGGCGAGTCCGAGGACAGCAAGCACAAGAATGAAATCGAGCTCCTCTCGTGGAGCTGGTCCGAGTCCAATTCGGGAAGCCACTCCTCGGGTGCGGGCGGTGGCGCCGGGAAGGTCGCGATGGGGGACTTCAGCTTCATGATGCTGGCGAACAAGGCCTCGCCGAAGCTGATGCTCAACTGCGCCACCGGTCAGCACGTCCCCACGGCGGTGCTCACGGCGCGGAAGGCGGGCGGCGACCAGCAGGAGTACCTCAAGATCACGCTCTCCGACGTGCTGATCAGTTCGTACCAGACCGGCGGATCGCAGGGGGATGTGATCCCGGCCGATTCGGTAACGCTCAACTTCGCGAAGATCGAGTTCGAGTATAAGCCGCAGATGCGTGACGGCACGATGGGATCGCCGGTCAAGGTCGGGTACGATCTGAAGGCCAACAAGAAGATCTGACGAGGGGGTCGGCGGACTCTTGGATGCAGCCAGGCTGTACGAGGCCGGCAGGCTCGACGAAGCGATCGAGGCGCTGAGTGTCGCCCTGCGAGACGACCCGGGAGACGTGCGCCGTAGGACGTTCCTGTTCGAACTACTCTGTTTCGACGGAGCCTACGAGCGTGCCGAGAAACATCTCGACGTGGTCGCGTCGGCCAGTTCGGAGGCGGAGATGGGTGCGTGGCTGTATCGCAGCGCCATACATGGCGAGCAGACGCGGCAGGAGATGTTCGAGACGGAGACGTTTCCGGTCACGCGGCCCCCGCCACCGGCGGTGTGCGGGACGCTCAACGGCGACGCCTTCGACTCCCTGACCGACGCCGATCCGCGTGTCGGAGCGCGTCTCGAGGTGCTGGCGGCCGGCGAGTACACCTGGATTCCCTTCGAGCACATCGCGGCGATCCGGATGGAGCCGCCCAAGCGGTTGCGGGATCTGCTCTGGGCGCCGGTCCGCGTCGAGCCGGTGGAGGAGATGGCCGAGCTGGAGCTGGGCGAGGTGCTCATGCCGGTGCTCGCTCCACTGAGCTGGAAGTCCGATGACCCGGAGGTAAAGCTTGGACGCGTCTCCGACTGGACCGACCTCGGGGACGACGCATTCGCGCCGATCGGGCAGAAGCTCCTGCTGGTGGACGGGGAGCCCTTCCCCGTGCTGGAAATCCGCGAACTCGAGATCAGCGGTCCGCGACCTTCTGGCGACTAGGGTGCGGCCCACCGCATCATGGTGATGCCTTCCCGACTCCCCTTCGCCCGAAACCGACATGCCCCTCCGCACCGACCTCCTCGACCCGATCTCGGGTGACAACCCGGCCGGCGAGGACCTGCGGTACGCGCCGATCTACGACGAGATCAAGCAGGCCCGTTTCGAGGAGGACGACCTCCCGCAGGGCGACTGGGACCGCGATCGCAAGCTTGCGGACCACGCCGCGGTCATCCGCCTCGCCGAGGAGACGCTGGCGAAGGAGACCAAGGACGTCCAGCTGGCGGCATGGCTGACCGAGGCTCTGCTCCACGAGCAGGGATTCGGGGGTCTTCGGGACGGCCTGGACCTTCTGAGGGGTCTGCTCGAGAACTTCTGGGATCACGCCTATCCGGAGATCGAAGACGGCGATCTCGACTTCCGCGCGATGCCTCTGTCCTGGGTCGGCGGATACCTGGAGGTCCCGGTCAAGTCGGTGCCGCTCAATGCGGCCGGACACACGTACATCGACTACACCGAGGCGCAGAAGCTCGGCACCGAGGAGGAGGCGGAGACCGCCGAGGAGCAGGCGGATCGGCAGGCGGCCATCGAGGAGGGAACCGTCCCCCCTGAGGACTTCGACGCGTCGTTCGACAAGACGCCGAAGTCGTTCTACAAGGAACTGCTGACCGACATCGACGGGGCTCTCGAGGCCACACGTGAACTCGACGAGTTCGGAAACGAGAAGTTCGGACACGCCGCACCGAGCTACCGCAAGCTTCGGGAGGCGACCGAGGAGGTCCGCAGAATCGCGGCACGTCTGCTGAAGGAGAAGCTCGAGAGGGACCCCGACCCGGTGGGGGAGGAGTCGTTCGATCTCGAGCCCGGCCCGGATGCGACGGGAGCGGACGGAGGGATCAGCCCGGACCCCACATCGCGAGTCGATGCCGCGCGCCGAATCGCGTCGGTGGCCCGGTATCTGCGGCACGAGACTCCCACCGACCCTTCGCCCTATCTGCTGCTCAGGGGCTTCCGGTGGGGCGAACTCCTCGGCGAGGAGGCCGAACCCGACCCCCGTCTGCTCGAGGCGCCCGCGACGCCGATCAGGACCCGCCTTCGAGGCCTCCTGCTGGACGCGAAGTGGGACGAACTCCTCGATGCCTGCGAGGACGTCATGGCGACCCCGCACGGCCGAGGTTGGCTCGACCTGCAGCGGTACACGCTGACCGCGTGCGAGGGACTCGGAAGCGAATACGACCTGGTCGCGAACGCGATCCGGGGGGCGCTCGGGCGTCTCCTCCGCGATGTGCCATCGCTGCCCTCTCTGGTACTGATGGACGACACACCGACCGCGAACCGGGAGACCATGGCGTGGCTCGCCGAGGCGGGACTCGCCGAGGCCGCTGCCGACGCACCGGCTGCCCCGGCACCGTCGCGCGCGAGCTCGCAGACGCCCTCCGCCGTCGTCTCCCGGGCGACCACCATGGCTGGACGCGGTGAGACGGAGGAAGCGGTCGGGCTCCTCATGAACGAGATCTCGCGCGCCACATCGGAGCGGTCACGCTTCCTGCTGCAGTCGGCCGCCGCCCGCATCATGGTGGACTCGAAGATGGACCCCGTCGCGAGGCCGATGCTGGAGGAGATGACCGCGGCCATCGAGCGGCACCAGCTGGAGGACTGGGAGGACGGCCCGGTCGTCGCCCAGCCGCTCGCCCTGCTGTACACGTGCGTCCGGCGGTCCGAGGGCGAACACGCCGGCCAGGAGATCTATCAGACGGTGTGTCGCCTCGACCCGATGCTGGGAATGCGTGTCGCATCGCAGCTCGACGAGGAGGCATCCGCCTCGAGCTCCGCCGAGCAGCACGATGAGTAGGAAGCAGACGGTGCTCCGGCCGTCGATTCTGGATCGACTCCAGTCCGGGTCTCGCGCGGCCTCGTACGGCTCCGTATCGGACTATCGCCGGGCCGTGCTGAGGGACGTCGAATGGCTGCTCAACCACCGTCGGACCATCGACCCCGCCCCCGACTCCTGTCCGGAGACCCAGCGATCCGTCTACCACTACGGAATCCCCGACCTGACGGCGATCAGCCCCGAGTCGGGCCAGGGTCGTGGTCGGGTCCGGCGCATGATCGAGGAGGCGATCCGCATCTTCGAGCCACGACTCCAGTCCGTTCGAGTGAGCGTTTCCGAGGAGAGCGGTGGACAGGGCGTCCGGTTCGTGATCGAGGGGCTGCTTCGCATGGATCCGGAGCCGGAGCTACTTCGCTTCGATACGGTCATGGAGACGGGGACCGGCGGCTTCAAGGTGACCGAGCATGCGTGACGAACTCCTGCACTACTACGAACGGGAGCTCGCCTTTCTCCGACAGAGTGGTGCCGGGTTCGCCAGGCGATACCCGAAGGTCGCGGGTCGACTCCAGCTGGAGCCCACCAAGTGCGACGATCCGCATGTCGAGAGGCTGCTGGAGGGCTTCGCCTTCCTCGCGGCGCGCGTCCACCTCAAGATCGACGAGGACTTTCCGGAGCTGAGCGAGGCGCTTCTCTCGCTTCTGTATCCGGCCCACGTGCGTCCGGTGCCGGCGATGTCGCTCGTCCGGTTCGAGCTCGACCCGGAGCAGGGAAAGGTCACGACCGGTGTGCCGGTGCCGCGCGGGACGCAGCTCTACTCGCCCCCGGTGGACGGCGCCCCCTGCCGGTTTCGCACCTGCTACGACACGACGCTGTGGCCGCTCGAGGTCGAGGATGCGGCCTGGACCGTACCGCAGGCGCTCGATCCCCCGGTGCGGGCGATGGAGAGCCCGAACGCGATCCGCCTCGCGTTGCGATGCGCGAAGGACGTGACCTTCGGCGCCCTCGAGCTCGACCGCCTCCGGCTCCACATCCGGGCCGCGCCGGCGGTGGCGTCGACGCTGTACGAACTGCTTCTCAACAACACGGCGGAGATCATCGTACGCGACCCCGGCGGAACCGCGTCCGTGCGTCTGCCCGCGTCGTCGTTGACGCCCGTCGGCTTCGGGGCCGACGAGACGCTTCTCCCGCCCCCCCGCCGCTCCTTCCTCGGGTACGGGTACCTCCAGGACTACTTCAGCTTCCCCGAGAAGTACTTCTTCCTCGACCTGGAGGGGCTCGGCGCGCTCCGCGAAGCCGGGTTCGGCTCGCGGGCCGAGGTGCTCTTCCTGATCTCGAGTTTCGAGCGGCAGGAGCGTCGACAGACTCTCGAGACGGGTGTCGGCGCCGACACCTTTCAGCTCGGCTGCACGCCGATCGTGAACCTGTACGAGAAGACCTCCGAACCGATCCTCCTGAACCAGCGCCGACCCGAGTATCGACTCGTGCCGGACGCGCGGCGGCGCGCCTCGACGCGCGTCTACTCGGTGGACGAGGTGAGCGTCGTCTCACCGGACGCGTCGCGGCCGATCCGTTTCGCTCCGTTCTACTCGCATCGACACGAGACCGGGGGCGAGGGGGAGACCGCGTTCTGGGTGGCACGCCGGAGGCCCTCCCATCGCAGGGAGGACGACGGCACCGACATCGTGATGTCGTTCGTGGACCTGTCGGGTGGGACGGTGCACCCCGGTGCGGACGCGGCCACGGCTCGGCTCACCTGCTTCAACGGAGACCTTCCGGCCCGCCTTCCGTTCGGCTCGGGAGACGTCGAGCTGGAAATGCCGGGGGGCGGGGCCGTGGCGCGGGTCGTGCCCCTCACGAACCCGACGTCGGTGGTCGAGCCCGCTCTCGGGCAGTCTCGACTCTGGCGCCTCCTCTCCCAGCTCTCGCTGAATTTCGTGTCCCTCGTGGACGGCGGCGCGGATGCTCTGCAGGAGACGTTGCGCCTCCACAACCTCACCGACACGGTGACGGGGGAGCAGCAGATCCGCGGTCTCGAAGCGGTCGAGACGTCCCCGACCTACGCCCGCATCGCGAGCGAGCACGGGCTCGCCTTCGCCCGCGGCCACAAGGTGGAGCTGACCTTCGACGAGGAGCGATTCGCGGGTGGCGGCGTGTACCTGCTCGCGACGGTGCTGGACCGATTCCTCGGTCTCTACGTGTCGCTCAACAGCTTCAACGTCCTGGCGGTGCGGACAAGGCAACGCCAGCGACTCCTGGCCGAATGGCCACCGAGGGCGGGATGGAAGACCCTTCTGTAGGCCGCGACGAGGACGCTCCGCCCGGCCCGGCCTCCGAGGTCGAGCCGGGCGCGGAGACGTCCGGGGCCGAGACGTCGGGGCCCCCGTCGACGCAGGCCCCCGCCCCCGAACTGGCGGCCGTCGAGGAACTGCTCCGGGAGCACCCGGCGAGGTTCGGCTTCTTTCAGGCGGTCCGCCTTCTGGAGCGGCTCCGTCCCGACGCACGACCCGTGGGGGAGTTCGCGGAGCCGTCGTCGGAGGTGGTGCACTTCGGCGTGAACCCCTCACTCGCCTTCCCGCCAGGCGAGATCCACACGCTGGAGGATGGCGGCGACGGACCCGCCGAGATGGTCGTGAACTTCATGGGTGCCGTGGGCCCTCAGGGGGTGCTGCCCCACGACTACACGCGGCTCGTCGCCCTCCGGCGGCGTGACAAGGACGGTGCGACGGGGGATTTCCTCGATCTCTTCCATCACCGCATCCTCTCGCTCTTCTACCGAGCCTGGCGCCGCTACCGCTTCGAACTCGACTGGGAGGACCGCAAGCGCGCGGACGCTCCGCCCGAGGACCGATTCACTCGACACCTGCTCGACCTCGTCGGAATCGATCCCGGCGTCTGGAATTCGGAGGCGGGGCTCGACGGGGACACGCTCGCGGGGTATGCCGGGCTGTTCGGACAACAGCAGCGCAGCGCCGTCGCGCTCGAGCAGCTCATCGCCGACCATTTCGAGGTGTCGGCGGAGGTCGAACAGTTCCTGGGTGGATGGTACCGGCTCGGGGTCGACGACCAGTGCGCCGTCGGCGAGGAAGCCATGTCGAGTCGCCTCGGCGGCGGGGCGGTCGTCGGCGACGAAGTGTGGGACCAGCAGGCCCGGGTTCGGATCCGTCTCGGCCCCATGGATCGGCGACGTTTCGACGCTTTTCTGCCGTCCGGCGACGCGCACGAGCGACTCCGCGCCCTTGTGCGACTGTTCAGCCACGATCAATACGAAGTAGAGATTCAGCTCGTCCTCCGGGAGGAGGAGGTACCCGGATTCGTCCTGGGCGACGACGACGTGTCACAGCCGCTCGGGTGGTGCACATGGGTACGTACGAAGGAGTTCGGGCGTCACGCCGACGACACCATTCTGCAGCTCTGAGGGAGATCTGGAATCGATGCACGTGAATCTGAAGGGGCTGATCGCGAAGCTGAATCACGAGACGCGCGCGGCGGTCGAGGCCGCCGCCGGGCTCTGCCTTTCCCGCACGCATTACGACGTCGAGATCGAGCACTTCCTCATGAAGCTGCTCGACGCACCGGAGGGAGACCTGACCTTCCTCCTCAAGCATTACGGCATCGATCGATCGCGCCTCGCGTCCGACCTGCAGGGGGCCCTTGATCGCCTCAAGTCCGGGAATGCGCGGACGCCGGCGCTGAGTCCGTCGCTGGTCCAGATGCTCACGGAGGCCTGGACGATCGGGTCCGTCGACTTCGGTGCGACCCGCATCCGCAGCGGACACGCGATCGTCGCGCTCGTGTCCGTCGACGAACTCCGTCGTCTTGCGCTGGCGACCAGCGGGGAGTTCGAGAAGATCTCCGCAGAGGACCTCCGGGCGAACTTCGCCTCGATCGTCGGTGGGTCGTCCGAGGAGGGGTCCGACGCCGTCGGCGCGGGGGGCGGTACAGGTGGATCCGTGAGCCCGCAGGGAGTTCCCTCGGGTGGAAAGACGCCGAATCTGGACCAGTACACGGTGGACCTGACCGCCAAGGCTCGCGCGGGAGGGATCGACCCGGTGCTGGGCCGCGACGGGGAGATCCGGCAGATCGTCGACATCCTCACGCGACGCCGACAGAACAACCCGATTCTCGTGGGCGAGGCCGGCGTGGGGAAGACGGCGGTGGTGGAGGGCTTCGCGCTCCGAATCGCTCACGGAGACGTGCCGCCGGTGCTGAAGAACGTCACGATCCGAACGCTCGACCTCGCGTTGCTCCAGGCCGGTGCGGGCGTGAAGGGGGAGTTCGAGAACCGTCTCAAGGGTCTGATCGAGGAGGTGAAGTCCTCTCCGAGCCCGATCATCCTCTTCATCGACGAGGCGCACACGATGATCGGCGCGGGCGGACAGGCGGGCCAGGGTGATGCGGCCAACCTGCTCAAGCCGGCGCTCGCGCGCGGCGAACTGCGAACCATCGCCGCCACGACCTGGTCCGAGTACAAGAAGTTCTTCGAGAAGGACCCGGCCCTTTCGCGTCGATTCCAGACGGTCAAGGTGGACGAGCCCGACGAGGAGAAGTGCATGGTCATGATGCGCGGGATCGTGCACGCACTCGAGGGCCATCACGACGTCCGGATCCTGGACGACGGGATGGCCGCTGCCGTGACCCTCTCGCACCGCTACCTCCCCGACCGGCAGCTGCCGGACAAGGCGGTGAGTGTGCTCGACACGGCCTGCGCCCGACTGTCGCTGGGCCAGAACGCGACACCCGCGGCCATCGAGGACGCGGGCAGGAGGCTCGACGATCTCGCGGTTCAGGAGACCGTGCTCACCCGGGAGGCGGTGACCGGAGCGGATCACGCCGAGCGGCTGGAGGAGATCGCCGCGGAGCGGGAGGCGGTCGCCGAGGCTCTCGAGACGCTGAAGGCGCGGTGGGAGCGCGAGCGTGTCCTCGTGGGACGGATCCGGCATCTCCGGGAACGTCTGGAGGGCATGGTGGATGGGAGGAGAGGGGGCAGCGACGACCCGGAGAGCGTCGGCCTCGAGGGCGGCGACTCGGCGGATGCCGACGGAGCCGACGGGTCCGACGGGTCCGACGCCGGAGGGGAGAGCGACCCGCCCGACCCGGATGCCGATGTCACGGAGGCCGGCCCCGACGCCATGCGCGACCGCCTCGCGGAGCTCAACGACCAGCTGGACGAACTTCAGGGCGAAACCCCACTCGTGCCCGTCTGCGTCGACGGCGTACTCGTGGGCGAGGTCATTTCGGGCTGGACCGGCATTCCCGTCGGAAAGATGCTGCGCGATGACATCCAGGCTGCGCTCACGCTCGAAGAACAGCTCCAGCGCCGGATCATCGGACAGGATCACGCGCTCGAGGTCATCAGCCAGCGGATCCGTACCTCCAGGGCCGGCATCGAGGATCCCGAGAAGCCCGTGGGCGTCTTCCTGCTGGTGGGTCCGTCCGGTGTCGGAAAGACCGAGACCGCGCTCACCCTCTCGGACCTGCTGTACGGGGGCGAGCGCAACATGATCACCATCAACATGTCGGAGTTTCAGGAGGCGCACACCGTCTCGACCCTCAAGGGCTCCCCTCCCGGCTACGTCGGGTACGGCGAAGGCGGTGTGCTCACCGAAGCGGTCCGGCGGCGCCCCTACTCGGTGGTCCTTCTCGACGAGATCGAGAAGGCGCATCCCGACGTCCTCGAGCTCTTCTTCCAGGTCTTCGACAAGGGCCGCATGGAGGACGGCGAGGGGCGCGAGATCGATTTCAAGAACTGCGTCATCATTCTCACCTCGAATGCGGCGACCGACACGCTGATGAAGCTCACGGCGGACCCGGAGACGATGCCGTCGCCTGCCGGGCTCACGAAGGCGCTGAAGCCGGAGCTCGACGAGGTGTTCAAGCCCGCCTTTCTGGGACGGACGGTGATCGTGCCGTACTTCCCCATTCGCGACGACGCGCTTCGTACCATCATCGACCTCAAGGTCGGCAAGGTCCAGCGTCGCATCCGCGAAACGCACGGCATCGAGTTCCATGTCGAGGACCGGGCGCTCGAGGAGGTCGCGGCCCGTTGCACGGAGGTGGAAAGCGGCGCACGAAACATCGACAACATTCTCACGAACACGATGCTGCCCGAGGTTTCGCGGTTCATTCTGACCGGGCTCGCGGAGGATCGGCGTCCGGAGCGCATCCGTGTGGGGCTCGGCGAGGCCGGCGAGTTCGTCTACGAGGGCGAACACGACACAGGTGACACTTCCTCGGCAGCCGACTGAGCGGGGACGGGGGAGAATCATGGCGGAACTGATCGCGACTCAGGCGAACCTCCCGATCGCGGTGCGCACCGCAATCGCGCCGGACAAGCTTCTCCTGGAGTCGTTCCACGGGGTCGAGGGGATCTCGCGGCTGTTCACCTTCGAACTCGACATGCTGTCCGCCGACAGCGACATCCCGGCCGAGAAGGTCCTCGGCACCGGCATGTCACTTCGCTTGACCCTTCCCGACGAGACCGAGCGTCATATCCACGGGATCGTCAGCCGGTTCACGCTGTCCGACGTCGAGCGCGAATACGCTCGGTTCCACGCCGAGCTCGTCCCGTGGCCCGCGTTGCTGAAGCATTCCTTCCAGAGCCGAATCTTCCAGGAGAAGACGGTGCTGGAGATCGTCGAGGAGGTGTTCGAGTCCCTCGGCTTCTCCGACTACGATATCGCCTGTACGCGTCCCTATGCCGCACGCACGTACTGTGTGCAGTACCGCGAGACCGACTGGAACTTCGTGTCGCGCCTGCTGGAGGAGGAGGGGATCTGGTACTACTTCAAGCACATGGAGGACGCCCACCTGCTCGTGCTGGGGGACGACAACGAGAGCTTCCCGGACGTGCGTGGCGGAACGTGCCTCTTCGCTCCCCACGGCGTGCATGGCGAATCCGACGTGGTCGATCGGCTCGTCCAGCAGCATGCGATCCACTCCGGCGTCGTGAGCCTGCAGGCCTACGACTACCGCCAGCCCTCGCTCTCCCTCGGCGTTCGGCTCGAGGGTGAGTCGGAGGTCGGGGGGCTGAGTTCGCTCGAGCACTACGACTACCTGGGTGACTACGCGCCGGGCACCGAGTCCACGCGCCCTGAAGGTGACCGGCAGGCCCGACTTCGGCTCGAGGAGAAGGAGGCCCGGTACCATACGGCCGAAGGGCGGAGCGACGTCCGGGCGCTGCAGAGCGGGAGCGTGTTCGAACTCGACGGGCATCCCGTGGGCGACCACAACCGACTCTACCTCCTCCGCACGGTGCGGCACTTCGCGCGGAACGGCGCGCTGTTCAGCGGGCAGGTCGGGGGCTTCGAGTACCGGAACGAGTTCCAGTGTCTCCCGGACGACATTCCCTTCCGTCCGCCGCGGAGGACCCCCGCACCCGTCGTCCACGGTCACCAGACCGCCGTGGTCGTGGGCAGGCAGGGTGAGGAGGTGTGGACCGATGAACACGGCCGGGTGAAGGTGCAGTTCCACTGGGACCGCCACGGCGAGAACGACGAGAACAGTTCGTGCTGGCTGCGGGTGGCGACGATGTGGGCGGGGCGCTCCTACGGCTCGGTGTGGATTCCGCGCATCGGGCACGAGGTGGTCGTGGCGTTCCTCGAAGGCGACCCCGACCGACCGATCATCGTGGGTGGCGTCTACAACGACGAGAACCGCGCGCCCTATCCCCTTCCGGACGATCAGGTGAAGGGGGGCATCAAGACGCGGAGTTCGAAGGGTGGGGACGGTCACAACGAGATCGCCTTCGACGACAAGAAGGGCGAGGAGCTGGTCACCGTCCACGCCGAGAAGAACCTCGGCGAGAGGGTCGGGAACAACCGCACCCGGAACGTCGGGGCGAACGAGACCGTGACGGTGGGGCACGACCAGACGATCACGGTGAAGAACGACCAGACGTTGACCGTCGAGAACGACCAGATCGTCGTCGTCGAGAACAACCGCGACCTCACCGTCGTGTGCGACGATGCGTCGAAGATCGAGGGAAGTCGGACCATCTCGATCGACGGGGACGACTCGCTGGAGGTCCTCGGGTCCTGCACCGTCCACTCCGATGGCGACCTCGCGCTCGACAGTGCGGTCAACGTCAGCGTCGCGAGCGGGGCGGACACGGCGGTCGACGCCGGCGGGAATCTCGCGGCCCAGGCGGGAATCAACGTCGACGTCTCGGCCGGAGCATCCATGAACCTGGCGGCACCCATGATCAAGGTGAAGGCGGATGGCGCAGTGGAGATCGCCGTGGGGGGATCCAGCATCAAGCTCACGCCGGCGGGTATCGAGATCGCCGCGCCGATGATCACCATCAGCGGTTCGGCGATGGTCGACATCAAGGGCGGGCTCGTGAAGGTGAATTCGTGAGCGGGCGTGACGAGGTCGCGCTCGCGGGACGCCACACGCTGGACCTGCGAACGGAGGGCGAAGCCGACGTGGTCACGCTCGTCTCCCCCGAAGGCCGACCGATTCTCGCGATCGAGGTCGGACCCGACGGACCCGTACTCCGTCTCGAGGGCGACGTGACCCTCCGACTCGGAGGAGCCCTCCGTGTGGATGCCGAGGAGCTCGAACTGCACGGGCGACGCGGTGTCTCGCTCACGAGCGGCGGCGAGATGAAGATCGCGTCGGAAGGCGACCTCTCGTCGGAGGGCCTGCGGCAGCGCATCACCAGCACTCGGGGGGACGTACAGGTCGAGGCCAACGACGACCTTCGCCTCGACGGCGAACGGGTCATGGTGAACTGCTGAGCCGGGGTCGCCGTGAAGCTCGAGAACCTCACCCGCGCGCCGGCCTTCCTCTACCGAGGGGGCATCGACGAGGACCGTCTGTTCGGTTCGGTCTTCGCGCGGGTCACCTACGACTTCGATGGACGGACGCTGACACCTGCGGACGAACAGGTGTGGGAGGTTTCGCCGGGGCCGTGGGAGGGCCCCCACGGCCCGATGGATCCCGACGAGGTCTTCTACCGGGGCGGGGTGGACGTCATGGTGTTCGGACATGCCCGAACGCCCGGAGGTCGACCGGCCCCGTCGCTCGAGGTCGCCGTAGAGGTCGGAGAAAATTTCCGGCATGCCGTATGGGTGTTCGGTCCCCGACGGTGGGTGCGGACCGCCGCCGGCCTGCGTCAGACGGACCCGACGCCCTTCGAGGAGCTCCCACTCACGCTGGAGTACGCCTTCGGCGGAACGGATTCGTGGGACGGGCTCGATGTCGCGTACCCGGACAATCCGCAGGGCAGGGGCTTCTACCTCACCGAGGAGTCCGCCGAGAACGGGCTGCTACCGTGCATCGAGGATCCGCTCGCTCCGGTAGCGACGTGGGAAGACCGCCCGGAACCCAAGGGGGTCGGGGTGACGACGATGGCCTTCGGGCCGCGCGTACGCCGAAGCGTCCGCTTCGACGAGGTCGAGGGCCACATGGTCGAGCTCCGGCCGACGCTGTACAACTCGGCCTTCCCCGATCTGGTGGTCCCGCGACCCGACGGGGGCGGAGACGCCATACCGGCCGGGACCCCCGTGACCGTCCACGGCGTCCGGCCCGATGGCCCGGTCCACTTCGTCGTGCCACCGTCGCCGCTCGACGTCGAACTGCGGTTCGAGGACGACGTGTTCGAGCGGACGCTCGCGCTCGATCAGATCGGGATCGAGCCGGACGAGGGCCGCATGTTCCTCGCTTGGCGCTACGCGTTCAGGTATCGGCTGATTCCGCTCCAGAAGCGCGCCTGCATCCTGCGCGCCACGGACGATCGGCTCATGGCGCCGCCCCCGGACCCCGCTTCGGGGGAGGAGATCTGACGTGCACGCGATCATGAAGCACTGGCATCCGATGCTCGGGCGTGACCTGCATATCCCCTGGCCACCCGGTTCGCCCGCTCCCGCCCCGGCGCCGGTCCCGTACATGACGATGTCGACCATGATGGGGATCGGAGTGACGGCCATGTATGCGCCGACGCACATGAGTCAGGGCATGGGGATGACGATGAACGTCGGAACGGACATCGGACCGATGATCGCCCACATCGGCACCCCGAGCAACACGATGCCGATCGAGATGCCGCTCTCGTCGTCCAAGTCCTACTTCGGACCGTCGAACGTGCTGGCGGGCGGGAAACCGATCGCCGCAGGGCTGCTGGGCAACACGAACATGAATCTGAATTGCGGGACGCCGATTCCCGTCCCCTTCGGTCAGGTGATCGTCCTCAACACCCACTACGTCTCGATGAGCCTGGCCGACATCCTCGGCGGGGCGATGGCGATGGCGACGGACTTCGCCATCCAGGCGGCGTTGCAGCTCGTCGGGAGTCGTCTGGGTGACGCCGTAGGTGGCGCGATCGCCCGCCGCATGTCCCAGCGCGTCTTCCAGCGGTCGCTGTTCAACGGACTGCTGCGGGGGGACAAGTGGGCCGAGACGAGCGCGCTCCTCAGACAGATGGACTGGGACAGCCGTGCCCCGGCCATCATCGGCGAGGTATTCGGTCAGGTGCAGGGGTTCTGGACGGGCGGACCCATGGGTGCCGATGCCGCGACCTTCGGGCTTCCGACGGGTGCCGACATGGCCGAGGAGGCGGCCTGGGGTGAGGATACCTCGACCGCCGACGTCAACCGCTCCGCCGGCGAGGACGCCGGCGACGCGGTGTGGAACTATCTCGACGGAGACGGCGCCGAGGACCTGCCGATGGGCGACTATCCGGCCTCCTCCGGACCCCCGATGGCGTGACCATGACCACCGCGTTCGACCGCCCCGGGCCGACGGTCCGACAGCTGTCCGCGAAGGACGACGAGGGGAACCATATCCTCTCGGTGGTCGCGTCCCGCACATACCGGATCCTCGCGGACGGTGGGTGCGTTCCGCACGAGGAGCAGGTCCCCCTGGTCGAGGAGCCCGAGGACGACCCGGACGATTCGTCCATCCTCGCGCGGGACTCCGACCTCCACGCCCGGAAGCCGCGGACGGACGTGGTGGTGGAGGGCCATGTGTATGGGAAGGGGCGCACGTGGGTGCAGGCGGGGGTGACGGTCGAGGGCTATGCCTATCCGGTGCTCACCATGGGTGACCGGCGCTGCACGGTCGATGCGGGCGGGCGGCCCGTCTTTTCCGATCCGGAGGCGTTCGACCGGATTCCCCTGAGCTGGACCCGTGCGTATGGTGGCGTCGACGCGGCGGCCGAGGAGAGGTGGGGGAATCCGTTCGCGGCCCCCTTCGAGGCACAGCCCGAGGCCGCGCCGGTGGACCTCGACGCGGTATCGCTCTTCCGCTATCCCCGGAATCCCGCCGGGCGGGGGTATCTCGTCGAGTCGAGCCGAACGGGACTCGAGCAGCTGGAGCTTCCGAACCTCGAGGATCCGTGGGACCGGATCACACCGGACCGGTATGCGGCGGTCCAGCCCGGATACTGGCCCCTCATGCCGCCCTCGCGCTCGACCGGCTGGGTCCACTACGAGTGGTTCCCCCGGTGTGCGTGGTTCGGGATCGTCCCGCCCTTCGCGCCGATCGAGGGCGACGTGGTCGAGGCGCACCGCGGGTACATCGATCCGGGCCTGCTCGACATGCCCCGACCCACGGCGGCCCGCGTTCACAGGGCGATGTGTGGAGCTGCTCCGGGGCTCCAGGTCGGACATCTCGAGGGAGCCGAACAGATTCTGCTCGAGCACATTCATCCCTCGCGCGAGCGCTTCGCGGTACGGCTGCCGGGTGAGCGCCCGGGGATCTGGACCGACGGGCGGAACGGCGAGTTCAGGGAGACGCGACCCGTGCTTCAACTCGTGCTGCTCGAGCCCGACGAGGATCGTGTGACGCTCGTCTGGCGGGGCAGTGCTCCCGCCCTCCGCCCGTATCTTCCCGACGAACTCGAGACGATGCCGCTGTACGTCGGCTGGCCCTGAGGACAGGATCATGACGCTGTCGATCACCCCGCGTGGAACGCCGGACTCCTACACCTACTTCACCTTCGACGCCGAGACCCTCGAGGATGTGGCGAACATGGCGGCGGACCAGGACGAGGTGGGAGAGGCATCGTTCCATCTGGGACTCGGCTTCGACCACGAGAACGGGGTGCTCACACGCGTCGATCTCACCGTGACCCTCTCCCTCGGGATGCCCGAGTGGACGCAGCGGGACGGCCGCCCCCAGGCGGAGAAGGACGAGTGGGACCGGTTCTACGCGGCGCTGCTCGAGCACGAGGAGGGCCACCTGGCCATCTTCCGGCGCGAGGCGGATGCCGCCTACGAGGCCCTCGAGGAGTCGACGCCGGGGGACATCAACAACGAGCTCGACCGGCAGAAGGCTCGAATCCAGCAGCTCAGCGACGCGTACGACCACCGCACGGGCCATGGGCAGACCCAGGGCGGTGCGCACGGGAACACGGTCATCACCGTCTGACCCTCGCCGTTCCGCACGCAGCCCTTGCTACCAACCGGCCACGAGGGAAACATTCCGTGGAGAGCGTCCGCTCGCGGCGACGAACCGCCGGAAGCTCGCTCGCCCCGTGACCCGGACCCGATCCATGAACGTTTCGACAACGACCGTCGGCGCCGTCTTCGGCCTCGTACTCCTGTCGCTCGCCCCCTCGTCCCCGCTGCACGCGCAGGAACAGGACACGCGTCCGGGAGTTGCCGTGCTCGAGTTCACCGTGTCTTCGGTGGGTGACGAGGCACTCCCGGCCGAGAACCTCGGCGTCGGGCTCCAGCAGCAGCTCATCAACGAATTCTCGAGCAATCCCGCGGTGCGCGTCGTGGGGCGGGCGAGACTCCAGGACGCACTTCAGGAGTTCGAGCTGGTGGATCAGGGGCTCGCGGACCCGACTGCAGCGGTACAGGTGGGTCGGCTGGTCAGCGCACGTTACATGGTGCAGGGCAGCTTCAACGACTGGTCGGGAGAGCTGATGATCAATGCCGAGATCATGGACGTCGAGACCACCGAACTCATCCGTGGCGTTCAGGTGCGGGGTGGTCAGGACGAACTGTTCGACCTCTTCGTCGATCTCGTCGAGAGTGTGACGGAGGCGGCGGACCTGCCGCCGCTCCCGGCGGAGGTGAGGGAGCAGCGCCAGGAGCGCGAGATCCCCGCCGAGGCGATGACGCTGTATGCGCGTGCGCTGGTACTGCAGGACACGGGTCAGACGGACCGCGCGGTCCAGACCTACCGCCGGATCACGCAGGAATTCCCGCAGTACACGGAAGCGCGCGAAGCGCTCGCACAGCTCGGCGGGTAGGGCGTGTGAACACGCCCTTGTAGAGCCTGCCGAACGGCGGAAGGCGGAAGGCGGCGTGCCGGGCTACCCCGCCCCGGCTCGCTCCAGCGCCAGCACATTCTCGACGAACCGAAGTGCGATCGATGCCGGGACGGCCACGAGCGTCGTGCCATCCGGTCGCTCCTCTCCCCCGCGGACGACCCCGAGCACGGCCCCGTCCGTGTCGAGCACGGGACTGCCGCTCGCCCCCGGGGCACCGTATCCGTCGACCTGCAGCTGAGTCGGCAGGACGGCCCGTACGGTGCCCGCACCGACCGTCGCCTCCGGCGCCTCCGAGGGGGTCGTCACGCCGCCGAGGGGAAAGCCGATCACCACTACGGGAATCCCGGCCGGGAGCGTGTCCACCCGCCGGTGGAATCCGGTGACCGTCGGGACCTCGCCCACGATCCCCTGGACGCGCAAAGCCGCGAGATCCGCCTCGTCCGACATGGCGAGGACCGTGGCGGGCCACACCTGGTCGGATCCGCTGAACTGCACGGCGATGCGGGCGTCGGTGCCGCTCACCTCGTCCACCACATGGCGGTTGGTCAGGAGGAGTCCGTCCGCACGCACCGCGAATGCGGTCGCCGTGAGCACCTGGTCGGGGCCGAGTTCGACGAAGACCTCGGCGAGAGCCGGCCGATTGGGAGCGACGGCGCGCTCGAAATCGATTCCGGCGGCGCGCTCGCGGCGCTCCAGCTCCGCAGCGGCCTCCTCGACCCGCTGCTCCAGCGCCTCCGTCTCCTGGCGATCACCGCTCGCCCGCGCCGCGTCGAGCTCATCCCCCAGTTCGCGGAGCTCCGTGCGGGACGACTCGAGTGCCGACTGCATGCCGCTCAGCTGATCCCGCAGTCCGGCGATCACCCGGCCGCTCGTGCGCTGCAGACTGTCGAGTCGTTCCGTAAGGGCCTGGACGCGGGCGCGCTCCTGCCGCAGCGGAACCACCACCGCCACGATGACGATCACCGTGAACAGGAGCGCCGCCAGCATCCACATCGGCCTGCGTCGGTCGGCGGCGAACCCGGTTCCACCCGGTCGACGAGACGTCCCCGCGTGGGGCGGGACGGACGTGCGGGGACGACCGCACTCGACGTGCACGACCGGACCGGTCGTGCCGAGTCCGATGCGGTCACCGTCGTGAAGATCCGCCCACGACTCGACCGGCTCGCCGTTCAACAGCGTCCCGTTCGTGCTGCCGGCATCCCGCACGAACCAGAAGCCGTTCCGCTCGTCGAGGACGGCGTGCGACTCGGACACGGTATGGTCGGAGTCGGACTGGAGTGGCAGATCGGACTTCGGCGACCGGCCGATGCGCACGGGCCCCCCGTCGAAACGAGCCGGGGTCCCCGTACGCGCCCCCCGAACGACGGTCAGATGGATCGGCGTCACGGATCAGCGCCCCGGTAGTCGCGACGCCCCGGTAGTCCCGACCCCACCGACTACGGCGTCTCGCAGAGCAGGGTTCCGATGGATGGCGCCGTTACCTCCGCACTGTCCGCGGTACCGTTGAATGCGGAGATGAACACCTGGTAGATCGTGTTCGAGAAGGTGCCCGTGATCTGGAACGACTCCACGTCCGGACCGACGACGAAGGGTCCCAGAATATCGAAGTCGCTGCAGCCGTTCCCGGTCGCGAGGATCACGTACCCGTCCTCGAAGGAGTTCGTGTCGGTCCACGTCACGTCGATCACCGAGGTGTCACCACCCGGGAAGACCGCGAGCGGATCCGCCGGCACGCCGGGGAAGGTCACGGACGGGTCCTCGATGACGGTGGGCACCGAGCAATTGTCCACGCGGCACGCACGTACCCGGTGCAGAACCTCGACGTCGACCGGCCATCCGCCCGAGGGTCCGTCGTCGAAGGCGAACCCGCTTTCCGAGCCCGGAGGCACCATATCGTCGACCGTCTGCCACGAACTCCCCTGGTCGAAGCTGCGCTCCAGCCAGAAGCGGGTCTCGTCGGGGCTGTTGTCGGTCCAGAACAGCTCGAACCCGAGAAGGACCGTGTCTTCCCCTCCGAGGATCACCTCAGCGGTCAGGCTCGAGGGCGCGTCCGGTGGTGGATCGATCACCTCGCCGGTCGACGAGGCCGAGACCGACGGCTGGTCGTCGAGGATCGCCGTGATCGTCGCCGTCCCGGGCTCCTCGCCCACGAAGTCGAACGTCTGGGACGGGGCGACCGTGGACCCGTCCGGCAGCTCCCAGGCGAACAGCGCCCCGGACAGCGGTTCGCCGAGCCGGTCGAGCGCCACGGCCTGGAAGGTCAGGGGCGAGCCCGCCGGGACCACCCACCCGGAAGGGGGCGCGATGGTTGCCGACACCGGGATCTGCTCCACGATCACGTCGATCGGGTCCGAAGTCAGGCCCCCGGTCGAGGCGGTCACCTGTGACGTGCCGTTCGCCACGGCCGTCAGGCGTCCGAGCACCGAGACCGTGGCGACGCCCGGATCGGACGAGGACCAGACGGGACCCACGATGGGGAAGGTGTTTCCGAACACGTCGGTTCCGGTCGCCGTCAGAGTGGCGGATGCTGTCAGGGCATCGAGCTGGACGCCATCCGGCGTGATGTCGATCCGTTCGAGCTGGCCGGGTTCCGCGTCGGCCGTGATGGCCGCGGTGAGCGTGGGTCTGGCGACGAGCGCCGCAGTGAGGAGCTGACTTCCCGTCGTGGGAGCGAGTGTCCATTCCACGGACGCCTGGCCGGCGGCGTTGGTGCGGATCGTGAGAGGGTCGACCGATCCACCGGTCACGGCCTCGAATTCGAGAGCCTCGCCCGCGATCGGCAGGCCCTGAGCACTCCGGACCTCGACCACGACCGCGGCTGGCAGCGGCGACCCTGCCGCACCGGTCTGCTGGTCGCCCGACACCACGACGATCGAAGCGGGGACCGGACTGATCCGAACCAGCGACGTGTCCGTGACGCCCGCCGGCTCGAAGATGGCCACGATCCGCGCGGTTCCACTGGTCTGCCCGGCCCGCCAAAGACCCGTGGACTCGTCCACGAGTGAGATCAGCAGTGGGTCCAGCGTGATCCACTCGACGGGTGCCGACCCGAGGTCCTCATCGTCTGGACCGAAGGCGATCGCGTCGAGCGTGACCGTATCCCCGAGTCGGACGACGACGTCGGGCGGCGAGATTTCCAACCGCACCGCGCCTGCGCCGGGTCCGGAATACGTGAGTACGATTCGAACCGGATCACCTCCGGCTGCGGCGACCACCGTGGTCGGGCCTGCGCGGTAGATCTCGACGCCGGCGTCGTTCCGGAGCACCAGGTCGAGGAGGAATTCCTGTGCCGCACGCTCGATCGGCACATTGAGCGTGAGGTCCGCCTCGGTTCCTGGCTGCACCACCAGGGTGGTATCGAGGACGGGTGGGCCGCCCCCCGGATCGCGCAGCGTGGCGCGCAAGGTCCCCGGTTGCAGGGCCGGCGCTGTACCCGCGGGCCCTTCGGTCGAGACCATGAGCGTAAGCGCGCCCTCGCGGTCCGCCGACATGGGGTCGAGGGCTCCGTCACTGCACGACGCCAGCAGAACTCCGGCGAGCACGACGAACGCCACGGTGAACCTGGTCACGACGCTCATCTCCGCCACTCCAGCTGAATGCCACCGCGGAATCCGCTCACGTCCGGAAGCGTGCCCGAAGAACCGAGCGTTCCGATCTGTCCGGTCAGACCATCCGCCTGGAAGACGACGGACACGTCGGGTGTCGCGCGCAGCCGGTAGTCGGCGCCGAGGCGAAGGGTCGTCCCGAGCCTCTGGAAGTCGCCCGACGTACCGGTGAAGCCTCCCGCCGGCGGAGGTACCGCGTCGCTGAGGCGAAACTCCACCCGGGGCATCAGGCGGTCACGGTCGCGTACGTTGAGGGTCCACCTCGCTCCGGTCACGAAAATGCGGGCCTCGGGAAGCACGACGATGCCCAGCGCGCTCGGCTCGATGATCGGTTCGGATCGCATGCTGCCGAAGGCGTAGACGGAAAGCGTGGAGGCTCCGAGTCCCTGCTGAAGCGTCGCATACAGCGAGGTCTCGAGTCCCGGTTCGCCCTGCACCTCACCACCCAGCTCCACCTCACTCCGACGCGACGTCACAGCCGCCAGGCGAAGGTAGCTGGTACGACCGACCGGTCCCTCGACGCCGAGCCGGAACCGGAGTTCGGATCCCGGCCGATAGTCGAGGCCTCCCTCCACCGGCGTGTACTCGGTGCCGGTCCCGATCGAGGCGGCGGCGCCCAGCGCGAAGTTCCCGACCGGGATCGCCCCGACGAGCCCCGCTCCGATGCCTCCTCCAGAGCCGAGTCGAACGATCGAGAAGTCGAGCACCTCCGACGCGATCAGGCCCAGAGCCGCGCCGGCGTTCGTGTCGACCTCCGTGGTACCGGTCGGAATGGTGCCGGTCACGAGAAGCGACAGCCGGCTGGGGAGGAGCTCCACCGTGAGGCGTGCCTCCGTATCGAGGGGGCCCGACACGCTGATGTCGCGGCCGCCATTCTCGGACTCTGCGGATACCCTCGCGAACCCGGAGGATACCAGGAAGTCGTATCGATCACCGAGATCGAAGTCGATCACGACCGGAGTCGAGAACTCGGAGAGGCTGGAATATCCCAGACCGTCGTCGAACGAGTACGATTCGAAGAGCGTCGCGGCGCGCACGGTGGCCCCGACCTGGGCGGTAGCGCCCGTGGGTCCCACCGCGGCGAGCGCGAAAACGATGGCGACGGCTCGCCAGCCGGGCCGGATCGGATTCGGCTTCACCGGCCACCCCCCGGGATCGGTACGACGATCCGGACCGTCCCGAGCGAAAGGCCGGGCGGCGAGGGGATCTGGAAGATCGAGACCACGGGATTCTCCGAATCGGGATCCGTTCCCCCGGTGGCCTGCTCCCCCTGGGTCGGTGCGACGTCTCCCGTGGATGCCGTGAGGATTCCTGCGACCGGATCCAGACCGACGACGGCATCAGCAGCTTCGGCGATACCCGGACTGGAGTTCACGATCCCGTCGCCACCGAGGCCGTCTCCGAACCCGGCCGCGCCCACGGTCCCTTCGAGCGCGTCCCCGGCGTCGCCGAATCCGGGGTCGATTCGCGCAGCCTCCGCGAACTGCGCGGCCGCGGCTGCATACTGGCCCCGGTCCGAAAGTTCGAGGCCGCGGGAATATGCGAGGAAGGCGATGAGGCTGGTGGTGCCGTTCTGGAGGATCCGCTGTCGCTCGGCCTCGGTGACCGTGTAGCCGAGGAGCTCGGCGATATCGAACACGAGCTCCTTCTGCAGTGTGAGCAGGTCGTCGAGGGACCCGGAGAGTCGATCCACGGATGCGAGCTGACCATCCGGGGCGACGACCGAGCCGCCGAGCCCGACCGGCCCGTCTTCGGGGACGTCCGCGGCGCCGTCGACCAGCTGTCCGGCCTGAACGACGCGTCCGAATCGGGGCGTGGTCGTGGAGTCGGCGAGCGGGGAGCTCGCGAGCGCGAGTTCGTCGATCACGGCCTGGACGTTGTCCCGAGAGACGAGTCGAAATCGATCCAGAAGCAGGAGATCGGACGTCGTCTGGGCGGCCAGCCCGCGGCTCAGCGGCTGATACTGGTCCGGACCGGACACGACGAACGGCAGGACCGCAACCACGTCCTCCTCCGGAACCGGAAGCGTGCCCGCATCGATGCCCTGCATCCGTCCGACGGCGAGGCGTTCCCGGAGCAGGAGCAGCTGACTCCGAATCGCGGCCGCACCATCGGAATCCGGATGTTCGTCGAGATAGTTCTCGTACTCCGATCGGGCGATGTCGAACTGACCCTGCGCCTCCAGGCATCGACCCTGCACCAGCAGCGGCCACGGGCGGTNGGCGGTCGGGGGAAAGCGATCCGCCACCTCGATGGCGGCGTCACACCGGCGCTGCTCGACGAGCGAGGCGGCGAGCAGCCGGCTCGCTCGCTCGTTTCCGGGCTCCGCCGCTACCTGGGCCTCGAGATCCGGGATCTCCGAGGCGGGCACCACTCGCGGCGCGGAAGCGCACCCCGCCGTGGCCACGACCACGAGCACGAACGGCAGGTAGACCGACGGGAGTCGATCGACAACGAGCTTCGGGACCCAGGAGGTCATGGCGAGGATATCGAGAGGGGGAGGAACTGCCGGAGCAACATGGTTTCCGCACTTGACCCCCCAAGCTTCCGTCCCGGTCCCGCTCCGGTCAAGAAATATCTGGTGGGTCGTGGAGGGTGGACACGCCCCAGTTCGCCGGCATTCTCGCCGGACTCCCGTCGAGGCCGAGCACGCCGGCGACGCAACTCGAGTAGAAACTGGGCTGCGCTCCGATCCTCCATGGCGATCACTGCCTTCACCACGGCTCACCCCCGGGCGTGGCAGCGCGACCGTGTGGCCTCTATCCTGAATCATCCGCCGCGCGACCGCCGCAGCACAACCGCGTTCGAGTTCGATACGAGGGCTGCATAGATACGAGTCAGGTAGCCGAAAATGAGCCGATACTCCGCTTCTCTCACCGCCATTCTGGTCACCGCGCAGGTCGCGTGCGGTGGCCAGTCGGAGGGTGAATCGGCAACGGTACTGGACGTACAGCGCGATTCCAGTGGAGCCCACGAGATCGTCACGGTGCGAGGGCCGATCCAACCCCGTGGGCGGGCGTATCTGGATCGAGCGGACCTCGGAGGAAGGCACCATCTGGGAGGCGTTCGACGATACTGGTGAGCCAGTCGCCGCCATCCCGAGCCTCGACCACGATCGTGAGCGGACGGTCCCCTTCTTCGGTGATCGGTTCGTGGCGTGGGTGACCAGGGGTGACTTCGACATCCCCCTGGTGCGAGTCGGCGCCTGGGGTGAGTAGACGGTGGCTACTCGAACGGCCCGTGCACCCGGCGGGTGTGCGCTTCGCCGGAGTCCATGGTGTCGCGTCGTACGGCCCGCCGAGCTGTCCCGGGAGAGCCTGGTGCACGATGGCGGGCGTCTCAAGTACGGAGCCCAGCGATCGGTGAATGCCATCGAGCTTGCACGTGCTGCAGCGAGGTCGACATTTTCTCGGGGTGCGGTGTCCCTCGTGTCTGCTCCCGGGCACCGGACAAGCCGACCCGTCGGTCGGGGCGCCCGCTCCCCAGGCGCGAGCCCGCAGGGCAGGACGAGGAGCGGTCCGCATACGCCCGACTCCCGTTGTCGACTATTCGCGTATGCTGGAGGAAGAACATGCGCAGAGGCGTAATCACGCACGGTGCGATGCTCACGGTCCTCGGCCTCGTCGTCCCCTCCTCCGTCGTCGCTCAGCATGTTGTCGAAGGCCGCGTCCTCAGCGCGGCCGACGGGATGCCGATCGAGGATGTGACCGTACGCGTGCCGAGCGAGGATCTCCAGATCGGGACCGATTCGGCGGGCGAGTTCCGCTTCGAGGTGCCCGAGAACCGACAGGGCGTCGCGCTGGGCATCGAGGTGATCGGGTTCGCCCCGGTCAACCGCACATGGATGCTTCCGCTCGAGAGACCCATCGTGATCGCGCTCGAACGCGAGGCGGTGGAACTGGAGGGAATCGAGGTGGATGTGGACCGCCCGACCGGCTGGTCGGCTCGTCCACTCGAGTACCAGCTGAAGTATCGCGTCCGGTCGCTGCAGGGGATCGACCGTACGGCCACGATGGCTGACCTCCGGGCGTTCCCGCACCAGGAGGCGGAGGTGTGGGACTTCCTCCCCGACATGAATATCGCCATCGGCGTGGGCTGCGAGGAATGCATCATGTCAAGTGGGCGAATTCCGAGCCCGAGCTTCATCATCGACGACCGCAGTGTCGACTTCTACGAATTTCGGCTGTACCCCGTCGAGGAGATCTGCCGGGTGGATGTCGTGACATTCCCCGTGGCCGGAAGCCCGGAAGAGAAGGGGCTGGTCATGGCCTACACCTGCCAGTTTCTTCGAGATGTGGCGGCGGGGAAGCGTACACTCTCCCCCTTCCTCGGCGGGGGGGAGTAGGTCGCCTTCGGTACGAAGAGCTGCGCGGGCACTCGCGGCAGCGAGGTCGGCGTACTCGTGGGGCGCTGCCGGGGGTGACCGGAAGGTGGGCGACGCGGTGTGGACAAGGGCCCTAGTCGATCACCATCCGCACCCCATCCTCCTCGGCGACAAGTCTGGGAAGGATCCGTGGAATCCGACCCTCTTCGAAGTGCGCGAGTGCGTGCTTCACGGACCGCAGGTCCCGCAGTGACTCGATCGTTCGGATGGTCGGGAAGACCATGGGGAGCTCTCCCCGGTCGTGAAGTCGGAGCGCATCCGCCGCGGGTAGCCAGGTCCCGGCGTTCATCTCGTCATCGGCGAGGTTCAGCTCGGCGCGGCGGGACACGGCCGCGAGGAAGAATCGGGTATCGTAGCGGTGGGGCTCCTGGATCGGCGTGACCCAGTGGCCGATGTAGGCGATGCGGGCCGCATCGACCTGGGCATCGAGCGCGACGAGCGCGCGGGCCCAGTCGAGCTCGTCCCGAAGCAGTCGTCGCCGCACGGCGGATCGAGCGGTGGCCGGCAGCTCCCGGTCCTCGGCGGCGCTACCGGGACGGATGAGTCCCGCGCCGATGCCGGTCTCTTCCAGACATTCCCGCAGTGCGGCATTCAGGAACCCGGCGGCCTCGTCCAACCGCACTCCGAGGCGATCCGCCAGGTCGACGCCCGCGCTGCCGGGGTGCCAGCGGCCCAGCGCTTCATCGGCCCGGTCCGCCTCGTCCACGCGGCCTCCCGGGAAGACCCAGGCACCCGGGACGAACGCCGCAGACCGCACCCGTCGCACGAGGAGGATTTCAGGCGGCCGTCTCGGCGCCGCACCGTCACGGATGAGCACGACGGTCGCGGCCTGCCGGGGGGTCGCGGGCTGGTCCGGCATGGTCTGGACCGTCTTGGCGAACCCTGGTGGCAACTTGGACCAGGGGATCTTCACGAAGATGTCACGGTAACGTTGCCGTTGCAATGGAAAACGCCGACGTGGCGGGTATCAGTGACCAATCGCCAGCCCGTCCTTCCGGGCGTCCGAGGCGCCGGCGTAGCCTCCACCTGGAAGTCGGATCACGACCTGGGCGCCGCCGAATGCGGGGTTCCCACCCGGCTCGTGACCCATCGCCGCGAGCGCGAGCCGCAGCTCGGGCGTGAGGTTCTCCACCGAGACCCGGAGTCCTCCGCGGTGGCGGAAGCGCGCTGCGTCCACCGCCTCCTGAGGGTCCATCCCGAACTCGAGCATGTTGAGCACGAGCTGGACGTGGCCCTGCGGCTGCATCGAGCCGCCCATCACCCCGAAGGCCATGTACGGCTCCCCGTCGCGGGTGACGAACCCGGGAATGAGTGTGTGGAAGGGCCGCTTGCCGGGCGCGACCTGATTCGGCCCCTCCTCGATGTCGAATCCCGCGCCGCGATTCTGAAGAACGAAGCCGGTGCCGGGGACGACCACACCCGATCCGAAGTACTCGTAGATGGAGTGGATGAAGGAGATCATGTTGCCCTCCGAGTCGCCGATGGAGAGATACACGGTCTCGGTGGAGGTGGCGAAGTCGCCGGGCTCGGGCTGTTCGGAGGCGTGGGTGGGATCGATCAGCTCTCGGCGCTCATCGAGGTAGGCGGGGTCCAGCAGCTCTTCTGGCCGGACCTCCAGATAGTCGCGGTCCGACACGTGGGCGAGGTCGGCGAAGGCGACCTTCTTGGCCTCGATCAGGTGATGGAGGTACTGCGGCGAGTTGTGGCCCATCGACGCCAGGTCGAAGGGTTCGAGCAACTCGAACATCTGGAGGGCCGCGATACCCTGTCCGGCCGGGGGAAGCTCCCAGATGGTCCAGCCACGGTAGTCGACCGACAGCGGCTCGATCCAGTCGGCCTCCATGGCCGCCATGTCGTCGGGGGTCAGGTAGCCACCCAGCTCACGAATCCCGTCGGCGAGCTCGGCACCGAAGTCTCCCCGGTAGAATGCATCCGCGCCCCCGTCCGCGATCATCCGCAGCGTGCCGGCCAGATCTGGATTCCGGAACCACTCCCCCGCCTCGGGCGCTTCTCCGTCGATCAGGTACGTGGCCGTGGCACCCTCGTCGTCTTCCAGCACGCCCGTGAGGTTGCCCCACTGTCGGGCGATGATCGGCGAGACGGGGAAGCCCCCCTCGGCGAGTTCGATCGCCGGGGCGAGTACGTCGGTCAGGGATAGATTTCCGTGCTCCTCGACCAGCGCCTCCCACCCGGCCACCGCGCCGGGAACCGTGACCGAACCGGCGCCCCGATACGGAACGTCGTCGAAACCGTCTTCCCGGATACGCTCGGGCGTCATCAGGGAACCGGCTCGTCCCGAGGCGTCGAGACCGACCATCCGCCCCTGATCCGCCGACCACCCGAGCGCGAAGAGGTCGCCGCCCACATTGGTCATGTGGGGCTCGACCAGGCTGAGCACGGCCGATGCGGCGACTGCGGCGTCGAAGGCGTTGCCGCCCTGGCGCAGGATCCGCAGTGCGGCCTCCGAGGCCAGCGGCTGGCTGGTGGCGACCATCCCGTTCGGTGCGTAGACGGTGGAGCGCCCGTCGACCGGGGCCGGTGCCATCGTCTCCGGATCCCAGGCGGACGACTGGGCAGCGAGCGGCCCGGCGGTCCCGAGCAGGAGGGCGACAGCGGCGGAGCCCAGCAAGGTGGTGGAGAGATCCGGTAGGGGTAGGAGCGAACGGCGTTTCGACATCGGGAACGGCTCTCCTGACGGGGGAGGGGTGTACGAATGCGCACGAGGGAACTCGGGTCTGCCAAATCCAGGCGGTGCCCATGCGCATCGTGTCAACGTGACAGACACCCTGCTGGAAGGGCATGAAAGGCCTTCCTCGGCATGGCAGGCTTCCTGCACCACATGGGGACCCTTCACGTCGGAATGCAATGATGCCCGGTCCAGATCGGGCGATGCCAGGAATATCAGATGGCTGATCGATACACACTCCCGGTTCTGCCGCTGCGCGACACCGTGGTCTATCCCGGCGTCGCCGTGCCCATCTCGGCCGGCCGCCCGGGCACGATCGAGGCGGTCCAGGCCGCACTCGACGACGACCGGCGCCTGTTCGCCGTGGCGCAGCGCGAGAACGAGGACGAGGCCACACCCGAACTCCTCTACTCCGTGGGTACGGTGGTCCGGATCATTCAGACCCACCGGGTTCGGGGGGGCGTTCAGCTCCTCGTGCAGGGGGAGGGACGCGCCCAGTCGGTCGCCTACCATCGCGACGAGGAGAATGAGGAGAGCGAGATGCTTCGCGCCGTTCTCCTCGACATGGAGCGGCAGGCGACGCACAGCGAGGAAGACCCCGCCTTCCAGGCCCTCGACAAGGAGCTCCGGGACAGGGCCGCCGAGCTCGGAACGCGCCGCGGCGTCCCGGCCGAGGCTCTGAACCAGCTCATCACCGGCGTGGACGAGTCCGGTGCATTCGCCGATCTCGTGGCCTTCTACCTCGAGCTTCCGACGTCCGAGAAGCAGAGCCTGCTCGAGGTGCTGGACGACGAGGCGCGTATGCGGAAGGCGCTCGTCGCGGTGGAGCGAGAGCTCGCCCGGATCGAGGCACAGGAGGAGATTCAGGCGCGGGTCCAGTCCGAGCTCGGCGAGCGGCAGCGCGAGATGCTCCTTCGGGAGCAGCTCAAGCAGATCCAGAAGGAGCTGGGGGAGGAGGAGGAACAGGGCGACCTCGAGGAGCTGAAGGAGCGCATCGACGCGCTCGAGCTCGGTGAGGAGCAGAGGGAGGAGGTCGACCGGGAACTCCGGCGGCTCGAGCGTACGTCGCCCCAGTCGGCCGAGTACCAGGTCATCCGGACCTTCCTGGAGTGGGTCACCGATCTGCCCTGGAACGAGCGGACCGAGGACAGGATCGTGCTGTCGCGTTCGAGCGAGATCCTCGACGAGGATCACTACGGGCTGACGGACGTGAAGGATCGGGTGCTCGAGTTCCTCGCCGTCCGCAAGCTCCAGATCGAACGGGCCGCGGAGGATGCCGCTGCCGAGGCGTCGGACGAGGCGGTCGAGGCTTCCGCCGAGGACATCGACCCGGCCGAGGCCGCCACCATCGTCGGGGACGGCACCGTTCCGTCGAAGGGCGAGGGCGAGGGGGCCGGTGAACCGGAGGAGGAAGACACCGGTCGCGGACCGATTCTCCTGTTCGCCGGACCTCCCGGGGTCGGAAAGACGTCGATCGCGCAGTCGATCGCCAAGTCGCTGGGTCGGAAGTACGTCCGGATTTCGCTGGGTGGCGCCCGCGACGAGGCCGACATCCGCGGACACCGTCGGACCTACGTCGGTGCCATGCCGGGTCGCATCGTTCAGGGGATGAAGCAGGCCGGGACGAAGAACCCGGTGTTCCTCCTCGACGAGGTCGACAAGCTCGGCGTTTCCTTCCAGGGTGATCCGAGCTCGGCGCTGCTCGAGGTGCTCGATCCGGCGCAGAATTCGACGTTCGTGGACCACTACCTCGGGATCCCCTTCGATCTGTCGGAGGTGCTGTTCATCGCCACCGCCAACTACGTCGACCGGATTCCGGCTCCCCTCATGGACCGGATGGAGCGGGTTGAATTCTCCGGATACACGGAGGCGGAGAAGCTCCAGATCGCCAAGCGGTATCTGCTGCCCAGGCAGGAGAAGGCGACCGGGCTCAGGGAGAACGAGCTCGAGTTCGAGGACGATGCCCTCATGCACCTCATCCAGAAGTACACGCGTGAAGCGGGCGTCCGTCAGCTGGAGCGCGAGGTGGGCAAGGTGTCCCGAAAGGTTGCCCGCGAGATCGCGGGCGGCGCGGACGGGACCGTTACCGTGGACGACGAAAAGCTCCGCGACCTGCTCGGACGGCCCCGCGTCCACCCGGAGCGAATGGCGGCGGAGCACGCTGTCGGTGTCGCCACGGGGATGTTCTACACCCCGATGGGTGGCGACATCATGTTCGTCGAGGCTCAGGTCATGCCGGGCAAGAGCGGGCTCGTGCTCACCGGTCAGCTCGGCGACGTCATGAAGGAGTCGGGCCGTGCGGCGCTGTCGTACGCGAAGGCCAATCACGACCGACTCGGGATCGACGCCGACGCGCTCACGGATCGCGAGGTACACATCCATGTGCCGGCGGGTGCGATCCCGAAGGACGGGCCGTCGGCCGGAATCACCATGGCTACGGCGCTGGTGTCCGCGCTGTCGGGACGGAAGGTGCGTCGGGACATCGCGATGACCGGCGAGTTGACGCTCACAGGTCGCGTGCTGCCGATCGGCGGTGTGAAGGAGAAGGTGCTGGGCGCATTCCGCGCCGGCATCCGCGAGTTCATCCTGCCGAAGGACAACGAGGCGCATCTGGACGATCTGCCCGACGAGGTTCGCACCGAGATCGAGGTGAATCTGGTAGAGGACCTGGAGGAGGTGCTCGAGATGATGTTCGTGGAGCCCGCCAGGCGGAAGCAGCGTCGCAGCAGCAGCAGCGCCCGACCACCGGTCGCGGAAGCCTGACCGGCGCGCAGGAATCATCGCGGCGACCATCCTCGATGAGACGGCCTGTCCCTGCGCGGGGCGGGCCGTTTCTGTTGCAGTGTCCGGCGCGGGAGTGGTAGAGATCGAAGATCGATCTCCGCGCCCTTCACCCCGACGGGACACCCGCATGACCCCCTTCCGCTACTGGCTCGCGGTCTCGACCGTACTCCAGCTCTCCCATCCCGCTCTCGCGACGGTCGTTCCCGCCTTCGCCAACATGGCCGGGCTGCTCGGCGTGGGGATCCCTCTGTTCGTCGGCTACATCTGGGCCCGGGGTGCGGCAAGCTCCGGAGGGGCGGCGTTCAGTCGCGGATTCGTGCTTGGATGGATCCCCGCGTTGATCGGGCTGGTGCTGGCGCTGTCCCTCGGACAGATCGGGACGGCGGTCCTGGTGCTGGGTGGGCTCTCGTCCGGTGTGGCCGGTGGACTCGGTGCCCTGGTCGGAGGGCGTGGACGGGGCTCGACCTGAGCGGGATCCGTCATCTGGAGGCGTCGGCGCTCGCCCGGTGCGTCCGCGCCGCCCTCCTCACCCGCGGTCGGTGTCGTGTCCCCTGTCGCTCAGCGCCCGGAGTCACTCAGCACCCGGACCGATCCGGCGGTCCCCTCGACGAGACGTCCGATCACGGCCGCGCCCAGACCGGCATCTCGCAGATCCTCCAGGAGCGACTCGGCCCGGTCCGGGTCGACGCACAGCAGGAGGCCACCCGAGGTCTGGGCGTCTGCCAGGAGCAGGCGGGTCGTGGCATCGACGTCGACGTCGAACGTCACATCGGGGGCCACGTCCGCGAGGTTGCGTCGCGTCCCCCCCGGAACATGGCCGGCCTCCGCCAGGGCGCGCGCACCTCCCAGGATCGGGACCTCTTCGCTCCCGAGTTCCGCCGCGACACCGGACGCCCGACAGAGAGCACGCAGATGTCCCAGCAGCCCGAATCCGGTGACGTCGGTACCCGCCCGAACCTCGTAGCTGCTCGCGATGCGTGCCGCTTCGGCATTCAGCGTCGCCATCTGTCCGACCGCGGCATCGAGTGTGTCGCTCGGCGCGACTCCCGCCTTGATCGCCGTCGTGATGACGCCGATGCCCAGCGGTTTCGTGAGGACCAGCACGTCACCCGGCCGCCCAGCGGCGTTGGTCACGAGCCGGTCCGGGTGGACCTCCCCGATCGCCACGAGGCCGTACTTCGGCTCCGGATCGTCGATGGAGTGGCCCCCGAGGATCGGCACACCGGCGGCATGCGCCACCTCCGCACCGCCGGCGATGATCTCCTCCGCGAGCCCTTCGTCGAGATGCTCGCGAGGGAAGGCGAAGAGGTTCAGCGCGAAGAGGGGCCGCGCACCCATCGCGTAGATGTCGGAGAGCGCATTGGCCGCAGCGATCCGCCCGAAGTCCCGCGGATCGTCGACGACCGGGCTGAAGAAGTCGACGGTCACGACCAGGGCGCGGTCGTCGGAGAGCAGGTACACGCCGGCGTCGTCCCCCGTCGAGGCGTCGACGAGGGATCTGGGGTCCTCCACGGGGATGAGGTGACGCAGGACCTGCGACAGCTCGGACATGCCGAGCTTGCAGGCTCAGCCGGCGCCGTGACTCAGCTGTGTGAGACGCAGGCGAGACCGCTCGTCACGTGGCGTATCCGTCATGCGGGGTTTCTTCCCGGTCCTGGTCGGGACCATTTGGGGAATGGGGTCGATGGAATAGTGTAGATATACGCGCACGATTCGGGGCACCCGAATCGCGAAACGCGCCAGCAACGTAGGACGACCCGTACCGTCTCGCACACGCCGCCGCAGCAGAGGACTCGTGACCGCACCAGCCCGATCACCCCGCCAGCAGTTCGTCAACGAGCTGAGGCGCACCGAAGGTGAGATCGATCTGGCTCGTGCCGCCCTCCTGATCGCCTGCGAGCAGTACCCCCAGCTCCCGATCGACCTCTACCTCGGGAGGTTGGATCAGCTCACCGAACGGGTGCTGGACCGGCTGGAGGGGGAGACCGCACCGATGCTCGTGCTGCAGCAGCTCGTCGAAACGCTGTTCAGGCGGGAGAAGTTCAGAGGCAACCGCGATGCCTACTACGATCCACGCAACTCCTTCCTCAACGACGTCCTGGATCGACGGATGGGAATCCCGCTCACCCTGGGCATCGTCATGCTCGAGGTGGGATGGCGCCTCGGGCTCGATCTGGAGGGCGTCAACTTCCCGCACCACTTCCTCGTGCGCTTTCGCGGCGAGTCCATGTCGCTCCTGATCGACGCATGGGACGAGGGGGAGATCCGGTTCGAGGACCAGGCGCAGGAGCTTCTCGACCGTGTGTACGGCGGGATGGTCCGGCTTCGACCGGCCTTTCTCGCGCCGGCGACCCGACGGGACATGCTCGCGCGCCTGCTCACGAACCTGAAGGGCGTGTACCTGAACGCTCACGACGACGATCGGGCCATCTCCGCGGTCGAGCGTCTCCTCCTGATTCGGCCGGAGGCGATCTCCGAACGGAAGACGCTGGGACTGCTCCTGGCTCGGCGGGGTCGCGGCGAGGAGGCGCTCCAGCACCTGAACGAGTATCTGCATTCGCTTCCGGAGAGCTCGTCGGATGCCCGCCGGATCGAGTCGCTGATCGAGCGCATCCGCGCCGGGGACAGTCTCGACACCTCGGATCTCGAAGGGGATGAACTGGAATGAGTACATCGGAAACAGTGAAGGAGACGTCGGCCACGCCGGGCTACCGGGCCGCGACCACGTCGGTCGCGGTACTGGACCGGTCGGACCTGAGTTTCTGGCGCTTCACCGGACGGGATCCTGCCCGGATGCTGAACGGCATCGTCTCGGGCAGGATGCCTGAACTGCCCGTACCCCTCACCGATCCGGGCGCCCCGGGTGGCGACGGCGGGGGGATCGGAGGTACGGACCCGGTCGAGCTGGGCGAGGCGACCCGTCACACCATCCTCACGCCCAAGGGACGGATGGTCGCGGAGCTGCGCCTCGGTCGAGAGTCCATGTCGGAGGAAGAGCCCGACCTTCTCTGGGCCCTGATCCCGAGGGCGGCGCAGAAGGGGCTGACGGAATATCTGACCCGATACCTTCCCCCGCGGTTCGCGAAGGCGGAGGTCCCCGACGGCGTGGGTGTTCTCGGCGTGATCGGACCCGAGGCGGATGCGCTGATCTCCCGCGTGGTGCTGGGGCTCGCGGTCGAGACCTCCACGCTCGCCGCGCTGCCGGAGGGTGGCACGCTGACCCTGCGTGACGGGGACGAGCCGCTCCGGCTGGTGCGCTCCGCCGCCCTTGGCGTACCGGCGTGGGAAGTCGTCGGCCCGTCACCGGAGGTCGCCGCCGTGCGTCGCGCCCTCGAGACCGCGGGTGCGGCCTCCGCCACGCCGGACGACTGGACCACGCTTCGAGTGGAGGCGGGCGTGCCGGCGTACGGATCGGACATGGACGAGGGGACCATCCCTACTGAGGCGGGCCTCGAAGAGATCGCGATCGACCATGCCAAGGGGTGCTACACCGGGCAGGAGGTCATCGTCCGGATCCGCGACCGGGGACACGTGAACCGGAAGCTGCTCCGGGTCCCGCTGGGTGACGTGGATCCTCCGGAGACCGGGACCGACCTCTTCGTCGAGGGTCGAGACAAGCCCGCCGCGGAGGTCCGTTCGTCGGTGCGCTCGCCCCGCTTCGACGAGACGATCGCGCTCGCCTACGTACGGCGCGAGGTGTGGACGGGCGACGGCGAACCGCCCGAGTTCTTGCTCCGGGACTGACCCCGGGGCGCATTCGTGGGAGTGGCGGCCCGGAACGGTCCGGAACCGCTCGGGTCGATGCCGGCCGTCAGCCCGCGGAGGTCACACCCGTGCGGTCGTAGGCGGCGACGATCAGTCCGCCGTGCTCCTTGCCGTTCTCGATGAAGACCTTGTTCGCGTTGTGTCCCGCGGCGAGGACACCGGCGATGTAGACGCCGGGGACGTCGGTTTCCATGGTCTCCGGATCGTGCGTGGGCACGCCCGTCGTCTCGTCCACGCTCGCTCCCAGCTCCAGGAGGACGGCCGGGTTGGCGCGCCATCCCGTCATCGCGAGGACGAAGTCGTTCGGGATCGTGGTAAGCTCACCCGTCTTCTCGGACCGGAGCACGATCTCGGTCGGGCGGATCTCCGCGACCCTGTGCTTCCAGAACATGGGGATCTCGCCTCGCTCGAGGCGATTGTCGATGTCCGGCCTCACCCAGGGCTTCACGCCGCTGTCCAGCTCCGAGCCGAAGTGGACGAGGGTGGGTCGGGCGCCGTTTCGGTAGAGCTCCAGCGCAGCGTCCACGGCGGAATTGCCGCCCCCGACCACGACGACGTCCTGGTCCCAGTATGGATACGGCTCGTAGTACCAGTGCGAGACCTTGTCCGAATCCTCTCCCGGCACACCCAGCCAGTTGGGCTCGTGGAATCCGCCCGTCGCGACCACCACGGCCCGACAGCGGGTCATGGTCTCATCTCCACCGCGCACCTTCCGGGTGCGTATCCGGAAATCGCCCACGGAGCCGTCGATGGCGACGACGTCCTCGTACTGCCGCACGTCCATGTCGAAGTGCTCGACCACGCGCCGGTAGTATGCGAGAGCTTCGCGGCGGGACGGATTGGTGTCCGGTATGGTGAAGGGAACACCCTCGATCTCCAGCTTCCTGGCCGTGCTGAAGAAGTCCATGTAGTAGGGGTAGTTCACGATCGAGCTCGTGACGCACCCTCGGTCGAACAGCCGGCAGGACACGTCGCCGTTCTGTGCGGCTGCGGCTCCGACGGCGATGCCACACGGGCCCGCACCCACCACGACGAGGTCCAGAATATCGTTGGAAGTCATGGCCTGTTGGGACCCGACTGGCGCGCCCGGGTTCCTCCGAATCCGTCCAGAAGAAGGGCGCCGGTCCACCGCTCCGACGGGCCCCACCCCAGGGTCCATCCCAGTGTGGGTGCGAGGTCCAGCAGGTCCACCTCGTCGAGAACCACGCCTCGGGCGACACCGGCTCCGTACAGGAGCAGCGGCACCTCGACGTCCGAAGGTGCGGTCGAGCCGTGCTGGAAACGACCGAACCCACCGCCACCGCCGTGGGCCGCATGCACGGCCAGCACCGCATCCGGTGGGAGCGCGGCGACCAGGCGGGACAGCGCGGCATCCGTCTCGAGAACCGCCTCCCGCCAGCTATCGGACCCCCACCCCTCTGCATGACCCGCGACGTCGGGATCGGAGAGATGGAGGTAGATCATCTCCGGCCCATCCTCGGCCAGCAGCGGAAGCGTGGAGTCGATGACCGCGTCGGCACCCGGGCCGGCCGACAGGAGTCGGTCGAACCCGAAGGCCAGCCTGCACTCGAGGATCTCGTCGAAGCGCGCGAGGTGACCCTCTTCGGCGAGGACCGCGGCGGTCGCGAGGCCCCGCCGCAGACCGATCCTGAAGAGCGGATCGAGGCGGTTCATCTCCGGCGTGAACTCGAGCTCCTCCGAGAAGAGCTGATGGGACTCGGGCCCCTCCCCCGCCAGCATCGAGAGATTCGCAGGCACCGAGAGGGTGGGCTCGATCGACCGCATACGCCGGGCGACGGCTCCACCCGCCGCGAGACCCGTGAGTGTGGGCGGCGCGAGGGCCTCGAGGGCGTATCCCGGCAGGCCGTCGATCGCGACGACCACCAGCCTCCCGGCCACCGGTTCGGTGACACGGGGATCCGCATCGTTGATCGGGCGGCCGGGAAGCAGCGCGAAGGCGGGCCATTCACCGGCTCCGGGCGGGCTTGCGCCCAGGACTCCGGTCGCCCACCCCTCGGCGTCCGTCGTATCGACGCCGACGACCTCTTCGCCCGACCAGGCGAAGAAGACCGGCTCGCCCGCCATGGGTCGACCTTCGGTGTCGAGCACGCGGGCCCGTACGATCGAGTCGGGGTGCGTGAATCCGGGCCGACCCACACGACCCGGAGACGGGTCGATCTCGACCACACCGGGCGCGCGGAGAATCCGGATGTCGCGCGCGGCGCGGGCCCCGCCCAGCGAGGCGACCACCGCGCCGGTTCCCGGTCTGGCATCCAGAACCCACGTTTCCGCCCACCCCTCGGCATCGGTGGGAGCGATGGTCTGGGAGAGTCTGCCGAGATCCGGGGGCAGATCGAACTCGACGCGCACGCCGGTCGTCGCCATCCCGTCCGCCGTCGCGCGGACGCGGATCGGGGTCGGCGAGGTGGCGCCCGCCTCGAACACGAGTTCTTCCGACGTCGCCAGTGTGAGGGTCGTGCCCGCGGGAAGGTCGGGCTCGGGAAGGGTCGGACTCGCCCCGTCGGCGCACGCCGCGATCAACAGGAGCGGAAGAAGACAGCGAGGCTTCATCGAGACGGCACCCGAGCCCGAAGCCGGACCTCGTAGGTGAGCACCTCGGGTCCGCGCACGATCACCGACCTGCCCTGCGACAGGGACGTGCGCCCCGCCACGACCACCGAGTCCCGGCCCTGCAGGACAGCGGGGTCCACGATGTATTCCCGTCGGAGCTCCGTCGGGTCGTCGGGGGCTCCCGGCGCGATCCGGACCGGCGTCGTGAGCGCGGCCGCGGCTCTATACAGGTCCTCGGAGGCCCCCGCCATCGAGAGCTCCAGGTCGACCGGCAGGCCGAGCGAGCTCGAGGCCGTCAGTGCGACGACGATGTCCGACGCATCCGGCCGAAGCCGGCTCGCGATGAAGTCCGGGAGTGCCGCTCTTCGTACCGGCGGAGCGAGGTCTGCCTCGTTCAGCAGGATGCGCGCCGACGGCGCCTCGATGTCGCGGAGCTCGACCCGCACGTCGAGGCCGTCTGTCGGATCGAGCGAGAGGTCGTCGCACTGCGACCCGGGTGTGATCCCCGTGACCCGAGCGACGATCGACCGGCTGAGGAGCACGCCGTCGAGCGGAAAGGTGAGGGCGACGGTCGCCTGGTCGGGGAAGGCGTCTCCGTAGACCCGAGTGACCAGGGTGTCGCCGGTTCGCTGGTCGACCAGGTCGGCGCGAACGAAGCCGAGATTTCCGAACCCGTCGTCGAGCAGGTCGAACCCCAGACCGTTGGTGAGCTCCAGCACCGCCGTCCCGCTGGAGAGGGGCGCCTCCAGCAGCCTGTTCGGCAGATCGAACCGGTAGTCCTGGGGCTCGAGCGTGAGCTGCGGGATGGGGCCGTCGAAGCAGGTGCAGAGTTCGCACACCTCTTCGAGGCGCACCGAGTCGCGCGTCACGAAGCTCGAGACCCGAAACCCGTCGGGCACCAGCTCGACCTCGGGGGGCACGACGTCCCGGACAGGTACGGAGTCGCGCGCCAGCAGCAGCTCCCACTCGGTGTCCCACGCCGGAACCGCCGTGGGGAGATCGCACCCGCTCCCGGCCAGGAGCAGAACGAGCGGAAGGGCGAGGCGCATCGGGCGCATGCAGCGTTTTCCTGCGGCGGAGGGGTGGGATACGTTCGGACGATGACCTTCATGAACACCCCGAACAAGAGCGGGTCGCCCCCCGCCGGTCCGGCCCCTCGCCGCCGCTTCGGAGGCCCGGGATGGCTCGTCGCCGCGGCCTTCGTCGGCCCGGGCACGGTGACCACCGCGACGCTGGCCGGAGCGAGCTTCGGCTCTGCGCTGATCTGGGCGCTCGTTTTCTCGGTCGCGATGACGATGGTGCTGCAGGAGATGGCGGCGCGCCTCGGCCTGGTCACCGGGCAGGGGCTGGGGGAGGCGCTGCGGGCGGGCGGATCCGGCCCGCTCCGATGGGTCGGGCCCGTACTGGTCGTGGGCGCCATCGCGATCGGCAACGCCGCCTACCAGACGGGAAATCTCGTGGGGGGTGGACTCGGCGTCTCCGGGGCGGTCGGTGGATCGCCCCGTGCATGGGCCGGGATCATCGGGCTGTTCGCCGCGGTGCTGCTGTGGAGGGGAAGCTTCCGGGTGCTCGAACAGTGGATGACCGTGCTGGTGGGGCTGATGGGGGTCGCCTTCCTCCTGACCGCGGTACGGGTGGGTGCGCGTGTCCCCGATCTCTTCGCAGGCTTCGGGCCCACGGTACCCGACGGCGCCATTCTCACGGTCGTCGGTCTGATCGGCACCACGGTGGTGCCCTACAACCTCTTCCTGCACGCGAGCGCGGTGCGCGAGCGGTTCGGTGGGGTCGAGGGGCTGCCGGCGGCTCGCGCCGATCTCGTGCGGTCGATCCTGGCCGGCGGGGTCGTGAGCATCGCGATCCTCGTGACGTCCGCAGGGACGCTCCACTCGGTCGGCGGAGCAGGCGCCGGTGTCGACTCGGCGGCGGACATGGCGCGCGCTCTCGAGCCGGTCCTGGGGAGCTGGGCGCGCGTGGTCTTCGCGGTCGGGCTCTTCGCGGCGGGAATGACGTCGGCGGTGACAGCCCCGCTCGCCGCGGCGCTGGCCACCGCGGGCGCGCTCGGCTGGGAGGTGGACCTCCGCTCGCCACGTCTGCGCGCGGTCTGGGCGACGGTGCTCGGCGTGGGGCTCGTCTTCGTGGCCTTCGGTGGCCGGCCGGTCCCCATGATCCTGTTCGCACAGGCCGCGAACGGGATTCTTCTGCCCGTCGTGGCCATATTCCTTCTGAGGGCGGTGAACGATCGCGCCCGCATGGGGGATTCGGCGAACGGAGTCCTGCCGAATCTGGTAGGTGGACTCGCGGTCGTCATCGCCACCGGCCTGGGGATTCGAGCGCTCGCTTCCCTGGCCGGCTGGATCTGATGCCGGCTGGATCGGAATCGAGTGGTGCAGGCCACGGCCACGACTCCATCTCGTCACGGCCACGAGTCCAGATCGACATGACAGGACCCTCGACGTTCCGAAATGCCGGTGCGCGCTCCCGGCTCGACACATCCGCTTCATCGACCGACCCGATGCCATGACCGATGCCGCCATCTCTTCCGGACGGAAGGCACTCGCCCGCCTCGGGCGTGCAGCCGAGAAGACCCGACGCGAGCTGGATGCACTCCAGGGTGCGCTCGAGCGCGCGGAGGGGTCGGACTTTCCCGCCGACCGCTACGAGAAGCTCCGTGAACTGATCGAGGGGATCGGGGACTTCGTCGAGGAGGAGGGGACTCGTCTCCAGGAGAAGATCCTCCACTCCGGCGGGCTCGAGCCGGGCCGGATCCGGCGGAGCTGAGGGCCGCCCCATGGTGATCGATCGGCGCACCTTCCTGCAGCATTCGGCCGTTCTCGGCGTCGCGGGCGCGGCGGATCTCTCCGGTCCGTGGATCCATGTGCGGGGGTCGCGGGATCACGACCTCGTGCTCCGTGGCGCCACGGTGTTCGATGGCTCCGGCACGGCTGGGGTCGGTGCGGACGTCGCCATCGACGGCGACCGGATCACGCGGGTCGGTGCGGTGCCGGAGCGGGGTGGGGTCGAGCTGGACCTCCGTGGCCTGGCGCTCGCGCCCGGCTTCGTGGACTTCCACTCCCACGCCGACCTCAACGTGCTGATCGAGCCCCGTGCGGAGAGCCGCATCCGGCAGGGGGTCACGACCGAGGTCGTGGGGCAGGACGGTTCTTCGATCCGCTACTCGGAGGAGGCGCGCGCGGATCGGAATGCGCAGTGGATGGACCGGTACGGCATCCCCTTCGACTTCACCGACATCGGGAGCTTTCTCGATCGTGTAGACCGTACGCGGCCCGCCGTGAACATCGCGTCGATGGTCGGGCACGGGACCATCCGGGGGGCGGTCGTCGGCTACGCGGATCGACCAGCGACCGACGCCGAGCTCGACCGCATGGGTCGGATGCTCGTCACCGCGATGCAGCATGGCGCCGTCGGACTCTCCGCCGGGCTCGAGTACACACCTGGTGTCTTCTCCACCACCGACGAACTCGTCCATCTTGCCCGGCACCTGATCGGTGCGGACGCGATTCCTCGTGACGGGGACGGCGGCGCGTCCGTATCCGCCGGGGCCCGCTTCGTCTTCGCAGCTCACATGCGCAACGAAGACGACCGGCTGCTTTCGGCGATCGAGGAGGTGTTGAACGTCGGTCGTGGGGCCGGCGTTCCGGTGCATGTATCGCACCTGAAGGCGCAGGGCCGGCGGAACTGGTGGAAGGCGGAGATCGCCCTCCAGATGATCGACGCGGCCGTGGCGGACGGTCTCGACGTGACCTTCGACCGCTATCCCTACATCGCCTACGCCACCGGGCTGACCTCGCTGTTCCCACCGTGGTCCCGGGAGGGGGGCACGCGCCGGCTGTTCGAGCGGCTGGAGACGGCGGAGCAGGGGCCCGGAATTCGTCAGGCGGTGCTCGACAAGGTCGCGCTTCTGGGCGACTGGAATGCGGTTCAGATCACCTCCTCCGGTTCCACCCCGTGGGCACGGGGTCGACGGCTGGGTGACCTCGCGAAGGAGCGCAATCGCGAGCCGTTCGATCTGACCGTGGAACTGCTGCGGGAGAATGGAGGAAGTGTCGGGATGGTCGGATTCGGCATGTCGGAGGAGAACACCGCGCGGTTCCTCGCACACGACCGGGCGATGGTCGCCTCGGACGGGGGTGCGTACGCGCCGTACGGACCCCTGTCCGGCAGTTCACCGCATCCGCGCGGGTACGGCACCTTCCCGCGGGTGCTCGGTCGATACGTTCGCGAGCGGGGCGACATGGGCCTGGCCGAGGCGATCGCGAAGATGACCCTCGCACCCGCGCGGCGACTCGGGCTGGCCCGCGACGTGTCCGGCGATCCGGCAGGTGTCGAGCCGCGCGGCCGGCTCGCCTCCGGCTACATGGCGGACCTCGTCGCCGTCGATCCGGTCGAGGTGTCGGACACGGCGACCTTCGACGACCCGCACAGCTACCCCACGGGGATTCCGCACGTCATCGTGAACGGCGTGCTCACCCTCAGGGACGGGGAGCATACCGGCGACCTCGGAGGGCGGGGCCTTCGCGGGTCGGGGCATCGCGAGCCGGCACGCTGATGGGCGCGTCGGGACTGCCCACCGATCTGATCACCGATCTGGTCGCCGTCGCGGACGCCGCGTCGATCGATGCCGCTTCGGAGTCCGATTCGACGTCCGGCTCGGAGTCCCGCTCCAGGTCCGGCTCGACGTCCCTCTCGACGGGTCCGGCCCCCGGGTCGGCCTGGCTGCCGATGTCCGACGGCGAGTTCGACGACCTCGCTCGCCGCGCCTTCGCGCACCAGGTCGCCACCAACTCGACATATCGCGGGTTCTGCGAGGGTCGAGGTGTGTCGCCGGGAGACTGGCCAGGGTGGGAGGGTGTGCCCGCGGTGCCGACGCGCGGCTTCAAGGACCTCGACCTGATCAGCGGGGACTCCGACGCGGTGGAGCGGACCTTCCGGACGTCCGGTACGAGTGCCGGCCGAGGACGTCGCGGCACGCACCACGTCCTCTCGGTGGATCTCTATCGACGTCTGTCGCTGCCGTGGTTCCGCGCGAATCTGCTGCCCGATCTGGGGCCGGGTCGGCGAATCCGGACCATCTCGCTCATACCCGGGGCGAACGCGATCCCCGACTCCTCGCTCTCCACGATGGTGGAGTTCGTGCTCGAGGCGTACGGTGACGGGGGCAGCCTCACCGTCGCGGACGTCGAGTCCGGCGTCGACGCCGGCGCACTCACCGATGCCCTGCGCGCCGCGGCGTCCGGTTCGGAGCCGGTTCTGCTGCTCGGCACGGCCTTCTCCTTCGTCCACCTGATCGACCGCCTCGACGACGGGGGGGTCCGCGTCGTGCTCCCGCCGGGTTCTCGCGCGATGGAGACGGGTGGATTCAAGGGCCGCTCCCGCGAGGTTCCGCGCGACGAACTCTACCGGGGCATCTCCGATCGGACGGGAGTCCCCGCGGTCCGTATCGTGAATGAATACGGCATGACCGAACTGCTGTCCCAGTTCTACGAACCGATTCTTCGGCGCCCGGGCTCGCCGCGAAGACATGTGTCGCCACCGTGGATGCGGACCCGGATCCTCGATCCCGATACGCTCGAACCCGTCGCGCCCGGGGAGCCGGGTCTCCTGCAGCACTTCGACCTGGCAAACGTGGGCTCGGTCTCTGCGGTCCTCACGGACGACGTGGGGAAGGCCGTGGACGATGGGTTCGTGGTGCTCGGGCGGGCCCCCGGGTCGGAGCCGCGCGGGTGTTCGCTCGCGATGGAAGACCTCCTCGATGCGAGAAATCGATGAAGGGCACGGGTCTCGATCGCGTTCCGCCGCCTCCGGCGATTCGAGCATTCGTCCTGCCGGCGGGTGTGGCCCCGACCGACGTCGTACGCATCGCGCAGACCGAGGGGCCGGATCTCGAGTATCCGGTGTTCGACGAAGCGGCAGGTCGCGAGCTGTTCGAGTCGCTTCGCGAAGCCGGTCGCCGCGCGCGGGCCCGTCCTGTCGCGGAGCGCGTGGCGGCACTCGGCGCCGCGGGTGAGCGGTTGCTGGACCGCGACACCCCGGAGGTGCGCGCGGCGATACCGCTTCTGGCCGAGAATGCACGGTTGTCGGAAGGGGCGGCGGCCGAGGTGCTCGCGGCGATGGCGTCGGATTGGACACGCCCACGCCTCCGGGTCCTTGTCGCATCGGAGTTCGCCCACGGAGGGCTCGATTTCGAGTCGGATGCGGTACGGGCCGATCCGGATTCGGGCGTCGTGAGACGAAGGGTGTCGGCGCCGGGCCTCATCACGACGATCTGCTCCGGTACCGTCCCCGGTGTGTCGACGACCGCCGCGATCCGGTCGCTTCTCGTCGGGAGCGGCTCGCTGCTGAAGCCCGGCGCCGGAGATGTGGTCCTGACGACGCTCTTCGCCGAGGTCCTCCGGGAGATCGACCCGGGCCTGGCCGACGCCCTCGCCGTCGCCTACTGGCCGGGCGGCAACGCCACGCTGGAAGACGAGGCGCTGCATGCGTCGGACCGCGTCGTGGTGTACGGCGGGGACGAGACGGTCCGCTCGGTGCGCACGAGGGCCGCGGCCTCGGCGACGCTGGTCGAGTATCGCCACCGGATCGGTGTGGCCGTGGTCGACGTCACCGGAATGGGTGCCTCTCCCGAAGCCGATGGATCGGGCGAAGAGCTGCGCTCGGAGCCACGCTCGGAGCCACGCCCGGGGTCACACACCGAGCCACCCACCGAACCGGGCGAAGAGCCGGCCGAAGAGCCGCGCCCGGAAAGGATCGCGGCGGCCGTGGCGGACTCGGTCGTTCCGTACGAGCAGCGCGGATGCGTGTCGCCGGCTCGTATCTTCGCGATCGGGAGTCCGGACGACGGCCGCGTCCTGTGCCGGGCCGTGGCCCGTGCGCTGGAGCAGCGGGAGCGGGGCACACCTTCGAGGCGTACGCGGGAGGAGGCGTCGGCCTGTCAGCAGTTCGTCGGGTCACTCGAATTGCGCCGAGCCGCCGGAGAGCACGTCGACGTCTGGGCCGGGAGGGGGTGGGCGGTCGCCCTCGACCCCGATGGGGATCCATTCGCTGGAGGCCGCGTCGTCGTGGTCACGCCGCTCGCGGACATCGCGGATCTCGAGGTGGAACTCGAGCGGTACCGCGGCCGGCTCCAGGCGGTGGGAGTCGCCGGGCTGAGCGGCGGGAGGGAAGCCCTCGTCGCGCGGTGGTCGGCCGACGCGGGCGCCTCGCGGGTCGGCCCGCTGGATCGCATCGCCTACCCGCCCCCGTGGTGGATGCACGACGGGAGGGGGCCACTGCGGGCGCTGGTCGATCTGGTGGAGTGGGAAGCGACGACCCAATGATTCCGTTCGTCGGGGGTGCCCGGGGCCGCCGGCCCCGCGCGGACCTACTCCTCGTCCGCGGGCTCTTCCGGCCAGATCACCATCTGGCGGATGCCGTTCGGATTCTCCTCTACGCGCACGCGGAGCGTGTCACCCTCGTCGATGCCGATATCGTCCCGCATGTCCTGCGGAATCGTGATGCGTCCTCCGACACCCACGTTGACGTCGTCGTAGTAGAGGGTCCTGTAGATCGCCATTGAAGCTCTCGGGGTCGTTGGTTCGGGTCCGTTCCAGCCATCAACTATATCAGGAAAGCCTCGAGAGGTTCAACGGTCTCGTACATCGGGTGGCCTTCGAGCGTCCCGTGGCGAAGGATCGAACGCTCGGCATCGTATGTCGCCACGAGGGCCCCGCCGACCCATACTTCGAGCCATGACCGACTACGCCATCCGACTCCGAGGGATCTCCAAGCGCTTCGGTGACCACGTCGCCGTCGAGGAGCTGGATCTGGACGTTCCGCGCGGGACCATCTGCGGACTTCTCGGGCCCAACGGATCCGGAAAGACGACGTCGATCCGGATGATCCTCGGTATCTACGTTCCGGATGTGGGCACCGTGGAGCTCCTCGGGGGCACGCCGGATCACGCCCATCGGCGCCGCGTCGGCTATCTGCCGGAGGAACGCGGCATGTACAAGAAGATGCGCGTGCTCGACCACCTCGCCTTCATCGGGGAGCTGCGTGGCGTGCGCGCAGCCGAGGGACGGAGGCGTGGCGGCGAGTGGCTCGAGCGACTGGGGCTGTCCGAATGGGGTGACCGCCGGGTCGAGGACCTCTCGAAGGGGATGCAGCAGAAGGTCCAGTTCGTCGCTACCGTCCTGCACCAGCCCGACCTGCTTGTTCTGGACGAGCCGTTCAGCGGGCTCGACCCGATCAACCAGGATGTTCTCGAGGGGATCGTCCGGGAGCTCAACGACCAGGGGACGACCATTCTCTTCTCGACGCACCTGATGGACCAGGCGGAGCGCCTGTGCCGGCGGGTCTGCCTGATCTCGCGGGCCCGGAAGGTGCTCGACGGCGACCTTCGGGAGATCCGGCGCGCCGAGGATCGAGGCGACGTGGCGGTCGAGTTCGACGGCGACGCCGGGTGGCTCGACATCCCGGAGATCGAGCACGCCCGGGAGGAGGAGGACGGGTGGCACCTGCGTCTTCGTGACGATGTCGCGCCGAGGGTGATCGTGGAGCGAGCCCTGGCGGCGGGTGTCGAGTTGCACCGATTCGAGCGCGAGGCCCCGCGGCTGCACGAGATCTTCGTCCGGCACGCCGGAGAGGACGCCGCCACGGAGGCGGGTCGTCCGCCCGCGGCGCAGATCACGGCCGCGGCCCGATGAGATCCGCCGTCTTCGCCATCCTCAAGCGGGAGTACCTCGAGCGAGTCCGGAGCCGCTGGTTCGTGATCGCGACTCTGGCCGGACCCCTGCTCTTCGTGGCCATCGCGGGGCTGCCTCTGCTCACGGCGGGATCGTCGGGACCGACGGAACTCGTGGTCGTGGATCGGACCGGGCGGCTCCTGGCGACCGTGCGGCCCGGGCTGGAGGCGGTGGGGTACTCGGTCACATCCGTGACGGGTGCGGACACGCGGGCCGAGCGCGACCCCGCCGGCGTGCGGTCGGGGAGTATCCGCGACGGCCGGCTCTTCGGCGTCCTGGTCCTCGACTCGGCGACCCTCGCGACGGGCAGCGCCCGCCTCACCGTGGCCAACGCCCTGTCACCGTTGAGGGAGGTCGCGCTGCGTCAGGTGGTCGCGCAGAGCGCCCTCGTCGATCGTCTCAGCTCCGATGCTCCGGAGGCCCTCGCCCTGCTGTCGGGAGGCTCGCTGGAGGTGGATATTCTCGACGCCCGAGTGGAGGTGGAGGGATCCGACTTCATCTTCGCCTACCTCGGGTCGTTCCTTCTCTACATGACGCTTCTCTTCTACGGGGTGGCCGTGATGCGGTCGGTGGTGGAGGAGAAGACGAGCCGAATCGTCGAGGTGATCCTCTCCTCGGTGCGACCGATCGAGCTCATGCTCGGGAAGATCCTGGGTGTCGGTGCGGTCGGCCTGACCCAGCTCGGAATCTGGGCCCTGTCGGTGGGGGTGCTGGCGGAGGTCGGGCTACCTCGGCTGTTGGCGGCTCGTCCGGAACTCGCCGCGCTCGCCGAATTCGATGCCGTCGCACCGAGCACCGGTCAGCTCATCCTCTTCCTCGCCTTCTTCCTCGGGGGGTATTTCCTCTACTCGAGTCTGTACGCTGCGGTAGGAGCGATGGCGAACTCCGATCAGGAGGCACAGCAGGCGCAGGCACCGCTGGTGATCCTCATGATCGTTCCCGCGGTGATCCTCCCCGGGGTGCTCGAGAATCCCGAGTCCTCGATGGCGGTCTGGACCTCTCTGGTCCCCTTCTTCGCCCCCGTGCTCATGTTCGCGCGGGCCGTATCGGGGTGGGCGTCCGCTGCCGAGGTGACCGCGGCGTTGGCAGGAATCGCCGTCACCACGGTGGTCGTCGCATGGGTCGGCGGAAGGATCTACAGGGTCGGCATCCTGATGACGGGAAAGCGCCCCTCCATGAGACAGCTGTGGAGGTGGGTGCGCGCCGGCTGACCCGGCCTCAATCCAGCTCCGCGTCCCCGTCGTCCTCTTCGTCCGGCAGCGCCGAGCGGAGCAGTCCCACCAGCTGGTGCTCCTCGAAGGAGCGAGCCCGGTGGATGACTTCCTGGTACGACGGCTCGATGAGGATGGGGGCCGTGCGCACGGGCCCACCGAGGGCCGCGTCGTCCGCGGGCGAGAAGCAGAGACGACCCTTCACACTGTCCGTGCGCCTCGGGTCGTCCACGATCTCGATGTACACGTCCCAGAAATGACCGCGATGGCTGATGGTGGCGAGGTGAGGGCCGTCGGAGGGTGGCCCGACCGGAGGCCGAGGCTCACCCGCGGGAGACGGCGGTGTGGATGCAGCCGAATCGGATGCCGTGTCGGGATTCGATCCCGTGGCGGCCGTATCGTCGAGGGGTGGGGGCGTGTCATCCATCATCATGTGCAGTCTATCAGGATACGGCGCGCTTCGCCTCGGTGAGGAGCTCCCGGAGGCGGGCGAGGTCGGAGGCGTCGGGGTCGGAGCCGGCGAACCGGAGACGAAGGTATAGCGTCGTGAAGCGCTCCGCCGCCGGAAGGGCATCCGGACGATCACTCTCGATCCTTCGGAGAAGGACCGTCGGGGGGACGGCGTCCGAGTCGGCCAGCCCCACACGTCCCGCATGATGGACGAAGGAGCCCCACGCTCTGGACTCCGGTCGTCTGGCCCTCGCTCCGCGGGCGAGGGCGTGGCGGACGACGAGTACGATGCCGAACCCTCCGAGGAGCCAGACCCAGACGCCGCCCGGGACCCCGTCCCCCTCCGAGGCTCGCCCATCGTCGCCATTCAGAAGCTCGCTCAGCCCGCCGAAGAGATCGACCTGCATCGCGAGATCGTACTCGAGTATCCACTGTGTCCACCGGTACGAGAGTCCGCTGAACCACTGGTAGCCGGGGAGCGTCCACCACCCCCCACTCGCCGCGCCGTCGCCGGACGCGGCGGGTGTCGGGTCCCACTCGACCCAGCCGAACGCCGGAAACCAGACCTCGACCCACGAGTGCGCCTCATTCTGGCTCACGGAGAGAAAGTCGCCGAATTCGTTCCACTGCCCACCCATGAAACCGTTCACGTTTCGGGCGTGGATTCCAGCGGAGCGGAGCAGCACCACCATCGAAGAGCTGAAATACTCGCAGTGGCCTTCGCGCCGCTCGAACAGGAAGTGGTCCAGCGACGTCTCCCTCGCGGTGCCGGGCAGATCCCGGGTGTAGCCGAACTCTGTCGTCAGGTACCGGTGGATCGATGCCACGCGGTCGTACCTGTTGTCGAAGGGTGCCGTCAGGGAGTCGGCCAGCTGTGCGATCCGGTCTGGAAGATCCGGCAGCTGCAGATAGCGGCTTCGGTCCGGGAAGTAGTTGCCGTCGCTCCGACGGAGGGCGCCGGCGTCGGGCTGCGTGGCCGTCGAGTAGCTGGTGTAGGAGGGTCGTTGGGGACGGCCGAAGTAGAACCAGTCTCCGACGTCGTCCATCATCGGACGCATCGGCGAGTCCGGGTCGACCGAGCGTAGCGGGTGCAGCCCGAAGACCACCGGGATGTCGAGCGGGGCCGCGGTGATTTTCTGGATCACCGTCGAGTCCGGCCACCGCTCACGGAACCATCGGGTCGGCGAATTGGACGGGCGGTCGGATTCGGAGCGGGTCCAGACGACGCCGTCGAACCGATCGTACGACCGGCCGCGCCATCGGAGATTCCCGAGGGTCTGCGGGCGTCCATCCGGGAACTCGACCCTGAGTACGACCTGCGGGTTGGCGGTGATCGTTGCGCCGTGCTGGCCCAGCGAGATCCGGTCGGTGAAGCCGGCGATCGACGTTGCCACGACATCTCCACGTCCGGGCCAGGATCGGGACACCCGGGGGAAGGTCGCGAAGACCGTCACCGCCATGACGAAGGTCACGACCGAGAGGCCGAGCGATGTCACGACGAAGGAGCGATCGAGCGTCGCATCGGGGGCTCCGAACCGGATCGATTTCCGTCGCACCAGACCGATCGAGATCGCCGCGGAGCCCAGCACGACGAAGAGCAGGAAGGAGAGGGCGAACAGAGCGCCGGGTCGGTAGGCCGTCGAGGCGAGAACGAGCGCGAATGTGAGGGCGTAGAGTCGCACGTCGTTCGTCATGTTCGACGAACGCAGGACCTCGAAGCAGACCAGGAGCAGCAGGAGGTCCACGACCGGGACGACGACGTCGCCGCCGAATACCGTTCCGACCAGGAATGCCCGGAGCACCAGAACCAGCGCGAAGGGAACCGTCAGCCGCTCCAGCCACTCCAGGCTCTTCGGCGAGGGGTTCCAGAACAGGCTGGCCAGAAGAACCGCACCAGCGGGAACGGCCGACACCGGCTCCAGTCCGGCTCCCGAAGAGAAGGCGAGCAGGCCGGACAGGGCCATGAGCACGACGAGCCGCCGGTGGATGAGCTCGAGTCTCACGGAGTGACCTCCGCCGTCTTCACCGGCTCCCGATCCGGGGGCGCCTGGCCAGCTGCCGGAGTCGATCCGGCTCTCGCGAGAATCGCGTCGGCCCAGCCCACCGGACGCGAACCGGCGGTGACGCGGACGCAGCGGGATCGAGGCACCGGGGTGGCGGTGTCGGCCGAGCCGAAGTCGACCCGCGCGAGCGCATCGAGCACCCGACGCAGCTGACCCGGGCCCGACCCCGGCGGGACCACGCGATCCCCGGCGTGCAGCGCGACGGGCGAACCATCGGCGAGGAGGCCCGCGAGGAGGGAGCCCGTCAGGTCCGCGGCGCGCTCGGAGGCGTCCCCCGCGGTCGTGCTCACGTCCAGGGAAACCCAGAGTGCCTCCGCGGCGGCACGGTCGTACTCGCGGATGACTGCACGCCCGGTGCGGGCCGTCGCCTTCCAGTGGATGTCCCGGAGGTCGTCTCCCGGCCGATACTCGCGAAGACTCCGATACTCCCCACGCGCGCCCCGCTCGCTGTTCCCGGACGCCTCCGTCCGACGCTGCCTCCGGCCCGCCGCTCCCGCTGGAATGCGGACGCGCAGATCGATGCGGGGCCACACGAGGATCTCTCCCGGCGCCGGCACGTCCCGCTCCTTGCGGAAGAGGCCGAAGGGGTAGTCGGTCGCGAGCGTGAGCTGTTCGAGCGGATATACTCCGCGATTCAGAAAGACCTGGGTCGAACGCGTACCGGTCGACGAGCCGGGAGCGACCTGCGGTACGAATGCGACCTCCGTGAGGCCCGGCTCCTGCAGTTCGAGGGCGTAGGTCGCCAGAAAGCGCTTCCTGTTGGTCACGCGGTAGTGGATCGGGATCGGGGTGCCCGCATGTCCGCCCCCGGGAACCCGCCGGACGATCTCGAGGCTGCGCAGCGTCTGCTCGGAGAGCCAGCCGCTGACCGCCATCGCTCCCAGCATCGCTCCGAGAAGCAGATAGAGGAGGTTGTTGCCGGTGTTGATGGCCGCGAAGCCGATCGCGAAGGCCCCCGCGACGAAAAACGCCCCGGCTCGTGTGATCCGGATCCGACGCCAGGACCTCAGACGCCTCCATGCCTCCCTCACCGCCCGCGCCGGAGACTCGAGTGCGGCCCGAAGCGCGGAGGTGAAGCCGCGCGCAGGGGTCACACCGGGGCCTCGATCTCGGAGAGGATCTTCTCCAGGATCGCTGCCGCAGTCGCGTGTGCATCCGCGGTCGAGGACGACGCCCCCGCCGGGAGGATGCGGTGCGCGAGGCAGGGAATGGTCAGATCGCGCACGTCCTCGGGGACGACGAATGGGCGTCCTCGGGTGAGCGCGAGCGCCCGCGCAGCACGGAGCAGCGCCACGGCACCGCGTGGACTGGCACCCAGCTGGATGGCCGACGTCTCCCGGGTCGCACGGACGATCGCCATGACGTAGTCGACGATCGACGGATCGGCGTGCACCTCCTCGACGCGCTTCTGGAGTGCGAGGACGTCGGAGGGTCCGATGCGCGGCTCGAGCTCGTCCACCGCGTCACGGCCACCCCTGGACTGAGTGAGAATCCGCCGTTCCGCCTCGGCGTCGGGGTATCCGATGGTCAGCCGCATGAGGAAGCGGTCCAGCTGACTTTCCGGGAGGGGGTACGTGCCGTGGTGTTCGAGCGGGTTCTGCGTCGCCAGCACCAGGAAGGGCCGGGGAAGTTCGAGGGAGTCGTCGTCGATCGAGACGCGGCCCTCCTGCATCGCCTGAAGCAGGCCCGACTGGGTGCGCGGCGGCGCACGGTTGATCTCGTCGGCCAGCACGACCTGGGTGAAGATCGGTCCCGTCCGGACGTCGAACTCTGCCGTCTGCGGATTCCATATCGAGACCCCCAGGACGTCGGAGGGCAGGAGGTCGCTCGTGAACTGGATGCGTCGGAAGCTCAGACCGAGCGCGCGGGCCAGGGAGTTCGCCAGCGTCGTCTTTCCGACACCGGGAACATCCTCGAAGAGTACGTGTCCCCTCGCGAGCAGGGCGGCGAGAGCGAGCCGTACCACACGCTCCTTTCCGTGGAATACGGTCTCGATGTCGGAGACGAGAGTTTCGAGTACGGCGAGCGACGGATCGGCTTGGGGCGGCGCGGAGGCGTCGGGCATTCGGGCGAGGGGATCGAGGAGAAAGCGGTCCCGTTTCGAATCGATGAAACAATCCGAGGATGAGGTGTAACACCCGCCGATTCGTAAAGGATCCGGTAGAGCGGGCGCGCGCGTTGACGAGCGCGCACAAGCTCAGATATGTTCCGAGGCTTTTTGTGAAGTCAGGCGGTTGATGACGGGTCTGGACTGGTTCCGGCCCGCGTTCTCAACAGGGAATCGCACGTTATGGGCGTTACGAGGAAGATCGGGATCGCAGCCGTCGTCGTGACGGTGCTGGCCGGGGGCAGTCTCGCCTTCGTACAGGATGGCCAGGATGCGAATGCCGCGGCGCAGGCGGCCGCTCCCACCGGCACGAGCACCGGGAACAACTACGGAAACGACGCCGGCATTCAGCCGATTGCCTTTCCGCACGCCATTCACGCGGGTACGAACCGAATCGACTGCGCGTACTGCCACTATTCCGCCGAGCGCTCCGTTTCGGCCGGAATCCCGCCGGTCTCCACCTGCATGGGGTGCCATGCCGCCGGGAAGGTCCAGGTCCAGTCGGACCAGGGCCAGCAGCAGATCGAGATGGTTCAGGAGTACTGGAACGACGGCGAAACCATTCCGTGGGTCCGCATCCACAAGGTCGCCGATCACGTGAAGTTTCCGCACATGCGCCACATCAACGCGGGTCTGGACTGCACGCAGTGCCACGGCCCCGTCCAGGAGATGGGCGTCCTTCAGCAGCCCGACCCCGCGTGGGGCGACGGAAAGATGGGCTGGTGCATTTCGTGTCACGTCGAGCAGGACGTGAGTCGCGACTGTACCGTCTGCCACTACTGAGGCCCGAGATGAGTGCCGATATGAGCAGTGGGATCAAGCGCAGGGACTTCCTCAAGGTCGTCGGTGTCGGAGGAGTCGGCGCCGGGCTGACCGGGTGCTCCACCGAGAGCGCGGAGAAGCTTCTCCCGTACGTGGTGCCGCCCGAGGACATCACTCCCGGCGTAGCCACCTGGTACACCTCCACCTGCCAGGGCTGTTCGGCCGGCTGCGGCGTATGGGTCCGCACCCGCGAGGGGCGCGTGGTCAAGGTGGAGGGGAACCCGAATCACCCGGTGTCGGAGGGTGCGCTGTGTCAGCGCGGCCACGCCTCCCTTCAGATGCTGTACGCTCCGGATCGCTATGCGGGACCGATGCAGCGTGTGAATGGGGAACTCCAGCCGATTTCGTGGGACGAGGCGGAGACGCTGCTCGCCGAGCGGATTCAGGGCGCGGCCGGCAACGTACTGTTCGTCGGTGGCGCCATGGGCCCGACGATGACGGACCTGGTGGACCAGTTCCTCAGTTCGGTCGGCGGATCGCGGGTCGAGTGGGAGGGCCTCTCCGAGGCGCCACTGCGGGAAGCCACGCGTATCGCCTTCGGGCGTGACGTGGTGCCGCACTACGCGCTCGAGGATGCGGAGTTCGTCCTTTCCTTCGGTGCCGACTTCATCGAGACGTGGGTCTCGCCGGTCGAATACCAGCGCGGGTTCGCCCGCGCGGCGGGCGTGGACGAAGAGGGTCGCAAGGGTGAGTTCGTCTACGTCGGACCGCGGCTGAACCTCACCGGTCAGAACGCCGACGAGTGGGTCCCGATCCCTGCGGGTGGCGAGGCAGCCGTCGCGCTCGGGATGGCGTCGGTCATCGCGGGCCGCAACGGTAACGCGGGCCCCTACGCCGAAATCCTCCAGGCCTACTCACCCGAGGCCGCAGCCGAGGCGTCGGGTCTCGAGGCCTCGACGATCCGCGAGCTCGCGGATCGTTTCCAGAACGCCCCGTCGGTCGCGATGGGACCGGGTGTCGCCGGACAGCACCGGAACGCCACGGCCGCCAATCTCGCGATTCACATTCTGAACTCGGTTGCCGGCAACGTCGGCTCCAGGGTCCGCCTGGTCGAGAATGCCCAGAGCGCACCGGCCCGGCCCTACGGCGAGGTCGAGGCCGCGATCCGCTCGATGGCGTCGGGCGGTGTCGGCGTGGTGATGGTGCACGGTACCAACCCCGCGCACGGTCTTCCGCCCGCGTCCGGGTTCAATGATGCGTTCTCGGAAGTCGCCTTCAAGGTGTCCTTCGCGACGGAGCCGGACGAAACGGCCGCGATGGCCGACCTGATCCTGCCGGACCGTCACTTCCTCGAGGCGTGGGGCGACGCGAGCCCGCGGCCCGGTGTGTTTTCGCTGCAGCAGCCGGCCATGGAGTCGGTCCCGCACTTCGACTCGAAGCAGACCGGTGACGTACTGCTCTCGGTCGCGACGCGTGCCGGTAGCCCCGTGGGCCCCGCCACGACATACGACCACCTTCGCGACCGGTGGCAGAATCTGCACCAGAGTGTCGGTGTCGCCGAGGACTTCGAGGCGTGGTGGCGCGGCGCTCTCAAGAATGGTGTGGTCGAGGTTCCGGTCCCGGCGACGGAGGAGCAGGTCACGCTCCGTCAGCCGGATGCCGCTCTGATTTTCGATGCGCCGGCCTTCGATGGCGATGGCGAGTTCGTGCTGATGGTGTATCCGTCGTCCCGCTTCGGCGACGGAAAACAGGCGAACAGCGCGTGGATGCAGGAGCTTCCGGATCCTGTCTCGAAGATCGCCTGGCACGGTTGGGTGGAGATCCATCCGAACGCCGCCGAGCGACTCGGGGTCGACAAGGGAGACATGGTCCGGATCACGTCCCCCGCCAACCAGGACGGGGTCGAACTTCCCGTCTTCACCTACCCCGGCATTCGCGAGGATACCGTGGCCATCCAGATGGGGATGGGCCGCGAGAACTCGGGCCGCTACGCGAACGGCAACGGCATCAACGCCATGACGCTGCTTCCGGCGGAAGCCGAGCAGCCGTCTGGCGGACTGGTGCATCTCGCCACCCGTGTTTCGGTCGTTCCGACCGGCGATGTCTACCGACTCGCGACGATCGAGGGATCCGACAGCCAGTCCAAGCGCGGGATCGCGCCGGCGGCCTACATCGGCTCCCTCGGCCACTCCGAGGAGGAGGGCTACGAGGGCGAGGGTGAAGGCTACGGTGGCGAGGAGGGTGGCTACGAGAAGAAGCCGCTCGAGGAGATGCAGATGCTCGGCGGTTTCGGTGCCGTCGAGGTCGAGGGCAAGGCGGCGGACTGGCCGCTGCCGGGCTCGGACCGCGGCGACTACGCCGATCCCGAGACGCCTCGCTGGGCGATGGCGATCGACCTCGACAAGTGCACCGGCTGTTCCGCCTGCATCGTGGCGTGTCAGTCGGAGAACAACGTCGCCTTCGTGGGCGAGGACCAGGTCCGCATGGGCCGGGACCTCGGCTGGATCCGCCTCGAGCGGTACTACGAGACGGTCGACGCCTCGCACGCGGGAACGCTCGACGTTCGCCACCTGCCGATGCTCTGCCAGCACTGCAACAACGCGCCGTGTGAGCCGGTCTGCCCGGTCGTCGCGGCCTACCATACGCCGGACGGCCTCAACGGCCAGGTGTACAACCGGTGCGTGGGCACGCGGTACTGCGCGAACAACTGCCCGTACAAGGTCCGCGTCTACAACTGGTACAGCTACGCCGACGTCCCCGAGCCGCTGAACTGGCAGTACAACCCGGACGTCACGATCCGGAATACGGGGATCATGGAGAAGTGCTCCTTCTGTGTGCAGCGCATCCGCGAGGTGCAGAACAAGGCCGCTGTGGAGGGCCGTGCGATTGCGGACGGTGAAGTCGTGCCGGCGTGTCAGCAGTCGTGCCCCGCAGAGGCGATCGTCTTCGGAAACATCAAGGACGAGACCTCGAGGGTGGCCGAGCTGGCCGAGAACGAGCGGACGTACCGAGTGCTCGACGAGCTGATCAACACCCAGCCCGCCGTGCACTACCTGAAGAAGGTGACCTTCCACGAAGTCGAGGACGCGGCCCACTAGGGCGGCGCCGACACTAGCCCGCGGAACGAGAACTCGCATGGCGACGTTGACGGAAGCACAGAAGCGAGGAGCCCTCGCTCACCCCGACGTGGATCTCCACGAAGAGGTGAACCGGGATATCCTCAAGATGCTCTCCGCCCCCGGAAAGGGGTGGTGGTTCCTGTTCTCTCTCGCCGTACTCGGCGTCGGGCTGATGTTCGGCTCGTGGGGATGGCAGATCTACCGGGGGATCGGCGTCACCGGGCTTACGTCGCCGGTAGGATGGGGCGCGTACATCACGACCTTCGTCTTCTGGGTCGGAATCGCGCACTCGGGAACTCTGATCTCGGCGATTCTCTTCCTGTTCAGGGCGCCCTGGCGACAGTCCATCTATCGGATGGCCGAGGCGATGACGGTCTTCGGCGTGATGACGGCGGGGCTTTTCCCCCTCATCCACGTGGGTCGGGTCTGGCACGCCTACTGGCTGATTCCCTACCCGAACGCGCGTTACCTCTGGCCGAACTTCCGATCCCCGCTCGTCTGGGACGTGTTCGCGGTCACCACCTACTTCACCGTGTCGTCGGTCTTCTTCTACCTCGGAATGGTGCCCGACATGGCCGCCGCCCGGGACAAGGCGACCGGATTCCGTCGCAAGCTCTATCGGGTGATCGCGCTCGGCTGGCGCGGCACGGACCGCCAGTGGCATCACTTCGGCAAGGCCTACCTCTTCCTGGCCGCCCTCGCCACGCCGCTGGTGCTTTCCGTCCACTCTGTCGTTTCGTGGGACTTCGCGATGGCGATCGTGCCGGGCTGGCACGCGACCGTCTTCGCGCCCTACTTCGTGGCCGGAGCGATCTTCTCGGGTGTCGCGATGGTGATCACCCTCGCCGTGCCGATCCGGAAGGTGTTCGGGCTCGAGGCGTACCTGACGACCAAGCACTTCGACGCCATGGCCAAGCTGGTCATGCTCACGTCGATGATCGTCTTCTACGCGTACCTGACCGAGTTCTTCATGGCGTGGTACTCGGGTGAGCCGCCCGAGAAGCAGATGTTCTGGAACCGCCTCTTCGGTCACTACTGGTGGGCCACCTGGATCATGCTGATCTGCAACGGCCTGGTGCCGTTGATGTTGTGGTTCAAGCGCGTGCGACACTCGATCCCGGCGCTGTTCGCCATCACGATCTTCATCAACATCGGGATGTGGTTCGAGCGGTTCGTGATCATCGTGACCTCGCTGAGCCACGAGTACGCGCCCTTCGCATGGGGGGTCTATCGCCCCTCGTTCACCGAGATGGGCATCGTGATCGGAAGCTTCGGCTGGTTCAGCTTCTGGTTCCTCCTCTTCATCCGTCTGCTGCCGCCAGTGGCTATCGCGGAGCTGAAGGAGGTTATCCCGCCCCGGATGCGCCGGAAGTCGGGTGGGCATGACGGACACGACGCGGTGCCGGCGACCGCCCCGGCGGGAGATTGACGATGAGCCAGAGCGGAATTCTCGCCTCGTACGACTACCTCGACTCGACGGCGGATGCCGTGAAGGAGCTGCGTGGTGCGGGCTTCGATGAGGTCACGACGTACGCGGCGTATCCCGAGCATCACCTCGAAGACGCACTCGGATACGGGGAAAGCCCGGTCCGGGTGTGGACGCTCGTCGGAGGGCTCACGGGTACGGCTACCGGGTTCGCCTTCACGTCCTGGACCTCGATGGACTGGCCGCTGATCGTCGGCGGCAAACCGGTCCTGTCGATGCCGGCCTACGTGGTGATCGCCTTCGAGATGACGATTCTCTTCGGTGCGCTCGCCACGGTGCTCGGCATGTTCATCAACAGTCGGCTGCCGAACGTCACACCGGCCGTCGTCTACGACCCCGAGTTCAGTTCGGGTCGCTACGGCGTATTCGTCCCCGCCTCCGGTACCGATCTGGATCGGGCGCGGGAGATCCTTCGGAAGCACGACCCCGCCGAGACGCGGGAGGGTGCCCATGCGTAAGATGATTCGCCTCGCGATCGTCGCGGTCGCCCTCATGTCGACTTCGGGATGTGCGGCGCTGGACGACACGATGGTCTACCTCTTCGGCCGGTCCATGCGGGACCAGGCGTCGTTCGACCCGTACGAGAACACGCGGAGTCCCGCGGACGCCGCGGTCTCCTTCTCGTCCGGCAACTTCGCTCCGGACCCGAACACCCTGATGTACGGGACTCCGACGGAGCACGACTACGACGTCCCCGACTTCGACGCGACCTACACGGTGCGCTTCGACCCGCTGCTCGACTCGCTCGTGAATCCGCTGACCGCGGCTCAGGCGGATCCCGAGCGCGGAGAGGAGCTCTACATCCGGGTCTGCGCACCGTGTCACGGTGAGGTGGGCATCGGTGCCGAGGCCTACCTCGTCGAGCAGTGGCCCGCACTCCAGGTCTACGACCTCGCGGGGGAGACCGTCCAGGGATATTCCGACGGGTACATCTACGCGATGGTCCGCGTCGGGCGCGGCCAGATGCCGCAGTACGGCCACCAGGTCACACACTTCGACCGGTGGCACATCGTGAACTATGTCCGGCAGCTGCAGGCGCAGTACAACGCCTCGCAGGGCGGGGAGTAAGCGAGATGGCACACATCCATATCCCCGACTCGATTCCGGCACGCTTCGTCGCCCGCAACAAGGCGGCGAACGTGATCTTCGGTATCATGGCGCTGGTGGGCGCGGTCGCCTTCTTCATGCAGCTGCAGCGCGATGCGCAGTCGGCATGGGTCAGCTACGTGTCGAACTGGCTCTTCTTCACCTCCGTCGCCATGGGCGCCCTGGCGTTCGCCGCGGCGACGACGATCGTGCGCGCCAAGTGGAACTGGTCTCTGCGTCGAGTCAGCCTCGCGGGTGTCGCGTTTCTTCCGATCTCCTTCGTTCTGCTGCTCCCGATGCTCGGCCTGCGCGAAGTGTACTTCCCCTGGATCGAGCAGATGGCGTACGACCCCATCGTCCAGGCGAAGGCTGCGTATCTCAACACCGGGTTTCTCATGGTGAGGAACTTCGTCGGCCCCCTGCTCCTGTTCTCCGTCGCGGGATACTTCGCGTACCTCGCGCTTCGTCCGGACATGGGCCGGCTCGACGAGAGCGAGCTCGACGAAGGTCAGAGCCGGTGGCGAGACCGTCTCATGGCAGGATGGACAGGTCAGGAGAATGAGGAGGTTCGAAGCCGCGACCGGATGGCTCGCCTGGGCCCCATCTTCATCATGGTCTACGCGACGGTCATGAGCTTCGTCGTCTACGACTACGCCATGTCGCTCGAGTCACACTGGTTCAGCACCCTCTTCGGCGGCTGGTTCTTCATGGCCGCGCTCTGGGGCGGCGTCGCCTTCACGGCGCTCGCCGGGGTCTGGCTCCGCGGACAGGACGAGTTCGCCTACAAGGCGATCTCGATCCAGCAGCGCCACGACATCGGTAAGCTCGCCTTCGGATTCACCGTATTCTGGACCTACCTCTTCTGGTCGCAGTACATCGTGATCTGGTACGGGAAGCTCCCCTGGGAGCAGATCTACATGGTGAAGCGCGCCGGGCACGGGTGGGGGACGTTCTCCCTCCTGGTCATCGTGACCTGCTTCGTGATTCCCTTCGCGGGGCTGATCGGTCGGTCGCCCAAGCTGAGCACGAAGTGGCTCGGCTTCATGACCATGACGATCCTGTTCGGCCTGTGGTGTGAGCGGTACTGGCTGATTGCGCCGACCGTGCAGACGAGTGGGTACGACGTTACGAACATGCTTTACCAGACGGGAATCGGAGTCGGATTTCTCGGGCTGTTCATGGCTGCGACGCTCTGGTTCTTCAACACCTTCCCGATCGTCCAGATCTGGCAGCCTCCGCAGTTCGACGAGACCCACGAGCAGGAGCTCGCCCACATGGGCTGAGCGCCGGGCAGTATCGTCGACGAGCACCGGGCAGCACCGGGGCAGCATCGTCGATGAGGATCGAGGTCGAGGGGCCCCGCCGAGTGGATCGGTGGGGCCCCTCGGTGCATACTTGAGGTGCATACTCGAGTTAGGCTCGTCGGAGCATCCCCACCCCACGGCCGTCAGGCCCATTCCGGTTTCACGCCATGCGAATCCTCGTCATCACCCTCGCCGCGCTTCTCACGGCATGCGCGTCGTCCCCACCTGTCCCGACGGACGTGCCTCTCGAGGGGACGACGTGGGAGGTGGTCGAGGTCAGGGGCATCACGCCTCCGGGTTCCGCCGGAGACGACCCCTTCATCCTCATCCAGAGCGGGATCGGGGAGCTCGTGGGGAACACGGGGTGCAACTCCTTCGACGGCCCGTACCGCGCGAGTGGAAACGAACTGGTCATGGGTCCCTTCGCCTCGACGCGAAGGGCCTGTCCTCCGGACCTGGGAGATTTCGAGACCATCCTGCTGGATGCACTTGGAAGCACACGCTTCTATGTGATCCAGCTGAACGAGCTGTTTCTCTACGACGGCCCGGAGGCGCACGTCCGCCTCCGCCGGGACGACGGGTGACCTTCTCGAGGCTCCTGGTTGCGCTCGCCGTGCTCGCAGCCACGACGACGCCCGGCCTCGAGGCGCAGCGCGCAGGTGGGTTCGCGGCCTCGGCCCGGCCCTTCATCTCCGTCGATGCCCCGCATGTGATCATCGAGGGGGTACGACTGGTAGACGGCACCGGGGCTCCCGCCCGGGAGGACATGCGGGTGGTGATCGAGGGGGAGAGAATCGTCGCGGTGGAGCCTGCCGAGGGTGAGGTGGTCGCGGGACCGGGCACGATCGTCATCGAGGGTGCGGGGCGGACGCTCACACCCGGATGGGTCATGCTGCACGAGCACATGTTCTATCCGTCGGGGCAGCGGAGGTACAACACCAACGAGGTGAGCTTCCCTCCGCTGTATCTGGCGGGCGGGGCCACCACCATCCGTACCGGCGGAAGCATGGACCCGTATACCGACCTGCGGATTCGGCAGCGCATCCGCGAGGGTCGACAGCCGGGGCCTCGCATGGATGTCACCGGTCCATACCTGGAGGGAGCCGGCGGGTTCGTCCTCGGCCTTCCCGAGCTACGGACTCCGCCGGAGGCCCGCGCCCACGTGAATTTCTGGATGGACCGGGGTGTGGACTCCTTCAAGGCGTACAACCTGATCGACCGTGAGACCCTGCGAGCGGCCGTCGACGCGGCACATGCCCGGGGGGCGGAGGTCACGGGTCATCTCTGCTCGATCACGTATCGCGAGGCTGCCGACCTGGGTCTGGACAATCTCGAACACGGATTCATGGCCGCCACCGACTGGGTCGCGGACAAGCGTCCGGGCGAGTGTCCGCGTGGCGCCACCGAGAGCTACCGGGACCTCGATCTCGAGAGCGCCGACTTTCTCGACCTCGTCGACCACCTGATCGAGAACGGTGTCGCGATCACATCGACGCTGACGGTGTTCGAGCGACGCGCCGGGGGGCGTCCTCGCATGCGGGAGGGGGCGCTGGCGGCCATCGCGGAGCCTCTTCGGGAAGGCGTGCGGCGTGTGTCCGACCGTGGGACGCAGCCGGCCCCGGAATTCAACGTCTGGGGCGAACTGCTCCCGAAGGCGATGCGAATGGAGAAGATCTTCCACGATCGAGGCGGATTGCTCGTGGTCGGGACGGACCCCACGGGTGCCGGGGATGTGGTCCCCGGATATGCGAATCTGCGTGCACTGGAGCTTCTCGTGGAGACCGGCTTCTCCTTCGAGGAGGCGGTACGCATCGCCACGCTCAATGGTGCGATCTACCTCGAGCGTGACGGCGACGTCGGGACGGTGCAGCCAGGGAAGCTCGCGGACCTCGTGCTGATCGACGGCGACCCCACCGGCGACGTATCGTCGGTGCGGAATGTCGATCTCGTGTTCAAGGGGGGGGTCGGCTGGGATAGCCGTGCGCTCTTCGACTCGGTGCGTGGGACGGTCGGGATCCGCTGATCGCCGCGGATCCCGACCGTTCGGCGGTGTCCTGGTCCAGTGGGGGGTGCAACCGATCGAGCACATCGGCATGTAGAACCCCGTTGCTGGAGACTCCGGATCCGCCGTGGATCGTCTCCCGCCCCTCGGTCGAGGTGAATCGGCCCCCCGCCTCCGTCACGATGGTCAGCAGCGGGGCGGCGTCCCAGGCGGACAGCTCCGGGTCGACCATGACGTCGGCGCGCCCGGTCGCGACGAGCATGTGCCCATAGGCGTCGCCCCAGGTCCGTGACAGGGCGACACGCCCTCTCAGCGCCCGCCATCCGTCACGCAGGCGACCGGTAGCCGCCGCGGTCGCGTCCGTCGTCAGCAGCAGCGCGTCGCCGAGATCCTCCGTCGCCGAGACGGCGCAGGGATTCCCGTTGTACCGCGCTCCGAATCCGCGGGCCGCCACGACGGTCTCGCGGAGGGCGGGGAAGTGGGCCACGCCCACGACCGGCTCACCCTCCAGCTCGATACCGATCAGCACACCGTACAGCGGGACTCCGTGGATGAACGACCTGGTGCCGTCGATGGGGTCCAGGATCCACCGTACGTCGGCCCCCTCCCCCGTCTCACCGTATTCCTCCCCGAGGATCCCGTGGCCCGGGAAGCGCTCCTCGATTCTCTGCCGGAGCAGCTTCTCCGACTCGCGGTCGGCGATCGTGACCGGGGTGCCGTCCGCCTTCGAATCGGCCTGCACACCGGCGCCGAACCAACGCAACGTCACCTCCCCCGCCTCACGGGCGAAGGATTCGGCTTCGGTCATGAACTCGAGAATACGGTCGCGGGAGTCGGCCATCGGACGGTGGAGCTGGGATTGCTGCTGGAGTGCTGTGGGGCGCCGCACGTGATTCCGGTCGGCTCGACTGCGGGCTCCGGACGGCAGGTGCCGCCTGTAGCGGCATGGACTCCGTCCCTCGATCCGCCGGCCGGTTGCGCCGTCGGTCGATCCCGTCACGAATCCGATCCAGATACGTGTACATCCCCCTCGGGGTGATCTTCGGGTCGGGGCGAAACCTCATCGACCCACGACCGTGATGACAGAGTCATTCCCGGCCGCCCATCGTGCAAGTGTGTGGGTGAAAACGGCGGTTCAGAGCTCCCTTCAGCTTCGGTCTGGGTCCTCCGAGTCCCGCGATTGCGGCGTTGCGACGCGCTCCCTTTCGTCACCCGACTCTTCGACGTTGCGATCGATCCAGTTGCCGATCTCGAAGCCGACTCCGGCCAGCAGTCGAGACTCCCGCTCGTCCAGGTCCGCGCGCGAGAGGATCGTCCGGATCGTCCGCAGCACCGCGTCGGGCTTCCGTGCCTTGAAGAAGTCGATCCGGTCGAGCCCCTGCTCGAGCGCGCCGAACATGTGCTCGAGCTCGTCTCGGGTCGCCGCTCGCGTCGCCCGCCGACCCTCGGGAAGCTCCCTGTCGGTGTCGCCGACGTGCATGGAGAGCTCCCAGCACAGGACCAGGACCGCCTGGGCGAGATTCAGACTCGTGAACCGGGCGTCGGTCGGGATGATGGCGATGCGATCGCACCGGTCGAGCGCGTCATTGTCGAGCCCTCGATCTTCCCTCCCGAACACGATCGCCACGGTCCCGTCGACAGAGCGCTGGATCATCTCCTGCGTGAGGTCGCGCGGGCGCCCGTAGTTCCGATTGGCCGAGCGCCGCCGCGCGGAGGTGCCGACGACCCAGACGGCATCCGACAGTGCCTCGTCGAGGGAGTCGTGCATCTCCAGCGAATCGAGCACGGGGCCGGCGCGGTGGGCGATCCCCCGGATCCGGTACTCGGAGAATTCCTTCGGCCGGACGAGACGCAGCCGGAAGACGCCCATGTTCGTCATGGCACGGATCGTACCGGCGATGTTCACCAGATCCTGCGTCTCGTGCAGTACGATCACCACGTTGTCGAGCGCGTTGTCGGACGTCGGGGGCGGCTTGCGGTCGGTCATGCTCCGGAACTCCTCTGGTGCCGTATGACAGGTTGGCCTTCTCCCGGCGATCCACCCGTCGTCGCGGATCGATCGGGAGACGGAATACCCACCGAAAGGAAGGTGAGCGCGCCCAGGGACGCGAGCCACGCGATGCCTGCACCCATGAGGTAGGGGACGCCGGTTCCGACGTCGAATGCGATTCCTGCGGCGGCGGGACCCACGATGCGGGCCAGGGAGCCGACGCTCTGCCCCACGCCGAGCACGCCACCCCGCAGGTCGTCCGGTGCGACGCGGCTCACCAGGCCCAGCAGCGAGGGAAGCGCGCCGCCGTACCCGATCGCCAGAAGCGCGAGTCCGACCAGAAGAACACCGACCGACTGGGAGAGCGAGATCAGGACCATGCCGGCGACGAACGGAACGCCGCTCATCCGGATCAGCCGGAGTTCACCGAGTCGCGGGACCAGCCGTCGTACCAGCGCCCCCTGCATCACCGCGGACAGCAGTCCGAGAAAGGCGAAGAGGTAGCCCGCCTGACGCGCGTCGAATCCGAACCGAGCCGCCCCGAAGAGGGAGAGGGTCGGCTGGATGACCGCGAAGGCCGTGGTGAAGAGGAAGTACAGCGCCAGCGCACGACGAAGGTCCGGCAGACGGAAGGCGCGGCGGAGTCCTTCCACCGTGTATCGGAAGGTACGCGCGCGCTCCGCCCGGTCTTCGTGAGGAAGCGTCTCCGGCAGGAGAATCAGGGCAGCTGCTGCGTTGAGAGCGCAGAGTCCGGCCGCGAACAGGCCGGGGGCCTCGAACGAGATGGACCCGAGGATCCCGCCCAGCGCGGGGCCGATGGTGAATCCGAGCCCGAACGCCGCGCCGATGAGGCCCATGTTTCCGGCTCGTTTCTCCGGGGGACTCACGTCGGCGATGTAGGCCTCCGCAACCGGAATCGTGGAACCACCGACGCCCGCGAGGACCCGGAAGGCGAAGAGCCAGAGGAAGGACTGCGAGAAGGCGAAGACCACGTAGGCGATCGCCGAACCGACCAGGCCCAGGATCAGGATCGGCTTACGACCGTGTCGGTCGCTGAGACGGCCCCAGAGGGGAGCCATGAAGAACTGGGCCACCGCGTAGATGGTGACGAGCAGGCCGATCGCGGCGCCGTCCGCACCGAACCCGTCCGCGTAGAGCGGAAGGAGCGGCAGCACGATCCCGAAGCCGATCAGGTCGACGAGGACCGTGAGGAAGAGTACCGGCAGGCGGGACCGTGGAGGTGGCGACGCGTCAGTCGAGGCGGTCGTCACCGGAATCGGATTCGTCGTCGTCGGGAGCCGTGATCTCGCCCTTGAAATTGCGGATGCCCTCTCCGATGCCTCGCGCGATCAGCGGGATCTTCCGTGCACCGAAGATGAGCACGAGCATCGCGACGATGAGAAGTAGTTCCGTGATACCGAGTCCGAGCATCCGCCTCTCCCTTAACAGCCTGTTGAACAGGTGGGGCGAGCCGCGCTGGAAGCGCCACGACCCCGGATTCCGGGCGACGTGTCGGCGACATGGCCGGACGCTACCCCGAGCCGTGCCGACGACGAAGTCGGGGTCGTGCCGCCCCGGGCGCCGTCGCAACGGCGGGGGTCCAGCTGTCCGGCACCGCCATCGCTCCGCAGGTTGCCGCCCCCCATGTGATCGACAGCCCGTTTCATCGAAGCAGCATCTTGGCGATGGTCTGCTTCTGCATGTTGGACGTTCCCTCGTAGATCGTCCCGATCTTCGCGTCCCGATAGTACTTCTCGATCGGGTACTCCCGCGTGAATCCGTATCCACCGTAGAGGTCGATGCACTTCGACGCGACCTGCTGCGCGATCTCCGACGAGTAGAGCTTGGCCTGCGCGGCCTGCATCAGGAAGTCCTCGCCGGCGTCCTTCAGTCGTGCGGCGTTGTAGACGAGCAGCCGGGCCGCCTCGATCTTGGTGGCCATCTCGGCGAGCTGGAACTGGACACCCTGGAACTGCCCGATCGGCCGCCCGAACTGCTCGCGCTCCTTCACGTACTTCACGGTGTGGTCGAGCGCGCCCTGCGCGAGACCCACCATCTGCGCACCGATGCCGATCCGACCCTCGTTGAGGGTTTCGATCGCGACCTTGTACCCCTTTCCCACCTCTCCGAGAACGTTGGCGGCCGGCACGCGTACTCCGTCGAAGATCAGCTCGGTGGTCGACGAAGCGCGAATCCCGAGCTTGTCCTCCTTCTTGCCGACCGTGAAGCCGTCCATGCCCCGTTCGACCAGGAAGGCGGTGATGCCCTTGTAGCCGGCGTCGGGGTCCATCGTGGCGAAGACGATGAAGAGATCGGCCTCGTTTCCGTTCGTGATCCAGAGCTTCTGACCCTCGAGAACCCACTCGTCGCCATCCTGCGTCGCGCGACAGGCGAGTGCGAAGGCGTCGGATCCACTGCCCGCTTCCGACAGCGCGTAGGCACCCACCATGTCCGCGGCGAGTCGCGGCAGGTAGCGCGTCTTCTGCTCCTCGTCCCCCCACCGATTGAAGGCGTTGATCACCAGGGTGTTCTGGACATCGACCAGTACGCCGACCGCCGGATCGATCCGGGAGAGCTCCTCCACGATGAGGATCGAGGTGAAAAAGCTCGCGGCCGCGCCGCCGTGCTCTTCGGGTACCTCGATCCCCATGAGGCCCATCTCGAAGAGCATGGGCAGGAGGTCGTCGTCGAGCTTCGCGGCCTCGTCCATGCGGATGGCGCGATCGGCGAGTTCGGACTCCGCGAACTCGCGGACGGCGTCGCGGAAGAGCTGCTCGTCATCCGAGAGGCTCGTGAGTGCGGGGCGGGATGGTGTCGGCACGGTGGACATCGGGCGGATAGCTGTACGTGGAGCGGTTGACCGGAAAACCCGTGAGCCGGGCCCTTCGAAAGGTAGGAGCGCGCTGCATCGGCGGGAAGCCGCGGAGCACGCCGGCCAGCCGCCCCTCCACCCTACTCGTACTCCGGCCGCCGCCATATCTTCCGTGCTCTGGGCGTTGCTCGCCCCTTCGAACTCCGAACTCACCCCGCGAGGCCGCCATGTCTCAGATCCCCGACGATCTCCACTACACCGAGGACCACGAGTACCTCCGCCTGAACGAAGACGGCACGTACTCGGTCGGGATCACCGACTACGCACAGGGCGAACTCGGCGACATCGTCTTCGTGGAACTGCCCGGCGCCGGCGATTCCTTCGAGCAGAAGGACTCCTTCGGCACCATCGAGGCGGTGAAGGCGGTGAGCGACCTCTACGCTCCCGTGAATGGCGAGGTGGTCGAGGTCAACGAGGCGCTGGAGGACGATCCCGGCGTCGTGAACAGCGACCCCTACGGCGGCGGATGGATGATCAGGATCGAGGTCGCCGACGAGGAGCAGATGGGCGAGTTGCTGGACGCGTCGGCATATGCGGAACACATCGGGGAGTGACCGCCGGAAGCTGGTTCCGGGCGGGGGCAACTCCTCGTACGAGCGCGGGTAGACGAACACCCGGCCCGTGAGGGTCGGTGCGGGCGGTCTCTCCGAAGGTCTTCGGGCGACCGAGCCCGCCGTTCCCAGCCATGAAATGCCGGCCCGTCGCGGCCGCCAACGCCATATACAATGCCCGTATCCATCGCCCCCGAACAGGGTTTTTCCCGTCGCCACATCGGTCCGGACGAAGCCGAGATCCTCGAGATGCTCGAGGCTGTCGGCGTCGACAGCCTCCCGGAGCTGATCCGGACGACGGTGCCCGCATCGATTCTGCACGAGGCGGACCTCGATATCCCTGAAGCGCTCTCGGAGCCTCGGCTGCTCGAGAAGCTCAGGGGGTACGCCGACCGGAACACCGTGATGCGGTCCTATCTCGGGATGGGATACCATGGGACGCACACGCCGGGGGTGATCCAGCGAAACATTCTCGAGAATCCCGGCTGGTACACGCAGTATACGCCCTACCAGGCGGAGATCGCCCAGGGCCGACTGGAGGCGTTGCTGAACTACCAGACGGCGGTGATCGACCTCACGGGTCTCGAGATCGCGAATGCGTCGCTGCTCGACGAAGGCACCGCGGCGGCCGAGGCGATGAGCATGGCGGCGGGCAAGGTCAGGGGAGATCGCTCGACCTTCTTCGTGGCGGAGAACTCCCACCCCCAGACGATCGCGCTGGTTCAGACCCGTGCCGAGCCGCTTGGGATCGAGGTGGTGGTCGGGGACTGGGCTTCGTACGAGCCGACCGACGACCTGATCGGAGCGCTGGTCACGTATCCCGCGACCGATGGAGCGGTCGAGAACTACTCGCAGTTCACCGAGCGGGTGCACGGCGTGGGGGCCTATGTTGTGGCGGTCGCCGATCTTCTGTCGCTCACGCTTCTCACGCCTCCGGGCGAATGGGGAGCCGATATCTGCGTCGGCAACAGCCAGCGGTTCGGGGTGCCGATGGGCTACGGCGGTCCGCATGCGGCGTTCATTTCCGCGAGGGACGAGTTCAAGCGGGCGATGCCCGGCCGGATCATCGGCGTGAGTGTGGACGCGAATGGCGAACGGGCGCTTCGCATGGCGCTCCAGACGCGGGAGCAGCACATTCGGCGCGAGAAGGCTACGTCCAACATCTGCACCGCGCAGGTGCTCCTCGCGATCATGGCGGGGATGTACGCCGTCTACCACGGACCCGGCGGGCTGAAGAGGATCGCCACGCGCGTCCACGACCTCACGAGGACGCTGGCGGAGGGTCTGAAGCGCGGCGGTCACGAACTCGTCCACGACACCTGGTTCGACACCCTCCGCGTGCGCCCGTCCGGAATCTCCGGCGACGACGTCGTCCGCGAGGCTCTCGCGCTCGGGATCAACCTTCGGGGCTTCGAGGACGGCACGGTGGGAATCGCTCTGGACGAGGCGGTCGCGCCCGAGGACGTGGACGATATTCTCGCGGCCTTCGCAGCGGGAGAGCAGGCCGAGGCGAGCGCGACGCGGATCGCGGCCGAGCTGGACCCGGCCTGCCTGCCCGACCCATTCGCCCGCACGTCGAAGTACATGGAGCACCCCGTCTTCAATACGTACGACTCCGAGACGGAGATGCTGCGCTACATCCATACGCTCGAATCGCGGGATCTGTCGCTGAACTTCAGCATGATCCCACTCGGGTCGTGCACGATGAAGCTGAACGCGACGACGGAGATGGCTGGCGTCACCTGGCCGGAGTTCGGGAGCATTCATCCCTTCGCGCCGGTCGACCAGGCCGAGGGCTACCGCGCGATGATCGACGAGCTCGGCGAGTGGCTCTGCGAGATCACCGGGTTCACGGACGTCTCGATGCAGCCCAACTCCGGCGCCCAGGGCGAGTACTCCGGACTCCAGGTCATCCGGGCGTACCACCTCGACCGGGGGGACACGCATCGGAACGTCTGCCTGATCCCGTCGTCGGCGCATGGCACCAACCCGGCCTCCGCCGTCATGTGCGGGATGAAGGTCGTGATCGTGGATGTGGACGACTCCGGGGCGATCGACCTGGAGGATCTTCGTGCGAAGGCGGAGGAGCACGCGGACGCACTGGCCGCGGTGATGGTGACGTATCCGTCGACCGCCGGCGTGTTCGACAGCGAGATCCGTCAGGTGTGCGACGTCGTCCACCAGAACGGCGGTCTCGTCTACCTCGACGGCGCGAATCTCAACGCACAGGTCGGCGTGGCGCGTCCCGGCGACTACGGCGCGGACGTCTGCCACATCAACCTCCACAAGACCTTCGCGATCCCGCACGGTGGTGGCGGCCCGGGAATGGGTCCGATCTGTGTGAACGAGAAGCTGGCTCCCTTCCTCCCGGGCCACCCCGTGGTTCCGGTCGGTGGCGAGAAGGCGATCGGGCCGGTGTCCGCGGCCCCCTGGGGCAGCGCCAGCATCCTGATCATATCGTGGGCCTACATCGCACTGCTCGGACGCGAGGGCGTCCGGCGCGCGACCGAGATCGCCATCCTGAACGCCAACTACATGCAGGTGCGCCTCGGTGAGCATTTCGACGTGCTCTTCCGCGGGGCCAACGGCCGGTGCGCGCACGAGTTCATCCTCGACCTGCGTCCCTTCCGGGAGGCGGGCATCACCGAGGAGGATGTAGCGAAGCGGCTCCAGGACTACGGCTTTCACAGCCCGACCATGTCGTGGCCGGTGATCGGGACGATCATGATCGAGCCGACGGAGTCGGAGGCGAAGTCCGAGCTCGATCGTTTCTGCGACGCGCTGATCTCGATCCGCGCCGAGATCCAGCAGGTGGAACTCGGGATCGCCGACGCCGAGGACAATGCGCTGAAGAACGCCCCGCATACGGCGGCCGTCGTGACGGCGGAGGAGTGGGAGCACGCCTACACGCGGACGCAGGCCGCCTGGCCCGCGGCGTGGACGCGGGCGCACAAGTTCTGGCCCTTCGTGGGTCGGGTGAACAACGCGCACGGTGACCGCAATCTCGTGTGTGCCTGCCCGCCGGTGGAGGAGTACGCCGGCTCCGCGTGATGCGGAGCCCGTCGTCGCGGATGGCATGACGCCGGAGGCTCCGCTCGTCTGGACGGTCCTGGTGGACGGAGCGCAGTCCGGAGCCGTGAACATGGCGCGGGACGTGGCGCTCGCCCGGACGGTGTCCGAGGCGGTGGAGGGCCTGGCGTCGGATGGCGGAGTGGGTGAAGGGGCCGGAGGCGAACGCTCGCTTCCGGCCTTTCTTCGATTCTACGCGTGGACCCGCCCGACGCTGTCGTTCGGACGGAACGAGCCCGCCCGCGGGCGCTTCGATGCCGAGACCCTCGAAGGCGCCGGGGTCGACGTGGTCCGGCGTCCGACCGGTGGGCGCGCGGTGCTGCACGATCGCGAGGTCACCTACTCCATCGCGGTACCGGCCACCGCGCTCGGCGGACCACGGCAGACCTACCGGCTCGTGAACGCCGCCCTCGCGGAGGCGCTCGAGGCACTGGGGGCGGAGGTCGGCCTCGCTCCGGACGGCGATGCCCTCACGCCGGACGCCGGCCCCTGCTTCGATCGCCCGGCCGGGGGCGAGGTGGTCGCCCGCAGCCGAAAGCTGGTCGGGAGTGCGCAGGCCCGATCGGGCAAGGCGCTGCTCCAGCACGGGTCCATTCTGCTCCACGACGATCAGGCACGGATTCCCGAGCTGGCGCGGGAGGGGGTGGAGATCCCGGGGGCCGCACCCGAAGGGCGCCCGGTGGCGCTGGTCGACCTCGTCGACGTCGTGCCCTCCCCCTCGGTGGTGGCGATGGCGGTGGCACGCACGATGGCTGCCATCCTGCCCGGTCGGTGGCCGCCCGATGGCCGTCCGAGTTCCAGCGAGGCGATCCGTGCGTACGCTGGAGCCCGGGCGATCGTCGCGGAGTTCGAGGCGTCGCGCTGGACGTGGCGACGGTGATGCGTGCGGGACTTCGGTCCCGGTACTGGCGGGGGATGCTGGCGCCCGAGCCTGATCCGGTCGAACTTCGATTCGTCCATCCGTCCACCCGCGCCCGGACCGCCCCGATGAGCCCACTCGCGCTCAAGCTCCGTTCCTCGATGCGCCTCTCGCTGGTGGCGGTCGCTCTCGTCGCCTTCGCCGCGTGCGGTGACACGGAGTCGTCCGGCACGGCGGGAGCCACTACTCGGAGCGATGC
>JGI12109J20283_10118952_pt1 | contig 82430 bp, 85 predicted proteins | sample ElkSlonscriptome_12_FD_20283 | JGI IMG/M metagenome (IMG submission 20283) | reverse complement strand
AGCACACCGGCACATTCGGCGGCACCCGCGTGCCCTACACCGCCACTATCGCCGAGACGATCCTCGAAGGCGATACCGGCAAGCCCGAAGCGGTCATCGTCACCACGTCCTATGTAAAAGACCCGCTCGACAAGACCCGCCCGGTGTTCTTCATCTACAATGGCGGGCCGGGCTCGGGCTCGGTCTGGCTGCAAATGGGCGCGTTCGGGCCGAAGCGGGTGGCGATCCCCTCCAACGCGACCGATGATGGCGCGCCGCCCTATCCGCTCGTGGACAATCCCGAGAGCCTGCTGGACGTCGCCGATATGGTCTTCATTGATCCGCCGGGCACGGGGTTCAGCTATCTGACCAAGGGCACCGACAAAAAGAAGTATTACGGCCTGCGTCAGGATGCAGAGGCGGTCGCGCAGGTCATCCGGCGCTGGATCAATGACAATGCGCGCTGGTCCAGCCCCAAATATATCGGCGGCGAAAGCTATGGCACCACGCGCACCGCGATGCTGGTCGATGAGCTGGAGGGTGGGACATACAATGATGTCGGGCTGAACGGCCTGATCCTGATTTCCACCATCCTCGATTTCGCCGCGCGTGAGCCGACGCCGGGCAATGAGATGGCCTATGTCGTCACGCTGCCCAATATGGCCGCCGCCGCGCATTATCATGGCAAGGTGCAAGCCGCATCGGTTGAAGCCATCGCGGAGGAAGCGCGCCAGTTCGCCATCGGCCCCTTCGCAGCTGCGCTGCTCAAAGGGCAGGACCTGCCCGCAGAAGAGCGCGCCGCCGTGCGCGCCCGCATGGCACAGCTTACGGGGCTTTCCGAAGACTATCTCGACCGTGCCAATCTGCGCGTCACATCGCAGCGCTTTTACAAGGAGCTGCTGCGCGACCGGGGACTTACCATCGGGCGGCTGGATGCGCGTTATACCGGCACGGATTATGACAATGCGGGCGAATATCCCGACAGCGATCCCAGCTTTTATGGCATCGATGCAGGCTATACCGCCGCGATCAACCAATGGGCGCGCGAAGGCCTCGGCTTTGAAACAGAGCGGGGATACAATTCAATCGGGCGAGAGCCGGGGCGCAACTGGGACTGGTCGCTGGCAGATCAGGGGCGCAACGCATATCTGAATGTCGCGCCGTATATCGGGCGCGCCATGCGCCAGAATTCGCAGCTGAGAGTGTTCAACGCGCAGGGCTGGTATGATTTCGCGACGCCATTTTTCGGAGCGGAATATTCGCTCAACCGGATGGGCATCCCGCAGGATCGCATCACCTATGAATATTACGATGCGGGTCACATGATGTATATTCGCGACGAGGATCGGGCGAAGCTCGCCCAAGATCTGCGCGCCTTTATCCGCGCACGATGAGGCTGGCCTTCGCCTGCGCCGCGCTGACGGCTTTGGCTGCGTGTAAGCCCCCGCCCACCGATGTCGATCTGGGGCGCGACCTGCCAGAGGCTGAACCAACCTATGCCTCCGACCCGCTCCCCTCTCCCGAGACCGAGGGCGCGATCTGGGCGGTGAGCGCAAAGGATGCCGACACCATCATCTATGGCGTGCCCGGCAATCAGGCGATGATGGCGCTTACCTGCGTGGGCGACAGCACCCCGGCGCGCCTCCGCATCACGCGCATGAGCCCGGCGGATGAGGATGCGGGCGCGTTGCTTGCCATGGTGGGCAACGGCCATATCGGGCGGGTGCCGGTCGATGCCACCAAAGTGTCCGGCAAGATCATCTGGCAAGGCGAGACGATGGCCGCTGATCGCGATCTGGAGCCGCTGGCAGGCCCACGCCAATTGACCGCGACGATACCGGGCGCCGGCATGGTGACACTGAACCCCAGCCCTTTGCCGATGCAGCTATTAAGCGAATGCCGTGCGCGTTAACGCGTTTTTGCTGCCCTAACGCTTCGCTACTTGAGGGCGCTTTTGCTACCCTAACGCTTAGCTACTTGAGGGCGCTTTTGCTACCCTAACGCTTCGCTACTTGAGGGCGCTTTTGCTGCCCTAACGCTTCGCTACTTGAGGGCGCTTTTGCTGCCCTAACGCTTCGCTACTTGAGGGCGCTCGCGCTCGGCCAGTTCAGTGAGAGTGTCGGTGGTGAGTACCTGCGGTAATTGCTCGCCGTCTGCACCTGGCTCATACCACAGATAAAGCGGCACCCCCGCCGCGCCCTGCTCTGTCAGAAACACCGTGATCTCTTCATCACGCACGGTCCAGTCGCCCACCATCGAGACAACCTCAGCCTCGGCGAATGCGGCGGCGGTGGCGTCGCGCTCAATTGCGACGCTTTCATTCACTTTGCAGGTGACGCACCAATCGGCGGTGAACCAGAGGAAGACCGGCTTGCCAGAGGCTCGGGCAGAGGCCAGAGCATCGGCAGAGAATTGCTGCGGTGACAGCAGCGAGGCGGACAGATCGCGTGACGGCGGAGCGAAGCTGTAAGGCAGCGCCACCGCTCCAAACAGGACAAATGGAGCGGCCACCAGACCAAAGGCGGGCCATGCCATTTTACCCGCGCGTTGCAGCTTACCCACGATCCACAGCGCCAGAACCACGCCAAAGACGAGCAGCAGCGCAAACATGGCAAAGCCGCGCCCGCCCAGTTGCGCCGTCAGCCACACCAGTGCAATCGCGGTCAGCCCCATCGGGATCGCCATGACGTGGCGAAACGTGTTCATCCACGCACCGGGCTTTGGCAGGCGGCGGCGCAAGGCGGGCACAAAGCCGAGCAATAAGAACGGCAGCGCCAGTCCAAGCCCCAGCATCGCAAACAGCAGCAAGGCGAGCGGTGCCGGGAGCAGTAGCGCCGCGCCCAAAGCCGCCGCCATGAACGGGCCAGTGCACGGTGTGGCAGCAAAGGCGGCGAGCAATCCGGTTGCGAACGCTCCACCAGCGCCAGAACGCGGGCCTGCGCCGCTGCCAAAGCTCGGCAGTTCAAATATCCCTGCGAAATTGGCGGTGATCGCTGCTGCCAATACCAGCAGGACGATGACGACCGAGGGCTCCTGCAACTGAAATGCCCAGCCGACCTGCTCACCCGCAGCGCGCAGCGTCAACATCAGCGCGCCCAGCCCAACACAGGCAAGCACCACGCCCGATGTGTAGGCGATGCCTTCCCAACGGGCCTGCGCCTCGCTTTCGCCAGCGCGAGCCAGCGACATCGCCTTGAGGCTGAGGATCGGGAAGACGCAGGGCATGATATTTAGGATCAACCCGCCCACCAAGGCGCCCAGCGCCAGCGTCCATAGCGGCGGAATGGCGGCTTTGGATTGTCCGGCAATCATGGTGCCATTGGCAGGCACATCGCCGGGATCAGCGGCGAAAACCACGCCCGCGCCATCACCACCTCCGAACGAAAGAATGCCCTCGACCACGCTGGGATCATCGACCCTGTATTCAGTAAGAGGCACTTCGATAACAAGCGTGTCGCCGGCGCGGCTGAAGGTTTGGGTGGCGGCGTAATCGACCAGATTTTCATTCGCGATGAAGACATGCGGATTGATCAAAGCCACCGCTTCGGGCAGTGGAACGGCAAGGCGCAGGGAGCCTCCGGATGTCTCATATGCCGACGCCGCATTCAGCGGGGGCGCAACCTGCGCGCGCCACTTGACGAAGTCGCCCAGCCCCACGCTGGCCTCCAGCGCTGCGTCCTGCGGCACGCAAACCCGGTCTGTACAGGCGAGGAAATCGACATATCCGGTCAGCACCGGAATGCCCTCAACCACCGCATCGTCAGGCACCTGAACCGGCACAAGGACTGCGTATTCGCCCTCGTAAATGTGGTTCATCAAATCGCCGATCAACAGCCGATCAGGCACAGGATACAGCGCATCGCCCATGATCCAGCCATCGGGCAAGTCCAGCTGCAATCGCATCCCCTGCCCTGCATCTCCGGGGTTCTTCCAGTATCCATGCCATTCGGGCGCGGACGGCGTAAATTTCAGCGCCAGCATCCATTCCTCGCCCGCGCGCGGCAGATCCTGCGCCAGCAATTCGACTGCGATATTGGCATCGCCAAACAGGGCTTTGCGCGGTTCCTCAGGGGCTGCTTCCTGCGATGCAGCGCCGCTCGCCAGCATCACCCCAAGTATCAAAGCTGCGAGCGCCATTGCGCCCCACGCAAGCAGGCGTGCAGCGAAGTGTCTGATGGAATGGGGGAAGAATCTTGCGTCCGTCACGCCTTAGCCCTTAGGACCGTCCCAGGACATTCGCAAACACGCGGCACACGACAACAGGATCGATGGCACAATGAGCTCAGCAAACGAAGAAACCCGCGATCTGTTGATCCTTGGCGGCGGTCTGGTGGGCATGGCGCTCGCGCTGGCGGCGGCGAAGAAGGGCATGTCCAGCCATGTGATCGACCGCGCCGATCCCGCCGAGCTGACCGCAGAGGGCTTTGACGACCGCGCCACTGCGATCTCCACAGCCAGCTGGCACATGTTCACCAATATCGGGATTGCCGACAGCCTGGACAAATTCGCTTGCGATATCGCCAGCATCGCCGTGACCGACCAGAACAAGCCCGGACGGCTCGATTTCCAGCCAGAGCCTCACGAAGGCACACTGGGCCGTATGTTTCCAAATCGCCGCCTGCGTCTTGCCCTGTTTGAGGCCGCCGATGCAGAGCCGCTCATCAACTGGGTTTCCAAGGCCGAGATTACCGAGCGACAGCGCTCCGAATTCGGCGTGGCGGCCATTCTGGCGAGCGGGGATAAGCTCAAAGGCCGGTTGATGATTGCGGCCGAAGGGCGCGGATCGCCGACGCGCGATCAGGCCGGGATCACCATCGCGAAATGGGATTACAAGCACCGCGCGATCATCGCCGGTCTGACCCATTCAAAGCCGAACGATAACGTCGCGTGGGAAATCTTCTATCCCGCAGGCCCGTTCGCGCTTTTGCCGTTGAACGATGATGCCGATGGCACGCATCGCTCTTCGCTGGTGTGGACCGTATCAGAGGATGATGGCCGCGCGGTAATGAAGCTGGGCGACCGTGCGTTTCTGGCCGAAGTGCAAAAGCGCATGGGCGGCGTGCTGGGCGAGGTGCAGACTGTGGGCGCGCGATCAAGCTGGCCGCTGGGCTTTCACCACACAGCCAAGATTACGGGCGAGCGCCTCGCGCTGGTCGGTGATGCGGCGCATGGCATCCACCCGATTGCGGGACAGGGCCTTAACCTGGGGCTGCGCGATGCGGCGGCGCTGGTCGAAGTGCTGGCCGATGGTGCGCGGCTCGGCCTTGATCCGGGCGATGCGCAATTGCTCAAACGCTATGAGAATTGGCGCGGGCTCGACAGTTTCATGGTGGCTCTGGCGACCGACGGTCTAACGCGGTTGTTCGGCGTTCCGGGCAAGGCGGCATCAGCGGCGCGCCGTCTGGGCATGTCAGCCGTGCAGCGGACCGATGGGCTCAAGACGTTCTTTATGAACGAAGCACGCGGTGTGTCGGGCGATCTGCCCGAATTGCTGAAAGCTTAATCGCCGCCATCCACGGGGCTGACCTGATCCACGCGATTGCCCGCACCGTCGCGCAATCCGCGCTGGTCCAGAACGGCGGCGGCTTCGATATTCTCCAACGCATCCATCGCGGCGGCAAAGCGTTCGGCATCGGTGATCCAGCTTTCCGCCCTGGCCGCGCCGGGCATCGCCTTCACCTCTTCGATGGCGCTGCGATAGCGGCCCTGCTCCATCGCATAACGCGCCCGCTCCAGCCGCCGCTCGGGCTGACTTGACGGCGTGCTTTCGCGGCGGATCACAAACAATTCGCCCAATTCCCGCTGCAAAGCCTCCCATGACGGGCCTTCACTGGTTTCCTGCAATTGCGGCCCCAGCCCCTCAAGCCGGGCGAGCAAAGTGTCGAGCCGGATCGGCGGTTCACTGCGCGAAAAGCTGATGATCGTGTTGACCGCATTGGGGCGTTCGTCGCCAAATCGCAGGCGCAACTGGTCGGCCAGATAGCCAAGCTCGTCTCCGCGCTCGATCAGGCGGCGGGTGGCAAAGGCGATCAGCAAGGCCTCGGCCCGCGCCGCGTTGCCCGCTGCCGCCTGCGTTTGCAGGTCTAGCCGCGTCAGGCGCTGTTCGGCAGCGGCGAGGCGTTGATCAAGGCCACCCTGTTGTTCGGCAACACGCGTCACCGCCTCCACCGTCTGCTCTGGAGTTTCCGCCTCAAGCGCTTCGGTCAAAGGCGTCGGCGAGGGGGAGATGACTGCGCTGGGCGGGGCAAGCGGGGTTGGTGAAGCGGCGGTTACCGCAGGCTCGCCCACCGCATCATTGCCCGGCGAGTTTTCGGAGCTGTTATACCAGACAACATATCCAACCAGCCCGCCGCCGAGCAGAAAGGAAAGCGCCGCAGCAATCAGAACGCCCTTTGTGGACGAGCTTTTGCGGCGGCTACCATATTTTGATTCCATGCGTATTCTTATCTCTCGATGCGTCCGCGACCCGGTCCCCTAATTGCGCGCTTTCGTATTCGATAAACGCACCGGCACGTGAGATGTAACCTGCCCTCTTATAGGCACAGCTCCGCGACCATGGCCAGCAGCGCTTCGTCGCTGGGCCGTTCTGGAATGTGGATAGCCTTCCAACCCTCGTCGGCAGGCTCGGCAATGCGCGGCCCCATCGGTGCCAGTGTGATGCGGCTGCGGTCCAGCCCCAAGCGACTGCATTCAGAGACAAATTGCCGGGTCATCGCGGCGGAATGTAGTAGCACAATCGTGTCCTCCTCCAGCAATCGCGCCTGTTTTTCGAGAAATGTGCGCGGGCGCACTTCATAGACCTGAAACGGTTCAAATGTGATGCCTTCGGGCAGGTTCAGATCGACATATTCATTGCCGACCAGACGCATGTAATGGATCGGCGCGCTGACCTGATTGACGATGCTTTGCAATCCGCCTTTGCCTGCGAGTGCGACGGTAAAGCCCGCCGCCTCGGCCTCGCGCGCGGTCGCCTCTCCGACGGCATGCACAGGCAGATGGATGAGCCGCGCGAGGTTCTCCCCGCCCAGCCGCATCGCATTGGCGCTGCCGATCAACAGCGCACTAAATCGCTGCAACGAGGGCAGCTCCCACTGCACCGACACCACCCGCGAAAGGGCATAGCCGTGCATGGTCAGCCCCATCTGCCGTCCAAGAGCGAGCGTTGCCGAAAGGCCCGGCTCCGGCCTGATGGCGAGGACTTGCCTGCTCATACTCCGCTGAAATGCTCCGTTACGGCAGGCCCCGCGCGGCTGAGCAGATCATCGGCCAAAGCGCTGACCTTGGCATGGTCGCCCGGCGCGAAATGCGCCTCACCCTCAACCCGTTCGGAGCCATCGGGGCTGAACACGGCGGCGTGCATCGCGAGGCCGCGCGCATCATGCTGGCACAGCACCGCAACCGGCGAATGGCAGGTACCACCAAGGCTGGCGAGCAGCGCGCGTTCCGCTTCGAGTTCAGCGCGGGTTTCCGCGTGATCGAGGAGGGCGAGCGCTGCCAGTGTCACCTCATCACCCGCGCGGCATTCCAGCGCAATCGCGCCTTGGGCGGCTGCGGGTATCCACTCATCGGTCTGCAAGGGGGCGCCAACCGCGCTCTGGTCCAGCCGCTCAAGTCCGGCGGCGGCAAGGAACGTCACATCCGCTTCGCCCGCTTTCAGCTTGCCCAGACGCGTCGCGACGTTGCCTCTGAAAGTCACAACCTTGCAATCAGGCCGCAGGTTCAACAGCTGGGCGGCGCGGCGCGGCGCACTCGTCCCGACAATCGCGCCTGACGGGATCGCGGCGATGCTGTCTGCCCCGATTAGACAATCACGACGGTCCGCACGCGGCAGCACCCCGCCAAATACAAACGCATCGGGCCGCTCGGTCTCGACATCCTTGGCGGAATGGACCGCGACATCAATGCGGCCTTCATGCAGCCACACGTCCAGTTCCTTGGTCCACAACGCCTTGCCGCCGATTTCTGCCAGAGGCCGGTCCAGCACCTTGTCCCCGCTTGCCATCACGGGCACCAGTTCCACCGCGTCCTCGCTCCAGCCATGTGCTTCGCACAACCGCGCGCGGGTCTCATAGGCCTGCGCCATGGCCAGCGGCGAGTTGCGGGTGCCCAGCCGGATTTTTACAGTAGCGGTTCTGGTCCCGCTCGAATTTTCGTTCATGAACAATCCCTCTTGTCACGCTTGCCCTAGCGAGCGCAGGGACTAGATGGAAGCGCAATGGGATCAAAACCGCACATCTTGAACAAGGCGCAGGTCGTACTCGGTATTGAATCGAGTTGCGATGAAACCGCCGTGGCATTGGTCACGAGCGAACGGCGCATTCTGGCCGAGCGGATCGCCAGTCAGGAGGCCGAGCACGCGCCCTATGGCGGGGTGGTGCCAGAGATCGCCGCGCGCGCCCATGCAGAGCGCCTGGCACCAATGATCGACACCGTGCTGAACGAAGCCGGGATGACGCTGGAGGATGTCGACGCGATTGCCGCAACGGCTGGCCCCGGCCTGATCGGCGGGGTGATGGTCGGCCTGGTCAGTGCAAAGGCGCTGGCGATGGCGTCGGACACGCCGTTGATGGCGATAAACCACCTGGAGGGTCACGCGCTGTCCCCGCGCCTCGCCGATGCGGAGCTCGCCTTTCCCTATCTCTTGCTGCTGGTTTCAGGCGGGCATTGCCAGATACTGATGGTGGAAGGCGTGGGCGAATACCGCCGCCTTGCCACCACGATTGATGATGCGCTGGGTGAGGCGTTTGACAAGACTGCCAAGATACTGGGCCTCGGCTATCCCGGCGGCCCTGCGGTGGAGCGGCTGGCGCTAGAGGGCGATGCCAAGGCGGTCCCCCTGCCCCGCCCGCTCAAGGGATCAAAGGAACCGCATTTCAGCTTTGCCGGGCTAAAAAGTGCGGTTTTGCGAGCGAAAGACAGCGGAGATCACGCAGATGCCGATATCGCCGCGAGTTTTCAGGAAGCCGCTGTCGATTGTCTGATCGACCGGCTAGAAAAGGCTCTTGGCGCAATCGAAACGCCGCCTGCTCTTGTTGTCGCCGGAGGCGTCGCTGCCAATCAGACCGTGCGCGCCGCCTTGGAAAGGCTCGCCGCAAAACATGCCATGCGCTTTACCGCTCCGCCCCTTAAGCTGTGCACTGACAACGCCGCGATGATCGCGTGGGCGGGGTGCGAACGGCTTCCCATGGGGCAGAACGATCCGCTTGATTTTCGCGCGCGTCCGCGATGGCCGCTTGACCCCAACGCGGAAAAAGTTCGCGGTGCCGGAGTAAAAGCATGACGGAAACAATCGGTGTGATCGGCGCAGGCGCTTGGGGCACGGCGCTTGCTCAAATGCTAAGCAGCGACGCTGAAAACGGGGGCCGCGATGTTGTCCTGTGGGCCTATGAAAGCGAACTGGTCGAGGCGATCAACACCGATCATCGCAACCCGCTCTATCTGCCCTCCGCAGCGCTGAACCCCACCATCCGTGCGACCGGCGATCTGGCGGAGCTTGCGGCGCTCGACATTGTGCTGGGCGTGACCCCGGCGCAGGTTCTGGGCACGATTCTGTCCGACCTGCCCGCCAACCCGCGCGATCTGGTGCTGTGCTCAAAGGGGATCGAAGCCGGGACCGGCAGGCTGATGAACGAGGTTGCCCGCGCCGCCTGCCCTGATAGCGAGGTGGCTGTGCTATCCGGCCCGACCTTTGCGCATGAAGTCGCCGCTGGCCTGCCCACCGCTGTTACGCTCGCATGTTCCGGCGACGAGGAGCAGTGGCAGCGCCTTTCCCCCGCCATCGCGCGCCCGGCATTCCGCCCCTATTACTCCGACGATGTAATCGGAGCCGAGGTCGCTGGAGCGATCAAGAATGTGCTGGCCATCGCCTGCGGTCTGGTGGAGGGGCTGGGCCTGGGACAAAACGCCCGCGCCTCTCTCATCGCGCGCGGCATGGCGGAAATGCTGCGCTTTGGCACGGCGCTGGGCGCGCGCACCGAGACACTTTCGGGCCTGTGCGGCATGGGTGATGTGGTATTGACATGCACATCGACATCCAGCCGCAATTTCTCGCTCGGCAAGGCTCTTGGCAAAGGGGCGAGCGCCGCTGATCTGATGGCCGACCGCCGCACTGTGGCAGAAGGGGCGCATACAGCGCCCGTGCTGGCTGCGCTGGCCGCCGAACGCGGCATCAATATGCCCATCGTCACCGCGGTTGATGCGATTCTCAAAGGCGAGAGCACCCGCGAAGTGGTCGCGCAATTACTGGCGCGCCCGTTGAAGTCCGAGTCGGAACACCCCGCTTGAACACGCCGCCCAGTCCTCCGCCCGATCAACCGCAACCGGCATCGGGAAGCCACGATTCCGGCAGCGATGACATGGCAACGCTGGCCAAGGGCGGACGCACCAACACGCTGGGCTTTATCATTCGCGCGCTGGGCGGCATCCCGTTTCTGTTTATCGGTTTTCGCCTTTATGGCGTGGACGAGATGGGCCGCTTTGCCGCCGCCTTTGTCATCATCGAAGTGTTTGCGCTCGTCTGCGCGCTGGGTGAAAAGCGCGGGCTTGCACAGCGCCTGAGTGAAATCGATGTGAGGGACAATGATGCGAAAGACACCGCTCACACGAATCTGGTCTTTGACGGGATGCTCGTCGCGTTTCTGTGTTCGATCGTCGCCTGCGCCATCCTGCTGATATTCCCGCGCATCATCTTTCCGAGCGGGACGAACAGCGATTTGGATACCCTGATGATCGCGGCGATTCCCGCGATTGCGCTGACCGAGATCTTGCTCGCAGCTCAGGCCTATCGCTATGACATAGCCACTACGGTACGGGCCCGCGCGATTGTGGAACCGTGGACCAAATCCATTGCGGTCGCCGCGTTTTTCTTCATTCCGGCGGTCAGCGCAGGCGGCATCGCGCTGGCCTTTGTCGCCGCCGTTTATGGCGCGCTCTTCACCGCCGCGTTCTCCTTCCTGCGCACATACGGCCTGCCCAGGAACTGGCATCCTCGCCCGCGTTACCTCTGGCGCATCACGCGGCGCGCCATCCCGTTGATCGGGGCGGACGCGATTGAGCGCAGCACGCGGCTGGTCGATGTGTTCCTGCTGGGCCAGTTCGCCTCTGCCGGGGCGGTGGGCATCTATTTCTTCGCCAAAGAAGTGGTCAGCGTTCCGCAAAAGCTGAAAACCAGTTTCGAACCGATCCTTGCCCCCGTCATCACCAAGAACCTGAAGATCAAAAACTATTCCGCAATCGCAGCGCAAGTTCAGCAGGTGGGTTTCTGGATCATCGCACTGCAATCCGCGATTGCGCTGGCTCTCGCGATACCGGGCGAAGCGGTGATGGGCCTTGGCGGACCGGCGATTGTCGGCGGCACGGGCGCGCTTGCCATACTGCTCGCGGCGGAAGTGATCGCATCCATGGCCGTCGTGTCGGAAAGCGTGCTCGTCTACATCGCGAAGAAACGTAATCTGGCGGTCTCTATCGGCATCATCACGCTGCAGTCAGCGCTGACCGTCCTGTTCATCATGCTGGCGCAGCACTGGGGCCTGAGTGAAGGGTTCAAGGCGGCGGGCGCAGCGCTCGCATTGTTCGTGGCGCTGGGCGCTTCCAGCTTGATCAAGGCGCTGATCCTCAAAGCCCTGCTCAAGGCGCCGGTCAACAATCTACGCTGGGGGCTGGTCTGGGCTACTGGTCCTGCGGTGGTCGTCGGCTTTCTTTCGACGTTGCTGCCCGAATGGATGGAGCTCGTGCTCGGTATCCCTGCGATCCTAATCACCTACGGAGTCGTCCTGTGGCATCGCGGATTTGGCGAGGAGGACCGCGTGCTCTTCCGTAAGAATGTCGCGCCTGTTCCGGGAACAGAGGCAAGTTGACGCGCATGTCTGGCCGCCGCAGCCTTTCCTTATCGGGAGGCGCAGGTCATGCAACCACACACATTCGTTTCAGCAACACTCGCCGGCATGGCCGCGCTGATGCCGCTGGCAGTGGTGGCAAAGGATATGCCGCCCGCGCGGGATTTGCCAGTGGCTTGAGGCCCAGAATTTCTCCGATGACGAGGCCGTGGCAGGCTGCGACCGGTATGCCTCACACCCGCTCGACAAACTAAAGCCCGCCAATGTCGCAGGTGTCGTCAATGACGGCGAAGTCGATGGGCTCAGCGCTTATCTGTATTGCTTCCTTGCGCTGAAGGTGGACCAGACCAACCCGCGCATTCTGTTCCAGTGGGGCCGTGCAAACCAGGTCCGCAATCCGCTCAGCGTCGGCCAGCCGCGCCAGATGTACCGGCTCGCCTACAAAGGCGGTTCTGAGATTGCGGGAGTGTATCTTGCGCGGCTGCCACCGGAGAAAAGCTGGGCTGAACTGAGAGCCGAAGTCCAGCGCGATATGGCGCGGCTCAAGGGTCAGCAACGCCAGCGGCCCATGACAGGCAAGGAACGCGATGAAATTCTGATCAGCAGTATCGTCACGATTGGTTCGGTCGCGCTGCTCAGGATTTTGAGCAGTGAGGCGACCTGGCCATCGGGCGAGTGTTCGGGCGGATATATGATCGATGCCAACACTCACGAAGTGCTATGCAACGGGCTGATTATCGGCACATATTAGGGCGCGCAGCGGATCGCCGGGTAAGGCGGCATGCTGGGCCCGGCAGAGCGGATTGCCCACTTTTCATCACCGATAATTCAAGGAATTAGCCTGTTCGTCCGAGCAATTGTGGCAAAAATAAGGCGTTTTGTATCGAAACTCATTCACCGTTCATCGACGCAAGCCAACACTTGGTCNCAAGGCCGGGTTCATCAAATCCGGTCTTGCACCGCCGGACTGATCCAGTCGTGAAAGCTGCCTTTGTCGTGCTTTTGCCTCGCCCCCCTAAGGTCAGCCCACCAGGCGATTGCTCTACGGGGAAGGAGGACGTTTATGACGACCGAATACGAACAGGCCACCAACCAACCGATCCATCAATTGGGCGCCCGCAAATATCTGATCCTTGGCGCGATCGCGACCAGCCACATCGCGCTGCTGGCCGCATGCAGCACCTCGGAAGGAGGCGGCGAAGCGATGAGCGCGGACGGCTCGGTAGAGCGCATGGCGACGATCAATATAAGCGAGCCCGAACAACCGGCAGAAATGGTCGTGGCTGGAGAGGCCGAGGCGAGCGCGATTGACGTCACCGGATCACGCGCCAAATACAGCTATCAGGACAACGCAATCGCTGTCCACTCCGTGCAGACCGCCACCGATCCGGGGCGCGAGCGGTATGATGGAAAAGAGGTCTCTGCAGTCAAACTGACGGGGATTGAGCCGGTCTCAACCTTCAGCGTCGATGTGGACACCGGCGCCTATACCAACACGCGCCGCTTCCTCAATCAAGGTCAGCTTCCCCCGCAGGCGGCTGTGCGGACTGAGGAGATGATCAACTATTTCCGCTATGACTATCCGCGCCCCGAAAATCGCAACACACCCTTTAGCGTGACGACTGACGTCGCGCGGTCCCCGTGGAATGAAGGCACCTATCTGATGCGCATTGGCCTGCGCGGATATGACATCGACCGCGATGATCGACCGCCCGCAAACCTTGTCTTCCTGATGGACGTGTCCGGCTCCATGGCGGCGGAAGACAAGCTGCCACTCGTCAAGACGGCACTGTCCGGTCTCGCGGGGGAACTTGGACCGCAGGACAAGGTCTCGATCGTCGTTTATGCGGGCGCAGCAGGTCTTGTGCTGCAGCCCACCAATGATGTGCGCCAGATACGCCGGGCTTTACAGGAACTGGACGCAGGCGGATCAACCGCAGGCGGTGCGGGGATCAAGCTTGCCTATAACATCGCCGAGGACAACTTCATCAAAGGCGGCGTCAACCGCGTGATCCTTGCCACCGATGGCGACTTTAACGTGGGTGTGTCCAGCCGCGATGCCCTTGTCGAGATGATCGAGAAAAACCGCGACCGGGGGATCACGCTTACCACGCTTGGCTTTGGTCAGGGCAATTACAACGAAGCGATGATGGAGCAGATCGCCAACAAGGGTAACGGCAATTACGCCTATATCGACAACGCATTGGAGGCGAAGAAAGTGTTGGGCGACGAGATGTCCTCCACGCTCTTCACCATCGCCAAGGATGTGAAGATACAGGTGGAATTTAACCCGGCGGTGATCGGGCAGTATCGGCTGGTCGGCTATGAAAACCGGGCGCTGCGCGAAGAAGACTTCAACAACGACACCGTGGATGCGGGTGACATTGGCGCAGGGCATCAGGTGACGGCGATTTATGAAGTGGTGCCGACCGGTAAATCGGGCTGGATCCCCGCGCGCCGGTATGAAGATCGTTTCCCCGCATCGGCATCGAAGACAATGGCGGAGGCCGCACATGTGAAGTTGCGGTACAAACTACCCGATGGCAAACGCTCCAAGCTGCTGGACCGGGTCGTAACCTATGAACAATTGCGCCGGGCCAAGGCTCCGCGTGGGGACTTCGCCTTTGCCGCATCGGTCGCAGCCTTCGGCCAGATCCTGCGCGGCGACAATCTGATGCAGGAGTTTGATTTTGACGATGTGGGTGAACTCGCCGGTCGCCAGAACAGCTATTGGCGGCAAGAATTCCTGCAGCTGAACGCTCTGGCAGCAGGCATGAAGGGCGGCTGAGCCACTTCTCCAATTGAGGACACTTGGGGCCAGTGCCGCGTGATGCGGTGCCGGCCCTTTTTTGCGGAACCGCCACGCTGTTTCTTGCCGTTTGCACGCTGGTCCTGCCCTGCTAAGGCGCGGCATCCATTTTACTGCTCACTCAAAGAGGCTCTTTGTCCATGTCCGGTTCCTACGCCACGCTTACCGCTTTTATCATTATCGGAGTTGTCCTGCTGGCCATCGCTGTGTGGCTGCTGATGCGGCTCAATGCGACCACCACGATCGTGGATGCAACCGAGAAACGCGATGTCCTTGACGAAGGCGCCGCGCCAGCAAAGCGCAATCAGGCGCTGATTGACGCAGCTCCAGCCGCCGTTGCCAATAATTTCGGCGAAACCAGCGCGGCTGCAAACACCGATGCACTCGCCGCTGCGCCGGCCAGTGCCGATGCCGAGGCGGGCGCATCGGTAGATCCGATTGCTACTCCAACCCAAGCCTCAACTGCGCAGCCCACGCCTGAAAAGAGCGTCCCGGCAGTGCCCAAGGTCGTGACGGATGGCGAAATCAAGGACGACCTTTCCCGGATCAAGGGCGTCGGCCCCAAACTCGTCACCATGCTGGGCGAATTGGGCGTGACCAGCTTTGCGCAGATCGCTGCGTGGACCGACTCGGACATCGAGAAAATTGATGCCGGGTTAGGCCGCTTCAAAGGGCGCATCACCCGCGACCAATGGGTGGAACAAGCCAAACTTCTGAAAACAGGTGATAAATCTGCTTATCAGGCAAAATTCGGGAACAATGCGTAAGTTTTTAAACGCATGCGTCCAAAACCTGTTACATTCCTCGCCGTCCAGTAAGGACTGACACGCTCAAGGAGAGCAACATGGCACGCCGTATACTGGTCGCCGAAGACGAATTGATTGTCGCATTTGACTTGTGCGACACTGTGGAAGAGGCCGGTTACGAGGTGGAGGGGCCGCATAGCGGGATTTCCTCGGCCATGCTGGCATTCCAGAAGGAAAAGCCCGATCTGGCGATCCTCGATATCACGCTGGACGATGGCAGCGTCTTTCCGCTCGCGAAAAAGCTTGAGGCTGAAGACGTGCCGATCATCTTCCATTCCGGCAGGGATGCCAGTGCCGAATTGAAGGCGCAGTTCCCCGGTGCGACCACGCTGATGAAGCCGTGCCCGCCAACCGATATGATCAATGCGGTGAACGGGGTTCTCGAAAACGCGTAAGGGTTTGCGTGAAACGCACGCCAAAACTGCACGAAATCGGGGCTGCAAACTCTTGCGGCCCCTGTTCAAGCCTGCGACAAGCTTTCTGAAATCGCTTCAGGAGCAACCCAGTGAACGCCCCCTTCAATTCGCCCGATACCCAAACACCTGGCGCCGAACACCGCGATCCCAATGCAGGTATTGTCCCGTTCAACTGGGCTGACCCGTTCGACCTTGAAAGCCAGTTGACTCAAGACGAACGGATGATCCGCGACAGCGCCAATGCCTTTGCGCAAAGCGAGCTGCAAACGCGCGTGATCGAGGCGTATCGCAATGAGACAAGCGCGCCCGAACTCTTCCCGCTGATGGGTCAGGCCGGCCTGCTGGGCGCGACGATCCCCGAAGAATATGGCGGCGTTGGCGCATCCTATGTCGCATACGGCCTGATCGCGCGCGAAATTGAGCGGGTGGATAGCGGATACCGCTCCATGGCCAGTGTCCAGTCCAGCCTCGTCATGCATCCGATCTATGCTTATGGCTCAGAAGAGCAGCGTCAGAAATATCTGCCGGGGCTTTCCTCAGGCGAGCTGATCGGCTGTTTCGGCCTGACAGAGCCCGACGCCGGATCAGACCCGGCAGGCATGAAGACCTATGCCAAGAAGGACGGGGACGATTACATCATCTCCGGCTCAAAGACCTGGATCTCCAACTCACCGTTTGCCGATGTGTTCGTGGTCTGGGCCAAGAGCGAAGAGCATGGCGGCGGCATTCGCGGCTTCATTCTGGAAAAAGGGATGGAAGGGCTGAGCGCGCCCAAGATCGAAGGCAAGATCAGCCTGCGCGCATCAACCACCGGCATGATAATGATGGACGAAGTGCGCGTGCCCGCCAGCGCGCTCTTGCCGCATGTGCAAGGCCTTAAAGGTCCGTTCGGCTGCCTCAACCGGGCACGCTATGGCATCAGCTGGGGCGCGATGGGCGCGGCGGAGTTCTGCCTGCACGCGGCGCGCCAATATGGCCTTGATCGCAAGCAGTTTGGCCGCCCGCTCGCCGGAACGCAGCTGTTCCAGAAAAAGCTGGCCGACATGATGACCGATATCGCGCTGGGCCTTCAGGCGTCCTTGCGAGTGGGCCGCCTGATGGATGACCACCGTTTCAGCCCCGACCAGATCAGCATCGTAAAGCGCAACAATGTCGGCAAGGCGCTGGACATCGCCCGGATGGCGCGCGACATGCACGGTGGCAACGGCATTTCCGAAGAGTATCAGGTGATCCGCCACGCGGTGAACCTCGAAACGGTCAACACCTATGAAGGCACGCATGATGTCCACGCGCTGATCCTCGGTCGCGGGATCACGGGGATTGCGGCATTTTGACCGGATCATTTTAATGCAGGCTGTCCTACAGGGAAACGCACTGGCATACCGGGGGCAATGATCGCTTCGATATCCTTTTTGAACTGCGCGAGGTCAGCCTTTGCGACCCGCGCAGCTTTTCCGCCTTTGGACAGTGTGTCAGGTGTGTCACCCGTTCCGCACGCGCGACGAATGGAGCGATCCGAACAGCGATTGGAACTGGGAGCATCGGCATGAAGCTCTATGGATACTACCGCAGCTCCACCTCATACCGCCTGCGCATCGCGCTGGAACTGAAAGGGATCGCCTTTGAGAATGTGCCTGTAAACCTGCTAACGGCGCAGCAAAAGGATGAGGCGTTCACCAGCCGCAATCCGTTTGGCTCTGTCCCGATGCTGGAGGCAGACGGACGCGACCGTGCGCAATCCATGGCGCTGCTGGAATGGCTGGAGGAAGCCTATCCTGCGCCCCCCTTAATGCCGTCCGATCCCGAAGAACGCTACACAGTGCGCGAACTGACCTATGCCATCGCGACAGAGCTGCACGCGCCGCTGAACCTGCCCGTGCTGAAATATCTGAAAGACGAATACGGCAAATCGCAGGACGAAATCGCCACGTGGTATCGTCACTGGCTGCAACGCACGCTGGAGCCGGTGGAGGCGCGGCTGGCGCAGTTGAGAACGGGCGATTTCCTGCACGATGATGCGCCCGGCCTGTTTGAAGTCGTGCTGCTACCGCAAGTCTATAATGCGCGGCGCTTTGCCTATGATTTTACGAACAGTCCGCACATCATCGCGATAGAGCAAGCGTGCCTTGCCCTGCCCGCATTCCAGCGCGCGCATCCTGACAATCAATCAGACAATCCAGAATAAGCCCGAAACGGGATCGGAGAGGGAAACCCAATGAAGCTCGCAACACTCAACGATGGAACGCGTGACGGCAAACTGGTCGTCGTGTCCAAAGACCTCACTCGCTGCTGCGCGGCGGGCTATATCGCGCCGACGATGCAATATGCGCTCGACAATTGGGCGCGTGTTGCGCCCGAGCTTGAAGTGCTGGCGCGCGATGTCGATCACGAAACGGTGCCGTGCGAGCGTTTTCACGAACGTCAGGCCCACTCTCCCCTGCCGCGCGCCTATCAATGGGCCGATGGCAGCGCCTATATCAACCATGTCGAACTGGTCCGCAAAGCGCGCGGGGCCGAAGTGCCCGACAGCTTTTACCACGATCCGCTGATGTATCAGGGCGGCTCTGACGGCTTCCTGCCGCCGCGCGCCGATATCCCTCTGGGTGATACCGCCTGGGGCTGTGACATGGAGGGCGAGATTGCCGTCGTCGTCGACGATGTGCCGATGGGTGTGAGCGTGGAGGATGCAGCGGCGCACATCAAACTGGTGATGCTGGTAAACGATGTGTCCTTACGCGGTCTGATCCCCGGAGAGCTGGCCAAGGGCTTCGGCTTCTTCCAGTCCAAGCCCGCGAGCGCTTTCTCTCCCGTAGCGGTCACGCCCGAGGAACTGGGCGATGCGTGGAAGGACAGCCTCGTCCATCTGCCGCTGATGGTGGATTACAACGGCGAGCCGTTTGGCCGCGCCGAGGTGGGCGTGGATGCGACCTTTAACATGGCGCAATTGGTGGCCCATGCAGCGAAAACCCGCTCGCTGTGTGCGGGCACGATCATCGGGTCCGGCACAATCAGCAACAAGGGCGCAGATGGCAGTCCGGGCAAGCCTGTGTCCGAAGAGGGGCTGGGCTATTCCTGCATCGCCGAAATCCGCATGATCGAGACGATTGCGAACGGCGAGCCAACAACGCGCTTCATGGCGCCGGGCGACACGGTGAAAGTGGAGATGCGCGATGCCGAGAACCACTCGATCTTTGGCAGCATCGAGCAGACGGTGGTGGAGGCCTAGGCCTGATCGGAGACCATCTTGGGCAGGTTCGCGATCTGCGGATCATGCCCCCAATGGCGGGTAAGCGCGAGGATATCGAAGCCTGCCAGCGTTACCGTTGCCGTATTGCGCAAGGGGTGGACGCCCACCGGTTGATCCACGGCTAGCGCCTCGTCGAGCACCAGCGTGATCGCGCCCGCCGTCGCATTGATCATCGCGAGCGGGGTGACCGAGCCGGGCGTGACACCGATCAGGCGCTCCATCGCACCGGGCTTTCCAAAGCTCAGCCGCCTGCACCGTAGCAGCGGGTGAACACGCTTAAGGTCGATGCGCGCCTCGGCAGGGACGGTGAGCAGAAAATAGGCACCGCCCGGATCTTTCAGGAACAGGTTCTTGGTGTGCAGACAGGCGACGTCATCCTTGATCGCGCGGTTTTGCTCAACGGTGAAGACGGCCTGATGCTCGTGGATGTCATGCGCGATGCCCAGCGCCGCAAGGTCGGCATACAGTCCCGCTTCCCCGCGCATCGTCGCCTTAGCCATTCAACCGCGCAGCATGCCACGCGATGTGATCGGCCATGAAAGTTGAGATGAAGAAGTAGCCGTGATCATAGCCGTCCTGCATGCGCAGTGTCAGCGGAATACCGGCCGCATCGCACGCTGCCTGCAGCTTTTCCGGGCCGAGCCATTCGAGAAATTCATCCGCAGTCCCCTGATCGACTAACAGCTCAGGCAAGCGCGCGCCGTCTTCTATCAGGGCAACGGCATCATAGGGGCGCATCGCGCTTTCATCGCTGCCCAAATATCGGGCAAAAACCTCGCGCCGCCGCTCGACCTGCATCGGCGCTGCGATAGGCGCGAACGCGCTGACGGAGCGAAAGCGGTCTGGATGGCGCAAGGCCACGGTAAGCGCGCCGTGCCCGCCCATCGAGTGCCCGAAAATTGAGCAACGATCGGTGTCGACCGGAAAATTTTGTGCGATAACAGCGGGTAACTCATCCTCGATATAGCTGCGCATCTTGTAATTCGCCGCCCACGGCTCCTTCGTGGCATCCAGATAGAACCCCGCTCCGGTGCCAAAATCCCACTCGTCTGCCGAAGTATCAGGCACATCGTCGCCATTAAGATCGGGACCGCGCGGAGACGTATCGGGTGCGACAAGAATAATGCCATGCTCTGCGCAGGCCGCGCGGTATTCGCCCTTCTCCATGACATTGGCATGGGTGCAGGTGAGGCCAGAAAGATAGGTGAGCACCGGCAGCTCTACCCCCGGCGCATGGTCGGGCACGTAAACCGCGAAGGTCATTTCGCACTGCGTCGCGTCCGATGCATGGCTGTAGACGCCCTGCGTTCCGCCGTGGCTGCGTTGCTGGCTGATAGTTTTAAGCGTCATCGGACTAAACCTTTACCTGGACAAATATGGTGCTGGGATCGCCAGTGTTGGGAGTGCCGTGTGCGTCGATCACAAGCGCTTTAACCTCCCCTTTTCGTGCGCTGGGACGATGCTCGACGCCGCGAGGCACGACCAAAAGCTCATCCGCCGTGAGTGTTTCCGTGCGGTCACGAAGTTCGATGTCGAGCTCACCTTTAATTTTGAGGAAGAGTTCATCGGTGTTAGCGTGAGTGTGCCAGTGAAAGTCGCCATCCAGCTTGGCGAGGCGTATTTCGTTGCCGTTATAGCGTGCGGCTAGTCGCGGTGCCCAGCGCTCGTCAAAGGTTGCAAACTTTTCGGCGAGATTGATTTTTGCAAGGGCCCCATCCGACATCAGAATACCACCACGCTGCGGATGCTCTCGCCCGAATGCATCAGATCAAAGCCGGTGTTGATCTCATCAAGCGTCAAGCGATGCGTGATCATGGGATCAATCTCGATCTTTCCGTTCATATACCAGTCGACAATCTTGGGCACATCAGTGCGGCCTTTTGCGCCGCCAAAGGCGGTGCCGCGCCAATTGCGACCCGTCACCAGTTGGAAGGGCCGCGTCGCGATTTCCTTGCCCGCTTCGGCGACGCCGATGATGATAGAGGTGCCCCACCCCTTGTGACAGCATTCGAGCGCGTCGCGCATCACATCGGTGTTACCCGTGCAGTCGAACGAGTAATCCGCGCCGCCGTCCAACAGCTCGACGAGGTGCGCGACCACGTCGGTGGTTTCCTTGGGGTTCACAAAGTCGGTCATGCCGAATTTCTCGCCCCATTCGCGCTTTACCGGGTTGATATCAACACCCACGATGCGATCCGCGCCCGCCATCTTCGCGCCCTGGATCACATTCAATCCGATTCCGCCGAGGCCGAACACGACCACGTTGTCGCCTGGTTTAACCTTGGCCGTGTTCACCACGGCGCCCACGCCCGTCGTCACCCCGCAGCCAACATAGCAGGAGGTATCAAACGGGGCATCGGTACGGATTTTGGCGACAGCAATTTCAGGCAGGACCGTGAAGTTGGAGAAGGTCGAACAGCCCATGTAGTGATAGATTGTCTCACCCTTATAGCTGAAGCGCGACGTGCCATCGGGCATCAGGCCCTGCCCCTGCGTGGCGCGGATGGCACCGCACAGGTTGGTCTTGCCGCTCAGACACATTTTGCACTGGCGACATTCGGGGGTGTAGAGAGGAATGACGTGATCGCCAGGCACAACGCTGGTTACGCCCGCGCCCACTTCGCGCACGATGCCCGCACCTTCATGGCCAAGCACGCTGGGGAACAGGCCTTCGCTGTCCAGCCCGTCCAGAGTGTAGGCATCGGTATGGCAGATGCCCGTCGCCATGATCTCGACCAGAACCTCGCCCGCTTTGGGGCCTTCAAGGTCCAGCTCTACAATCTCAAGCGGTTGCTTTGCCTCAAAGGCGACGGCGGCTCTGGTCTTCATAAATCACTCCCCGTGAACTGCGGTGATGCGCAGCACGGGGAGCGTTTGAGGTCAAGTGCTACTCAGGCGGGGGTTTGCCCTTCAAGCGGGCGGTGAGCCTTGCGCGCGTCCAGCTCATCGACAAAGCCGTGGTTCACATCACGGTGCTCGGCCTCATCCGCGCGCACCGCGATGATGACATCGCGCAGGCGCGCATTGCTGCCCAGCTGCCAGTAATCAATGGCGATCTGCGGGGCAGGCACGTTTTCGTGACGGCCCGCATCCACCTCTGCCAGATAGCCGGTATAGCTGATGACGGCCTCCTCCTCGAAATAGGCGACGACCCGGTGTGCGGTGCGCGGGGCCAGCAGATAAAGGAAGAAATAGAAGTTGTAGAACACGATCTGCACAGCGACGACCAAAGCACGCTCAAACCGGTTCGGCTGAGCGATCTCGATGAAAGTCATAAGGTGCATCCGTTCATTCTCTGCCTCATCCAGCAGGGTGCGGATCCAGCCTTCGTCATCGCGCATCTTGCGCAGTGCTGTCAGATGTTGCCAAAGCCCGCCGACCATGCCGGGGACCGCCGCCACCGTCTCAAGCACCACCGCGCGGTGGCCATAGCGCGAGGAGAAAAAGGTATCGGCGAAAAACCGCAGCAGCTTCACAAACGCGAAGGCGATTTTATCGCTGGCGTTTTGCGGTAGCACATGACTGTTGATGGCGATGTCGGGATTGAACTGCCGAACCATCGGACTGGGATCGATATGTTTCATGGTGGGGGGTTACCCAAAGTTGGCATGACCCCTTCTACCCAACCCCATGTCGGACGCCCTGGTCATGTCTCTCTCGGCCCAACCTATTTAGCGATTCTCGACTGAATTTCTGCTGAATTGGAGGCAAAAACTGTTCGGTTTCGCGCAACAACTAAAGGCCGAGCGACTCTTTCACTGCGTTATTTACAATCGCCCCGCCGTGGACATTCAGCCCCAGCGCAAGGTGCGGATCGTCTGCGCAGGCCTCCTCCAGACCCTTATTCGCCAGCGCCAGCCCAAAGGGCAGCGTCGCATTGTTCAGCGCGTAACTGGACGTAAGCGGAACCGCGCCCGGCATATTGGCGACGCAATAATGGATCACATTGTCCACCTCATAGGTCGGCGCCTGATAAGTGGTGGGGCGCGATGTTTCAAAGCAGCCGCCCTGATCAATCGCGACATCAACCAAAACTGCACGGTTCTTCATGTGGCCCAGCATATCGCGCGTCACCAGATGCGGGGCGCTGGCACCGGGGATCAGCACCGCACCGATCACAACGTCGGCCTGGCTAATTGCGTCATCAATCGTGCCTGCGGTGGAATAACGCGTGTTGGCGCGCCCCTGAAACATATCATCAAGTTGGCGCAGGCGCGGCAGGGAGCGGTCGAAAATCTCGACACTAGCTCCCATCCCCACAGCCATGCGGGCCGCCTGTGTGCCGACGACACCGCCGCCCAGCACAACCACCCGCGCGGGCAGAACGCCGGGCACACCGCCCATCAAAGTGCCGCGTCCGCCATTATTGGCGCGCAGTGCTTGAGCGCCCGCTTCGATAGAAAGCCGTCCGGCAACCTCGCTCATCGGGGCGAGCAGCGGCAAGCCGCCACCCGGCCCTGTTACTGTTTCATACGCGACCCCGGACACACCGGAATCCATCAACCCGCGCGCCTGATCGGGATCAGGGGCCAGGTGGAGATAGGTGAACAGGATCTGCCCTTCCCGCAGTTGGACCCATTCACTGGGCTGGGGTTCCTTGACCTTCACGATCATATCCGCGCGAGCAAAGACCTCTGCGGCGGTGTCGACGATACCAACGCCAACCGCAGTGTAGGCTGTATCAGGTCTATCAATGCCAAGGCCTGCGCCGGCCTCAACAATGACGCTGTGGCCAGCGGCGATGTATTCACGCGCAGCCTCCGGTGTGAGGCCGACACGAAATTCACTGGGTTTGATTTCTTTGGGAACGCCGACGAGCATGATTCTCTCCGCTCAAAAGGGGTAGTGATCCATTTAATTTACACGCAAGATTGTTACAATCACAAGCAAATATCAAAGGACCAAATCGCAGAAGGTCGCGGCCGATTTCCTACTTTGCGATTATATGCGATCACGCCTAAGCGAGTGAAGCATGAATGAAAGCCCGAAGAAGCCGCGTGCTCCTGCCGCATGGTGTCAACTTTGGCCTATTGAATAATTTTGAATTACCCCAGATGCTTAGATGGCATCAGAGCCGTTGACTAGATGTCAGTTATGTCAACTTATCTCCCATTTGCACACAAAGGAATTGCCGATGACTGCCTATCCCACTCTCAAGATGCTGATCGGTGGTGAATGGGTGGCCGATGGCGGTGCCGATGAGTTTGGGGGCACGATGCCGGTGAACAATCCGGCCAGCACCGCGGAAATCGCGCAGTGTCCCAAAGCCTCGAAAGAACAGTTGGACGCCGCCCTCGCCGCCGCTGACGAAGGGTACAGGAAATGGTCGCGCACGCCGGGGGTTGAGCGATATCGCGTGCTGCGCCGTGCGGCAGACCTGCTGAGAGAACGCGCGCCTGACATCGCCCGCATCGTGACGCTGGAAATGGGCAAGCCCCATGCACAGGCGCTGGGCGAAACGACATCGGCGGCGGACCTGATTGATTTTCTCGGTGAGGAAGCCAAGCGCAAAGGCGGGCGACTGGTTCCGGTGCGCGCGGCGCACCTGTTGGAACAGCGCGTCACGCAGGTGCCGGTTGGCCCCGCTGTCCTGCTGACCCCGTGGAATTTTCCGATCAACCTGCCTGCGAAGAAACTGGCGGGCGCGCTGGCGGCGGGATGTTCCTGCATTCTGAAACCGGCGGAAACCACGCCGGGATCGGCTCAGCTGCTGGTCGAATGCTTTACCGATGCAGGTGTGCCCGATGGCGTGATCAATCTGGTCTACGGCGATCCGGGCATGATTTCAGAGCATCTCATCGCCTCGCCCATCTCGCGCAAGGTCAGCTTCACGGGCTCCACCGCCGTGGGTAAGAAACTGGGCGCGCTGGCGGCGGCGGGCATGAAGCGCTTCACGCCTGAACTGGGCGGCCATGCGCCTGTGGTAATCGGCGAAAGCGCGGATTTTGAACGTACGGTGGCGGCCTGTGTCGCGACCAAATTTCGCAATGCCGGCCAGGTATGCGTGTCGCCCACGCGCTTCTTGGTGGCGCGCGGGATTTACGACCGGTTTGTCGAAGAATTTGCCGCCCGCTCGCAAGACCTGAAGATCGGCGATGCCAGCGCGGATGACAGCGTGACGATGGGACCGCTGGCCCATGCAGGCCGGGTTGCTGCGATGCAGGAACTGGTCGGATCGCTCGGCGGCTCCGAAGGCGAAGTGGTGGCCGGTGGCTCCCTGATCGAGGGGGCCGGACACTTCTTTCAGCCCACCGTCGTCGCTAACCCTGCAGCGGGCAGCCGTCTGATGACACAAGAGCCCTTTGGTCCGATTGCGGGGATTGTGCCTTATGATGACATCACCGATGCGGTCGAAATCGCCAATTCGCTGCGATATGGACTCGCCGCCTATGCCTTCACCGCTTCACTGGATGAAAGCCATTATCTGGGTGACAGTCTGCGTGCCGGAATGGTCGCCATCAACCATTTCGCCGTTGGCTCGCCAGAAACACCTTTTGGCGGGACGGGTGACAGCGGCTTCGGCTCAGAGAGTGGGGAAGAAGGCTATCTCGGCTACACCGAGACGAAGCTTGTCACGGTCGCCAAATCGGCCCCCTGAACAGCGTGCATTCCTTGGCGACGGGTAGCCTAACTCATCCAGCCAGTGAGACGAGAGATCAGATCACGGCGCCCACGCATCGGGCGAATGCGGCCATATCGTGCCTGACGCGAATATTCATCGCCAAAGCATACGGTCCGGCCCATGGCATCAGGACCGCTCGATACGATTGTTGGTCTTTCCATTTGTTGCGACCCCGCTGCGCAAATTCGTCCGAATCACACTGATGTTAGGCAAACAGAGTTAACATATTATTTGTGGAAAACGAGCCCGGATGTCGGATTGGTACAATCCTTTATCAGATGGTCTACTGCGCCACGAGAATCTTGTTGCGGCGACTCATTATCAAAGACGCTGCGCACCTGCATCGCGCACCGCATCCAGATTCGGGTAACCATTTACCGCCATTAACAAATCAGCCTCGGCAAGAATCGAATTAAGCACAAATGCCGCACCCTTTGCCCCGCCCAGCGCCAGACCATATGTATACGGACGGCCAACACCCACCGCAGTCGCGCCGAGCGCCAGAGCCTTGACAGCATCGGACCCCGAACGAACGCCGCTGTCAAACAGAACCGGCACATCGCCTGCCGCTTTCACCACGTCCTCCAACAGGTCAATCGTCGCAATCCCGCCATTGGCCTGCCGCCCGCCATGGTTGGAGCAGTAAATTGCATCCGCCCCGGTATCGACGGCGCGCCGCGCATCCTCGGGATGGCAGATGCCTTTAAGCACGATGGGCAGATCGGTGACGGACTTGAACCACTCCATGTCCTCCCATGTCAGCACCTGCCCGAAAGTCGCCGCCCAAGTGAAAACCGCCGCTGCAGGGTCTTCCTCAGGCGGCTTCTCCAGAAGCGAGCGGAAGACCGGATCGCCAAAATAGTTTTGCAGCACCTTGCCGCGCAATTGCGGGAAATTGGATGCATTAAGGTCGCGCGGACGCCAGCCCGTCACCCAGGTATCCAGCGTCACAACCAGCGCAGAATAGCCCGCCGCCTCCGCGCGCGAGATCAGGCTTTCCGCCAGCCCCTTATGTTTGGGCGTGTAGAGCTGAAAGAAGGCGGGCGTGTCCCCGCAGGCGGCCTTCACATCTTCCATCGGATCATTCGATAGCGTCGAAGCGCAGAACGGCACGCCAGTCTCCGCCGAAGCTTTGGCCGCCGCAATATCACCGTGGCGATCCTGCGACGCCTCTCCGTTGAGGCCAATCGGAGCCATAAACAATGGTGTTGGATATTTGTGGCCGAACAGTTCGATCGAAAGATCACGCTCCGTGCAATCGACCATCATGCGCGGGACCATGCCCCAATGGTGAAAAGCACTGGAATTGGAGTCTTGCGTGTGTTCGTCCCCGCAACCGCCCGCGACGTAATTCGTCAGCATTGGCCCGAGCGCTTCGTGAGCGCGCTTTTCCAGCGTTGCAAAATCGACGGGAAAATTAGGCAAAACGCCGCTAAGACCGGCATTGTAGATGGCATTTTGCATCCCGCCGAAATTCAGGCCGCTGAGCTTCTTATCGGCTTCCGTCGTCATGTCCCTCTCCCAAATTTGTTTATCTGGGAGAGTGCGCAAAGCCAGAGCGCGGGGCAAGCCATTATTAGCTCACCAAACGCTGAAGCTGCGGGCGAACTTTGAGAAACAGGACATAAAGCCGCTCCAGCACAGTCAGCACTAAACCGTTGCGCGCGATCAGGCCCAGCGGGCGGAGACGTGGAATGGCGCGCCACATCGCAGCGAACGCGGCGGCTCCGCTAAGCACTTTGCCGTCTTCCTCGGCATGGAACCGGGCCAGCAGTTCGGTCTGGTCAATCGGGCAGGAAGGATCGGAGTTTTCCGAGACATCGACGAAATTGATCGCTTGTGTGCTGTCCAACCGCTTCATCAGCGCAATCTCGCGCTGACATAGTGGACACGCACCGTCGAACCAGACTTTCACCTTGGATGGGGGGCCTCCGGATGGGGAATGTTGTAATGTGATCGGTTTGGACATGACGAAGATACGGAAGCCGGAGGCGTTTGGTTCCGCCGTTAGAAACTGAATCGCCCCTAAAAACTAAAGCGCAGGGACGCGACCGCCTGACCTTCTTCGATGTTGACCAATTGCACGCCATCGGCATTGATCCGCGCGTCCTGATAATTGAGCCCGAGATTAAGTGAGAGACCGCGCGCCACATCATACCCTGCACCCAGCGCCGCCGAAACCTCTTCATCACCAGCGACCCGGCCGTAATGCCCTTCACCAGAGAGGCGTACCTGGCCCAGCTGAGTCTGAGCTCCGGCAGAAACGAACCAGCGGCGCGCATCGGTGGTGAGCCCGTCAAGGCTTTCCAGCCCTGCGCCGAAATCGAAAATGGAGCTGCCATATTCAATCTCTCCGACCGCACCGATGCCTTGCGTCTGGAATGCCGTGATCCCGTCTGTGGCGATGAATTCGCCCTGCCTGAAACGTCCGGAAAAGCGCACATCCCTGTGGCCAAGCGGGCGCTGATATTCGATCCCGATTTCGTAATCGCCGTTCTCATCCACCGCCATGGCGAGGTTGCTGGGGCCAAAGCGCCCGACATAAGCACCGCCCCACCGGCCAAGCTGTCCGTAGAAATCATCGAACGCCAGAAAGCCATTGCCCACGCCGCGCGTCCGCCGCGTGATCTCACGCACCTGTTGGTTGACGTTACCGCCAATGGCTGTGCCAAACGATGTCGCAACGAATGCGGCGACGTTATCGTTATAATTGTCCGGGCCGATGAAATTGGTGAGGAAGACTGTACTAGGATCGGTGGAGTATTGGCCGAAGTAAGCCGCCCCGACGGTCCAGCGGTTGGCCAGCTGGGTTTCGGCAGAGACCTGAAAGTTGCTGACAAATTCGGCAGTCACCCGGTCACCGCCGGTCACCTCGTCAAACTCGGCGATAAGCGGGGTATCCAGCACGCCCTGCACCTGAATGGTAACGTCGCCCACCGCAACCGCAATCGGCTCCTCCAGGGAGGAAAGGCGGTCATAATTGAGCTGCACTTCCTGCGCATGGGTCGACCCCAGCGGCACCACAGCGGCAAGCGCGATCAAGGCAAAGCGTCCCGCCGACATGGCTCAGGCCTTTTTCGGAAACATGGTGGTAAAGGCCTGACGCGCGATCTTTCGACCCGCATCATCTGCCGCCTCATGATCAGTAAGCCAGTGGACCCCGCCAAAGATGCGGCTCCATCCGTTTTCCCACGCCGCCTGATCCAGACTGGTAAAATACCGACGATGCCCGACCAGCATCGGCCACAGCACCTGATCGGGGCTTTCATGGCTGAAACTGACCGCGTCTGTACCGATGATCAGCTTTGTCATCTCGATCCCTGCCGCGCCGAATGTGGAGTGGCCCGATGTGTAGGAGGGGAAATTGGGCGTCGGGATCAGGCTCATCCAGTCCGGATCGCTCACCACGCGCGGATCGGTGTTGCCAAAAGCGGGCGCGCGGCTGAGGATGGCGGTTTCCGGGCGGATGATATCGTGGTGATATTTGCTGTCCCATGCGCTGATCGAGGCGTCGGCCTGCGTCGCGCCGAGCAGCGCGAAATGGCGCGCATGATCGAGGAAATCGTATCCACGATCCTGCATCACCTGCATCGCGATATACAGGAAATGCCCCGGCGGCGTGATGCCCCAGGGGCCGTCTTCCCAGAATACGGCGATGAACTTCTGGTCCTCGGTGCGCTCATCGGAATATTTGCCGCCGAGGCGTTTGACCATGCCGAATTCACTCGCAAATTCGGGGCTTTTCGGGTCGGTGAAATCAGAGACACGAAATTGTGAGGGACTGGTCATCGTCCAAGGCTTGATCTTGCCGTGGCCGGGGAAGAGACCGCGCGCAAAGCTCTCAACCGCAGGGCCGGTGCCCGCGCTGTAGCTCGGGCCTGTGGGCGTCCATTTCAGCGGATCGTTGCGTCGGTCATACCTGTCGAGGTAGAAGTTCGCGCGGTGCGGTTCTGCCCCGTCTCCGGTGCGCATTTTATTGATGGCAACGCCGACATGGTGGCCCCACTTGGCGCCCAAATCCTTTGCCTCGCCATCGGGAAAGCGGTTCTTGAACGCGCTGCGCTCCCACAGGAACGGCTGCTGAAAACACTCCGCAGCCGCCGTTGCAAAGGCGATGCCATAGGCAACCTCGGGATCGGCGCCGCGCGGTGCTTCGCCAATATCGAACGGGGTATCATACCGTCCTATGATTGCATTGGCCGCTACAAAGCCCGCCACCATCGGCGCTGCAAAGTTATAGGCTGCACGAGGCGGCGCGGTGCGCTGGTCGCGCACCTGCTGCATCGCCACATCGACCCAGTGATAGACCGAATTCTGGTTCTGCGGCTCGACGATATTGGTCATATAGCTGGAGCGAGAACCGTATGGCGCTGTCGCACAGCCGCCAAGTCCGCTCGCTGCGACGCCTGCGGCGGCGCCAGCCAGCATCGAGCGTCTGGTAAGTTGCATTGTCGTCCCCGTGAAGAACAAAGATCGTGTTGATCGATGCATCTAAACCTTGGACGTGATTTTAGGGTAAACGCGGCCGCAGGAATTGTGCGTTGTCGGGCGCATTCACACGTATGATCCTGATTTCGTTAGTCCGGTAGGTCCAGAATAGCGCTTATGCCCTGCCCCGGCTGCGACTGGAGCGAAAATCCGAAATCGTGGCGGGCGGCCAGTTCATGCACGATGGCAAGACCGAGCCCGTCACCGTCTGATGCTGCCAATTTTGCACCGGAGCGCTGAACCCGCTCCAGCGTGTCCGTATCCATCCCGCGCCCGTTATCGCTGACAATGATCTGACATCGTCCCCCGACCTCCTCGATGTCGAGTGTGATCGCGCTTGCAGCGGCATGACGCAAGGCACTCGCGATCAGATTGCTGGTCGACCGGATCAGGGCAAGCGCTGGCACGCGCGTCATGCAGTCGCCACCCTGGACCCGCAGGTCAATACCCGCCTCACGCGCTTCGCCGGCAAACATGTTGTCCACCGCGCGCGCGATCAGATCGAGTGGATAGGCCTCGCCCTTCTCAGCAGCGCCGTTGGCATTTCCGCTGGCCGAACCGTCTGCACCGCCCAGCGTTTCTTCCTGACTGCAATATTGGCGCGTCAACGTCTCAAGATAATCGATCGCTTGCGCCAGCATTTACTGCAAACCGGGGGAAAGCCGCTCTGCCTCGCTGTTCACCCTCGCGAAAGATGCCGATATTGGGATTGTCATTGCTGGACGTGTTGATCATCGCGAGACAGTTTTGCCCCGGCAAAACCAGAAAACTCTGCGAGCGGACATAGGTGAAATAACGCGCGCGCAAGGCTCCGCCATCGCCTTTGCGGCTTAGCAGAATTTCGCGCGGGGCCTCACCCTTGCACGCGAGATAGACCAGCGGCAGGCGCACAAAAATGCCGCCCACGCCGATAACGCGGCGCATCGGCGCGGCATCGTCCGCATCAAGGCTGAAAAAGGGCAGCGCGATCCACACATCAGCGGCAGATCGCGCCCGATGAAATCGCCATTGGGAAGCTCGCGGATATTGGTGATAACGACCTGATCGGGTTCAATGCGAAACAGCAGCATGTGCACCCAGCTATCCTCGGCATAGGCATGGCCGCCTTCGATCACGATGCGCTTCCCGATTTCGCGGATTTGCCAGACGCCTTCGATGGGGAGCGGTTCAAGCTGCTCCATCTCATCAATCGTCGGTAGCAAGGCGTGGATCTGCGCCTCAATCGGCGCGGGCGCGGCCAAACTGCCAAGCGCCAGAGCGGCGGCGGCGAAACCCAGTTTACTTGCAATCAGCTTTGGCGCGGTCAGGCAGGGCATGGATCGTCTCCTCACAGGGTCTCTAGATGTGTGGATGTTGTCGCAGCAGGCCGGCGAACACTGAATGGGGTCGATCCCCCAGACGCGCATGGGTCTGGTTCAGGCCAAAGAAAGGCGAACGAGAGGCGATTGGGGATTTGGCCCCATGGCGCGCGGCTATGCGGGCTTCATAATGGGCGCATCAAAACAGCCACTTTCAAAGGAGTTCTATGATGCCGCGCCCGCTATTCCGTTTAACCGCATTGGCCTTGATCGCCGCCAGTATTTCGGCAACCGGCGCACTGGCACGCGTCGGGAAAGTCTGTTTGGAATTGCCGTCTGGCGCCAACACTCTCAACGCGACAATCGCCAGCGGATGCCTGCCCACCCACCCCCGCTATAAGGACGATTTCGCCATCGCGGTCGATGCCGGGACTGCGGTAATCCGGGTCAATGGCGCCTTCAAACAGGTCGGCAACAGCCGCATCGCTTCAGCTGACTGCATGGGGTCGCGCACGGTCGAATACACCGCCGAGGCCGCTGGCGCCCGCCGCTACACAGTGATGATCAATGACCGGTTTGCCGGAGTGTTAGATGCCAGCGACATCATGTTCGGCCGACGCACGGCAAGCGCGTGTTTTGACGGGGGCGGGCGTGGGCGCAAACCACAGATGATGAAGAATGGCGTGACCGTCTATTCAAAGGGCCAGTTTGCTGACTGGATCGGGCGAACGCGCACAGCATGCACATCAAAATCCGTTCCCATAAGCGGCGACACCCTGGGTGAGGTCGCTGCACAGTTGCTCGGCAATCATCCTGAAGGGACCGAAGGACGGCAAAGCGCGCAAATCGCCATTTCGCTCGCACGCTGGCGGCGCGAACCCGCGGACAAATTGGCCGACCGCAGATTTACCGCAATCACGATAGAGGTGCACGGCTTTCTGGACGACAGCGTCTCTGGCGAGCGCATTTTTGCCGCCACCCGTCAGGACGCGCAGTCAGGCGAATGGAAAGTAACAGCTGTATGGCGCCAATATATGTGCCGCCGCGGCGCACATGCGGGACAATGGCTGGGCAAGCCCTGCATCTGAGGAGACCTCAGCCTTGCAAATCGGGCCAGTTCGGCCCGAAGCGCCCCAGATACTTGCGCAGACGATCCGCATCACTGGTGGATTTGCGCTGCTCACGTGAATGGGCAAACAGCATCCGGCCTGCTTCGGAAAGGCTGCGGGCGCGGCGGCAAGTGGCAATCACAAATTCCAGCTGTACCCGGTCAAACGGGTCGATCACAGCCGCGCGTTCCTCGCCAAGCAGGGTCGCCAGTTCACGCCCGTTCTCCATTACGGATGCATCCTCGCCCGCCCATAACAATTCGAGCCGCGTTATCTCCATCTCGACGGCGTGGCGGTCTATCCGCCCCGTGGGGCACAGCGTCGCCATGCGCGTGACAATGGCGGCCAGATCGCGGAATTTGCCCGTCCACGCAGCACCCGGGCCCTCTGCAAAGGACAGGTAGGCGGCGCGCGCTTCGGTGTTGAAGGTGACGCGCTCGCCCTCGCGCTCGGCAAAGCGTTCCAGCTCGTAATCCAGATTCGGCGCAATATCCTCGCGCCGGTCAGCAAGGCCGGGCAACGTGAAGGTCCAAAGGTTGAGCCGCGCAAACAAGTCTTCGCGAAAAGTGCCCTGCGCCGCCGCCGTCACCAGATTACGGTTGGTGCCTGCGATCAGCTGAAACTCGCTCTTCGCCTCGTTATCAGCGCCAACGGGCAGGAACCGGCCTTCTTCAATAGCTCGCAGGATTATGGCCTGCACGTCCAGACCCAGTTCGCCGATTTCATCAAGGAACAGCATGCCGGTATCCGCCGCTTTCAACAGCCCCGCCCGCTCAGCTGCGGCGCCGGTAAACGCGCCTTTCTTGTGACCGAACAGAGCCGACATCGCGCTGTCACCCTTCAGCGTGGCGCAGTTCACTTCGACAAACGGCCCGGCCACCTGATGGCGCAGTTTTTTCAACTCATAAATCTTGCGCGCCAACTGGCTCTTGCCCGCGGCCGTCGGCCACATCAGCAGGATCGGTGCACGGCTACGCATGGCCACCTGCTCAATCTCCTCAATCATGGAGTTGAAGGCGGCATTGCGCGTCTCGATCCCGCTTTGCCCAGACTTCTGCAGAAAGCGCCAGCTTCCCGCCGATCAGGGACCAGGCAACTCTCTGTTGCTCACGGCTGAATTCGAGCATGTGACGGAAGTCATGTCCGGCTTTGGCAAAATCGGCCTGCCTGCTGAAAGGCTGGGCAAGGCGACCGCGAAACGCATGGCGGGGTATCTTGCCAGCGGTGCTTTTGCGGGGCCATTCCTCCAGGACCAGCTTCTGCTGCCCTTTGCTCTCGCACGCGGCGGGGCCTTCACCACGGTCAAGATAAGCGAGCATACCCGCACAGCCATCGACCTGATTCAGCGCTTTACCGGAACCGGTTTCCGGATCAGCGAGGGAGAAGACAAATCGTGGGTCGTCGAGGTGGCGCGGTAGGCCCAGCCCTATCGCATCACTTATCGAGATAGGCGGCGCACATCGATCTGCGCGGATGCAAAGGCCCCTTCAATCACAGCAACCGCCGCATCAATCTGTGTATTGCCGCACATGAAGATATCGAGCGCGGCGAAGTCGAACTCTGGCCATGTGTGGATCGAGATATGGCTTTCTGCGAGCATCAGGACGCCGGTGACACCCATGTTCTCACCGAAGTGATGAAAGTGCGATTGCAATATGGTAGCTCCCGCCGTGTCCGACGCGCGCCGCAGGACAGCTTCGAGGTGGGCAGGCTCATCCAGCCGCTTGGCCCCGCGCACGTCGATCAGGACATGCGTGCCCACACGGATCAGGGTTTCGTCAGTCATCGCCGAATGCCCTCCATTCGCTGATGAACAATTGCACCAGAGCCTGATTGTCGAGGCGGTTCACCCCCATCCCCTTGGCCTGCATATCTTGCGGAAAAACGGCCATGCGCGCCTCTTCACCCGGGGTGAAATAGCGCAGGTTCTGCGGCAATCCATCCAGATCACCAAAGGCAGAGCGAGCCGCGAGGGTGAAACCCCAGTCGCCAAAGCTGGGCACATAGGCGTGATAGGGCCGCACGGCAAAGCCCGCCGCGCGCAGTGTCTCGCCGATCATCGCAAAGCTCTTGGTCGAAACATAAGGCGCAGTGCTCTGAACCGACATGATCCCGCCCGGGCCAAGCAACGCGCCAAGGTTGCGATAGAACTCAAGCGAGTAGAGCCGCCCGATCGAGTAATTCGTCGGATCCGGCAGATCGACCAGAATGACGTCGAACTGCCGATCACTGTCGCGCGCCCAGGCAAAGGCATCGGCGTTGATCACCTCCACACGCGGATCAGCGAAGGCATCGCTGTTCAACTGTTTGAGCGCCGGAGCCGTGCTGAACAGCTGCGTGATCGCAGGGTCCAGATCGACCAGCGTAACACTGTTCAGAGTTTGACGTTTCAATACTTCGCGCAGGGCCAACCCGTCCCCGCCGCCCAGAATCAGGACGCTCGCATCACCATCGGCCCGCCCCAAAGCTGGCCAGACAAGGCTTTCATGATAGCGGTATTCATCGCGTGAGGAGAATTGCAGATTACCGTCCAGAAACAGGCGGATATCGCCTTTGTTCTGGGTCAGGACGATGCGTTGATAGCTGCTCGATTTCGCATAGATCAGATTATCATTGTAAAGCCCGGCTTCCGATGCCCGTTGCAGCGCCTCGGAACTGACCGCCCCGCCCACCAACATGATCGCGATCAGCACCGCTGACACCCGCTCTGCAATCAAAGACCGGTCACGGCGCAGCTTGAAAACGAGCAGCAGCGCCACAAGAATATTCACAAAACCAATGACAAAGCCTGCCCGGATCAATCCGACAAACGGCACCAGCACCAGCGGGAACAGCAGTGAGGCTGCGAGCGCGCCGATATAATCATAGGTGAGGACGTTGGAGACCAGATCACCAAAGCTGAATTCATCTTTCAAAATACGGATCAGCAGAGGTATTTCCAGCCCCACCAAAAAGCCGATCAGCAGCACCAGACCGTATAGGATCGGCCTGAAATCATCGACAACGGGAAACAACATGAACAGCGCCGCCGCCGATGTGCCGCCCACCGCTGCGATGATGATCTCTATCCGGATAAACCACGCGAGCAGGCGCCCGGTGATATAGCGGGAGAACCAGCTGCCGATCCCCATCGCGAACAGATAGGTGCCGATCACGGTCGAGAATTGCGTGACGCTGTCACCCAGCAGATAGGTAGCGATTGTCCCTGCCAGCAGCTCGTAAATCAGCCCGCACGTCGCGACGACAAATACAGACACCAGCAGGATCAGCGACAGGCCGCGCTGCTCCCCGTCGCCAGAGCCGGTCCTGTCGCGATCCGGTTTGGGATAGCCCGCTGCCACAGCAACAGGCGCGTCATCAGCCATGGATAGCCGCGGCAATAATGACCGCTATCGATATAGCCATGGCACCGGCCAGGATGGCGACGGCCGTGTTGCGATTATCAATGATTTCGACCCGCAGTTTTGCCGGGGTCAGAATGTCGACCACTATGAACGTGGCCAGAAAGACGAATATCCCCAGAAACGAGTAAGCGAGACTGGCGAGAAATATATCGAGAGTGAGCATTATGCCTCCTGCGATTGCGTGAATTGGGGCGTGAGTCGGGACTGTTTGGCCATCGGCCTGGCGGCCTCGTCTACTTGTGCATCGGGCCACCGCCGCGCGAATAAACATTGCGGGCCTGCACACCGTCGCCAAACGGCGAATATCCGTACCAGCTGGCCGCTGTGAACAGGCCGATGCAAACGAAGCACCATGCCAGAAATCCGCCTCTCATGATCGGTTTGGCCCCCTGTTTGAACTCATATCAACCATCGTTGTCATGCCCGTCATACCCGCTGGACCGGGCTGTTTCAAAACCGAGCGCGCGCGAAAACATCCAGCCGACCGGCAAAAACAGGGCAAGGAACAGCAGAAACAGATTGCTGTAGAACATGCCGTTTGACTCCGCCTCAATCACCACGGGGCGCCCTCCGCCCGCATTAGCCCATTCCGATGTGTTCCGTGTGCTTGCAGTGACAGCCGCATCCGCTTCGTCTTCGGGCAAGCCGACATCAGCAGTAAGTTCGTATGTTCCCGGCGGCACGGAGGACAGTTTCACCGTCCCGTTGCGGTCGTCCTCTTTCCAGTCGCGCCCATAGTAATATTCGATGGGCTGGCTGGCGATGATCTCTTCACCGGTCTGGGTGTTGGTGAGGGTGTATTCGACATACATCCAACTGTTGTCGCCCGGCTCTCCGCGTGCCTTGATCGTGAATGGCCGCGCTCTGCCGGTTACCTCAAATGTGCCGAGCGATACGGTGCGGTTGGAGGAAGTCGGGCTCGCCGTGAAAGTCTGGCTGCGCTGCTCCCCGCCAAAGGACAGCAGGACCGCGACCAGCACAGCCAGAACAAAACCGATGCTTGCGACCAAGGCGGCGTTCACTGCCTTGTCAGAATGGGGATTGGGCTGATGCGGCGATGGCATGTCGCCGATGGCGGGATACTGCCCTGTGTCCTCAACTCCAAAGGCCAATGCGACGTCTGCCGAAGAGATAAACTCTTCCAGCGTCCAGTTGTATTCGTCCCCGGTCAGTTCGCACGACAGAACCTTGCCCCCGCCGACAAAACTCGTGGAGCGCACGTCATCGCCGCGTTTCACCTGCCAGTAAAATTCTCCGATTGCGCGCTTCACCGTGCTGATCGCGGGATCGTAAATCCGCTTCATGCGCGCGCCCTCAAACCGGAAGGTATCGTTAGCCGGGTTGGCGGGTTGAGAGAGAATGGGCGTGCCAAAGCTCCACCCACTCTGCGTTAAGACCAGCCAGCGATAGCCGTTATAGGGATTGAACAGCAGGAATTCCTGCCAATCGTCCCACCCGTCAGATTTTTCCAGATGGCCGACAACAGCCCATTCGACGCCGTTCACTTTGCCCATTGTGCCGAGCGGAATAATCAGGTCCCGCGCCGCCTCGACATGTTCGGCAATCAGCTTGGCCGAACTGCCCGTCAGATCAATCTCGCTGCCGCAATATTGGCATGCATACAGCGTTGAATAGCCCGCCGCGCGCAGCTCAATCGCGCCCCCGCAAGAGGGACATTCCATGTTCTGAAGATCCGGGCCCCCGGTTACCATTACCCCGCCTCAAACTCGGGACGCGACCAATGCTCAAAACTCCTCAAGCCTGACGGTGCCAGATCCTCGAGCCGGTAATAGGCGCCGCGCCACAGGCTGTGCCCGTGCCCGTCGCTTTGCCATGTCATCGCCTTTTTTGAGGTTGTCCGAAGATCAATGCTTTCGCGAGCAAAGTTGGGCGAGATGATGTGCGACAAGGAGCCTTCTACCGCGACGCAGCGCACTATCTTCACATCGGATACCGTGTAGGCAGTGCCGTCAACAAACAGGCGCTGACCCATCGCTTCGCGATTTGCCGCGTCAATCGCCTGAAGATTGGCGACCTCGTCATCTTTGGGCTCAACCTCTTCCATGACCATGTAGAGGCCCGCTTCCTCCGCGACCCATTTTGTTGAGCCATCAGGGAACTGCAGCAGCCATTCGTTCCAAAAACCACGGTCCCACGCCCAGCGCTCTCGCCCGACGATCTCGCCACGCGATCCGCCCACCATCAGGCGCGTGCCAATCTGGATCGGGCTGACATCGAAAGGTACTTGCCCTGCATCACCCACCGCGGCCAGCTCATCGCCCGCTTTGCTCAGCAAGGCGTTGCAATGGGTGCACGTGACCACAGGCAGGCCGGGCTGGCCGGTGCCGGTCGGCGCGCCGCATTGGGGGCAATTGGCTTGGGGCTGCATCATTCGCGTGGTTCGTTTGGCCCGATCACATAATCTTGGCGAGTAACTGCGCTTTCTTTGCCTCGAACTCCTCGGCGCTCAACGCGCCCGCCTTCTGAAGCGCGTGCAGTTTCTCGATGACCTTGATCGGATCCTCTGCCGGAGCCGCCGGTGCGGCGGGTTGCGCACCTGCAGCGGCGGCGCCTGTCAGCCCGCCCTGCATGACCTGACCCAATGCCATGGCAGCCGCCACACCGGCGCCAGCACCTGCGACACCGCCCGATGCCGCCATCGCCTCATCCAGCGAATCCGCCGCCTTGAACGTGGCGTAATCCTGAAGATTGCCAATCGCCCCCATCGAAGCGCGGTTGTCGATCGCTTCCTGCACTTTTTCTGGTAGCGAAAGACTTTCCACGAACAGCGACGGGATAACGATGCCCCACTGGTCGGTCGCGTTGTCTGCGGCCTGCTGAAGGCTTTGCGACAATGCCGCCTGATCCGCCGCCATATCCAGAAACGGCGTCTTGCCTGACCCCAGCAAGGCGGCGAGGCTGGTCGCGATGATAGAGCGCATCTGCGCTTCCATATCGCTGATCCAGAGCTCATCGAGATTGGCAAAGGTGGTGTTGTAGAACTGATCGACACTGCCGAGGCGGAATGAATAGGTGCCAAATGCGCGAATACGGACCGCGCCGAATTCCGGGTCTCTGACCGTGATAGGTTGCGCTGTGCCCCATTTCAGTCCTGTTATCTCGCGGGTTGAGAAGAACGTCACATCGGATTTGAAAGGCGATTTAAAGCCCTTGTCCCAGTTTTCCAGCGCGGTGATCACAGGCAGCGTATCAGTCTGCAGTTCGTACATGCCCGGCTCAAAATGGTCCGCCAGTTCGCCGTTGTTCAGGAAGACTGCGGTCTGCCCTTCTCTTACCGTGAGCTTTGCGCCGTACTGGATCTCGTTATCCTCCATCGGCACACGCCAAGCCAACTGACCGGACTTTTCCTGCCATTCGAGGATGTCGATGAACTGTTTGGAAAAGAACCCCATAAGTACTCCGCAGATTGAAAAGTGATGCCTGTCTTCAGCCAAAAATCACTGTAAGGACAGTTGACGCGGCCTGCCAAGGGTAATCAGGGCCAGCCCCACACCATTTACACCTAAAGCTCCAAGGAACACCGCCCATGTCACTGCGCCCCCGGATTCAACAGAACGAAGACATCCGTTTTCTTGGGACGGTGCTTGGCAATATTATTCGCGAACACGGGGGTGAGCGCCTGTTTGAACGGACCGAACACATCCGTTCTTCGAGCGTCAACCGGCACCGCGGCGATGAGCTGGTCGATCTGGAACTGGAGAAGCTCTCGCTCGATGAGGCGCTGGCCTTTGTGCGCGGCTTTGGCCTGTTTTCGATGCTGGCCAATCTGGCAGAGGATCGTGATGCGGTGATGGCAGAGGCCGGCGTTAGTTTTGCCGATGCGGTGGAAAGCCTGAGCGAGCACGGAGTCAAACCCGAGGAGATTGCCGATCTTCTTGATAATGCGCTGATCGCTCCCGTTCTAACCGCTCACCCGACAGAGGTGCGGCGCAAAAGCGTTATCGACCACCGCACTCGCATTGCTGACCTGATGAAGAGCCGGGACAGCGCGCTCGCGGCAAACCGCCCTACGACTGACATTGATCAGGCAATCACGCGCCAAATCTCCCTACTTTGGCACACACGCACGCTGCGCCGGGATCGGCTTTATGTCACTGATGAGGTGGACAACGCACTCGATTTCATGCGGCAGGTGTTTCTGCCGGTCCTGCCCGATCTGTATCGCAAGATGGAGGCTGCTCTGCCGCACCGGCCAAAAAGCTTTCTACGCCTTGGCAGCTGGATCGGCGGCGACCGTGATGGCAACCCTTATGTCACATCGGAAAGCCTCATCTATGCGCTGGGACGAGGCGCTGAAACCGTGCTTGGCTATTACCTCGATGAACTCCAAAACCTTGGCTCGGAGCTCTCGATATCCAGCGAACTCGCGGATATCGCACCAGAAATTGAAGCGCTCGCCAAGGCCAGCGGAGATACATCGCCGCACCGTCAGGATGAACCCTATCGCCGCGCGCTGATCGGGATTTATGGCCGGTGCGCCGCGACCTATACAAAACTGTGCGGTAACGAGCCTGCGCGTGCCGCTCTGGTTGAGCTGGAACCCTATGACCGGCCCGAGGATTTCAAGGCCGACTTGAGGACGGTGGGGCGATCACTGGCCGCACTGGGCGGGGAGGCGTTCGCATCGGTGGGGACGCTGGGCAATCTGATCCGCGCTGTGCGCACGTTCGGTTTTCACCTCGCAACGCTCGATATGCGCCAGAACAGCTCTGTTCATGAAAGGGTCGTAGCGGAGCTATTGGCCAGTGCGGGGGTAACGGACACCTATCTTGATATGGACGAAATGGCGCGGGTCGAGGTGTTGCGTACCGAACTCTCAGGCAAACGCCCCTTGCGAACGCCGTGGGCGACCTATTCCGAAGAGACGCAAAAGGAGCTAGCTATCATTGATGCGGCGGCTTACGCGCACGATTGCTTTGGGTCGCAGTGCATCACGCAATACATTGTTTCGATGGCACAAACAGTGTCCGACCTGCTCGAAGTGCAGGTCCTGCTGCGCGAAGCGGGTCTGTATGAAGGGGGTGATACGCCGTCCTGCCCGATTATGCCTGTTCCGTTGTTTGAAACGATCGGCGACCTTGAAAATGCGCCGGGCATCATGCGCGACTATTTCGCCATTCCCGAAGTCGCCGCCCTCAGCAAAAACAGTGGCTTTCAGGAGGTAATGATCGGCTATTCGGATTCGAACAAGGATGGCGGGTATCTAACTTCAAGCTGGATGCTGGCCCGCGCCAGCGAAGCGCTCGCCCCCGTTTTTGCCGATGCAGGCGTTACCATGCAACTGTTCCACGGGCGCGGAGGCTCTGTCGGGCGTGGTGGCGGCTCCGCATTCGAAGCCATTCGCGGGCAACCCCAGGGCACCGTCAATGGTCGCATTCGTATCACCGAACAGGGCGAAGTCATCGCTGCGAAATTTGGCACGAAAGAAACCGCTGCGACCAATCTGGAAGCCATGGCGAGCGCCACCTTGCTCGCCACATTGGAGCCGGAGCGTGTGCCTCTGGCTGAATACAGACGCTTTGCAAAGGCGATGGACAGCATATCGGGTTCGGCGTTCAAAGCGTATCAGGGGCTGGTTTACGAGACGCCGGGCTTCGTCGATGTCTTCCGCCAGATGACCCCGATCGCAGAGATTGCGACGCTTAAAATCGGATCGCGCCCTGCCAGCCGCAAAGCATCCAACGCGATCGAGGATCTGCGCGCTATCCCATGGGTGTTCTCATGGAGTCAGGCGCGGGTAATGCTACCCGGCTGGTATGGCGTCGGACATGCCCTTTCCGGATTTGAGGACCAGGGCCTGATCAAAGCGATGGCGGCGCAGTGGCCATTCTTCAAAAATACGCTTGGCAATATGGAGATGGTGCTGGCCAAATCGGACATGGCGATTGCGGCGGAGTATGCCGGGCTGGTTGAGGATGAGGCTTTGGCAGACGCGGTTTTCACGCAAATTCGTGACGGATGGAACCGCACACATGATGCTCTGCTGGAGGCGACCGGGCAGTCTTTTCTGCTCGAAAACTCCCCCAGACTTGATGCCTCAATCCGGCTGCGACTGCCTTACATCGAACCGCTCAACCTGCTTCAGCTGGAGTTGCTGAAACGGCACCGCGTGGATCAGAGCGATGAAAGAGTCGCAGAAGGTATAAAGCTTTCGATCAACGCAATCGCGACGGCCTTGCGCAACAGCGGGTGATGAAGAGATCTGGCGAACGCATCCATCCTGCAAATATGTTCGCCTTGATAACGCTTTGGTCAGAGACAGACCCGATCCACCAGATGCGCGAGCATCCAGATTTCATGTCTTTTGCAGCCGAGATCGGGTTGGTCAAAGAGTGGGCGCGCTATAGCTGGTCAGACAGAATGCCGGGCACATCGATCATGTCCTGAAACGCTCCAATTGACGCTTTTTTGACGCTTGATCGCCTTGACCGTTCAGCGAATTCTCGGGCACTAATGCGGTTACAGGGGAACAGAAGTAACGGGTTGATGCAGGACGCTTTTGAGCGACAGCCTGTAATAGATCCAAGCTCCCAAGACAGGTCTTAGCGGCGTGCCAATGGCACCCGAAACCGATCATGCAATTGGAACACACGCCGCACCCAGCGGCCGTGTTTGAACTCCGGTGGGTGGCTTTGCGACCCGACCAGCCACCGGAGTTCATTTTGAGGGAAGGACTCCGGCTATTTGCGGCTGGAAATGATCAGCATGAGAACCGTCTACATTGAGCCGGGGCCGCCTTGAGAACACGGTCACATCGAAAGCTTCAAAGGTAAGCTCAGAGACGAGCTGCTGAGTGGCGAGAGCTTCTACACACTCAACCATGCGGTCATCCTGATCGAGCGTTTGCGTGGCCGCTACATCACAATCGGACCCCACTTGTCGCTGGGATACCACCCGGCAGCACTCGAAGCCATCTTGTCTCGCCCTGTCGGACTGCCTTACGCTACGCTTCAGACCGCCCAGCAAAAGGACGACCTAAAACGCCAGAGTTCGAACTTGAGTGGTGGACCACGCCATTGGTGCAGGTCATGCGCATCTGATTGTTAGGCAATTGCGCACATGAATTACACGATAGAGCATCGTCGGAACCGAAAGTATACGTCTTGTCTGACAGATGGCGTAACGTCTGATGGCAGAGATCAAACATGAAGCTTTTATCAGTATTGTTTTCAAGTGGTTGCTAGCCTCAGTCTAGGACTTTTCAGCGCCACGTCAGACGCAAGGAACTTCACCTAAGTCCGTCCGACGCGAAGGATCTGGTCGCTTGCCGTTCGATGAATAAGCGGACGAGTTACGAGTGAAAGCATAACAGTCGCGCCAGCGCACCACGCGCCCATCCACAAGAGCTGCCGTGGCAAGGTTATACCGGTGTCGATCAGATAGCCCGTCAGCCCAGGACCCAGCGCTGTTGCAAAAACCATCGCCGAGACAATCATGGCTCTTATACCGCCAAGATATCGAACCCCGTAAAGTTCCGGCCAGAGCGCGCCAAACAGGGTTGATGTGAAGCCGTAGCTTATCCCGAGAAGCAACATAAATATGTAAATGCCCCAGACCGGTGTCAACACACTGGCCGCTACGCTCGCCACCGAAAGCGGAACCAGAAAGTACGGGAGGAGTCGAATTGCGCCGAAGCGATCGACCAAGTGCCCGCAAATCAATGAGAAAACCACAGTCGTCAGGGCCATTACCGGAAAGGCGCTTGCAAACGCCAGCGGATCGTATCCGCGCAGTTCGATCAGGTGGTCCTGATGAAAGAATACTGTCGTCCCGATAAAGGCCGGTGCGAGAACGCCGGTCAGAAGCGCATAGAAATAGGGATCCTTGACCACTTCGGACCTAGTCCAGTCCTGCGCGGTGCGATCTAGTCCCGTGGCGTGGTCAGTGTGCGACGGCTCACGCTCGCGCGAATAGAGCGCGTAGATCGCCGGAAGGGCCCCTATGATCAAGACCGCGCTCGCGATCAGCCACGCGCCCTGCCAGCTAATCATCGTTGAAACGATCACGAAGGCAATGGGAAGGACGGCCTCTCCGGCCTGATGCCCTGGGACGACGAGCGAGATCGCTCTGCCGCGTCCGGCTGCAAACCACCTTCCGGTCTCCGTAATCGCGATGTGCGTCATCATGCCCTGGCCAAAAAGCCGCAGCAGATAGATCGAGGCAATTAGCAGCGCGACACTCGGCGCAAAGGCGATCAAGACACACGCTATTGCGAGCGGCGGTATGACAAACAAGATAGCCCACCGGCCTGAAACCACATCCAGCAAGCGACCAAGAAATGGCAATGTCGCTGCGCTGCCAAGCGTTGCCGCCATGTAAAGCAGACCAAACTCACCATCGCTGAGCGCAAATCTGGCGCGCAGTTCCTCTCCCGACAATCCGATGAAGAATGTCTGTCCGAATGAGGAAAAAAAGGTCAGCAAGAAGCCGCCAAAGAGCCAGCGGGCGTTTGCGCGTATGAAAGAGAGCATCAGATAGACATGGCAATTCGTGACTCAATTGGGAATGATTCCTTGTAAGCGATGCGCAGCGTCAGGCCGGGCAGCTCGCGCAATCAAAAAGAACTGCGAGCTTGCTGGTGACAGTTGACGGGCAAGCTTGTATCCAACCCCTGTACATAAAGCCCGCGAAGGATTTCAGATAATTAAGAGCAAATCACCCATGGTCGAAAAGGCTCGCTCAGACCTTTGCAAAACCACAGATGCAGACTTTGATGTTTCTGCGCCTTGGGACGGTGACAACCAGGCCTGGTGGGATTGGTATGTCGGCCTCGCTGAAGACACTGGGCAGCTCGATCAAACAGCTTTGAAAACGGATGTGGCGCTCGATCCCGATCCCGCCATCGTTCGACCGCTTTCCCTTGATGCGCTGGAGCAGGAACTGGCCGCTCCCTACGATCTTTCAATTGATGCGGTCGCTGCCTTTCGTGCGAATGGATATGTCAAACTCCCCGGCGTGATTTCGCCTGCGGCTGTTGTCACGCTCAGAGCTGAAATCGCAGCGGTGCTGGGCGAAACATTCGGCGTGGCGCTGGATTCGAAATGCACGTCACCTGCAAGACAGGCGAACGCACCGGGAAGCCGGTTCTATTCGGGGGAGATGGCATGGCTCGACAATCGCGTCATCCGCCTGTTCGTGCTCAGCCCCCGGATAGCAAAGATTTGCACCGACCTGCTCGAAGTTGATGCTGTGCGGCTCTATCACGACAATCTGCTGGCGAAAGAGCCGGGCTGTGGGCGAACGCCTTGGCATTACGATGATCACCATTTCCCCCTGGCGACCAACGAGGTGGTGACCGCCTGGATCGCGGCGCAGGCCATTCCCAAGGCCATGGGCCCGCTCGCTTTTGCTAAAGGGATGGACGTCTGGAAGCTCGTCGCCGATGTGCCGTTCAGCAAAGCTGATACGAGCTATGACAGGCGGGTTGCCGAGATTTTCGCTGCGCAGGCGGTTATGGTCGATGACGGCCCCTTCGCGGTGGGCGAGGTGAGTTTCCACCATAACCTCAATTTTCACACAGCTGGATCCAATTCGACCCCGATCAGCCGCTGCGCGCTTGCGAACACCTTCTTTGTCGACGGCGCGCGCGTCGTCGATGCGCCAACCATGGTTTCGGGCGACTGGAACAAGTTTTTGCCCGGCATCGGCCCTGGCGATGTCGCGGCGAGCCATCTGAACCCAGTTTGCTGGCCCGCCAAGGCGGATTGGTCACAAGCGCCTGAGAGTGAAACCCGGATATGACTAATATGCCCAACACAGCCGCCGACACTTTTGATCGCAGTTGCGCGCATTGGAGCGAGGACGGTCGGCGTGAAATGGAGCATTTCTACGCGGTTGCCTCGGTTGATTACGATCATCTCGCCAGAGCGCGCGACTGGCGACAATGGCTTTCAGAAAAAGCCGAAGCTGCGGGGCAAAGGCCGCTGAGGCTATTAGACGTGGCGTGTGGTTCGGGAAAGTTTCCCGTGGCGCTCAATCGTCACGCCGAAGTGACCGGCGATCATCTGGCCGACATCGAGTATGCATTGCTCGATCCCTCGCGCTTTTCGATAAACGAGGCGCGCGCTGCCTTGCGCAAGCCATTCGTGCCCTCAGCCGAATATGAAGTCACACTACAAGCCCTAGATTGTCCGGCCGATGCGTTCGACGTCGCCTGGGCCACCCACGCGCTCTACGCCATGGCACCGGTGGATCTGGAAAAAGGACTGAGCCGGTTGATCGAGGCCTGCGCGGGCGAAATCTTCATCGCCCACGCGTTTTCCGATGGACACTACATCAGATTTCAGCGCCTGTTCCTCGAGGGTTTCGAGCGCCACGAAGAGACGCCCTATTCCTCAGCTGAAGACCTCACCCGCGCGCTCGACGCTATAGGAGCGAACTACGAGATCGCTGACATCACTTATCAGAACGGCGCTCCTGCAGACGAACGCGACGTTATCGAAGGCTATCTGCAGCGCTGCATCTTTGACGACACTGTCTCTCTTGAAGCGATGGAGAAATCGGACACTTTGGCTCCCTATCTGGACAACTGTAAGAGCAACGGACGGTGGGAATTCACTCAGCATGTCGCGATGATCTCTATCAACGCGTGACACATTCGCGCGCGCACACTTCAGCGCCTCGTTTGCAGGACCATAGTTCCCGCCGGGCCCTCCGATCGATTATACAGCGAGCAAAAACGATATGAAGAGCGAGACCGCAGTAAACTCTGCCTGGACTGACGCGCTGATTGCGCAACGCGACCCGGACAATGGATCTCTCAGAGAGCACCTCAGGGAAGTGCATCGTCGCGACCCGGGGTTTACAGAGAGGTGCGCAACCAAATGCCGCGATGACCGTGGGCGCACGACTTATGAATGGCTCTGCGAGTCTGCGCAAATGCCGCCTGCGCGGCATATTCTCGATCTCGCTTGCGGCAGCGGCTTTCTACTCGCCACATGTCTTAATGATTGCCCCGACGCCGAACACATGATCGGTGTGGATATGAGTCCGGAGGAGTTGGCTCTCGCGAAAGGTCGACTGGACAATCCGAAAATCACGCTCAAACAAGGGCATGCGCAAGACCTGAGTTTCATCGAAAGCAATTCGATCGATGCCGTACTGTGTCATTGGGCACTTACGCTTATGGAGCCGCTCGATCCTGTGCTTGAAGAAATTGGGCGCGTTACAAAGCAGGGTGGTATCTTTTCGGCAATCGTCGATGGAGAACACGCGTCAGCGCCCCAATACGACGTGATTGATAATCTCATTTTTGAACACGTCAGCCGCGTTATCCCGGGCTATGGTGATCGCGACCTTGGAGATCCAAGGGTACGCAGCCCTGAAGCGCTCGCTGATTTGTGCAGAAACTCTTTCAATGGTGCACACGTCACAGTTGAGAACGCCGTTTTTTCTCTCAGAGGGGCACCGGAAATAGTGGCGGGGGAGGCGTTGGGGTTTTACTACGCAGCGTTCGTCCTGCCGCTGAGCGAACGCCGTTTGCTACTTCGTGAGATAACCGCGACTCTGGCACAAAAAGCCGATGCAGGGATCGCTGTGTACAATATGCCAGTCTGCAAATTATCGGTCCGGGTCTGAAACGAACATATGGTTTAACAGCGACGGGTTACGCTAAAGGTTTTTGATAATTGCCACGGGTTTTCAATGATGGGTAAACGACCGTGATCGCGGTGTGAGGTATTGGCTAATCCGTTAGCCGACCGTCCCAATTTGCAGCTGAACAGGGCAAGAGCCACCATTCAGATTACGGCCTATATCGTGCCATCTCTATATGTCTCTTTCTGAGGCGGAAAGCGGTCGGCCAGCGATCTGTTTCAGGTTGCGCCGGTCGACGATACTGCCGCGATACCAACAGGTATAACGCAGCACGCGCACCGCATCGCGCATGGAAAGCAGCGACGATTACACGAAGGCCGCACATACTCTGCGACACTCCCCGACGCTTCGTGTCACATCCTGCATCATGACCGTATCGCTCACATGATCATTTGTAAGGCGCAGGGTGCAGTTGAGGTTCCGCAACGTGTTCTTCTCGAGCGGCTCCCGTTGCGCCATTACTGGTGCGACGGGGATTGACGCCACCATCGGTCCGAGCGCGGCAGAAACGATGAATACTGCAATCCGGCTTTTCATGCGCATTACATCCGCCCATTTGGTAAAGAATTCGCCGCTTGAGGTAAATCAGTGTGAGGGCTTGGCCTCCGTAAAGCCCGCTATCGATTATCCCAGCCCAGACTTGATAACCGTGCATGCCAGCGAAAAGGATGATGGTGACGATAGCGGCAATCGCAACAGCGATCGTTGTGCCTCTAAGCTGCCCTGTCACTAGATTGAGGAAATACCCGCGAAAGATTAGTTCCTCGGTTGCCGCGCCAGTCCATGCCAAGACGATAAAACCTGCAAGGCCCCACAGTAAGTCGCCGATTTGACTCACATTCATGATGATATCGGAGCGGGCTGCTTTGCCAGTCGCGGGGATGATGACAGCAAATTGCAGCACGGCAAATGTCACCGCCATACCGATCCCGATGTCCGGCATGATTTTCTGGCCAATCAGACCGACGTCTTTGAGAGACAGCTTCACGATCCTGTTGTGTTGAAAAACTCCCAAGCTCATTTGGGACGACAATAATGGAACTTTGGCGCTTCACTCAGAGCAGGAAGGGATCACACAGCGACCTCAACACGATTCATTGTTGCCGGCATTTGCTCCGGCTCGGCGGGTCCGACTTTTTCAACATAATACATCCCAGAAGCGGTCGGACGCCAATTTAATCCTCGAAGTCGCAGGCGGATAAGCGACTTATTGTGCCAACCAGAAATATACGCATTCCTCAGCACACGAGCTCAATAAGACCATCTGGCCACCGTGAACTTTTTTATTGTTCTAGCACTTTAGATCCAACGCCTCACTCGGTCGCAGTATCGAGTGTAGTCCGGGCCGAAGATCTCTTGGAGGCTCTCTTCTTCCGGCCTGATCTGAAATGCGGTGATGTAGGCGATGAAAGCGGCGAAAGTTATGAGGTTCAAGGTCGAACCGATCAACACTGCAATACCACTCAAGATCAGCAGCAATCCGAGATACATGGGATTTCGCGTGAAGCGGTAGAGACCGTGAACGACCAAGCTCGATGCTTTTTGAGGAGCGATCGGCGTTACCGTCGTCTTGGCAGTGCGGAACGCCAAGATTGAAATCAGGTCCAAAGCTATTCCAATCACAATAAGCGAAACGGATAAGATCGTCTGGAAGGGGAATTGAAGGCGGAACGCGGGAAGGAGATAGCCCGCTCCCCACATGGCCAGTGCCGTGATCAACGCGACAATCGGTGGAGGTATGAGAAGCTTAAATGTCCGAACCCTGCGCCTGATCATACCCCCAAGCGAATGCATTATTGGGCTCTTTCTTTGAGTTCGTCTGAGGCCTTCCATGCGCCCATGGAGCCAAGGTAGATATCGAGGTGTCGAAAGCCGCGGCTTGCCAGCCACCCTGCAGCGACCGTCGCTCGCATGCCGCTGGCACACATCAGTGTGTAGTACCGGTCTTTATCGAGCTCTTTATAGCGTTCATTCAGTTCACCGACATAGATATGTGCGGAGCTCTCGATTGAACCAGCCTTACGCTCCTCGACATCTCGAACATCAAGCAGTGTCCAATTTGAATCCCCCTGCGCAAGCCGCGCGGCAACATCACTGGTCGTAACGAATGGCACCGAAGCCAGATTAACGCCGTTGGCAGCTGCCGGAATGATGCCGACATACCCTCCCACAACGTTGTCTAAACCGATGCGGCTCAAATGCAGGACCGCGTCGCACAATTGGCTTTCGTCGGAAGCTACCAGTTTGATGGATGCTCCTTCCTCAATAAACCAACCTGCGAAAGCGGAGATCATGCCAACCGGCAAGCTCATTGAGCCAGAGAAATGTGCGGCGCCAAACGCCAGCGGATCGCGCACGTCAATCACGTGGTCCGCATCTGTGATTTTCATTTCAAGCAATGTCAGACGCCGGGGTCTGACTATCCGAGGCGCGGCATCAGCCCCTTCTAAATTCAGGCGCTCCATAAGCCGGAAATACGGCGGCTGATAATGATGTTCCGCAACCTTGGTATCAATGAACGCATCGCGGCATTTGATAGCCAGCCGAGGGTTATTGCGGCGCTCGTGACCAATCGTCGAGAACTCGCGCTCTGCCATGCCGGAACCGCATACCGATCCTGCACCATGCGCCGGGTAAATGATCGTTTGATCGCCAAGCGCGACAAGCTTTTGCAGAGAGTCATAAAGAAGCCCGGCAACCTCGCGTTTGCGGTCAGGATAAAAGTCGGTTCTTCCAACGTCACCGACGAACAGGGCATCGCCGGTGAAAACTCCCACGGGCCCATCGGGATAACCGCGATCATGAAGTACGAATGCGAGGTGGTCGTCCGTATGGCCGGGGGTTTCCAGAACCTCTATTTCGAGTTGTCCGATCTCGAAGCGATCTCCCTGTGTCGCCTTTTTGGCGAAAACGACTTCACCTTCGGCACCCGGCCCATGATGGACACTTGCGCCGGTCAACGCTGCTAGGATCGGAGAACCAGTGATAAGATCCTCGTTGCGATGGGTTTCAAAAATATGCGTTATTTCACAGCCATGTTCGCGTGCTTTGTCGACATAGACCTCACAATCCCGGCGAGGGTCAATGACAGCCGCCTTGCCGCCAGATCCGATGAGGTAGGACAAATGCGAAAGCCCCGGAGTCTTGATTTTTTCTAGAAACATTAGCTGTCTACCTTGCTCTTGGTGCTTGTGCGGTCCGCACAACGATTGCCTGCGACCATCAACGACTAAAGCAGGCTCAATTGACCGTGGAATGTTCGATCAGAAAGGCACCGCGAAGTTCGCCTGGTTCAAAACCAACTGCATTGTCGCTCGGATACGCTTTCAGAATTGTGGCTTTGAGGGCCGGGTCAATGTTGGTTCCGTGGCAGGTGGAACACGGCTTTTCCTGCATCGGGATCGCTCGCAAATAGACGAAACGGTCGTTCAGCTTGGCGTGCACGGCCTTTGGTGCGCCATTGTCGAGCGGCGAGGCTTCGAGCTGTGCGTAAAGGCGCTCTAAATCCGCGGGCACTTCGTTTGCAGGGTTGCGGTTTTTTCGAGCTATGCGCTGCACATCGACGCCTCTTTGGTCGGATAGGCTCTGCGCGATTGCAGGTGCAGCCGATTGACAAACGCCCACAGCGCCGTCTGGGCCAACGGCTGACAAGGCTGTAGATAGTTCGTTTTTAAGCTGCGCCTGAAAGCTATCGGCGAGCGCTTCGGATTGCTCAACCAGCTTGGGGGCCAGACGGTCCGTTTCAGCGGTTGGAGCGCATGAGGCCCCCGCAACGGCAAGTCCGGCAGCCAAGAGCCATGAGAGCCGACCAAGGTGGTTTGCGGTGAACACTCTCTGCATAACTTAAACCTTTAGCCAAAAGCGGATTACCATTGCGATGAGACCCAGAAATGTCACGCTTGCAAGCCATATACCGGCCATCCACGCGAGGCGTTTCCAAAGCGGCGGTTCCTTGGGGTCTGGTGGCGCGAGCATCAGTGATAGCCCTCATCGCCAACCTTGCCCCTGAACACCCAGTAAGCCCACGCAGTGTATACGAGGATCAACGGCAGCGTGATTGCAACGCCCACCAGCATGAAAATCTGGCTGCTCACCGGGGCGGCTGCATCCCAAATTGTCAGGCTTGGGGGTGCGATGAACGGAAACAGCGTCACACCGACCCCAGCCATGCCAAGCAGAAAAAGTGCGACCGAAAGCCAGAAAGGCTGCGCATTGCAGTCTTTTGAAAGAGCCCGCCACAAAAGCACGCCGATAATCGTCGACACGACCGGCACCGGCCAGACGAAATAGATTTCGGGCGCGGTGAGCCAGTGTTCTGCATATTCGGGCATCAACTGTATATTATAGATGCTGACCGACCCGATAAAGATGAAGGTGAAGAAAGCGCTGAACTTCGCAAGCCGCCTGGCCAACGCCTGCGTCTCGCCTTCGAGTTTCCAGATGAGCCACGTTGCTCCGAGTAGGGCATAACCTGCAACAGTACCGATGCCCGTCAGCATTGTGTACGGCGTCAGCCAATCCCAATTGCCCCCGACATAGGCGCGGCCCTCGACTTCTATCCCCTGCAGCAACGCGCCAAGGATCATGCCTTGTGCCAATGCTGCGACAAGACTGCCGCCGGTGAAGGCCGTGTCCCAAAGACGCCGATGGCCCGGATCGCGCCAGCGATATTCGAACGCCACGCCTCTGAACACAAGGCCTAGCAGCATCGCAATGATGAGCGGATAGGTAGCTGGAAGAATGACCGCATAAGCAAGCGGAAACGCCGCAAACAGACCTCCGCCCCCAAGCACAAGCCAAGTCTCGTTGCCATCCCACACAGGAGCGATCGAATTCATCGCTTTGTCGCGTTCAGGTCCGACCTTGATCAGCTTGAACAAGATGCCGATGCCAAGGTCGAAACCGTCCATGACGACATAGGCGAACACGGCAAAGGCAATGATGAACGCCCAGATGACGGTAAGGTCCGCGCTGTAAGTCATTCGGCTGGCTCCACGATTGGACCGACATGGGCCGGGTCATTCGGGTTCTGGCTTGGTCCCGGGACGATCCCGGCGGTGCGGATCGGGCCAATGTCACCACGCTTGACACCCGGTTCGCCGCGTACCGGCGATTTGCCCATCAGTTTGAGAATATACCAGACGCCTGCGCCGAACACGGTGAAATAGATGAACACGAACGCCATCAGCGATGCCCCCACGGCGGAAGCCTGCAAGGGGCTCGCGGCGTCTGCCGTTCTCAGCGTGCCATAGACCACAAAAGGCTGGCGCCCGACCTCGGTGGTAATCCAGCCTGCCAGCACCGCAATCAGACCCGATGGGGCCATGGCGACTGCAACGCGGTGCAACCAGCGGTCCTTGTACAAAGTGCCACGATACCGGCTAACAAGGCTCCATATCGCAACGCCGAGCATCGCGAAGCCGATGCCGACCATGATCCGGAATGACCAGAAGACAATACCAACGGGCGGCTGCTCATCATCCGGTATCGTATCCAGCCCGTCGAGCGGCGCATTGAGATCGTGTTTAAGGATCAGGCTGGATAGCTTTGGAATGCCGATCGCATAATCAAGCTCCTGATTTTCATCGTCCGGTATGCCGAACAGGTATAGCGGCGCGCCTTCAGCGTGGCTCTCGTAATGGCCCTCCATGGCCATGACTTTCTGGGGCTGGTGCTCAAGGGTGTTGATGCCATGCAGGTCTCCGGCAAAGATCTGGATCGGCACGACCACGGCCGCCAGCCACATTGCCATCGAGAACATTTTCCGGCTGTGAGGGCTTTTTTTCTGGCCCTTGCGCTCGCGCAGAAGGTGAAAGGCAGCAACGCCGCCAACGATAAAGGCGGTGGTAAGGTAGGCGGCGAGCACCGTGTGAAAAAGGCGATAGGGAAAGCTTGGATTGAAGATGATGGTCATCCAGCTGTCGCCAGGAACGAACTGACCGTTTGCAGCAATCTCAAAGCCGGCAGGCGTTTGCATCCAGCTATTGACTGAAAGGATCCAGAAAGCGCTGAGGAAGGTCCCGCCCGCAACCATCAGGGTGGCTGCGAAGTGCAGCTTCTTACCCACGCGATCCATGCCGAACAGCATCACGCCAAGAAAGCCTGCCTCGAGAAAAAACGCAGTCAGCACTTCGTATGCCATGAGTGGCCCAAGTATTGGCCCGGTCACATCGGAAAATACCGACCAGTTGGTGCCGAACTGATAACTCATCACGATCCCGGAAACGACGCCCATCGCGAAGCTGATCGCGAAGATTTTTAGCCAGAACTTGTAGATATCGAGATACATTGCCCGGCCTGTCTTGAGCCAAAGACCCTCGAGCACCGCCAGATAGCTCGCCAATCCGATTGTGAAGGCAGGAAAGAAGAAATGGAAGCTGATCGTAAACGCAAATTGAATACGGGCCAGCAGCAGGGCATCGAATTGATCAAACATAAAAACGAACCTTGATCCCTCAGGTTAGGAGCGGGTTTTGTACGGTTCGGGCGCGCCAACAATGAAGTCGGCGCGCCCATGGCGACCCTCAGGCGACTTTTGTCGTTCGCAGGTAGGGCTTGATGGTGGTGAACCCCTGGGGGAACATCCTGGCGGCATCCTCATCATTGATCGACGGCGGAATGATGACTTCGCCTCCGACCTTCCAGTTGGCAGGCGTCGCGATCGTTGCGCGGTCCGAAAGCTGGAGGCTGTCGATAACGCGAATTATCTCGTCGAAATTGCGCCCCACGCTCATCGGATAGGTCATGGTGAGACGGATTTTCTTCGCGGGATCGATGATGAATACCGAACGAACCGCCGCGGTCTCGCTTTGATCGGGGTGGATCATGTCATAGAGCTTTGCGATTTCGAGGTCCGGGTCAGCGACGATGGGAAAGGCCAAAGTGCAATTCTGCGTCTCGTCCACGTCCTTGACCCATTCCAGGTGCTCTTCGACGGTGTCGGTCGAAAGCCCCAGCGGTTTGACATTACGCGACTCGAACTCGGTGGCAAGCTTGGCCGTCATCCCCATTTCGGTGGTGCAGACAGGGGTGAAATCGGCTGGGTGGCTGAAGAAAAAGACCCAACTGTCTCCCGCCCAATCGTACAGATTGATCTCGCCCGTGGTGGTAGCGACCGTGAAATTCGGGGCAGCGTCTCCGATGTGCAAACTCATTGTGTGCTCTCCTTTTTGAATGGTCACGCGTTAGCTTGCGCGGCTCGCTGCGTCGAATTCAATTACTGAGTTATAGTAATCGAATTTGTCAAACAAGGGGTTTTTGGGTCGATCAGAGCCATTTAAGCACGAAATTGCACAAGTCAGCTGCAGGCTTTTGCAACTGATTGCTGCAGGTCCGTCAGATCAGCCCCCGGGCATGGTAATGATCGACCGGCTCCGGCGGCTCGCCGGTATCCAGAGACACTTCGGCAAAGGCGCGATCCTGAGAGAGGAAGACTTTGCCGTTGAGCTCGTCGACAAAATGGGTGCGCTTCAGGCGATCCATCACGGGGCCTTTCACCTCGGACAAGTGCAGGCCAATGCCGCCCTCGCCCAGCCGGTGATTGACCGCCTCGAGGCTCTCTAGGCCCGAGGCGTCGACCTCATTCACCGCGCTGCACATCAAAATAACGTGACGCACCGCTGGTCGATCTGCGACTTGTTCCAGCACATATTCCTCTAACCAGCGCGCATTGAGATAGGTCAGCGCCTCGTCGATCCGGATCGAGACTACGTGCGGCACGGTAAAGACCTTGTGCCGCTCGACATTGCGGAAATGTTCGGTCTCTGGAACGCGCCCAACTATCGCTGCATGCGGACGACTTGCGCGCCAAAGGTAGAGAAGCAGACCAACCCCCACCCCTGCGATCACGCCCAACTCAACGCCTGCCAAAAGTGTGATTACGATGGTCGAGATATGCGCGGTAAAATCGGCTTTGGAATAACGCCATAGCAAACGCGGTGTCTTGAAATCGACAAGGCTGAGCACCGCAACAATGATCGTCGCAGCAAGAGTAGCAATGGGAAGATTGAACAGCAGCGGAGTCAAAAACAATGTCGCCAGCGCGATGCCCACGGCAGTGTAAGCGCCAGCCGCCGGCGTTTTAGCCCCTGCATCGAAATTGACCGCCGAACGGGCAAAACCGCCCGTTACGGGATAACCGCCCGAGAATGCGGACGCGATGTTGGCCGCGCCCAAGCCGATCAACTCCTGATCAGGTGCAATCCTTTGGCGCCGTTTGGCCGCGAGTGTTTGTGCCACCGATACACTTTCGACAAATCCGATAATCGAGATGAGGAGCGCGGGCACCCACAACTTTTCGATCAGAGCAAGGTCGGTACTCGGTACGGCAAAAGGTGGCAGACCTTGCGGAATCGCGCCAACAAGGCTGACTCCTTTACTGCCTAGATCGAACCCGATCACAGCAAGAATGGTGAGCGCAACCGCGACAACCGGCCCGGCCTTCGCCGTCATCTCCGCGGCTCGTTCTGGCAGTCCGATTGCCCGCAAGGCGGGCTTTGCTCCCTTGCGCACCCAAAACAGGAACAACGTCGCCGGGACCCCGATGGCGAGTGCCCAAATATTGGTTTCGCCAATCGCCGCAGCCAGCGATCGGAGCATTTCAGGCCAATTATCACCGCCCGCTGAGACGCCAAGAATGTGTTTCAATTGGCTGGTCGCGATTAAAATGCCGCTCGCGGTGATAAAACCGCTGATGACGGGGTGCGAAAGGAGGTTGGCGAGAAACCCTGCGCGCAAGAGGCCAAGAATCGCCAGCATGACGCCTGACAGCATGGCCAGCGTTATCGCCGCTTCGAGGTAGGCGCCGGTGCCCTGATCCGCGACCGCACCGGCGGCCGATGCGGTCATCAGCGAGACAACCGCCACCGGTCCCACCGCAAGCGTCCGGCTTGTCCCGAATATGGCATAAAGGAACAGTGGCGCGATCGAGGCATACAGCCCGACCACCGGCGGAAGCCCTGCCAGCAACGCATAGGCAAGACTTTGCGGGATCAGCATGATCGTTACGATCACAGCCGCCATCAGATCGTCGGTTAAAACGCCTCTGTTGTAAGTCCGGCCCCATTCAAGGACCGGAAAGTATCTCGATAGCATATCAATCAGGTCTTTCTGAGGCGCGTTACTGCGCAATCAGGCCGCCGGGACCTGCCATCCATTCGCGGCCCTTGAGCATCCCGTTCCAGTAGATCCAAGGTAATGCGTCGGCCTTGAGCATCCAGGACAGACGTTGCGCCTTGGTGCCGTCGATCAACCAAGTGGGAAAACTTGGAGCAAGCTTGCCGCCATAGGCGAACTCGGCGAGCACAATTTTGCCCCGCTCAACTGTAAGCGGGCATGAACCGTAGCCATCATAGCCAGCCCTCGGTCCCTTTCCGTCAAGCTGCTGAAGCAAATTCACCGCCACGACAGGCGCTTGTTTGCGGGCGGCGGCCATGGTCTTGGCATTAGGTGTCGAACCGCCATCACCAAGGCCAAAAACATTGGGGTAACGGACATGTTGCAATGTGTGTTGATCGACGTCGGTAAATCCGCTTTCTGCGGCGAGCGGGCTATCGGCGAGGAATTGCGGAGCGACTTGAGGCGGCACAACATGCAGCATGTCAAATTCGCGGACTATCTCGCCTTCTTCGGTGGCAAATGTCGCCTTTTGCGCAGGGCCATCGACTGACACCAGATTGCTGTTGAATTGCGTATCGATGCCGTATTTCTCGACATATTCGCTTAGCGCGGGAACATAGTCAGCAACGCCGAAAAGCACGCCTCCTGCATTTCGAAATTCAACTTCGATGTCATCGAGAATACCGGCCCTGCGCCAGTGATCGCATGACAGATACATCGATTTTTGCGGGGCGCCAGCGCATTTGATTGGCATTGGAGGCTGAGTGAAAATAGCCCGGCCGGATTTGAGTTGTTGCACCAATTGCCAAGTATAGGGCGCAAGGTCATACCGATAGTTGGACGTCACACCGTTCTTTCCGAGCGTCTCCTCCAGACCTTCGATTTTCTCCCACGCCAATCTAATGCCCGGTGCAACGACAAGCGCTTCGTATTGGACCGTTGATCCATCGGCGAGAGTGACCTGATTATCCGCTGGCTGGAAACTTGCCACAGCCTGTTTGAGCCAGGTAACTCCTTTAGGCATCACACTTTCTTCAGAGCGAACAGTGGTTTCAATATCGAACACGCCCCCGCCCACCATAGTCCAGCCGGGCTGATAAGCATGGGTTTCAGCCGGATCGATGACGGCGATATCGAGGCCAGATCGGCGCTTGAGCAGCGAAGCGGCGGCGGCGATACCGCCAGACCCTCCGCCGACGATCACCACTTTGTGTGACGTGGACATATTTTTCTCCCAAGTTTCTAGATGAGCTTGTTGCTCAGTTTTGTCAGATCGTACCCGGCGTTAGCGGCGCGAAATAGCCGCTTCGAAGGCTCGAGCCCTTCAGGATTGGCAAGTGCATCAAGGGTGATCGACCTTGTCCCGGTGCGGCAGTAGGCAAGAAGGGGGCCTTGGGTCCCACGCCTGACCGCCCCAAAAGCGGCAATCGCAGCTTCAGGAAATGCGCCACCGGAAACGGGGATATGATGGAAAGCAAGCCCTGCTCTTTCAGCGGCTTCGCGGATTTCGGCGGCGCTGGGCTGTCCCTCTTCCTCGCCATCGGGACGATTGCAGACCACGACCACATACCCTCGTTCGGCCAGCTGCGGTAAGTCCGCGATCGCAATCTGCGGAGCTACGGCAAAATGGGGGCTCACTTCTCGAATATCCATCACGCGCCTCCTTCGACAAGGCGCACCAAGAACATCCCGGCAAGCATCGCGCTCACGAAAATGGCGGCCGAAATCGGTTCAATCACAAGCGCAGCAATTCCCGGCCCCGGGCAAAGCCCTGCAATACCCCAGCCAATTCCGAATAGTGCCGCACCGCCGATAAGCTTTGGCGACAAATCGCGCCGCGTCGGGATCGAAAAGGCATCGGCAAAAAGCGGGCGTGCAAGCCTGGGTTGCACAATCCACGCGACCGCCATCACGAGAACAGCACCGCCCATGACAAAGGCAAGCGTCGGGTCCCAATTACCAAACAGGTCAAGAAATCCGCGAACCCGCTTCGGATCGGTCATCCCGCCCAGCGTAAGGCCTGCACCAAACAAAATGCCCGAGCCAAAAATAGTGAGTTGACGAGGCATCACTGAAGCACCTCCATTCCCATCGCATTCATGATGGCGACGGTGGCGATACCTGTTGTCATAAAGGTCGCTGTAGCGACCAATGAGCGCGGCGAAAGGCGGCTCATCCCGCAAACGCCATGACCGCTGGTGCATCCGCTGCCCAGCCGCGTTCCAGCGCCCACGATAACGCCCGCAATCGCGAGGACTATCGGGCTGGCAAAGCTGGGCTGCAATCCGCCTGAGATCCACATCACAATGAGCGCGCCAAGTGGCAAACCGATCACAAACAGCCACGCCGATGAAACCGGCAGGCTTGAATCGGAAATCCGCGCCGCGCGCGCAGCGATTCCCGATACACCCGCGATCCGGCCGACACCGAGCAACATCAACGCTGCCGCCAGACCGATGAGGATTCCCCCACCCAGTCCAGCGAGCGGCGTCGCGTCAGGAAATCCCGGCAGGATCATACAGCGTTCACAGGGATCTTGATGTAGCTAACGCCGTTCTCTTCAGGGTCAGGCAAACGCCCGCCGCGGATGTTCACTTGCACCGACGGCATGATCAGATTCGGCATGGCGAGCGTTGCATCGCGGGTCGTGCGCATCTCGACAAATTCGTCTTCGCTCACCCCGTCCTTGACGTGGACATTTTTGGTCCGCTGCTGCTTGACCGTCGTCTCCCAAGCATATTCATCGCGGCCCGGTGCCTTGTAATCGTGACACAGGAACAAGCGCGTCTCATCGGGAAGCGAGAGCAATCGGCGGATCGACTGGAAGAGTTGACGCGCATCGCCGCCGGGGAAATCGGCGCGTGCGGTGCCGAAGTCCGGCATGAAAATGGTGTCACCGACAAAGGCTGCATCGCCGACGATAAACGCCATATCTGCTGGCGTATGGCCGGGCACATGCAATGCAACCCCGTCGATTTCGCCCAGCTTGAAGGTCTCGCCATCAACAAACAAATGATCGAACTGCGAGCCATCGCGTTCGAAATCTGTGCCAGCATTGAACAACTTGCCGAATACATCCTGCACTCGAATGATCTCCTTGCCGATCGCAAGTTTTCCGCCAAGCTTCTCCTGAAGGTAGGGCGCAGCCGAAATGTGATCAGCATGAGCATGCGTCTCGATCAGCCAAGTCACTTTCAGATTATGGGAATTGATGTATTCGGCAATTAAATCTGCCGAGCTGTTCGAGGTGCGCCCCGAGGCCGCTTCATAATCGAGCACCGAGTCAATGATCGCCGCCTCTAAAGTCGCCGGATCATGCACGACATAACTGACGGTGTTCGTTGCCTCGTCAAAAAACCCTGCTATCGACGGGCGCAAGCTTTTCTCTGCACCCGCCCGAATAATTTGCTCAGATGCTTTTTCCAAAGCTTCATCGCGCCGACTCATGTCACATCTCCCAATAGTTACATAAAGTGTATATGTATGTTGCATTGTTGACTGTCAACCGGTAGAAGCAGTGAATGGACCAAGATGAAGTTCCCCCAGCCTGTGCTGGATTACGCATTGGCGACATCGCCCCGGACTTTGAAGCACGCAGCACTGCCGGCCCGGTCAAGCTGTCTGATCACAGGGGGCGGTGGTTGATCCTGTTTTCACATCCGGCGGATTTCACCCCAGTGTGCACAACCGAATTTATCCAGCTTGCCCGGTCCGCAGATGAGTTCGCTGTGCGAGATTGCGCTTTGATGGCGCTTTCAATCGATAGCTTGTTCGCGCACTTCGCCTGGCTGCGGATTATTCGCGATAAGTTCAACATCGAGGTACGCTTTCCCATCGTGGAGGATCCGACCTTGGTGATCGGTCAAGCCTACGGAATGGTAGCTCCGAAAGACAATGATAGTGCAACGGTCCGCACGACCTTCTTCATCGATCCGGATGGGGTCATCCGTGCAATGAACTGCTACCCTGCAAACATGGGGCGCTCGATTCCAGAAATGCTTCGAATGATCGACGCTTTGCAGGCCATCGATTGCGAAGGCGGTTTGACCCCTGCGAACTGGAAGTCCGGAGATCCATTGCTCCTACCGCCGTCGCACGACATCGATGACGTTTACGGCGCAAACGATGTCACCGACTGGTTTATGAAGCTTTCAAAGACAAGAAAATGATTATGAATGAAGACGCCCTGATCCAAGAGCTCAAAGCGATTGCGCACCCTCTGCGCTTCCAGATTTTGCAGACACTGGGCGCCGGGGAACTTAACGTGGGCGAAATCGAGCAGAAATGCGGGATCGGCCAGCCTTCACTCTCCCAGCAATTGGGGGTGCTGCGCCGTGCAGGTCTCGTCCATACGAGAAAGAGCGCAAAGCTCGTTTATTACAGCCGCGATAAAGATAGGCTTGCCGAGTTGGGAGCGTTGATCGGCGGGTTCGATTACACCGCCGCTCTCCCTGCAAAACCTTCCCGAACTTCTTCTCCGGGTGTCGCAAACTTCGCCCGTTTGTCAGGCTAACCCAAGTTCTTTCGCGGGTACTGGCTCCATCGGGGCGTACGCCGGAGGCGGCATGATGAAGGCGAAGAGGATAGACTGATGACGAAAATGCAATCCAATCTGCTTGTTCTGTTGCTAGCAATTGGCGTGGGACTTCTGGGATACCTTGCATGGGGAGGAACTGCCTTCAGTAGCAACGAACCAGGCTCCACACAAACTGCAAGCGCGTCCGACGATCCAAGAGAAGCGGTTTTACTCAACGCCCCCCAGAAGCAATTCGCACTCGGCCAGATGCGCGGTTTCTTAAAAGCTTTTGAGGGTCTCGATGCCGCCGAGCTAGACGGCAAGCTTGGGATTATGGCGGCTTTGGCTGCCGAACAAGGTCCGGGCCAGAAGCGCGCGCATCCAGCTGGGTTTCACGAGCAGCTTCCCGCCACTTTTCGGGAGATGAGTCGCAGTATGAGACAATCGTTTGCAGCTATGGAAGCCAGCTTGAACGCAGGCGATCTCCCCGGCTATCGGGCAAAGCGCCTAGAAGCGCTTAGAACCTGCAACACTTGTCACGAGTCTTACCGATTTGAAGATCAAGGTTATATTGGAGACAAAGGCTCAAATTAACCATTGGCTGAGACCTATCTGCCATTCGGACACTGTCCCCTTCGTGCCTCTCGCAATCGACACTACGCATCCTCTTGGCCGAGCACCGACCTGAGGAAGTGTGGAACGCAAAGATTTTGAACAGCTGTCAACGCGACTGAAGCGACCTCCGAGCGTAGGGCGCGAGATCGCTCCCCATGAAATGGCCGATCACTTCGATGCTGTCATCGTCGCCGAACTTAAGCACACCAATCTCGCCTTCCGAGATGCGCATGCCTGATGCGCGCAGGATGTTGCCGCCATGGCTGACCAAAGCGATATTAGTGTCGGGCAATCCCGGAGCCAGTTCTTTGAGCAGATCGCGCAATTCGCCCTCTGCAACATCAAGATTGCGTTCCCCGTCCGGGTCGTGGTGCATTAGTCGCGTATCGGTCTCAAACGCGACGCCGAACATGTAACGGGCGGTCTCCGCACTGCGACACATAGGGCTGGTCAATACCCTCCCGACATCAATGCCAAGTGTTCGAAGGACGAAGCCTGTCTCTTGAGCGCCAGCGACCCCAGCCATTGAGAGATTTCGCTGCGCTCTGCACTCATTACTGGCTTGGCTATAGTCATCGCTGCGAGATGGTACTTCAGTCCGCTCGTGGCGAATAAGCAGGACATAACCGCCGCTCTGCAGTCGCTCCAGCATGTCTGAAATCTCAACAGGGGGCGTCGGCGGCGAGTGGTTCTGGGCAGCAAGTGGCTGCACCGCGAGGGTTGAAAAAAGAAACGCGAGAGCACCCAAGAGCCCTGTCGCTGATCGCTGAAATTCATGCAGATATCTATTCATAATCAATGCCCTCAGAGAGTTTATGCAGTTGCCGAAACGAACCAAGCCTTGCATCCCATCATGATGCCTTTGCCGCCAACATGGTGCCTATCAAAAAGTGCGAGCAGTCCTGCGAGGGCTCGGTCGCGTATCTCTTCTTCCTGACCTTCAAGAACACGTCCCACCCCCATTGAGGACTGAACGAAACTCACCGCTTCTTCTGGACTGGAATGCGGGCCACCGACCGCAATCTGACCTTCAAAGGCTGCAAATTCAGGTTTGCTGAAGCCGCTTATATTCAGAATTTCAGTAAGGTATTCCCTTTCGCCGAATGCGAATGGTCCCGGCGCGCGCGGGTCCACTGGCGGGATATCAATGTGTTGACGGACTACCCCCATCATTTCCATCATCCAGGCATTATCGCGCGGAGGCCCCCAAACGGCGAGGTCGATCCGGGCAGTGGGTTTAAGCGCTGAGCGCAAACTCGAAAAGGCGGCGGCCGGATCAGTAAAGAACATGGAACCAAAGCGCGAGAACATGCGATCAAATGGTGCTTGTCCCAATGGCTCCGAGCCTGCGTCCGCACAAACAAAATGGGCGTTCTTGATGCCTTCTGCGATGGCCCGCTTCTCTGCCTCCTCAACGAGCATTGGCGCAACATCGACCCCTACCGCCACCCCGCCAGGAGCAACATCGTCCGCAATCAGCCGAGTCGTCCGTCCGCCGCCTGAACCAATATCGAGCACATTTTCGCCGGGCTTGTATGCTGCCGCGTCGAGCAACGCCGAACCGATCGGCTCGAGCATTGTTTCAAGCCGGTCGAGACTAGCAAGCCACCTTTCTCCCATTTCGCCTGCCCAGTCTTCGCCTTTAAGCTCTTGAGTGGTCTTTACGTCTGGATTGGCCAATTGAGTTATCCTTGATGCACGCGTTCTCGTAGGAAGCGCCGGTTGAAGTTAGAGCGGCCTCGTGACCCGCCGCGCGCTACGCGCCCCGACAAGTTGGCGAGCCCCATTGCCGAAATGGCCAATCCACGAAACTTAACCATTCTGGGCCCTCTCGTCGGGTGCAATTCGATAAAGCAAGGTGTCTATAACTTACGCATTTTATATAAACGTATTTCAAATTTCGTCCAGAGTTCGATTTCCGCTTATTTTTTGGCAAGGAATGCCACATCAATTCATTTATTATTGTAATTGGTGGCGTGTTGGAAGCGGGTCAATGTCACCGCGTCTCACTTTCTTGGCTCGATCATGATCGTCATCATAACCGCGATTTTTCCATTGGGCCCTTGATGTTCGCCCGTCCGTGGCGAGAGGAGATGCTAGCCTTCTCAGCGTGCTCTGCTAGCGCGCCCAAGAAAGATATGGCGCAATCCGAAATTGATCCGCTCGCGCGGCTCGTGATCGAAGTCGTAGAGGCACGGTCCGCGAGGGATGCTCCGATCGCAACAGTGCCCGGAACGGTCACCCTCCCGCCAGAAGCAAGAGTGGCAGTCACCGCAACCTTCTCCGGAGCGACCGGCAACGGGCAGGCGGTCATTTCCAGCGGATTGAAAGCGGGGGAGAAGGTGGCGGTGAGCAGCGCTGCCGAACTCAAGGCAATGGGCGCGGAATTGTCTGAAATGCTTCGTCTCTTTATCGAAAAGGCGCTCTCGTTTCGCATGGCCGTGATTGGCCTGGCTGCTTTGCTGGCCGGAGTCGGCGTGCTAGTCGACATCAGGTCGAATGGCCGCGGAACATGCCTCTTCTGGTATCAAGGACATCGCAGCCGAAAGTCTTGAGAGGATTGCAAAACTGCGGCGGCTTTTTGCCCACAAATATGTGAAAGCAATGAGTTAGTGCGTATTAAGGGCCTTTTTGTGTGCCTTTTCGCGGGCATTCGCAAAAACCGCATTCAGAGGCCCGTATTGGCCATGAAATTGCTCGACCTAACCACACCGAGGGTGTCCAGGGCGCTTCGTCAGAAGCGACCTGTGATCCGCGCCCATACACCGCGGCCTGGACCGGGTAGCCGGTCGAAAAGCGGCACGTCGGACGCACCGAACCGGCTGCGCCCAGCGAGGTGAGGCTGGTAGAACTCATCAAAGAGGTTTTCGATACCGGCTTCGATGGCGAGACCCGGGGTCAACCCATACCGCGCGAACAGGCCAACCACGGCAAAAGAATCTGCCGTCTGCTCGCCGTTAAAGGCTGCCACTTCGTCCTGGTCCGCTGCTGCAAACAGCTCCGCGCCAAAGGAGAAACCGTCGCCTTGATAAGTTGCCGACAAGCGCAGGTTTGCTGGCGGGATGCGATAGAGGTTGTCGTCAACATCGCGGCGCTTGCCTCTGACAAAGCTCGCCGTTCCGTTTAGCTCGATACGTTTCACCGGGCGCAGAACAAAGTCGAGATCGGCCCCGAACAGCTCTGCATCCACATTGCCAAACCGAAGCGGCGTTGGATCCCCGTTCATAGAGGCAATCATCTCAACCGGACTGTCGATCACGCCGACCGTATCGTCAAAGGGGATACCCTGAATGAAGTCATCAACCCGGCGGTAAAAAACAGTGGGGCGCAAGGAGAAAAAGTCTGTTTCAAAGTCGAAACCGAGTTCTGCAATCCAGGCGGTCTCTGGTTTGAGATCCAGATTGCCGACATAGATGTTGCCATCGGCAAGACCAAAGCTGGCTTCGGTCGGCAGCCAACCAAACCGTTCCAGCAGGCTTGCAACCCGTTCTTTTCGCGCAAGGGTCGCCCGCGGCGTGATGTTGCCTAGCGGCATCCAAGCGCGCAGCACAGCGTCGACAGTGGTTTGCCGGACGGTGCGATCTGCTGCGGTGAAGGTGGCCGCGAGCCGCCTTGGTCCTATGGGAACGGCTGCGCCAAGTTGGGGAGCGCCAGAACTCTGCGAGGTACTGTCAATCCGAGCGCCCAATTCAAATTGCGCTTGGCCCACGCCGCCGCGCCATTGCGCGAACGCGCCAACGCGCTCAGCTTGGACGTTGGGCTGCGATTCCAGGAAAAAGGCATCGTTGAAGGGGTTGGTGATGGTTACAAACTTGTCGGTCAGTTCCGTGTCCGCACCAATTTGAAAATACGAATTGGCTCCGCCAAACCGCACGGCCAGTTCAGCGGTGCTCGTATCCGCATCGGCGAAGGTGGCGCGGGCCCGATTGGGAGGCGCCACCGGGTCGCGGGTGGTCTGGTTGTCCATCAAATGAGCAATCGACACATGACCAAGCCTCAGCGTTAGCTGCACGTCATCTGCGATTTCTCCCCGAAACCCGCCCTGCACGAAATCGGTGTCGAAAAAGACGATGTCGAGGAAGAAAGGCGGGTTGCCGGTTGGATCGGTTTCACTGCGCCGATACTCAATAAACAGCTCACCAGCGCCGGTTTGAAAACCGGCGTGCGCACCGTAAAGGTTGCGCTCGAACGAGGTGCCGACCGCCGTGCCTCCGGGAAACTCGTAATCGTCGCCTTCTTCGCGGCTGGCAATGACCCCAAAGCGCCAGTTCTCGTTCGATACGCCCGCCATTGAGCCAACGGCGTAACTGTTGTCGACGCTGCGATATTGGCTGGTAAAGCGAAGCTCGGGCGACCAACTGGCGCTATCGCCGAAATCCGTCTCAAACAATTGCGCGTTCACGGCCCCGGCCAACGAAGGGCCTTGCGAGACCGGAGCGACGCCGCGCGCCACGTCAATACGTTCGACCAGAACCGAGGGCGCATAGTGAAAGGGTGGGTCCATCGCATTGGGGCCACCGGTTGCAAAACGTTGTCCGTTGACGCGGCCCAGAACGCGCTGTCCGGCGAGACCGCGATAGGACAACTGACCCGAAAGCGCGCCATTTCCGAAGAACGCACCGCCCGGCACGCGTGCTGCGATGGCGGTCGCATCAGCGGGAAGTGCGATTTGTTCGGGCATGGCCAGATTGTCCTGGCTTAGCCGCTTTGCGGAATCCGGACGAACCGCGCTGACTACAATGGTATCGGTCAGGACCGGATCAGCTGGAGCTGGATCAGACCCGTCGACGGTCGAGTTGTCGTTTGCCAAGGCGGCTTGGAACGGGATGAGCGAGATGGAAGCGAGCGCAAGCGCTCTGCCAAGTGAATGAAATGACATAATGATGTATCCGAAATCTGCGTAAGGCATCGCGCGCTGGCTCTTGGCCAACGCACGGATCTGAACGGGGTATCAGACGCGGATTGGCGGCCCTCGCGACGGCGGTCGTAGCCGCAATGGGCGCGCTTCGAATTGCTTTTCGAGAGAAGGGGGCGCCAATACCACGTGGATTTCAAACGGAGCATCCCAGACGTGTGCAGCTGTGGCGACGTCTTGGGCTGAAAGCCCCGCAAAGGCGCAATCGCCAGTGGTCTGGCTCGTGGATGGAGCCTCATTGTCAGAGTGGTCAACATGGTGACCCATCGCCGCGTGAAGCAGGCGCTGCTCCTCGCTCTGGCGGTGCACCACCAAGCGCGCGAGCGGGTTGGTATCCGGACAAGCGGTTATCTGGAAACCATGCGCTTCAGATGGCGCAATCATATAGCCGCGTGGAACAACAGCGCTCGCGACAAGCACGAACATCATGGCCGCGAGGGTCATAAAGCGCCTCAAACGGGCGAGTTGCGGCGCGGCGTTCATCTCGGCATCCCGTTAGTCAGAAACTTTGGATTTGTCACGCGTCATTGGTAGACGTCAGCTTCCACCCCCAGCTTCAGACATTCGCCGATGGCTCGAATTGGGCCGATTGCAGACTGTCTGCTTTCGGCAGATTGCAGAAGATAGCGGACCCTTCCCTACAAGTCGTCTAAAACAAAGGTCGACGGGATTGATCTATGACGTCATGAAAGTCTGCTTTGGACGTTGTCGCGAACGGACGAAGTCCGGTGAAGCGATTGGTCGAAGCTGATGATGGTCGGCGTCACTCACTACTTTGTAGTATATCTGCTGGGGCGCTCGGAATCGAGCGATCTGCTGGTCATCGGCGGGCTCCGCTACGAACGCACCGACAACACCCTGAACGGTTTCACCACTGCGGTGGATGGCGATGAGAACGTGTCGGTCACGCCACTCAACTTTGAGCGTGTTTACGAACACTTCCTGCCCAGCTTCAACATCCGCTACGCCGCACAGGACGATCTGATCCTGCGTCTGGCAGGTTATCGCAGCCTTGTGCGCCCCAATTTCGAGCAACTTGCCTCGCGAGTCGAACTGAACGAAGATAACGAAGCTGTGATCGGCAACCGCGTGGGACCTCGATGCTTCGATCGAATATTACATGACCGACAACAGCGCGATCACGGCGGCTTTCTTCTACAGGGACTTGGATGATTATCTGACAGGCCTCGTGATCGAGGAGCCGGGCACCCTGTTTGGCGTGGATTTTGAGGAAGCGGAAACCTTCATCAACTGTGAAAGCGCGGAGATATTTGGTTTCGAGTTCGGCTTCTACCAAAAGCTCGATTTCCTGCCGGGCTTTCTTAACGGGACGCTGGTCCAGTTCAACTACACCTACACCGATGCAAGCGGCCTGATCGCCGATGGTGGCACCGAGGCTGTTGGCGCCGCGCCGTCCGTCCGCGAAATCGCGCTGCCCGCCACAAGCGAGAACACGTTCAAGGCGGTGCTGGGCTATGATAAAGTCGGCCTGAACCTGCGTCTGGCTGGCACCTATCGCGATGGTTTCCTTGACGAGGTCAACGGCGATGGCCGCGACTTTGACCGGTTCACTGACAGGCTCTTCCAGCTTGATTTCACCGCCCTTTATCAGGCGACCGACAAGGTCCAAGTGTATTTCGAATGGATCAACATCAACCACGCCGAGCTTTTCGCGTTCAACAGTCTGGGCGGACACCAGAACATCCTCCAGTATGAAGAATACAACTGGACGATGAAGGGCGGCGTAAGGTTCACATTTTAAGGAAGCCTTGGCTGATGAAACGCCCCTTTCACGGATTCGCTTTGGTAACGCTCGGGATCGCGGCGGCTTGCGCATCGATCCCGGTCGGTAATCGCGCTCTCACGGTGAGCGCCAAGGCGGAGACGGTTCCGGTGGGCACGGTCAACGAAGACGCCGCCGATGATCCCGCGATCTGCCGCAACGCCAGCAATCCGGCGAACAGCCTGATCGTGGGGACGGATAAAAAAGGCGGCCTTTACGTCTACAATCTGGAAAGGGAGCAGCTGTCCTTAATGCCTGCGCCCGGTCTTAACAATGTCGATCTGGTCGAATTGGCTGATGGCCGGGTTATAGTCGCAGCCAGCGATCGCAGCGATCTTGAAACCGCGCATATCCAGCTTTCCTTGCTCGACACCAAAGCCGGTTCGCTAACACCGATCGCGCGGCAAGCTGTTGGTCCAGTAGAAGGGTACGGCATCTGCTTGGCTAAGCCGGGTGATGATGGGATGCTCTCTAACTTTAGCGCGCCCAAAAACGGGGCAATCTATCGCACGCGGCTGGCGCTTGATGCGTTAGACGGCAAGACCGCGGTAATGACGCTCACCAGCGTGCCAAGCCAGCCGGAGGGGTGCGTTGTCGACGACCGCACCAAGACGCTTTATATCGGCGAAGAGGCTGCGGGTGTTTGGGCGATCAATATGGCCAGCGGCTCAAAAGAGCTGATCGCGCCCACAGGCACGGGGTGACCGTGCCCGACGTCGAAGGCCTCGCCCTTGCTCCTGAAGGCGAAGATGGTGGCTATCTCGTCGCATCCAGCCAGGGCGACAACGCCTATGCGGTTTACCAATTGCCTACGATGGAGCCAGTTGTACGCTTCCGCATCGCGGCGGGGGCTTTCGGCAGCGTAGAAGAAACCGATGGAATAGAGCTTGACCCGCGCTCGTTCGGACCCAATGTTCCCGACGGACTGTTAATTGCCCAAGACGGCGTGAACCCGCCTAACGCGCAGAATTTCAAACTTGTGCGCTGGGATCTAAGCCTCGCACAGATTGAAGGGCCAAACTACAAAAGATGAAAAAGGCTGCGGTTTGACAGACGGATCCTTTTTGAACGACTGGACCTAGGGTCTGAAGCCGAATGGCAGCTTTCCGCCATACCACGCCAGAAGCTGCCAGTCAGCAATCGGCCCAATTTCAGATTTTTCAAAGACTTAATTTTGAACAACTGCTTTTTATGTCTAGGCGGACCTGCGCTAATGTCGTTTAGGCCTGAAGATTCACACATTTGTCGAAAACTGAAAATACGATTTTGGTCGATCCCCAAAGCGACAATTGGCAAGCTAATATCTAGGCAGGAATTCTGTTTTGGTGAAAACAAACCGGTAATGGACTCGGCCATTGGTGGTCACTCACCGGAAAGCGACATTCACGCACAAGCGGATGACTTTTAGGGGAGCGAATTTGGTAACGCCGACCAATTTGAGGAGTTTCCTCAATGAAATCAAAGGCAAGTGGCGGAGAGGGAGGGATTCGAACCCTCGGAACCCGTAAGAGCTCAACAGTTTTCGAGACTGCCCCGTTCGACCACTCCGGCACCTCTCCGTCTTTTCCCATGGATCGCAGCTATCTCAGCGAGCCACCCTGATTGTTTGGGGCAAAACTCACGATCCGAGGAAGCGAGGCCGTTAGCGCAGCCCCCCTGCCTTGCCAAGCGTTTTGATTACGCTTTTGACCTTCGGGCTTTTGAGCCACACTCGGCTGAAATGCGGGCATATCTGGCTACCACTGTTCATTCGCGCTTGTCTTGCGGATGCGAAGCGCCATATTCTTTCATGTATGGAACGCGCCGAATTCTTCTCGAATCACGCCGGGCGCAAGATTAACGCCCCGCGACAGACCCGCAGCCGCTTTGGCATTGGCGAAGTGGTTCGCCATCGCCTGTTCGATTTCCGAGGCGTTGTTTTCGATATCGACCCGGTCTTCGCCAACAGTGAAGAATGGTATGAGTCCATTCCCGAAGATATCCGTCCCGATCGCGATCAGCCGTTTTATCACCTCCTCGCAGAGAATGAGGAGTCCAGCTATGTCGCCTATGTCAGCCAGCAAAATCTCGTGAATGATGGAGACAGCGGACCTGTGGATCATCCCACGCTGCCACAGCTGTTCGAACAGTTCAGCGATGGCCGTTACCGGATGCGCCGTTCGCTGACGCACTGATTGAGGTTCGTGCGATGTTTGACCTGAGATCTTTGCCCTGAAACGATCCGTCCGAACCTGATGGTAAGTTATTCCGCTTATCCGCATCGGCGTTGGACGAGCGCACCCCTCAGTATACCGCATCGCGGCGCTATCGCGTTGAATTGGCGCTCAGCCATGAGTTGCACGAGGGGGAGATAGTTCTTTGGCGCGGGATGCAGACCGCTGCGCTGCATGCTTCGTATTTCCTGATCTATCTTTTCGCTATTCCATGGACTGCCTTTGCCATGTTTTGGACGGTGTTAGCTTGGGCGGGCATATCATCGATGGATACCTCGGGAGCGGACGGTATATTTGCGTGGGCTTTCCCGCTGTCTGGCTTATCCTCCATCGCCGTCGGTGTCGGAATGATGGCGACCACTTTTCTGCCCTGGTGGGAGCGCGACACGGTCATGTTCGCAATCACAAATCAGCGTGTGCTCAAACTTAGGCTAGGTCGTGTCCTCACGCCCAATCCTGTCCCAAGGAACAGCTCGGGCCGGCTGACCGCAGGGGAGCCTCCCGCGATGGACACTTAACTCTTCAGTTTCCAGCCCGAACGCAGCAAGGCGTAAACACCCAAGGCCATCAAGAGATTGAACACGCCAATTCCGATCGCCGCGACAACCACATCGCCTCCAGTACCAATGTCGCTCTGGCCAAGGAACCCGTATCGGAAGCCTGAAATCACATAGAAAAACGGATTTGCGCGGCTGATCGCCTGGAACGCGGGCGCCAGGTTATCGAGCACGTAAAACGTGCCCGAGAGGAGTGACAGTGGCGCTATGACGAAGTTCGTAATTGCCGCATTGTGATCGAATTTCTCAGCCCAGACCGATGTTGCAAGGCCGAGTAGCGCCAGCATGGTCGAGCCCATCAGGCCGAACCAGACAACCGCCCAGAGATGCGCCACGCTGAGAGAGACGCTCGGCCACAGGGCCATCGCAAGCCCGACAGTGCAACCGACCGCAATCGCTCTGGTAACAGCGGCAGCAATGATACCTGCCATCATTTCTCCGGGGGAGAGAGGCGGCATGAGCAGGTCAATGATTGTACCCTGTATCTTACCCGACAGCAGTGAAAAGGAGGAATTGGCAAAGGCATTTTGCATCATGCCCATCACGATCAGGCCCGGCGCAACGAAGCTGGCAAACGGCACGCCCAAGACTTCGCGCCCTTCCCGGCCCAATGCGACGGAAAAAATCACAAGAAACAACAGGGTTGTAACCGCAGGCGCCCAAACAGTCTGGGTCTGCACCTTGAGAAACCGCCTCACCTCCTTCATATAGAGGCTCCACAGGCCAACGCGATTGACACCGACGATCTGCGGAACACCGCGGGCCGGGAATTGCGTCGTTATCGCATTTGTCGGAGCGACCGGAGCTGCGGCTTTGGAACCAGAGGGTGTGTGGGCAGGTATAGAGGTATTGGATGCTTGCTCGGCCATGTAAGGTCGCCTAGGCGAGCAGAGCGGTACAGACAAGGTGCACAGGGCGATTGACCGGTGCGCAAACAACGAATGGAAGCGAGTATATGAGCTGGACTGACGAGCGTATCGGAACGCTCAAGAAAATGTGGGAAGGCGGATCAACCGCAAGCCAGATTGCAGAAGAACTCGGCGGCGTCAGCCGTAACGCAGTGATCGGCAAGGCACACCGGCTCGGACTCAAATCTCGCCCGTCGCCCGTAAAAGCGAACGAGAAAAAGAAGGCGGCCAAGAAAGCGGCGAGCAAGACGGCTTCTCCATCCAAGAAAGCCGCCGACGCGGCTCCAAAGTCGGCGGCCAAGCCTGCTGGAAAGCCCACCGCAAAAGTAGAAAAGCCTGCTGCGCCGCCCGCTGCCGAGGCGCCGAAAGCCACATCCAACAACGCGGCACCATCGCAGCCGATGCCAAACCCGACACAGGATCTTCCCAAGATCGTCTCGGTTGGTCCGGGCGGCTTCCTGCGTCAAGGACCCGGCGATCAGCAGGCCCCGATCCCACCAGCTCCGCCGCGCCGTCTGGTGCCTGCAAAGCCCAGCCCCGAAATCGCGGACAAAACCAGCCTCCTCGATCTGTCAGACAAGGTTTGCCGCTGGCCGATGGGCCATCCGGGCGAGCCGGACTTTCATTTCTGCGGTGCCCCAGTGAACCCCGGCTTCCCCTATTGCGTCGAGCATTGCGGCCGGGCCTATCAGGCTCAACTGCCCCGGGGTGCGCGCCGTCCGCCGCCGCCTCTGCCGTTTGGCGGACCCAGAGTTCGCTGAGCCGCATCACGTCCGGTTATATTGCGAAAGCCCGCTGATTCATTTTGGCGGGCTTTTCTTTTCAATCCACTCAAACGGAAAGAGAAAAAACCATGCCGCTATCGCTTCACGCATCGTTTGCACCCAGTGGGCTGCAAATGCTCGGCACCGCACAGCATTTGCTCAACAAGACGGAGGCTTGGTGCGGCGAAAAGGATTGCGACCACGAGGAAATCCTTGTCGCCAAGCTGATCGATGACATGCTGCCTTTTTGCTATCAGATCAAAAGCGTCGCTGAGCATACACAGGGCGCGATCGAGGCTGTGCGCGAAGGCGTTTACAGCCCTGACCTCAATCCCCCACCCACAACGTTTGAAGGATTACGCGCCAAGCTGACTGCCGCGCAGGCTTTTATGAGCGAACTCACCGAAGACGAGCTGGAAAGCTGGATCGGGCGCGATATGCGTTTTGAGTTCAAGGATCGCAGGATGGACTTCACGGTCGAAAACTTCCTGCTCAGCTTTGCTCAGCCAAATTTCTATTTCCACACGACCGCCGCCTACTCGATCGCGCGGCATATGGGCGTCCAGATCGGCAAGATGGATTTCATGGGCGCGGTCCGTATCAAGGGAACGTAGGCCGAGGATACCAAGACCCTCCACCGCCCGATCTCCTTCAGGTGACAACAGTTTACGACATTTTGCGCTTGAAAAAGCTAACGCTGCTCAATCGTGCCTTTTTGCATGCACCGCACATTATCCGGAGCTGAAATGACGATCAAGACAACCGCCCTCAAACTCGTGACCGCAGGATCTGCCCTAGCCATGTCGACCGCAGCGATGGCCGAACTTCCCGGTCCTGTCCGGGCGATGATCGACGCAGCGCTGGCGACCGGCGACGAGGCAAAAGTGCGCACGGTCATTGATCTGGCCAAGACAACCAACCCCGATGATGTGGCAGAGCTGGACGCAATCTTCGCATCCTATGAAAGCGATATGACCGCTAAGGCCCAGGCGCAGGCCGCCGCCGAAAAAGCCGAAATACGCGCTCAGGGCCTGCTGGAGGGTTGGTCGGGCAAAGGTGAATTGGGCGCATTCAATTCAACCGGCAATGCCGAAAACACTGGCATAACGGCAAGCATCGGCCTCCAGAAAGAAGGGCTTCGCTGGCGGCACAAGCTATCTGGACGCGCCGACTATCAGGAGGCGAACGGCGTAACGACGCGTGAACAGTTCGTCGCCGCGCTTGAGACCAATTACAAGTTCAATGATCGGCTCTACGCCTATGCACTTGTGCAATATGAGCGTGATCGTTTTCAGGGTTTCTCAGGTCGCTATTCGGCCTCGGGTGGTCTGGGCTATGACATCCTTACCGAAAACCCCACGCTTTCTGTAAAAGCTGGCCCGGCATGGCGGCGCACCGAGCTGGTGGATGGTACATCGACCAGCAATCTCGCCGGATTGGCGGCGGCCGATTTTGACTGGCAGCTGTCAGACAGTATTAGCTTCACACAGGATGCCAGCGCACTGATCCAAAGCGGATCGAGCACCTATATCTCCGATACCGGCTTTCAGGCCGCCATTTCGGACGCGCTTTCGGTTCGCCTGTCCTACACCGTTGAAACCGACACCGCCCCGCCGCCGGGCGCGGTAAAGACCGACACGCTGAGCCGGGTAACCATCATCTACGATTTCTGAGCGAACCAGATTGTGTGGCGCGGACCCTTGTTATTGGGCCGTGCCCGCACTTCGCGCGCTTCGACCTGAAAACCGGCATCGCGCAGGCGTTTGGTGAATTTGTGATCAGGTGCGGCTGACCAAATGGCGAGGATACCGTCAGGAGCGAGCGCTTCGCGGGCCTTCGCCAGTCCCGTGCGCGTGTAGAGCCGGTCATTGGCATCGCGGACAACCCCGTCAGGACCATTGTCAACATCCAGCAGGATCGCGTCATATCGGTGCCCTCGGCCCTGCCCGCCTTCCTGAATCACATCGGCAACATCGCGCAAAGCAATGGTGCCACGCGGATCATCGAGAGTTTCCTCGGTCAGAGCAGCCAGCGGCCCGCGCGCCCACTCCAGAATTTCCGGCACAATCTCGGCCACGGTAACGTGCCCTTGCAGAGGCAGGCGAGCGAGCGCGGCTCTGTAAGTGAAGCCCATGCCATAACCCCCGATCAGCACGCGCGGCGCTTTCGCCCCGATCTGCTCGAGGGTCAGCACAGCCAGTTGCTCCTCGGAGAATTGCATGCGCGTTCCCATCAGCTCGTCTCGGCCCAGCATGATGATAAAATCACGCCCGTGACTGACCAGAGTGAGAGTGTCTCCACCGGGTATGGGGGCGGTGGCCAAGGTCTTGCGTTCAAGCATGATAATCCAATCGGAAGGCCAGATAAAACAAGGGCCACAGGTTCCCCCGCGGCCCAAGTCTTAGTTCATCTGAAGCGACGTTTAGTCCTTCAGAAAGTCGGGCATGGCTGCGGGGCCATCATTACCACCGCCGCTGTCACCGCCGCCATCGCGTCCACCGCGATCGCCTTTGGGACCACGGCCACCGCCGCCGCCGCGACCGCCACGACGATCGCCACCGCGGCCACCGCCACGAGGCTTATCACCGCGCGGTTCGCGCGGCGGGCGGGTGTCTTCCAGCTCTTCGCCGGTTTCCTGATCAACAACCCGCATCGACAGGCGGACTTTGCCGCGATTGTCGATTTCGAGAACCTTGACCTTCACTTCCTGGCCTTCGCTGACGACATCAGTCGGCTTTTCAACGCGCTCGTTCTTCATTTCGGAAACGTGGACAAGACCGTCCTTGCCACCCATGAAGTTCACAAATGCGCCGAAATCGACGATGTTGACGACCTTGCCGGTGTAGACCTTGCCGACTTCCGCTTCTTCCACGATGCCTTCGATCCACTTTTTCGCGGCTTCGATTTCATCGGCATTGGAAGAACTGATCTTGATCGTGCCTTCATCGTCAATATCGACCTTGGCGCCGGTTTCCGCGACGATTTCGCGGATGACCTTGCCGCCCGTGCCGATGATGTCGCGGATCTTCGACTTGTCGATCTGCATCGTTTCGATACGCGGAGCGTGCTTGGACACTTCGCCGCGCGCATTGCCGAGTGCTTCGGTCATCTTACCCAGAATGTGCGCGCGGCCAGCTTTCGCCTGCTCAAGCGCCTTGGTCATGATTTCCTGCGTGATGCCGGCAACCTTGATATCCATCTGCAAGGACGTGATGCCCTCTTCAGAACCGGCCACCTTGAAGTCCATGTCGCCGAGGTGATCTTCATCGCCCAGAATGTCTGACAAGACGGTGAACTCGTCGCCTTCAAGGATGAGACCCATCGCAATGCCCGAAACCGGACGCTTCAGCGGGACGCCTGCATCCATCATGGACAGCGAGCCACCGCAGACCGTCGCCATCGAAGACGAGCCGTTGGACTCGGTGATGTCTGACAGAACACGGATCGTGTACGGGAAGTCTTCCGTAGTCGGCAGAACCGGATGAAGCGCGCGATAGGCGAGCTTACCATGGCCAGTTTCGCGGCGGCTGGTGAAGCCAAAGCGGCCCACTTCGCCGACCGAATAGGGCGGGAAGTTATAGTGCAGCATGAAGTTGTTGTACGAGAGGCCTTCCAGCCCGTCGATCATCTGCTCTGCGTCTTTTGTGCCCAGCGTGGTGGTACAGATCGCCTGCGTTTCACCGCGGGTGAACAGCGCCGAACCGTGCGTGCGCGGAAGCAGACCGACCATCGCTTCAATCGGGCGAACTTCGTCGGTTTTGCGACCATCGATGCGCTGACCATCCTTCAGGATTGCCTTGCGAACGATGTCGCTTTCGAGCTTCTTCACGAGCTTGAGACGGCCCATATATTCGGCCGGATCGCTCTCGGCGAGGTCAGCGTAATGCTCGCGCGCCTTGGTGCGAGCGGCGTTAACCGCGTCCTGACGGGCGCTTTTCTCGGTCATCTTATAGGCAGCGGCCAGATCATCGCCGATCACGCCACGCAACTCTTCGAGAGCCGCCGACTTGTCTTCGACCGGATCGAGTTCCCACGGATCCTTCGCAGCCTTTTCAGCCAGATCGATGATCGCACCGATAACCTTGCGGCTTTCCTCGTGGGCGAACATTACCGCGCCGAGCATCTGCTCTTCGGTCAGCTCCTTGGCTTCGGATTCGACCATCATCACCGCGTCTTGCGTTGCAGCGACGACCAGATCGAGATTGCCATCTTCGCCCAGAGCGTCAGAGACGGTGGGGTTGAGGATGTGTTCGCCATCGTTGGAATAGCCCACGCGTGCGGCGCCGATCGGCCCCATGAACGGCAGACCCGAAATGGTCAGCGCAGCAGAGGCTGCAATCATCGCAACGATATCAGGCTCGGTCTCACCATCATAGGAGAGCACCTGACAAATCACGTTGATTTCGTTATAGAAACCTTCGGGGAACAGCGGGCGGCACGGACGGTCGATCAAACGCGATGTGAGCGTCTCTTTTTCCGTCGCGCGGCCTTCACGCTTGAAGAAACCACCCGGGATACGACCGGCGGACGAAAATTTTTCTTGATAGTGAACAGTGAGCGGGAAGAAGTCCTGGCCTTCTTTCACGCTCTTGGCGGCGGTCACGGCGCACAGCACCACGGTTTCGCCATAGGTGGCCAGCACAGCGCCGTCTGCTTGACGGGCAATACGGCCTGTTTCCAGAGTGAGGGTTTTCCCGCCCCACTCCAGCGATACGGTTTTCGTGTCGAACATTGATTTTCCTTTTGAACCCACGCCGCCTTATTGCGTGCGCGGGGCCTACTTGTGCCGGGGATCCCGTCCCGGTCCGGTTCGGGGCTTTGATACTCTGCCCCAAGACATGATCGCCCGCCGAATTGCGAGCCACATGCCCCATTTGAAAAGGCACCGAAGTCCCACGTTTGCAGAAATACTCCGGGCCTGATGCGAAAAAGGCGACCCATGGGGCCGCCTTTCCCGAAACTCTTACTTACGCAGACCCAGCTTCTGGATCAGTGCGTTGTACCGCTCAACATCCACCTTCTTCAGGTAGGCGAGCAGATTGCGACGCTTGTTGACCATCATCAGCAGGCCGCGACGCGAATGGTTGTCTTTGTGATTGCCCTTGAAGTGGTCTGTCAGATTGCGAATGCGCTCTGTGAGGATCGCGACCTGAACTTCCGGCGAACCGGTGTCACCTTCGGCCTGGGCGTGGTCTTTGATGATTTCTTGCTTACGCTCGGGACTAACCGACATAGATATTCTCTCTTACTCAGCGACATCGGGAAGGTTGAAGCCCCGGACGATTTTCGTCGTCCCATCCATGATTTCAATGAGCGCCACCGGAACATCGTCCAGCATCGCACAATAAAGCCCGGATGGTTGGGGCAGTTCAGACAAGACCCGACCCTGTCGGATCGCCTGCGCGTCTGTCTGATTGAGGGAAAGGGCCGGGATGTCGTCCAGCCCCACCTCTAACGGCAGGAGTAGGTCAGATAGTTGCGCGCCATTAGCGATTCCGTTCAACTTGTCCAGCGAAATCGCGCTCGATTCAAGGAATGGCCCCGCTTTGGTTCTATATAAATAGGTAACGTGTCCGCAGGTTCCAAGAGAATGCGCGATATCCCTTGCAAGAGAGCGGATATAGGTGCCCTTTGAAACGTGTGCGGTGAGCGTGATTTCAGCCTTGCTGCCCCGTTGGGCAATGGCCAACGAATGAATCGTGACTGCACGGGTTTCAAGCTCCACTACCTCGCCCGCCCGCGCCAGATCATAGGCTCGCTTTCCGTCGACCTTCAGCGCGGAATATGCAGGCGGAACCTGATCAATTCGGCCGGTGAATTGCGGCAGCACCGCCTGCACCTGTTCGGGCGTTGGCAGCACATCGCTGCGTTCGACCACCTCGCCTTCAGTATCCAGCGTATCAGTCTGCTCGCCAAAGCGGATCGTAAAGTCATAGACTTTGCTGGCATCCAGCATACGCCCGGCCAACTTGGTCGCTTCGCCCAGCGCAATCGGCAGCACGCCTTCGGCCAGTGGATCAAGCGTCCCGCCATGGCCTACCTTGGTCTTCGGATAGCCGCCCTCTCGCAACACGCGCTTCACCGCACCAACGGCCTGCGTTGACCCCAGCCCGCGGGGCTTATCAAGGATGATCCACCCATTTGGCGCAGGTTTTTTGTCAGCTATCATGCAAGGCCCCTAGCCAAACGCTCGACAAACCGCCAACCCTTGATGTTGCAATGCAGCACTATGACCTTCTCATTATCGGTGGCGGAATCAACGGCGCCGGGATCGCCCGGGATGCTGCCGGACGCGGACTTTCGGTGTGTCTCGTGGAAAAGGACGATCTGGCGCAGGCAACTTCCAGCGCATCGACAAAACTGGTCCATGGCGGCCTGCGCTATCTGGAGCACCTTGAGTTCCGGCTTGTGCGTGAAAGCCTGATCGAGCGTGAGCGCTTGCTCAATATCGCGCCGCATATCATCTGGCCCCTGCGCTTTGTACTGCCCCATGATAAAGGCCTGCGCCCCAAGTGGATGCTGCGTCTGGGCCTGTTCCTTTATGACCATCTGGGTGGCCGCAAACAATTGCCGCCGACCTCCAGCGTTGATCTGAGAGCGGCCCCTCATAGCTCCATACTCGCTGACCGCCTCACTCATGGCTTTGAGTATTCGGATTGCTGGGTCGAGGACTCGCGGCTCGTAGTGCTCAATGCGATGGATGCGAAGGAGCGCGGCGCGGATATCCTGACACGCACCGAATGCACCGGGCTGGAACGGAGCAAGGATCGCTGGGTCGCTGAACTGAGCGACGGCAATGGCGATCATCTCCGCGTGACAGCAGGCGCGGTAATCAACGCCGCCGGCCCGTGGGTCGATCAAGTGCTTGGCCGCGCCTTGCCGGGTGAGCGGCATGCAAATCTGCGGCTCGTCAAAGGCAGCCATCTGATCTTCCCGAAGCTTTACGATGGCGACCATTGCTACATCTTTCAAAACCGCGATGACCGGATCATCTTTGCGATCCCCTATGAGCGCGACTTCACCCTTGTCGGCACCACCGATCAGGGGTTTGAAGGCGACCCATCCGGGATCGATATCAGCGCCGAAGAAGCCCGCTATATCTGCGACGCGGCGAATGAATATTTACGCACCGGCATCACGCCGGACCAAGCCATCGCCAGCTATGCCGGGGTGCGCCCGCTTTATGAGAACAACGCGGCGTCAAACTCCACTGTAACTCGCGATTATCAGTTTGAACTGGATCAGGGCGAAGAGGGCGACGCACCTGCGATCCTCTCTATCTTTGGTGGCAAGATCACCACCTATCGCAAACTTGCCGAACACGCGCTTGAGAAGCTTCCCAGCCAGATTGGAAGCCTTTCCAGCCGCCAATGGACCGCCGATGAACCCTTGCCCGGTGGTGATATCGAACCGGCTGAATTCGATCGCTTCATTGACCGCATGCGGGATCGCTATTCCTTCCTGCCGCCTGCTACCGTGCTGCGGTTCGCGCGCGCTTATGGCACCCGGATGGTTGACCTTCTGGCTGACAAGCAAGGCCTGAACGACATGGGCGCCTATCTGGGCGGTGATGTGTACTCGGCCGAACTGCACTATCTGGTCGAACACGAATTCGCCAGAAGCGCCGATGACGTGCTGCGGCGGCGGTCAAAGCTGTATCTGCATCTCTCACCCGAAGAGCAGGCCAAGGTTGAGGCATGGTTTGCGGCAGAGCCCGCCCTCGCCTGACCTATAGCTGCCCTATGGTCGCGGCGAGCCCGGTGAAGAGGGCGAAAACCCATTCAAGCGGCCTGATGATCACGATCAGCCAATCTGTACCAAATACCCACGTATAACCGATCACACCCAGTATCAGAACCATGCCAAGCCGCTGCATGCGCTCCCAGCGCTGGCGCAGCGACGCAGGAAGCAATCCGCCCACTATATGCGACCCGTCAAATGGCGGAATGGGCAGCAGGTTGAACAGACCCAGAAAAAGATTAATCAGGATGAGGAAATAGAAGCCGCTCATCAACCAAAGGGTCTCTCCCGCCGGGCTTCTCAACAGCGTGAGACCTGCGGCGCTCTGATCGAAATCAGCACCCTGCGTCCAGACCAGCCCTGCTGCGATTGCGCCCAGAAACGCCATCACGAAATTGCTGAGCGGACCCGCAGCCGCCACCGCCATCATCCCGAAGCGCGGGTTTCTGAGACGGCTTTTGCGCACGGGTACCGGTTTGGCGTATCCGAACACCGGAGCACCCGCGAGAGCCAGAGCGCCCGGCAACAGGATCGTGCCCAACGGATCGACATGCCGGATCGGATTCAGCGTAAGCCGCCCGCGATCACTCGCGGTCGGGTCACCCAGCAATTTGGCGACATAGCCATGTGCCACTTCGTGAACGACAATGGCGGTCACGAGGCTGGGCAAGAGGACGAGGACCATGATGAGCGTGTTCAGCATGGCATCCCATATAGGGCGACCGGCACCGAGTTCTAATGCGCGGCGGACGAATTTCCTGCCAGCGCCGCACTGAAATGCTTGCGGCACAACGCCACATAGCGATCATTGCCCCCAATCTCGGTCTGCGCCCCCTTAGTTACCGGCTCCCCCGCCCCGTCCACGCGCAGGTTCATCGTCGCCTTGCGCCCGCAATGACACACCGCTTTCAGCTCCACCAGAGCATCGGCAATCCCTAAAAGTGCCGCAGAACCGGGAAACAGCGCGCCCTGAAAATCGGTGCGCAATCCGTAACACAGCACTGGAATGGCGTATTCATCCGCCAGCCGCGCCAGTTGCCAGACCTGCCTCTCAGACAGGAATTGCGCTTCGTCCAGCAGCACACAATCGAGCGGATCACCGCCGTGCGCCGCGCTCACCTGCTCCCACAAATCCGTGTCAGCCACATACAAATGCGCGTTCGCATCCAGCCCGATGCGGCTGCGCACCATACCTTCGCTGCGCGTATCAAGCTGGGCGGTCCACACCATGGTGCGCATCCCGCGCTCGCGATAATTGAAGTCGGCCTGTAACAGGCTGGAGGATTTTCCGGCATTCATGCTGGAATAGTAGAAATAGAGCTTTGCCATGGCCTCTTGTCTAAGCGCCGGCGGATGCGATTGTCGAAGCCAGAGCGGCCAAGGCCTGTTGATTATTACGCTGATTGGTCGGTTGATTAATCCGCGCTACACACGCGGTTTGCGATAAGCTCCCCTCCCGCAAGAAACCTTTCTCTGGTTTCAGCCGTATAGAGAGGCAAGAGGAGCTACCGCCATAATGCGCATCCAACGTTTGCCACTTGCCCTGTTCGCGCTGATTGCGCCGCTATTCCTGCTCGCGAATACGAGCGCGCCGCTGACCTTCGCGCTGGATCCCGGTGCCAGCAATGTGTCCGCCAAAGTCCCGTTTTTCGGCTTTTCCAGCAAGACCGCCCG